>Ga0114900_1002453_pt1 | contig 10256 bp, 8 predicted proteins | sample MalvireepMed_231_FD_89685 | JGI IMG/M metagenome (GOLD analysis project Ga0114900, IMG submission 89685) | Marine viral communities from the Global Malaspina Expedition - Malaspina viral metaG DeepMed_231 | ecosystem: Environmental > Aquatic > Marine > Oceanic | place: Mediterranean Sea...
GAAGGGCGTCAGCCAGTCCCACCAGCCGCCGGCATAGGCGCGATTCTCGATCTCGATCCCCTGCACCAGCGCGCCAAGCGCGATCCCCTGACACATGGAGGCCACCAGCGAGCCCCCGAAGAACGAGATATCCCACAGATGTTTGCCCCGCACCGTGCGCCAGCGGTATTCGAAAGCGACGCCACGAAAGACCAGCCCCAGCAGCATCAGGATGATCGGCATATAAAGCGCGGGCATCACCGTGGCATAGGCCAGCGGGAAGACGGCGAACAAACCGCCGCCGCCAGAACCAGCCATGTTTCATTGCCGTCCCAGATCGGCGCGACAGAGTTCATCATCACATCGCGTTCGCCCTCGTCCTTGGACAGCGGGAACAACAACCCGACCCCAAGGTCGAATCCGTCGAGGATGACATAGATCAGCACCGCAAGCGCGATGATGCCGGCCCAGATAAACGAAAGCTCTAATCCAAACATCTGCTGTCTCCTACTCTGACGCTGCTATGTCTTGGGTCTTGTCCTGCGCCACCGGAGTCGTCCCCGCCGCCCGCACCGGCCCGTCGGTGAGCTCTTCCTGCGCGCCCACATGGGGGCGTTTACGCATCAGCCCGAGGATATAGAACACCCCCGCCCCGAAGACGAAGAAATAGACCACGATGAAAGAGATCAACGATGCACCAACCGCAGGCGCGCTGACCGGAGCAAGGCTGTCACTGGTGCGCAGCAGCCCGTAGACGGTAAAGGGCTGACGCCCGACTTCGGTCGTGATCCAACCGGCCAACACGGCGACAAAGCCCATCGGCCCCATGACGATCGCCGCCCGATGCAACCAGCGCGAGCTGTGCAGCGTCCCGCGCCAGCGCGCGATCCCGCCCCAAAGGCCAAAACCCAGCATGGCAAAACCAAGCCCCACCATCACACGGAACGAGAAAAAGACGATGGCAACCGGCGGCTCGTCCTCGTCAGGGATCGTGTCCAGCCCGGCCAGCGGCGCGTTCAGGTCATGCTTGAGGATCAGCGACGACAGTTTCGGCACCTCGATAGCGTAATCGACCCGTTTTTCTGCCTGATTGGGGATGCCGAACAGGATCAGCGGCGCGCCGTCGGGGTGGCTGTCGAAATGCCCCTCCATCGCCATGACCTTGGCCGGCTGATGCTCTAGCGTGTTGATGCCGTGGAAATCCCCTGCCGCGATCTGCAAGGGGGTGACCAGCAGCAGCATCCACATCGCCATAGAGAACATGCGCCGCGACGCAGGCCCCTGATTGTCCTTCAGCAAGTGCCACGCACCCACAGCGCCCACAACCAGCGCCGTCGTCAGATAAGCCGCCAGCACCATATGCAGCAAACGGTAGGGGAAGGACGGGTTGAAGACGATCTTCCACCAATCCAGCGGAATGAACTGCCCCACGTCGTTAAAGCCATAGCCCGCGGGGGTCTGCATCCAGCTGTTCACCGACAGGATCCAAGTGGCCGAAAGCAACGTGCCAAAGGCAACCATCGCTGTGGCAAACATATGCAGCCCCGGCCCGACCCGTTTCAGACCAAACAGCATGATGCCCAGAAAGCCGGCCTCTAGGAAGAAGGCCGACAGCACCTCATAGGCCATCAGCGGCCCGACCACCGGCCCCGCCTTGTCAGAGAAGACCGACCAGTTGGTGCCGAATTGATAGGACATCACAATGCCCGACACGACGCCCATGCCAAAGGCCACGGCAAAGATCTTTTTCCAGTAGTCGAAAAGCACCCTGTAGGTTTTGTCCTTGGTCCATAGCCAAAGCGCATTCACCACCGCCAGAAAGCTGGCCAACCCGATCGAGAACGCCGGAAAAATAATGTGAAACGAAACGGTAAAGGCGAATTGGACCCGTGCCAGAACCTCGGCGGAAAACCCATCAAGCATGTCGTACCTCGTAGTGAATGGCCAAAAACAACGGGTTTCGGCCCTTACACCCTAGATAGCGCTGCACCCCTCATAAGTCACATGCTCAAATCGCCGCAGAAGACGTGCGTGCTATAGGGTGATGCGCACAAGAAGCCCCGGCGCGTTGTCCAGCAGCGCGATCTGCCCGCCGTGCAGTTTTACCACCCCCTCCACAAGGCTGAGCCCCAGCCCGTTGCCCGGCGTGTGGCGACTGGCATCCAATCGATACAAGCGGCGCAGCACTTTGTCGCGCGCGTCTTCGGGGATGCCGGGGCCATTGTCAGCCACCTCGATCACAGGCTGACCCTGCGCATGGGAAAGCGTCAGGGTGATCTCGCTGCCCTCGGGCGTGTGGCGCATGGCGTTTTCCAGCAGGTTCGACATCATCTGCCCCAACAGGTTCTTGTCGCCCGAGACGGTGATTTGCGCGTCGGGCACGACACTGTGCAACCGCTGCTGCTTGGCCGCGGCGGCGGGTTCGTACACTTCGGTGAGGGTCTCGCAAAGCTGGTTCAGATCGACAGACGTGAAATGCGTCTTGGGCGACCCTGCCTCGACCGAAGCGATCTGTAGCAGCGATTGAAAGACCGAAGCGATGCCCGCGACCTCCTCCTGCGCCTTGGCCAGCAAGGTGCCTTCGTCCGTGTCTTCGGGCAGGCTGCGCGCCAGATCGTCCAGATGCACCGCGACGCGCTGGATCGGTGTCTTGAGGTCATGGGCAATGTCCGATGATACCTGCCGCAACATCTGGGTTTGCGCCTCTTGTGCACCTGCCATCTGGTTCACCTTGCTGCCGATACGTTGCAGATCATCCGCCCACCCCGGCGACACGGTCACCCGCGCGGCAAGATCGCCGGTTGTCAGGTCATCCAGCGTGCGCCCGATGACATCCACATGCCGCTTGCTGCGCCGCGCCAGATAAAGCCCGCCCGACAAGGCCACCAGCACCGTGGGCAGCAGGCTGATCAGCAGGATATTCAGGAACACCGTGCGCAGCCCTTCGATCTGTGCACGGCTGCGGGCGACGGTCAACTGCCCGCCATACAGCGGCGTTGTCAGCGACAGGTAGACCCCGTCATATTCGGCCCGTCCTTCGGCCAGCGACACGATATGATAGCCTTCGTCATCCCGCGCGATGGCCCCGTTGCCATAGATGCGCCCCGACGGGGTTATATAGCTAAGCACAACGCGGCTGGGATCGGCGTCGCGCGATTCAGCGTCCACCAGCAGGGCCACGGCGCGGGCATTGGGGGCCGCGCGAAAGCCCGCGATATCCTGCTCAAGATCCGCACGGATCGCGGTTTCAAACGAATTCTGCGTCACCGCATAGCTGGCCGCCAACCCCATCAGACTGACGGTCGAGAACAGCAAGACCAGCAGCAGCGCCAACCGCACCGGCATGGACCGCCAAAGCTGCGCCAGACGCGCGGTCATCCGTCGATCCGGTAGCCGGCACCGCGCACGGTCTGGATCAGCTCGCGGTCAAAGGGTTTGTCCACCTTGGCCCGCAAACGGCTGATGTGGGTTTCGACAACGTTGGTCATCGGGTCAAAGCTGATGTCCCAGACCGCCTCGAGCAACATGGTCCGGGTCTGCACCCTGCCCTTTCGGCGCAGGAGATGCTCAAGCAGTGCAAATTCACGGGGCAGCAGGTCGATCTCCTGTCCGGCGCGGGTCACCTTGCGGGTGATCAGTTGCATTTCAAGATCGCCTGCACGCAGCACGGTTTCCTGCTCCATCGCTTGGGGGCGCCGTGCGAGGGCGGTGACACGCGCCGAAAGCTCGCCAAAGGCGAAAGGTTTGACAAGATAGTCGTCGCCGCCTGCGTTCAATCCGCTGATACGGTCATCGACGCTGCCCATGGCGGTCAGAAACAGCACCGGCGTCAGGTTGCCCGCGCCGCGCAAGGTCTTGACCAGGGTCAGCCCGTCGATCTCTGGCAGCATCCGGTCGACGATCAGCACGTCGTAAGCCCCCGAGGTCGCCTGTATCAGCCCCTCGCGCCCTTCAGCGACAAGATCAACGGTATGCCCTTCTTCGCGCAACCCCCGCGCAATATAGGTTCCGGTGGTGGCATCATCTTCGACGACAAGCAGTTTCATATACAATGGTCCATTGAGGCTTTGATCCTTCGATACCTGATATAGGGCGTGCTGCCACCTGCGAGAGACAAGTTTACACATTTGTATAGCCCGCAAAAACCCGCTGTTAGAATGGGCTGCCATTTGGGTGTCATCCCTGAAGACGAAGGAACCACGCATGACATCTCTTTTCTCCTCCCCCCGCCGCGCCGCACCTTTTGTGCTCGCAGCGGCCCTTGCCTCTACCTCGGCCATGACGCTTGCCCCGTCGGCGGCTCTGGCGGTGCCCGCCGGCGGCTATGCCGATCTGGTAGAACAAATCTCACCCGCTGTTGTCTTCATCGAGGTGACCGGCACGGCAGAGCAGGCCAGCGCGCAGGTGCAACTCCCCGAAGGCATGCCAGAGGAACTGCGCAAACGTTTTGAACAACTGATGCCGCAAGGACCGGCTGGCGCACAGCCGATGCACGGGCTTGGATCGGGCTTTATCGTGTCCAAGGACGGAATGATCGTCACGAACAACCACGTTGTCGCCGGTGCCGACACGGTCAAGGTCAAGCTGGCCGATGGCCGCAGCTTTGACGCCAAAGTGGTCGGCAGCGATGTGCTGACAGATATTGCAGTTCTCAAGGTCGAAGCGGATGTGGACCTTCCAGCGGTGAAGTTCGGGTCTTCCGATGACATGCGCGTCGGCGACGAGGTGGTCGCCATGGGCAACCCCTTTGGTCTGGGTGGCACGGTCACCACCGGCATCATCTCGGCCAAGTCGCGCAATATCAACGCAGGCCCCTATGATGACTTTATCCAGACCGATGCGGCGATCAACCGTGGCAACTCCGGCGGGCCGCTGTTCAATAACGCGGGCGAGGTGATCGGCGTGAACACCGCGATCCTGTCGCCTGATGGCGGCTCTGTCGGGATCGGCTTTTCCGTACCATCCGACCTGGTGCAGGACATCGTAGCCGACCTGTCCGACGACGGGGAAATCACCCGCGGCTGGCTTGGCGTACAAATCCGCCCGATGACGGCAGAGGTCGCGCAAGTGTTGGGGCTGGACGCGCCGAAAGGGGCGGTGATCGAAGCCATCGGCGATGACAGCCCCGCCAAGAAAGCGGGTCTTGAGAAAGGTGATATCATCCTGTCGTTCAACGACACAGAGATCAAGGAACTGCGCGATCTGACCCGCGCTGTGGCCGAAACCGATCCGGAAGCCAAAGCCGAGGTCATGGTCCTGCACAAGGGCAAAGAGGTCACGCGGACGGTCACCATCGGCACATTGGCCGATCAAAAAGCGTAAGCGTCTTCCAGCGGGCTTACCTCGTTCCCTGCTGGATTTGCCCGGCCGCGTTCCCCAACGCGGCGGGCCCCACCGCCCGTCCCCCGGTGCGGCAGACCACCTCCGACGCAGACCGTCGGGGGTGGTTTTCTTTTGGGCCCTCTGCGGAAGTTTAGATTGTCGCCTCGAACAGCTTGCGCAGGTTTTCCGTGGTCAATGTCACAGGGTTGCCACCGCAAGACGGATCTTCAAGCGCCATCGCGACCAGATCGTCGATCCGGTCTGCGCTCACGCCCATGTCCGACAGTTTGCGCGGGATACCGAAGCTGTCGTTGAACTCCTGCACGAAGGCACGGAAGCCGTCATAGCCGCCGTCGATCCCCAGATACCCCGCCGCGCGGTCAAAGCGTTCGCGGATTTCAGGCTCGTTCAGATCCAGCACCGCGGGCATGCAGACCGCGTTGGTGGTCCCGTGGTGCGTGTTAAACACCGCGCCGATCGGGTGGCTCATGGCGTGGATCGCGCCCAGACCCTTCTGGAACGCCGTCGCCCCCATCGCCGCCGCCGACATAAGCTGCGCGCGCGCTTCGATGTCGTTGCCGTCTGCATAGGCGCGCGGCAGATAGTCGATGACCAGCCGCATGCCCTCCAGCGCGATACCCTGCGACATGGGGTGGTAATGCGGGCTGCTAAACGCCTCGACGCAATGGGCAAAGGCATCAAGGCCGGTGCCTGCGGTGATATGTTTGGGCATCCCCACCGTCAGCTCGGGATCGCAGATCACGATGCTGGGCAGCACTTTGGGGTGGAAAATGATCTTTTTCACATGGGTTTCAGAGTTGGTCAGCACCGACGCGCGCCCCACTTCGGACCCTGTGCCCGCCGTGGTCGGCACGGCGATGATCGGCGCGATGGCGTCGGCATCGGCGCGCGTCCACCAATCGCCCACATCTTCGTAATCCCACACAGGCCGGGACTGTCCCGCCATGAAGGCGACCATCTTGCCCAGATCAAGACCAGAGCCACCGCCAAAGGCGATCACACCGTCATGCCCGCCCTCGCGGTAGACCTTCAGCCCCGCCTCGAGGTTCAGTTCGGTCGGGTTCGCGTCCACTTCCGAGAACATCGCACGGCCAAAGCCTGCGCCGTCCAGCAGGTCCAGCGTGCGGGTCGTGATCTCCATCGAGGCAAGGCCCTTATCCGTCACCAGCAAGGGGTTTTTCATCCCCGTGGCCACGCAGGCCTCTCCGATTTCAGAAATACGGCCCGCGCCAAAGCGGATGGCGGTGGGGTAGGACCAGTTGTTTTGCAGTGCCATAAGGATCAAGCCTTTTTCAGGTGGTAAGATTTGGGGCGCGTCAGCGCCTGATAGCCAAGCTCGGACAGGCCCGCGCCCTGCCCTGTGTCCTTGCAGCCGGTCCAGCACAGGGCCGGATCAAGGTAATCGCAGCGGTTCATGAACACGGTGCCGGTTTCCAGCTGCGCGCCGATGGCATCGGCGGCATCCGCATCCTTGGTAAAGATCGCGGCGGTCAGGCCGAACTGGCAGTCGTTCATCAGCGCAATCGCTTCGGCGTCGTCTTTGACAGGCATGATGCCCACGACAGGGCCAAAGCTTTCGTCGCGCATCACGCGCATGTCGTGGGTGACGTTGGTCAGGATCTGCGGCGTGAGATACGCGCCGCCGTCATCCGCCTCAAAGGTATCGATCAGCGCGGTCGCACCGGCGGCGACGGCCTCGGAAATCTGGGCGCGGACCTCGGCGGCGAAACGGACGTTTGCCATGGGGCCGATATCGGTATCCGCCTCAAGCGGGTTGCCAAGCTTGAGCGCATTGACCCAAGCCACAGCCTTTTCGACAAAGGCATCATACAGGCTTTCGTGCACATAAATCCGTTCGATCCCGCAGCAGCACTGCCCCGCGTTGAACATCGCCCCATCCATCAGCCCGTCAACGGCGGCATCCACATCCGCGTCGGCGCGCACATAGCCGGGGTCTTTGCCCCCCAGTTCGGTCGCGACGGGGGTGAAGGTGCCTGCGGCTGCAATCTCCATCGCCTTGCCACCCCCGACCGATCCGGTGAAGTTCACGAAGCCGAACTGCCGTTCAGCGATCAGCGCCGAGGTGGTGTCGTGATCAAGAAAGACATTCTGGAAGACATCGTCGGGGATGCCTGCGGCGTGGAAAGCTTCGGCCAGACGTTCACCCACTTGCAGGGTTTGGGTGGCGTGTTTCAGCACCACGGTATTCCCCGCGATCAGCGCTGGTGCGACCGTGTTGATCGCCGTCATATAGGGGTAGTTCCACGGGGCCACGACCAGTACAACGCCGCGCGCCTCGCGGGTGATCTTGCGGGTGGCCTTGTCGCTGTCTTCGACAATCGTCGGGGCCAGCGCCTTTTCGGCGATGTCTGCCATATAGTTGCCGCGCTCGGCAAAGCCGCCAAACTCGCCGCCATAGCGCACGGGACGGCCCATCTGATGCGCCAGTTCCTGCGCCATACGATCGGTGGTTTTGCCCACCTCGGCAATGGCATCGCGCACCAGTTGGACACGTTCCGCCAAGGGGCGCGCGGCCCATGCGCCTTGTGCTGCCTTGGCGCGGGCGCAGACATCGCGTGCCGCCTCCAGCGACAGGACCGGGCGTTCAAGGTAAACCGATCCGTCAATCGGTGAGATACATTTCAAAGTGTTTGTCATGGCTTATGCTCGCTCAAATCCGCGGTTGATTTCCCAGTCGGTCACGACCTTGTCGTATTCCTCCTGCTCCCATTCGGCTGCGCGGGTGTAGTGGTCAACCACGTCGTCGCCAAGGGCCTCGCGCAGCATGGCAGAGTTGCGCAGCGTTTGGGTCGCGGCACGCAGGGTGCGGGGGATTTCGGTGACGTTGGCGTCTTCGTAGACATCGCCCATCGTCGGCTCTTGCAGGGGCAGCTTTTCCTCGATCCCCTTCAGCCCTGCCGCGAGCAACACAGCCTGCGCCAGATAGGGGTTCAGGTCAGACCCGCCAATGCGACATTCAACGCGAATACCCTTGGTGCCATCGCCACACAGCCGGAAGCCCGCGGTGCGGTTATCGACAGACCAGACGGTTTTCGTAGGCGCAAAGGTGCCTTTGGCAAAGCGTTTGTAGCTGTTGATATAGGGCGCGAAGAAATACGTAATATCAGGGGCATAGGCGATCAGACCGGCCATGAAATGCTGCATCATCTGCGACATGCCCAGCTTGGCGTCCTTGTCATAGAACGCGGGCGTGCCGTCTTTCCACAGCGACATATGCACGTGGCTGGACGACCCCACCTTATCCGCCGACCACTTGGGCAGGAAGGAGGCCGAGAACCCCTGCTGATAGGCGATCTCTTTCACCGCTTGTTTCGAAATCGTGTGATGATCGGCACAGGCCAGCGCATCGGCATAGCGGATGTTAAGCTCTTGCTGGCCGACCTCGGCCTCGCCCTTGGTGCATTCGACCGGAATCCCCGCCCCCACCAGATGGTTGCGCAGCGGCTGGAGGAAGCTTTCCTCTTTCGTGGTCTGGAACAGGCAGTAGTCTTCGTTGTGGCCGTTCAGGGGCACGAGGTTGGCGTATTTTTCTTTCTGCAAGGTGCGGTAGTCGCCCTCGAACAGAAAGAACTCAAGCTCGGTCGCCATCATCGCGTCAAAGCCAAGCGCGTCCAGTCGGGCGATTTGCTTTTTCAGCATGGCGCGCGGCGAATGGGACACGGGTTCGTGGGTGTGGTGATCCAGCACATCGCCAAGCACCAGGACGGTTTTATCCAGCCAAGGCACATGGCGCATGGTCGACAGATCGGGGCGCAGCACATAGTCGCCATAGCCGGTTTCCCAGCTGGTCGAGGCAAAGCCCTCGGGCGTGGACATCACCAGATCGGTTGCCAGCAGATAGTTGCAGCAATGGGTTTCCGCGTGGGAATGATCGATGAAATTCGTGACGTGAAAACGCTTGCCCATCAGGCGGCCCTGCATGTCCACCAGTGCCACCAGCACCGTGTCCACCTCGCCTTTGGCGGCCAGGTCCTTGAGCGTGTCGAAAGTAAGGTTGCCCATCTGCAAACGTCCCTTTTGATGTGAGGGGGCGGCACAGATGCGCCGCCCCGATGGTCATGATGTCAAAGCCGGATCAGCCGAAAGTATAGGGCGGGCCCGCTTTCGAGATGACGTTGTTATAGTCGCGGAAAATCTGCACGATCTTGGCGGCGGTTTCGCCTTCTTCCGCCATCTCGTCCCAGAATTTCACTGCCGCTTCCTCGACCACTTTCCATTCGTCCTGCGGTACGGATGTCAGCTCCAGCTTCTCGCCCGATGCACGCAGGCGCGCCTCGCCGCCCCAGTACCATTGGTTGCGATAGGTGTGGCTTGCCTCGATTGCGGAGTTCACGATCTGCTTGAGGTGATCCGGCAGCTCTGCCCATTTCTCTGCGTTGACGAAGAACGACCCGATCCACGCCCCCGAGATGTTGTTGGTGCAGAAGTAGTTGGTCACATCGGCCCAGCCGACGGTGTAGTCTTCGGTGATGCCCGACCACGCCATACCGTCCAGCTCGCCCGTCTGCACCGCGACTTCAGCGTCCTCATAGGGGATGTTGACCGGCACGACGCCGAATTGCGACAGGAAGCGACCCGCCGTCGGGAAGGTATAAAGCTTGAGCCCGTCCATGTCGGCCAGCGATTTGATCGGCTTGACGGTGTTGAAGTTACACGGGTCTTGTCCCGCCGCAGACAGCCAATGAACGCCAACCTTGGCGTATTCCTCGCGCCAGATGTCGGCCAGACCATATTGGTTGAACAGCACCGGCACGTCGAGCGCGTGTTTCGTCGCCAGCGGGAAATATCCGCCGAAGGACCGGACAGGCGTGGGCGACGCCATGGAGTCATCGTCCGAATGCACGCCGTCGATGGTGCCGCGTTGCAGCGCTTGGAAAAGCTCGCCTGTGGGGACGATCTGGTCGGCGTAGAAC
>Ga0114900_1002456_pt1 | contig 10250 bp, 10 predicted proteins | sample MalvireepMed_231_FD_89685 | JGI IMG/M metagenome (GOLD analysis project Ga0114900, IMG submission 89685) | Marine viral communities from the Global Malaspina Expedition - Malaspina viral metaG DeepMed_231 | ecosystem: Environmental > Aquatic > Marine > Oceanic | place: Mediterranean Sea...
AGCCAGGACAGCGTAAACCGTGCCGGGGAGCAGATCGTCGCGCACGAGCTTGATATTCGTCCGACGCTCACCATCCGCCCCGGCTACCCCGTGCGGGTACTGGTGACGCGCGACATCGTCCTGGAGATGGGAGCATGACCCGTTTGAAACTGTCCGATATTTCCGATGAAAAACCGGTCCGGCTGTCTATCGAAATTCCTGCACGCCTCCATCGGCGACTGGTTGATTACGGCATCGTTCTCAACGGCGGAGTGGCCAAGGACGCGCCGCAACCAGCCGCGCTTGTCGCGCCGATGATCGAACGCTTTATCGCCGGCGATCGGGAATTTGCCAAAGCCCGGCGACGCGTCGCGGGCCGCGGCGCGGAGCAAGGCTCTCGCCAATCTTGATCGGCCGTGCCCTGATCGGCTCAAAGTTGGTGTCAACAATGCCGTTGATTCTATTGCGCTTCATAGCCTATTCCTAGACCGGGAACTCGGATTCCCTGCGACCGGGCGTCGATACGCATGTCCAAGCGCAAGCCAAAGGTGTCGAGATACTTGCCAACGAGTATTTCCATCGCCCGGTCGCGCTTCCGGGGCGGAGATGGATTATAAATACATTATAAAATGGATTGATCGTCTTGGTCGATCCAGTCTTGGTCTGCGGCATTTGGAGTCGCGATTTTGACAAGGAGTAGACCCATGAACGAACCGCAAGTGATCGAAGAGCCCGTGGTGGACCTCGGACAGGCGTCCGTCGAAACCAGGGGCAACGCAATCTTCGATGTCGATCTCAGCACCGGGCCATCCCGCTATGCCATGGGACTGGCCGACGATTGAGCCGATCTGGCACGCGCGCCTTCGCGGCGCGCGTGCCTCTCGCTGCCATGACGCCTCCGGACCCTGAACGCGACGCGCTGGCCTGGCGCGAAATCGATGGACAGTTGATCTTCCTCGACGTGGCAGCAGACCGGTATTTTCGTCTTGGCCCGGAACAGAACCGCGCCTTCCTCGACATGATCGCCAAAACCGGACGCGAACACTGGCACCAGCCGCCGGATTTCCCCCGGCCCTCTAGCTGGTCACCGCCGACCCGGACATCGCAAGCGATTGAACTGGGCACATTCAGCCTGCCCGAGATTGCCCACTCGCTCTGGATCCAGCGACGCATTGAGCGGCGTATTGCGACTTCGGGCTTGCAGTCCGTCCTCTGCGAGACACGCCGGCTTCTTGTGCGCCGCGACCGCCATTCCGGAGATCCGTCGACCGCCGACCGTATCGTGCGCTCCTTCGAGCATGCACGTATCTTGCGCACGGCGGCGAACCGCTGTCTGCCGCGATCCATCGCGCTGGCCATCCGGCTTGCGTCATGCGGCACCCGCGCGAATGTCGTCATCGCCGTAAAGCTCGCGCCGTTCGCAGCGCATTGCTGGGCGCAGGCGGGCGATGTGGTGCTCAACGACAGCGTCGAGGAGGTGCAGCGATATACCCCGCTGCTGGTGCTGTGAGCGGCCGTGGATTCGCGCTGGCAGTTCCGCTTACCGAGAGCGCGCGCCTTCCCGCACGGCCAAGGATCCATGCCGATCTCGAGACGCTTTGCGCGGACGAGCCGCGTCTCTGGCTTGGCGGGGGCATTCCAGTCACCGACTTAGGCTCCCGGGGAGTCGCGATCGGGGCCCTCTTTTCCCGTCCCGACGGCGCGAGCTGCCCACCCATGCAAATCGACCTGAAGCATGGGGGAGATGCCTCTAGCGCCGCACGACATCTGCTCGGCCGATCCTGGGGCGCCTATGTCGCTGTCCTGATCGATCCGGAGGTGCGCCGGACGTCCATTCTCGTCGATCCGTCAGGACTCCTGCCGGCCTACTCGCTCGTGACGTCGCACCATCTCATCGTATCCTCGGATGCCCGATTGCTCGAACGATGTACGCGAACGCGAATGCGGGTCGACTGGAAGGCGGTTCATGCTTTTCTTTGCCGGCCCGAGCTGCGCTCGCGCGCCACCTGTCTCGAGGGTGTGCGAGAGATACCCCCCGGCAGCCTCACCACCATCGTTGGACCCTCGGTATCAGAAGAACTTCTCTGGCGACCGGACGCCTTCATGCCCGCCGCTCCCTTCCCGTCCTTCGATGAGGCGGCCACTATACTGCGAGACACGGCGATCGCGGTCATGGGTGCGTGGAACGGGCGGCTTGGGCCGGTCGCCGTGGCCGCCTCGGGCGGAGTCGATTCCTCCTTTATCTGTGGCGCGCTCCGTTCCGGCAATGCTGTCTTCTCATGTCTCACGGCCGCCACCGCCGATCCCAGCGGAGACGAGCGACCGGCCGTTCGGCGTCTGGCCGACCACCTCGATGTTCCTCTCGCGGAGGGAATCTACGATCCGGCGCTGTTCGATCCTTTCGAACGCGCCTCGGGCGCCTTGCCACGGCCGTCGCGCAAGTCCTTTCTCAACAGCGTCGATCGCTTGTTCGCCGAGGCTGCCGATGATCTTGGCGCAGCCACCGTGCTCGACGGCAATGGCGGAGACAATCTGTTCTGCTACCTTCACTCGGCAGCGCCGATCGCCGATCGTGTGCGGGCCGAACGTTCTCCTGTGGGTTGGGGCTCGACGATCCTCGACTGCTGCCGCCTCACCGGTTCCACTCTTCCCGAAATGGTGTCAGCGACTTGGCGCAGGTTGACAAGCGCAGCCCGTTTCCCCTCGTGGCCGGCAGACCAACGGCTTCTGGCATGGCCCGCGCCGCCTTTTGAGAGCGCCAAACCGGTGACCCCCTGGAACCGTGTTGCCGTCGGGCAGCACCGCGGCAAGCACGATCACCTGGCCTTGATCATGCGATGCCAGAACCACCTGCATGGGCTGACTGCGCCAGCGTCGCGGTTTTCACCGCTGATAAGCCAGCCACTCTTGGAACTGTGCCTCGCCATCCCGACCTGGCTATGGTGCGAGGGAGGACTGAACCGTTCTCTTGCGCGGCGCGCCTTTGCACGGGCGTTGCCTCCCTCGATCCTCGCCCGCACCGCCAAGGCCGGCCCCGATAGCTACATTCGCGCGGTTTTCGATCGCAACCGGCAGGCTATCAGGGAATGCCTGATGGAAGGGCACCTCGCACGCGAGGGTCTGCTCGATCTGGAGGCGGTCGAGCAGGCCCTCGTGATCGACGCCTTCACCGGGGATTCGACAATCTACCGCTTGCTCGATCTTGCGGAAGCCGAAAACTGGGCCCGGGCGTGGCGAGGCTAGGACTGAGGCGAACAGGCCAGTTGCGCGCGCGATGGCGCGCCTTCCATTGTAAGCCAACGGTCGTACTGCTGGTCGCGCGCGGGATCGCAGTTTCTGCGCTTCATCAGCCAGAACTCGAGCCATTCGGTGGTCCGTTCGTAAACCGCATTGCGATGGGCTGGCTGCCATTTGTAGTGCGTCTCGTCCTCGAACACGTGAAGCTCGATCGGCTTGCCCTCGGCTCTGTAGACCTCGACCACATCAAGACCGCCCTCATATTCGCTGTCGGCATTCTGGATGAGTATCGGGACATCGACGCGGTCGACATTGAGGATGAGCGACATCGGGCGCCAGAAATCCTCCGCGCCTTCCTCGAAGAACCGGTAGCCGATGCTCCGGGTGAATGCACTGTAGGCAGGCCCGGCGGACAGCACATAGCTGTACATGTCCTCGCAGCACGATCCGAGGCTGGCGACCTTGTAGCGAGGTGAATTGATCAGGGCGAACTGCGCCGACGAGACTCCATCGCTCCAACCGGTAAGGCCTATCCGATCGGCATCGACTGCCCCCGTCCCGATCGCATGATCGAGCGCGATATCGAGCGAGGACTGGACATTGCGTCGGTCTAGCCAGTCGACTCTGTTGGCGCTCAGCAACTCCGTCGCGGTTTGCGCTTGCGCGACAGCGGGGACGAGGTCGGGCTTGGCAAAGCTCAGGACCGCGAAACCGCGCGCCGCCAGCGGCTGTATCGGGACCTCGTCCCCGGAGCCGCCGCGCAGGAATCCGTGACTGATATACTGGACGACGACCAGCGGATGACGCTGTCCGGGCTCATGGTCGGGAGGCAGGACAAGATCGGCATAGCTTTCCACGCCATAGTCATTGCTGAACCGGAAACGCTGGACCGAACCAAGATCGAGCGAAGAGACCAGAGGATTGGGATCGTGGATCAGTCGAGCCTCTCCGCTGTCGAGACCGATGGCCACCAGCTGGCGCGGGGTTGTCGCACCTTCGCGCGCGCAGATGATCTCCTCCGCCGTGAGAGCACATCCGATCAGCATGTCGTCGGTGACCGTCAGGCGGCGTGGTACGCTGGCGCCGATATCCCAGCGCAGGATGCCCATGCGGCTTTGGCCCCATCCCGTCTTCTGCACCGCGAACAGCGCGCGTTCGGAAGACGACCACCACATGCGCATGATGCCTTCACATGACGCCTGGGAGCAAGTGATGCGGTTGCCGGATGGATCGGTGAGGACAAGCCGCGTCGGAGAAATATAGCGGTCGGGGTATTTGGGTTCGAGCCAGGCAGCCCATCCATCAGGACCGTCGATGTATCCGCGCGCCCGCTCGGGAAGGTCTGGTCGCGTTGCCGGAATCAGTTCTGCAATCTCTTCCTCTGTCGCGCCGCGGGTCTCGCCAGTGGCTAGGTTGACGGTAGTGTATTGGGTCGCGACCGCACCTCTCGGGATCGGGCGGGACGTGAATTGCGGCGAAATGCTTTCGTCGTAAAGGTAGCCGCGACGCGCCTGCTGCGCGATTTCCAGCGCCGCATCACGTATTCCGGGCCTCGTCGCGACAACGATCGAATCGCCGCCGCCGAGCCAGGCGAAAGCATCGACATCGTTGGGCAGGGTGGTAAATTGCCGCGCGTCCGTTGCGCCCGAGCTGTCCGCCAGCCAGACCTGGGTCGAGCCTCCGGTCCGCTTGAGATAGGCGATCGCGCGTCCGTCCGGTGAGAAGCGCGGCGTGTTGACCTTGACCCAGCCCGCGGTGACCGAGGAAAATTCGCGCAGCCGGAAATCGTCGCGGAGATACTCTCCTCCCCGATCGAGCTCCCGGGGGGCCCGTCTCCTGTCGATTGGCATGATCATCAGCCGCTGGCAATAGGTGTTGGTTTCGGCATTGCCGCGCCGCACGGCGAAGGCAATTTGCGTCATATCGAGAGAGAGACCAAAGGCGCTTTGCGTCTCGTTGGGGTCCGCTCGCCCGATATCGGCAAGTTGCACCAGGTCTTCCGCCGTCATGACCCGCTCGCCTCGAAGCTCCGGGCTGCTGTCGAAAACCTCGCAGGGGTCGGCAAGCGATCGGGGCGGCTCGGCCATGGGAACGATCGAGAACGAAAGGGCGGCAGCCAGGAAACCCATCACCAGTGCCTCCTGATCCCGAAGGTGATGAACCGACCGATTGGCGAATAATTGGTCGAATCATAAGGTGTGTCGTTCGGCCCGGTAATGGCGATGACCTCGGGCTCGTCATCGAAGACGTTCTGGACGGTAAGCGAGACCTCCAGGCCCGGATCCCTGCCCGCGCCTTCGATAATTTCGTAACTGAACCCGAGATCGAGAGTTGCGCTTGGGGCAATCCGGCTTTCTTCGGCAAAGCGTCGATCTCTCAAGGCTCCGGTATAGTTGAGCGCGGCATTCGCTTTGAACGCGCCCGTTTCGTAGCGGGCGGTCCCTCGGGCGCGGATGCGAGGAGGATTGAACACTGTCCCGGAGAGCTGCACCTCGGGGAGCTCGGCGGTCAGCTGCTGGCCGCTGTCGAGCCAGCTGCCGGCCAGCTCGAACGACATGGAATCGTCGCCGCGCAGCCTGCGGGTCCAGGCGATTCGCGCATCGACGCCTTCGATCTGCTGGACCGCGACGTTGATATTGCGGTTGTCGACGAGGGCGACCACGTTGGCAGCATCGTATGGCGCTCCGGAAAAGTTCTGCAGACCCAGCTGTGCTCCGGAAATGAGACCCGCCAGCAGGTCGGCCTGCGGCGAGAAATCGATCAGGCTGGCGAAGCCCGGATCGCGGAAGGCAGCCGCGATCGATCCGGCTATCGGCTGCACGACCCTGTCGCTGTAGCGAATGTCGTACCATGTGGCCGAGACCAGCAGGCCGGGAACGCCGACCGGCTCCAACTCGATCCCGGCGGTCCAGCTGCGTGCACGTTCGGACTGGATGTCGGGATTGCCGCCGCTGGTGAAGAGGACGGTGTCCGGACCGGAGCCCGCGCCAAACGCTACAGCGGGGAGCAGGAATGCCTGATAGGGCGTAAATTGCTGAAACAGCGTCGGCGCCTTGAAGGATCGCGACCAGCTTCCCCGGAGGGTCAGGCCCGCGACCGGGGAATAGATCGCACCGAGGCGCGGCGTGGCCAGCTGATCGAGGTCCGGGTAGTCCTCATAACGCAGCGCGGCCGAAAGACTGAGCCGTTCGATCCCTGAAATATCATTGCTGCCCGAAATGATGGGGAGAAAGAGCTCTCCGTAAGCGAACCGGCTGCGCCGGGTGATATCGAAAGCTGCTGACGGGCTGGCATTGATTTCCCGCGAGAAATCGAGACGATTGTTGCGAAACCCCGCGCCGATCGCGAGCCTTGCAGCCCCGCCGGGAAGCGTGAACAACGGACCCTCGGCGCCGATCTCTCCTGAAGCGATGGCGTTGCAGAAACAGCCGGTCGTGACTGTTGTTACCGCGCCCTGGGTGACGTCTGTCCGGAAACGGGTTCGATCGCGCCCGAAGACGCCAAGCGCGGTCGCCATCCAGTCCGAGCCGAGCTCGATTTCGAGTGATGGCGCGAGGGTGACCGATTCGACCTCGGGCTCCGACACGAACCGCGCGGCCGGTGTCCCGCTCACGATTTTCGATCTGCGGGTGGAATATAGCGCATCGAGGCGCGCGGTCACGCCGGGCGCGACCATCTGGTGTCCGGAAAGGATCGCCGCATGGCGGCGCTGCGAGGGATAGAGCGTTGTTTCCGGATCGAGCGATGCCGCATAGGAGCGCTGGCGCGCCGCAATTTCCGAGTTGTTGGAAAAGTCGTAGGCGAGGAGGAAGCCGCCATTGTTCCAGCGCGTGCCCCCGACGATGTCAGCCTGCTGGCGGAAGTAGCCTCCGTCTGTGCTCGCTCCGAGTTGCCCCGAAGTTGTCACGCCTTCGAAGTCCCGCCGCAAGATGACATTAACGACCCCGCCAACGGCATCCGACCCATAGATCGCCGATGCGCCGTCCGGCACGATCTCGATCCGGTCCACCGCGGGCAGCGGTATCGCGGAGATATCGACGCCCTGGAGCGCCGAATCGTATGGCAGGCGGTGACCGTTGAGCAAGGTGAGCGTGGCGTCCGGACCGAGGCCCCGCAAATTGGCGCTCGACGTCGAGTTGACATTGCTGTTCGCGGTGCCCGCGCCGAAACCGATCCCGGGGTTTTGACCCCCTGAGAAATTCTGCGGTATCGACCGGATCGCTTCGCCGAGATCGACCTGGCCTGCTTCCACGATGGCCTCGCGATCGAGTGAAATCACCTCGCCGACTACCCGCGCACCGCGAATGCGGGTGCCCGTGACGACGATCGAGTTATCGTCATTCTCGGCGTTCGCGGCGTCCGGATCGCCAGAGGCGGTGCCTGTATCCTCGGTCTCCTGGGCAAGAAGGGGATTGGGCAAGAGGGCCAAGGCCGTGCTCGCGAGGAGGGCTGGCAGCCCCATTAATTTCAGCATCTTTGTAGTCTCCCTGTTGAACCGGGGCGCGCCGTTTTGGCTTCGCCGTTGCAGGGATTGACGCAGGGATGGACCGGGACCCTAGTTTCAGATGAAATTAATTTGGGGGGTATGCAGCTGCCCTCGGAGGTCAGCTCGCGGCGCAGGTGCGCGAGAGCCTTGGTCATATGGTATTCGACGGTCGAGAGCCCGACACCGAGTTCCAGGTGGATCTCCCTGTATGATTTGTTCTCGAGACGGCTCATGGCGAAAACCCGCGCGGTCTTCACTGGAAGTGCGGCCATCGCCTGCTCGAAAAGCTGCTCGGTCTCGGCTGCGTGCAGCCGGTCCTCCTGTGCAGGTGCACACGGCGCATCGATATTTTCGGTGATTGGCAGTACCGCGATACGGCAGCGACGCCTCCGGGCGAGGTCGATCGCCAAATTCCTTGCGATGCATCGCAGAAAGCCGCCGGGGTTGCGCAGGTCATGCAGCTGCGCGCTGCCAGCCGCGCGCAGAAAGACTTCCTGCGCAAGATCGCTGGCGCGCTGATCTCCCACTTTACGCTTCAGGTAAGCAAGCACCCCGGCGTGCTCGCGCCGGTATAGCGCTTCGAGCGGTTGCTTGTCCGCAAGCGATGCAGGGCCAGGGACTGCTGGCGGGGTCGGAGAATGGACTTCGGTAGCGTCTTGCCGGAATCCGGCAGCAAGTTCGTTCATGCAGAGCGGAGGAAGGCGTCCGCATCGGCAGGCTCGTCAGCGCGAACCGAATACGGTGTCCAGATCTTTGCCGCCGTTCGGGACGCAGCGGCGCCCCTTGCCCGGATCGGCCGCCGGGCCGTGACCGGACTGGCGTGCATGATGTCTGGCGGAACTGTCCACGCGGCCGTTGCCAGCAATTGGGGCCGCGCCAAACGAGTGTGCCCAAAGACGATCCTGCTTGCAAGTGGCAACCCGGGCGCACCCCGGCAAATTCGCAAAGCAGGGAAGGTCGCCTTCGCTTCGCTTACCGATTGGCCGTTCTGCATTGATTCCCAGTTCTGGGGAGGCACCACCCCTGATCGGGGAATGCCGGGTTCCGTCCTGATGGGTTAGCCCGGATCGGGAAAGGAGGGGCTCCATGGCCAGGCCATCTGAAGGACAAGATCACTTCGGCGGGTTCGATTTTTCCGACTTCGCGCAGGAATTTCTGCGGCGTAATCCGGACTATCGGGCCCAGTTCGCCCGCTTCAGCGGCGCAGTTGACGGCACAACGCAAGCTCTCGCCGGCCGGCGGTGCGCGCGTTCATGGGGCCTCGAATTTCCTCGTGGACCCCGCATCCCGAGCTGATGATTGTCCGGCGTTATGGCGACCCGAAGACAATCCCAGCGTCATCGTGGCCGCATCTTCAGCCGTGTGCCGAAAGGAGCTTGCGTCCGGGCTGCAAACGGGATCGCTGGTGGCCGCAGCGGAAGTTGGCGCGGAGCGGCACATCGTGCTGGCGGGGAAACACGCGCGTCACCGCCTCGTGATGACGCCGCTGGCCGCTCGCGATGGTTATATCGTCCCGGCCGATCGCTCGATGTCCGTCCGACTGGCGGCCCTCAGCGCGTTTCACGAGCACCAGCGCAGTCGGCAGGCTAGTGCGGCTCGCGCTACGCTGACACCCTCGCCCTATCTCAGGCATCGGCTGGTTCTCCTGCTCGCAATTCTCGACAGGGTCGATCCACATTCAGGTGAACCCGCAACGGTCCGGCAGATCGCGCGCGATCTCACCTTTCGCGGTCACGATTACGATCGCGCGATCGAATGGAAGTCATCGTCGGGCCGGCGCCAGACCCAGCGCCTCATCGCGGAAGCGCGCCGCATGGTTGCGACGGGCTATCGCGATCTCTTGAAGTGCTCCCCGCGGCACGCGTCGCGCACCGGGCATTGCGATGAAAGTCATGATGGCCCCAATCAGGAATAGACCGGGGCGCCTTGTCCAACGGCTCAGGCATTCCCGCGACTTTCCAATCTTACTGATTGGGCTATTGTTTTTCACGGTGCCGGGCCGTGTGTTCGGTATCGTCACAAACCGGACCTTTCGGGGTCGCGACAGCAACTGCCAGTGCCGAAGGCATGGAACCTTCGGCGAGGCATACAGCAGGCGATCGGACGGCGGTGCGTTGGATTGCACCCTCGTCGGTCGAACAGGCCGGACCATGTATGCTCACTTCGCGGAGGAATTCGCTACCGAACTCATCAACGTACGATCAGACGCCGAACTGAGCGACGCTCTTGCCGAGGTTTCACGCCGCCTCGGCTTCGACCATTTTGCTCTTAGCCTTGAATTGCGCTCGGGATCGCGCAAGGCGCCGGGTCTGCTGCTGCATGACTATCCGGACGAGTGGGCAAAGGTCTACGTGGCCTTTGATCTGGCGGGCCAAGACCCGGTCAGGCGTGCCTGCGACAAGAGCTTCATCGGCTTCGCTTGGGAAATGCTGGAGCAGATGATTCCGCTAACCCGCGGGGACCGACAGATGCTCACCGTCGGGAAGGAATGCGGTATTGGCACCGGCTATACCGTACCGCGACACCTGCCCGGGCTCGCGCGCGGAAC
>Ga0114900_1002459_pt1 | contig 10242 bp, 8 predicted proteins | sample MalvireepMed_231_FD_89685 | JGI IMG/M metagenome (GOLD analysis project Ga0114900, IMG submission 89685) | Marine viral communities from the Global Malaspina Expedition - Malaspina viral metaG DeepMed_231 | ecosystem: Environmental > Aquatic > Marine > Oceanic | place: Mediterranean Sea...
CAACCATTCCCAAAGGCGGCGAACCCTTTCCCTGCCGAACCGCTTTTGGCGATCACACGACGAGCATTGCCGCTGCAGCGGGCATCTGCGCGGCGCTGGTCGAGGCGGGAAAGACCGGAAAGGGACGGCTTGTCGAAGCATCCCTTCTGAGAACGGCCCTTTTCACGATTGGCTCCGATTTCGCCATCCAGCTTTTCTTCGGACGTCTCGGCTCAACGAAAGCCCGTCATGAACAGACCGTCCCCATCATGAACTTCTTCATGACCAAGGACGAACACTGGCTCTGCATCGTCGCCCGTCAGGGGGAATCGGACTGGGCGCCCATATGCCGTGTCATCGGCCGGGAAGACCTGATCGATGACGAGCGCTTCAACTCGGCGAAGGCGCGGCGCAAAAACTCGAAAGCCTGCGTCGACATCCTGGATGACGGCTTCGGAAAGTTGACCCGTGAAGAAGCTGCCGCCCGGCTGGATAAACACTCCATCGCCTGGTCGCCTGTCCAGACGCTTGCAGAAGCCGCCGAGGACGAGCAGGTAAAAGCGGCGGGCGGGATCGTGGATGTGCCGTCTTCAGCCGGCGACGGCTCGACCTTTGCTTCACCCGCCTCCCCCGTGCGCTTTCCTGGGGCTGATGATGGTCCCAAAGGACCGGCACCGCGTTTCGGCGAGCATACGCGCGAAGTCCTGGCTTCGCTTGGGCGTAGCGAACGCGACGTCGCTCAGTTGCTGGAAGACGGCGTCGTCTCGGAAGGCTCGGCTTCCGCCTGAGCTTCATTTATTGCCGGGTCCCGTTCCTCCGGAGCAAACCGGGCGAAATAGGTTTGAACCTCACCGGCCTTTGCCTGGCGAAACGCTATGCAGAGGTCGATGCGCTCGGTCGCCTCCGACAGCGCGCGCTCATGCCCGGGTGCGAGCGTCCCGTAAAGCTCGAAAAGGGTCTCCAGCTCTTCCCGGCCTTTTGTTGAGCAGAGGTCTGAAGCCAAACGAGGTGTGGAGCGAGGCCGCTGGCCCGGAATGACCTTCAGGAACTCTGCAAAGTTCATCTGCAGCCAGTCCCACGTGCTTTCTCGCGTTTCAGCTTCGTCCATCTGACCAGAAATAATTCTGTAATTCTCACGGGTTCCGAGCCGGCCGGACATTGTCAGATTCAGAATCTCATCCAGCAGGGCCGGGTCCTTGTTCTGCCCGATGGCATAGGCAGCAGCCTGCTCAAAATTTGGGTCATCAATAACTTCCATGCTGTGAAGCAACGCCGGCAGAAAGTTCGCACTATCCTCCTGCATACCGATGGCCAGAGCGGTCGAAAAATCATCACTTGTCAGGACTCTGGAAGCCCCTGAGGTTTCGAGCCCCACATAGTCTCGCGCAGCATTCGAAAACTCCTCACGCAAGGTTGCATCGTTTCCCTGCCTCGCCAGAAAAGCCTCGAGGCGCTGGCGAAGGATACGATCATTCTCATCGTCAGATGCGGCAAGCGCTTCAAGCCGGGGACGAAAGACCCTCGCAATCTCGGCTTCAAGCCCCGCCTTGGCGTCGGTATCGCCATGAGCAAGCGGCACGAGCGTGCGATAGGCTTTCATTGCCTCTGTCACGACCTGGTTTTCGGGCCGGCGGGCGCCTGCTTCAATGATGGCCATGAGGGAAGCCAGCGTAATCTCCCCAGCCTCATAACTGGCCATGGCACTGTCGACAGCTGTCAGAGCCTCGCCGCCATCGAGCAGTGGGAAATTTACCGCCAAGGTCGCCCACTGGGGATCTTCCAGCGAGAAACGCCAATAGCCCTTACCGCCTGCGTTCGGCATGATCCACGCCGGACAGCTTGCCTCTTGGCCTAATGAAAGGGTCGTATTCCGACCGTTGATCATCTTGCAGTATCGCGCTGTTTCCTCCTCGCGGCCTGCAGTCAGGCAAAAGGGGATAGTCCACTGGCGCGCTTCAGAGATCGGGCTGCCAAGTGGCTTGTAACGATGCTGAGACAACGCCACGGACGGCGAACCGCTTTCCGGACAGGACAGATCTGCCGTGATCACGGGCAAACCCGACCGCTCAACGAAGCTCCGAAAGGCCTTCGTCAGGTCAGGTTCATCGGTCTCCTGTCCGATCACGTCAAAGAAATCGGGGCTATCCGCAACACCGTCTTCGAAGCGTTGAATATAGCGACCGAGAGCGGGCCGGAATGTCTCGGCTCCAAAATAGGAATCGACCATCGCGATCACCGCCAGCCCTTTGTCATAGGTGATCGAGTCATAGGCGTTCCGGATATCCTCATTGAGGGTGATGGGTTCGCGAACTGCTCGCGCGCTCGCCAGGCTGTCGAGGTTCATCGCATCAATCGCATCAGCAACGGAATCAAGTTCATAGCCCCCCTCTGGTTCAATTTCTGACAGTACGATTCCCGTAGCCCAGCTGGAGAAAGCTTCCTTGAGCCAGAGATCATCCCACCAGGGCGGCGTCACCAGATCACCGAACCACATGTGCGCCAGCTCATGGCTATGAATACTCAACAGCGCCCGGCGGGCGGCCGGGCCGCTATTCTCACCATAGAGGATACGGCTCTCACGGTAGGTGATCGCTGCGGCCAGCTCCGTCGCTCCGCTCGGCCATTGAGGCGCCGCGACAATATCAAGCTTTTTGTACGGATAGGGCACGCCAAGCGACGTCTCGAAGAATTCAATCATGGGCTCTGTCATGAGCAGCGCATAGGACAGGTCATCGCCCTTTCCGGCTCGCGTATAGCCCGTCAGCGGGATTGAGACATCGCGCACCTCATTTGGCACAAGCGCTGGTGCCTCGACTTTCTCGAACGTGCCCACTGCAAGCGACAGAAGATAGGTCGGAAGCGGTCTGGTGCGGTCGAACTCAATCCGCACCTTCCCGTCTTCGACTACGTTTCGGGATGCTTCCGGTGTATTCGTGATCGCGGTATCGCTCTCCGGGATGGTCAGGATAATGTCGAACGGCGCCTTGAATCTCGGCTCGTCGAAACCCGGCATGAAGCGCCGGGCCTGAATGCTTTCAGACTTGGCCAGCGCGTAAGCATTACCCTGCTCATCCACCCGGAAAAGCCCCGACAGATTGACGTCGAAAGGCGCTGCATAATCGATAGCGACCGTTACAGGACCTGGCCCCAGGCGCCGCGGAAATCCGATCCATGCCACGCCAGATTTCAACACGTCCCGCCATATACCGTCTTCTGGCTCCATGTTGGGCGTCGAGATTGTCACCTCTCTGATCTCAAGCCCCTGCCCATGCAACCATACGCCCGTAGCAGCACGATCGAGGTCGAGATCAATCGTAACTTTGCCGCCAAAGCGTGACTCACGCGGGTCGATCCGGAGATCGAGCTCGTAAGCCGTCGGCTTCACCCCTTCCGGGAGCGGCCCGCGCGGTGCCATCGTGTAGAGTTCCGAGAGGTCAGGCTGACGAGGCTGAGGGGTCGGCCCGCACGCTGTAACAAGCAGTGCAAAACAGCTTATCAGGCCGGCAAGACGCTTCATCGAATCCTCTCTCAGACAATTAACTCAGGAGATAGCGGATTCAGGGAAGCCACGTCACCCTCAGGCCCTACGGGAACTATGCGTCTGCTGCGATTTTACAACACGACGATGGTCTGAGCGGGGAATCCTGCCTATAGGAACACCATGAAGATTGCGACTTGGAACGTAAACTCCATAAAGGCACGCCTCCCCATGGTGCTGGAGGTGCTCAAGACCATCGATTGCGACGTGGTCTGCCTGCAGGAGATTAAGTGCGAGACCGATGCCTTCCCCTACATGGAGATCGAAGAGCTCGGCTATAATTGTGCCGTGCACGGGCAGAAGACCTATAACGGTGTCGCCCTGCTCTCTCGCCATCCTCTCGAGGACATCGTCAAAGGCCTGCCCGAGAACGAAGGAGACGATCAGGCACGCTATGTCGAAGCGCTGGTCCTTGCGGACCGGCCAGTTCGTGTCGGCGCGCTCTATTTGCCGAACGGCAATCCGGCCCCGGGCGACAAGTATGACTACAAGCTGTCCTGGATGAATCGCCTGCTCACCCATGCCGAGGCGCAGTTGAAACTCGAAGAGCCCTTTGTGCTCGCAGGCGATTACAATGTCATTCCGCGCGATGAGGATTGTTGGGACATTGCGGTCTGGCGCGACGACGCGTTGGCCTTGCCTGAGACCCGGGCTGCATTCCGGAAACTGAAATGGCTTGGCTTGACGGAAGCCTATGAGGCCACCGACGGCCGGGCGCACGAATACTCGTTCTGGGATTATCAGGGCGGCGCCTGGCAGAAAGGGCACGGCATCCGGATCGATCACCTGCTCCTGTCACCGCAAGCAGCCGACCGGCTTGAAAAGGTAGAGATTTTCAAGAAGGCCCGTGAGATGGAAAAGCCGTCCGATCATGTGCCCGTGATTGCCGAGTTGGCTGACTGACAGCCTACTTCTTCGTCGCGCATCGCTTGTTGTATGCGGCAACATCGGCATTCAGGTCCGAAACGCGCCCTTGCAGATCCTCCTCAACCGAGACCAGTTCGGCTTTCAGCGCGTCATAGTCCCGCTTGGCGGCATCGGCCTTTGAGGCTTCCTCAGCGCCGAATAGCCGCGTGTCTTCAGCCGCTTCCCATTCATCACCAGCGACTTCGACCTCTTCGAGCAGGGCATCGCGTTCGGCCTTCAGGGCATTCGCCGCCTTCTGGCCCGCCTTGATGGCCTTGGCCTGTGAATGGCAGCTCGCATTTGCAAACGCAGCCGGGGCTGAAAAAGCCACAGCAGATAATGACAGAAGTGCAGTAACGGTTACAGATTTCATCATGCCTACCTATTAGCCAAACATGCGTGAAGCCTTGCTGAACAAGGTGACCATAGTCTGGCCATCATCGGGCCGTTCTGCGATCACCTCAATCCCGGTTCAGATGTCGGCATAGACATGACGCTCGGCTGCATAGCCTTCGTGCGTCACTGCCCCTTTACAGGCTGGCCCGACCAGTTTCGCGAACTTTGCAAGCGCGCCGGAAGCGTAGCGTGTCTCCTTGGGGGTCCAGGCCTTGCGCCGCTGCTCCAGTTCCGCCTCATCGACCTCAAGATCGATGCGACCGGTCTCTGCGTCGATAGAGATCATGTCACCGTCCTGAACCAGTCCGATCGGCCCGCCTTCCTGCGCTTCCGGCCCGACATGGCCAATGCAGAAGCCACGTGTAGCGCCGGAAAAGCGGCCATCGGTGATGAGAGCCACCTTGTCGCCCATGCCCTGTCCGTAGATGGCCGCCGTTGTCGATAGCATCTCGCGCATGCCAGGGCCGCCCTTGGCGCCCTCATAGCGGATGATCAGGACGTCGCCTTCATTGTAGTCACGGTTCGCGACAGCCTCGAAGCAGGCTGCCTCGCCGTCAAACACACGGGCAGGACCGCGGAACTGGAGGCTATGCAGCCCCGCGACTTTCACAATGCCGCCTTCAGGCGCCAGAGAGCCCCACAGGCCTACGACGCCACCCGTCTTGGTGATCGGTTTGGAGGCCAGATAAATGACCTTCTGATCCGGATTCCAGCGAACGTCTTCGAGATTCTCTGCCCACGTCTTGCCGGTGACCGTCATGCAGTCGCCGTGGATAAGCCCTTCTTCATGAAGGGTTTTCATGAGCATCGGAACGCCACCGGCTTCTCCGAAATCCTTGGCAACATATTCACCGCCTGGCTTGAGCGAGGCAATGTAAGGCGTTTTCTGGAAGATCTCGGCGACATCTTTGAGCTCGAACTGCACACCGCACTCATTCGCCATCGCCGGCAGATGCAGGGCAGCATTCGTCGAGCCGCCCGTCGCGGCAACAACAATTGCCGCGTTTTCAAAGGCTTCGCGCGTACAGATGTCGCGCGGGCGGAGATTGGTCTCGATGAGGCGCATCACAGCCTTGCCGGACTCGACCGCATACTCGTCGCGATTGGCATAAGGCGCGGGCAAGGCCGAGGAAAGCGGCAAGGCAAGGCCGATCGCTTCGGAGACGCAAGCCATTGTATTTGCTGTAAATTGTCCACCACAGGCGCCGTCACCCGGGCAGGCCAGCTTTTCCAGTGCGTGCAGCTTTTCCTCGGTCATGTTGTTGTCGCCGGCGGCATGCGCCCCAACCGCTTCGAAGATGTCGAGAACGGTGACATCCTTGCCCTCGAAACGGCCCGGAAGGATCGACCCGCCATAGAGGAAAACGGAGGGGACGTTCAGGCGCAGCATGGACATCATCATGCCCGGCAGGGACTTGTCACAACCTGCAACGCCGACAAGCGCATCATAGGAATGGCCGCGCATCGTCAGCTCGACGGAGTCCGCGATGATTTCGCGGGACACCAGTGAGGACCGCATGCCCTCATGGCCCATGGCGATGCCGTCCGTAACCGTGATGGTGCAGAACTCGCGCGGGGTGCCATCAGCCTCCTTTACGCCCTCGGAAACCGCGTGGGCCTGGCGCATCAGGGTGGTGTTGCAGGGAGCGGCTTCATTCCAGCAGGAGGCGACGCCGACGAAAGGCTTCTGGATGTCCTTGGTCGACAGCCCCATTGCGTAATAATAGCTACGGTGCGGCGCGCGCGCGGGGCCTTCGGTCACATGGCGTGACGGCAGCCGCGACTTGTCCCAGGTCTTGCTCATCTTTCAGCACTCTCACAAAGCTTGTTTCGACGTGCTTTCCATAAGACGCGCGGGCTGGCGACGCTACCCGGTTGCGGCAATTTTCCTCGGGACAGCTTGAGAAATATCCTGCCCCTGAACCCCAAAAACGGAGTCCGAAAACAGTCCAATTCCAGCCCACTTTCGAATTCGGACCCAAATTCTTGGAATATTATTCCAATCGGCGCCGCATCAGGAATTCGAGATCGCGGTGTTCGCCGACCGGGAACAGGAACTCACCAATCTTCTCGAAGCCGACGCGCTCATAGAGCCGCTGGGCACCGTCATTCTCGGAGAAGACGCTCAGATACATTTCCGGTGCTTCCTGGCGGCGTGCCCAGGCAAAGGCCTCGTCAATGAAGTGCCTGCCCAGCCCCCTGCCCTGAAGCGAGGCGTCAACATAGATCCGCTTCAGTTCGACGGCCCCTTCTGCTGCCTCTTCGGCCGGCAAGGTAAGCGGTCCACATACGAGATAGGCCCCAAGGCTACCTTCAGGCGTCTCGGCAACGCGGACCAGTGTTCGCGGCGCCGCCAGCGCGGTCCGGTAGGTGCTGAGACTATGCTCAGTGTCCAGAAAGGCCTGCAGGTCTTCTGGCTTGTAGAGGTGGCCGAATTTGTCGGTGAAGGTTTTCTGCGAAAGCGCGACGAGCGCATCCAGGTCGTCGCGTGTCGCATCGCGGACATGGATGGCTGACGTATCGGTTTCAGCAGGCATTGAGCTTGTTGATCTCCTCGGCCGACAGGCGCAGATCGCTCGCGCCCATTATGTCTTCGAGCTGCTCCATCTTCGTCGCGCTGGCGATTGGAGCCGTCACGCTTGGGCGCGCCATCAGCCAGGCAAGCGCGACCTGCGCCATGGTCGCGTCATGCGCATGGGCGACCTCCTTCATCAGCTCGAGAAGCGTCATGTTGCGATCGGTGAACCAGTCCGCCATGCGCCGTCCGCGCGGACTCTTGTCGAGATCGTCCTTGCTCCGGTACTTGCCGGTCAGGAAGCCCATGGCGAGCGCGAAATACGGGATCACGCCGAGATCATGATCAAGGCAGAGGTTTTCGAGTGGGCCCTCATACTGGTCACGCGTCAGCAAATTGTAGTGCGGCTGAAGCACATCATAAGAGGCTCGCCCGTCGGCCTCACCTGCCTCTAACGCTGCCTTCAAGCCGGCTGCATCATAGTTCGATCCACCGACAAAGCGGACCTTGCCGGCCTTCACCAGCTGGTAATGGCCTTCCAGCGTTTCTTCGATGGGGGTTTCCGGGTCCGGGAAATGCGAAAAGTAGAGATCGATATGGTCGGTCTTCAGGCGCTTGAGCGACTCCTCGCAGCGCGCAACGATCTGGTCTGCGGTCAGGCCCTTCTTGCCTTCGCCCATGTCGCCGCCAACCTTGGTGATCAGGAAGAGCGCGTCGCGGCGTTTGCCCTGCTCCAGCCAGTTGCCGATCACGGTCTCCGACTCCCCGCCCTCATTGCCGGGAATGAAGCGGGTGTAGATGTTGGCCGTGTCGACGGCGTTGAAACCGCGATCGAGGAACGTATCGAGCAGCCGGAAGCTCGTCGGCTCGTCTGCGGTCCAGCCAAACACATTGCCGCCCAAGACCAGCGGCGCAATCTCGCCGCCCGTACGCCCGAGAGATACCCTTGAAGGGGATGAGGTGCTCATACGGTCTTCATAGGTGCCCGCCGGGACAGGCTCAATAGCGGAGGGTTTGTGATCGTGGCGCGCTTTGCTAGTTTGCTGTGAGCGACACACGGAGGGGACGCCATGCGACGCACCATTGGATGTGCACTCGTCGCCGCATCTATCGCGGCCGCACAGCCCGCTTTCGCCCAGTTCGACAGCCTGCCATCAGGCGACCTTGACCTGCGCATGGAGGGCCTGAACGAAAAGTATGCCATGTATATCGAGCATGGATCGCTCGCGACGGAAGGCAGCACGGTCTGGTTCTGGGCGCTACAGGTGATTCCCGAAAGCATCGGCAGTTATGCCGCCTGGACGGTGCAGGGTATGAACTGTGCCACGCGCGAGGCGGCAACCTCGGAAATCGTAGGCGTGAAGCCAGACGGGTCCTTCTATGGCAGCGGAGGGGAGGCCCGCGAGATGGGTCCAATCACACCCGACAGCATGGAAGCGTCCCTGTTCCAGGTGGTCTGTGAGGACAAGTCTTTCGAATTAGGCGAACCGGCCGTATCGACCGTGGCCGCCGCTATGGACCAGGGCCAGGCGACACTGAAACGCCGTTTCGGCGTCGAGTAACGCTTTATTCCTTCGCCTCGAAGATCGCTGTCTCGATGGCGCCCGTGGAATCCATCATGCCGCGATACATGCCCTTGGAATTGAAGACATAGGCATACTGGCCTTCACCGCCCATGACGATGACGCCGCCATCGCCGCCAAGGTCTGCGACCTGGCCAAGCGCGTTTTCTGCGGCGGCGTCGATGCTGTCGCCAGCGAGTTCGACGCGGGCACAGATGGTCTTTGCGACACCGACCCGGATGAAATATTCGCCATGGCCAGTGGCAGACACCGCGCAGACACCGTTCTGCGCATAGGTCGCGGCACCGATAAGCGGCGAGTCACCGACCCGGCCGGTGGCCTTGGCGGTCATGCCGCCTGTTGTCGTGGCGGCCGCCAGATTACCGTCCCGGTCGATAGCCACAGCGCCGACAGTTCCGTGACGGTCTGCGTCGGTCCGCTCACGGGTATCGAGCACACGCTCAAGCGCTTTCTCGCGACGTTCGGTCGTGAAGTAGCTATTATCGACCGTCTCGAGGCCGACCGACTCGGCAAAAGCATCCGCACCGGCACCAGAGAACATAACATGTTCCGACTGGTCCATGACAGCGCGGGCGGCGAGGATCGGGTTCTTCACATGCTTGACGCCGGCCACGGAGCCGGCATCACGGTCACGACCGTCCATGATGGACGCATCGAGCTCATGCTCGTGGGCGGCGGTGAGGACAGCGCCCTTGCCGGCATTGAACAGCTCATTGTTTTCCATGGTGAGCACGGCGGCCTGGACAGCATCGACGGAGGTGCCGCCCTGTTTCAGCACTTCAGCCCCCGCATCGAGCGCGACCTCGAGCGCCGCGCGATAGGCGGCTTCCTGCTCGTCGGAGAGGTTCTCGCGCAGGATGACGCCGGCCCCGCCGTGAATCACGATCCGCCAGTCCGGCTGCTCGGCGTCAGCCATGGGCGTGTCCGGTTGCGCGATCGTTTCCTTTCCGCAGGCGGAAATGATGAGGGCGAGAAATAGTCCGGCCAGAATGCGCGTCAAAGAGAGCCTCCCGTGAAATCAGCTGATCGCCTCCAATTGTTCACGTGCGGAGGTGAGCTTGGCAAGGGTGGCGGTCCATTCACGGATGCGTTCGCGGTTCTCCTCGACAATCTCAGGCGGTGCCTTGGAGACGAAATTCTCGTTCGAGAGCTTCTTCTCGGTGCCGGTAATGTCCTTCTGGAGCTTGCCGATTTCCTTGTCGAGGCGGGCGATCTCGTCGGACGCCGTGATGAACTCCTCGACTTCGAGCGCAATTGTCTCGTCGCCGGAGGCGATAGTGACGGCGCGGGCCGGTTTGTCGTCAGCGACAGTGAAGCTGCCGAGG
>Ga0114900_1002461_pt1 | contig 10238 bp, 8 predicted proteins | sample MalvireepMed_231_FD_89685 | JGI IMG/M metagenome (GOLD analysis project Ga0114900, IMG submission 89685) | Marine viral communities from the Global Malaspina Expedition - Malaspina viral metaG DeepMed_231 | ecosystem: Environmental > Aquatic > Marine > Oceanic | place: Mediterranean Sea...
AGAAATATCCCAGGCTAGGGCAGCAAGCGGTGATACCGCATACCGAATAGAGCGGCCCAGAACGCTGTCCTGCTTATCTATCCGTAGTGCCGCATCAGGGCCGTCCTCGGCAATCTGTGCAACGGTACCCATTATCATGCGGACGGTAGATCGGTAGGCCGTGCCAATGCCCACACGGTTGCCGCCTATCTCCCAGGTGAGAAAGTCGCCTTTTGTCGGGTCCAACTTCGGCTCTTGACCTAGCCCTTTTGCCACGGCGTAGTGCACTATCAGGCCCGCCGCTGCCAGTTTTGCCAGAGAGTCCCGGGCCAGCTCACCACGGAGCCCGCCACGAGCCACGTCTATCATCAGCCCCCAGGTGGCCATTCGGTACTGCGGAGCGAAAAGGGGTATCGCGGCAAGAAACTGCTGGAACATGGGCATCATGCCAAGGTTGTCAAAAGAGAGCGTTCCAAACATCTTGCCAACATGGTTTGCTAGGTCGTCCAGGGCCTTCGGGCCACCCTGTCTAATGGCCTGGTTTTCCAGGGCCTCCCAGGTATATACCTTGCCTAGCTTGATGAAACCTGAGAACTGACGTTCAAAGGCTTCCAGGATTACCCGTGGCGCTTTGCCTACAACGGGGATAGGTACCGCTCTTTCAAAGCCGCTAGCGGCACGGTGTAAGATGCCTCCAGGAGCTGCGGCTTCAATAAACTCTGAGCGGCTACCCATAACGTTACGAGCAGACAACTTTTGCACGGTAGCATTATGCCGGGACAGATGCTGAGCCAGTACCTGTTCGTTCAACATGCCAGCAAGTGATATCCCTGTAGCTTTAGCCCAGCCTATAGGATTGGTGGCAAAGAGAACTGCGCCATGTATTTGGCCTACACCGAAGTCAAAGCCTGCCACTCCTGTCCGTATAGCAGCGTTGACACTACGCATAGAGGTCATCCAGTTTGTACTTAGCGGCTCCAACTCCTTGCCGATGCGTTGCAACTGCTCTCGCGGTAATAGCTTTATATCTGATAGGTCTACTTCGGGTGCTAATCGCTCGGCTAGCTCCTCTGGAGTATATATACGGCCCTTCAACCGGAGGGGCTTCATCTGCATCTCCCCACCGCGTTGCCGTGCCTTCCGGCGCATGACCTGTTGGGCTTCCTTCGCCAGCTTCCGGGCAGCTACAGCGTCCTGCTCCAACTTTCGTACTTGTTTCAGGATATTCCCCATCCACTTCTTGCGGACACGGGTATCCGCTATTACCTCGTAGGGTACGCCCTCTTCCATTCGGCGGACTAAGTCAGGCGCCTCTCGAAGCAATGCCTGCTTACCTGCCCAGGGACTACCCCGTAAGGGCATAGCGGCCGGTGTGGCTAATCTGGCACGTAGCGTCTGACTTACCAGCTTGATGCCTTTCTCACGGCTAACAGCCTTACGTAAGGTCTCATCAATGGCATCCCGTCCAAGGTACCGATTAGCAATAGTCTTGGAGTAAGTGTTAAAAATACGTTTGATCCGTGCCTCTTGTACCATTCGATAGGAAGTCCGGAAGTAGAGCAACATATCCTCTAGCGGGTCCCCACCAGAGCGCCATCCTTCCTCCAGGGCGCTACGTGTATTGAGGTGCCACCGGGCTGATTCCTGAGGTGCCTTACCGGCAAAGGGACGCGTGCTACGCAGCCCTGCTGATAGGCCCAGGTCCATACCATCTAGCGACCGCCAGAAGTTGGGGAAGTACTCTCCAGTAGTCATCTCGGCCGGCAACTCGACGCCTTCGGCACGGGCCATGGTGCGCACATCAGTCGAAAGTTTCTTCCAACGGTTCAATACATTGCGCACTTCATCTGGCAGCGGATACCGCTTGGGGAACTGGAACATTAGGTTGTAGGATGTAGGCGTCCTTAGCCATGCCGCATGAGAAATACCCTGAGCGTCAATCTTAAGAAGGCCCTTGAGATCGCCTTTGGCACGTAGTAGTTGTCCCATCTGGTCAACAAAGGAATCGGCCTCGTGGCTACCACGAGCGATAAGAAGCCGTATCTGCTCTTCCGGCTGGGTAAAATCAGCCACGGCATTCTGGTTAAAGAACATGATGCGTTTTTGCCAGTGTGGGCTGATCTTGAGTGCGTCCATGGTTTGCTGCATCAGATTTGGAGATTGCACCTGGCGTACCATCTCTGCTATAGGTGTCATGCCAGGGACTTCACCATATACCTGAGGCATACCGACAACACTAGGAGTCCTGGGACGTAATGTCCTTCTCGCAGTTTTGGCAGCTATGTCAATACCACGGAAAGGTGCCTTAATAAGTTGGCCCGGGAGTGCCTCTACTGCAGCCAAAGGAGACAGAGCAGCCCCTGAGGCTTGTAGACCACGGCCACCAGCGGTTTGCAATAGACCAGTAGCGCCAGAACGGGCAGCACCAGTGGCGGCCATACCAGCACCGGCGCCTCTTAATAGAGGACCAAGCTGACCGAATGCTGGGATGGTGCCAAATAGAGCTATATCCTCAATAATCGAGTCAAGCTTTTCAGTACCCGGGATACCCAAGAAGTTTGTCTTTGGCCCTCCTTGAGAGGCTGCTGTTATAGCACTAAAGACACCCTGACCTTGCTCACGGGCCTCCCGGAAGCGGCGCTCTATACCTTGCTCACCCGGTCGTAGTGCACTGATTCCTAGAGCGGGGAAGGCAAGAGAGCCTCTTGCCTTATCCATGGTGCCCAGAACGCTGAGTAGACCTCCTAGTGCACGGTCTGGTAGAGATGGTCCAGGCTCAGGCCGTGGTGTCCGTGAGACCATAGCCGTTGGAGATACCTTGGAGCCTGCCTGTAGCGCTGCCTCGAATGTAGAAGGCGTAGACTGTGCCGTGGCTCTTGGCTGGGGGAACCTCTGAATAGCTGCCTGTTCTGACCCTTGAAGACCCTGCTGGGCCAGTTGATTGATCTCTATCCGCCGCATCAACTCCATGAGTTGCTGGATAGTCATACGAGAACGCTGACGCTGGGGCAGCAGTGTCGGCTGGGGGACAGTTAACGGCGGTAGTAACGGAGAGGTCATGCTCTAGTGACAGCGGGCCTGCCACGGCGCAATACAGCAGGCAACGGCGCTGGTTGCGCTGAGGGGGTTATGCTGGCAGCCATCCTACCGAACTGGCTGGGAGTAGTTCCTGTCATACCCAGTACAGAGGTCAAGAAGTCCAGGCCAGAGGAAGGTGTTTGTGCCAGAGACCCCAGCGTAGGTATTCCCTTGGGAAAGAAGGCCCGAGGTGCGGTAGGTGTAATACCCTGAGGTTGCCCCTGGGGAGTCTGTGGTATCTGAAAATTCAGCCCTGCTAGCTGCTGAACCATTGGGTTCTGGGCCTGTGGAGGCGCTTGTCCAAGCCCTCCAAGAGACCGGAACGCCCCAAAGCCAGCGGGATTGGCGAAGGCAGACTGCGTAAGGCTGGTCTGAGCCTCCAGTGCGGCCCGGGCCTGTTGCGCTTCAAGAGCTTGACGAGCCTGTTCTAGCTGGCCGAATCCAAGCGCCCCGGCAATATCGGCCTGTTGCTCACCAAGGCCAAGCTGCCGTCTCGACAACTCCGCCTCCAGGGTGGGCTGTCCGCCAAAGATGCCCGAAAGACCCGCCTCCTGAAGGCCAAGCTGCCGTCTCGACAACTCCGCCTCCAGGGTGGGAGCACCTTGAAATATTCCAGTAAGCCCTGCTCGCTGTAGTAGATTCTGCTCGTCAAATTGCCGTATTTGTTCATCAAGCTGGGATTGTCCCAGGCCAAGCTGCCCCCGGCCTAATTCGGCCTCTAATGACTGTTCATTACTGGGTAGCATGCCACCTGCAAGTGCTTGTTGGAGACCAAATTGCCGATTAAACTGACTGACGGCATCCTGTCGTTGCAGACTGGCTAGGTCAAGCTGGCTCATGCCCAGGTCAGACTGGATATTGGCTTCACGCTCACGGGCAGAAAGACCACGGCGCCCTAGTTCCGCCTCTAGAGTAGGACTACCTCCAAAAGTACCCGAAAGTCCTGCTTCCTGAAGTATTTTCTGCTCGTCAAATTGCCGTATTTGTTCATCAAGCTGATCCTCTCTGGCGTCGAGCTCCCGTTCGGCAAGGTCAAGATTGTTCTTGGCCTCTAAGACTCGTTGATCAAACTCCTCCGTGCGCGCCCCGCGGGCATATCTTGCCTCTATCTTGGCAAAGTTCCACTGTTTACGGGCCAAGTCTCGTTTTTGAGTTCCATCCTCAATAGACTGAAATAGCAGAAGGGCTTGGACACGTTCGGCTTCTGCCGTTGCCCGTTCTTGCTCGGTCTGTTGCCGGCCAGCGAAGGTCTCTCCAACCTCTGCCTGTCGTTGCTGTTCCTCAAAGCGCTGTAACTCAAAGTCAAGCTGTTCCCTAAACTGTCTAGACTGTCCTACATTTGTAGCCAGGTTTTGCAGGAGGATTGTGGTAGGGCGTAACTCAGACTGCTGGACCCGCTCTGGGTCAGCATCAGTCCCTATATTGACCGTAAATCCTTGGGTCCGCATTGCCCAAGCTGGGACTTGTCCTGTCCGTTGTATCTCTGCTACAGCCTGGGCCAGCTCTTCTGGCAATAGCTCCGTGGACAAATCGGTTGAGATGGGAGTAAATGTCACTGAACGGCGGTTCTGTTCTGTCAGGTCCTTGATTACGTCGAGAATACTTCTCTGACCGCCCAGTAGCGTCTGACTTAGATTGGCGAAATCACCCACGCCCGCTGCGGCGGGATTGGGGAAGTTAATAGTGGGGTTGAAAGTCAGTGGGCCGCCCTGTGGCGGCAACTGTCCCGGTGTAGGACTGGGCGTGGGCTGCGGTGTAGGACTGGGCGTGGGCTGCGGTGTAGACTGGGGAAGAGCATTGAGGAATCCCTGATCAAGACCAGCGCCACCTACACCAATAGTCGCAGGATTGATATTCGTCCGCTGGAATCGGATTATGTCCGCTGGTGTAGCAGCCTCATAGGTGGTGGGAGCCCCGGGAAACGTAACAACGCGCACAAACTCAGGACCGCCAAGACGGTCGAAGTCAATCTTTGGGACATTAACAACCCGACCTGTAAAGACATCTCTAGCCGGCGGCATTTAGAGACTCCTCCACCACTTCGTCAATTATCTGCCGCGCGTCCATCCCCGCAAGCAACTCACGTCGCTCATTCTGACGTGGCCCCTGTATCTGGTCGGCCATTCTTTCCATCTGCTCCTGGGCTATCCGCGCCGCCAGGAGCACCGGCCCCTGTACCTGGTCTAACTCGTTGCGCCTACGTGCCATTATCGCCTCACTGTCTGGCCGCTGGGTAGTCCCTGAGCGCCACCCTGAGCGCCACCGATGTTGGCCCCAAGGCTGTCAAGGCCACCAAAGCCCTGTGGAAACACGCTGGGCTGGCCCTGCTGGGAGGCCACACGCCCCTGCTGAATATTCCGCTCTCCTAGTCGGGCTAGTTGCGCTCCACCGAGATTCATAGAGCCTGGATTAGTACCCGTCTGCTCTGGAGCTCCTGCGGTGGCAGCTAATTGCGGTAACAGACCTACCCTATCCATCAGGAGTTGGACCTGGGCCTCCATGAAGATAGGCGAATTCATCAACTGCTCGGCCCGTTGCTGCAACTGCTCTTCCAGCGGGTTGATAATACCCGCTCGACGCTGGGCTTCGTACAGTGAGATAACGCCCGCCTGCAAGAGCCTCATCGCCAGTAGCGCCTCCCGCTCGCGCTCCTCTGGCGCCTCAGCCTTGACCTGAACTACGTTCTCGTAATAGCCACGGATGTCGTCCGGCTCTATGGCCTGGTCGAAGGAGTGGACTTCGGATCGTCCGTGGACGGTGACTCGACCCTTAATCTTGTTCTCGACAAGTTGTGCAAATTTAGAATTAGCCTGTTCGATGGTGTGTCTGAGACCGTCAGCAACGCCCTGGAAGACGAGTCTTCCCATCCCAGCAAGTACTGAGACTGCAAATCCAGTACTAACTCCACGGGGGCGGATGCCACGAATGACGTTGGGAAAGGTAGCTTGCTCGATAAGCGTTTGGACAATGTTCAACTCCGCAAAGAGGTCTTGAGAGATGTTCACCATAGGTGAGACCGCCACGGTGACTCCAGGAGGAATGGTGTTCATTCCACCGAATATCTCGTATTGGTCTCTGGCGCGCTCTGCCAATGCCTGCGGCCCCTGAAAGTCCAGGGTGCGCCACGCGGTGCTCCTGACCATGGCCTCTAGCTGGGAGACCAACCGGGCTTCGGAGTCCAACAGCGAGTGGACAGGATAGAGGATGCCACGGAATCTATCCTGCGGCAGACCGTCTTCAAACGTGTAGGAGTGAGCTGGATAGAGCGGTGTGTATGGCAGATGGCCGTAGCCGTGGCGCCCCTGCATCACTATTTCGTTGTCCGCGATATACGTGACCCACTCGTCGTCCCAATACTCGATCCACTGAGCAATACTGGTGGAGTCCTCGCCCTTAGTCCACTCAGGATACCGGCGGGCAATGTCCCGTACCCTGCGCTCCGAGAACTCGATACACCACTTCATCCGTGCTCTTGAGTCATCCCATATCAAGTTAGGTGCCCGTGGCGACATCACCTCGAAGGGAAAGGCGATACTCCGCTGATCAACGAACTCCTGTAGCGCCTCCTTATAGGCCGCAGTGTCCTCTCCGAACTGGTCGATGGTAGGGCCATCCGGCCACTGGTCAGATGCGTACATATCCTTGAGAAAGCCGATGCCGTACATGAAGGACTGGCGCACGCAGGTACGCAGGATGGGGTCTTTGATAGACAGCCACACACCCTGATAGAACCGCTTTAGCTTCTCCGCCCGTGCTCTGGACCGTGGGCTGGAGGGGACATCTATGGTTAGATTGTTTACGTCAACGTGGTCGGTGGCGACGTTGATGATGGCATTGGCGGTGGCGGGCCAGATGGGATCAATACCCTCAGGGACAGGAATCTTCCGAAGCCCGTTGTAATAGTCTTCCTCGACTTTGCACTGAGCGTGAAAGCCCTGATAATACTGCTGGCCCTCCCGCCAGAGAGAGAGGATTTCGTCAATCCTGGGAGGCTGATTACGCTCTTCGTCGGAGCGCCAGTAGCCAGGCACCCACTTGCCGTTAGAGCGTTCTGTGGTTGCTAAAACCACTAGCTGATCTGAATCCCCTCTAGCCGCTTGGCCTGCACAGCGGCCCGTCGTTCCTGCAGGATGCGTCCTCCAACAGAGTGAACCCCCCCAGCGTTGGCCTCTTCCTGTGTGGGCACGTACCGGCGCCGCTGGTTATAGAGACGTGGTGTATTGAACGGAGACGGCGCTTCATCACACGCCGTAAGGCCAAGTGCCAGTGCAAATACTTCGTCGTCATGCTCTCCTGGCGGGGCCGCCACCTTCATCCCGCCCCCTGGCAGCTTATTGTATTGGAACGCCCGGAGCTGCCGCAACATGGCGGGTATCTCTGGGAAGTGCAAGGTCTCCCGCTCCAGGCTTATGGCCAACGCATCCAGCAACCATCCCCGGTTGGTCTCATTGATGACATAGGGCTCCACCGGAAGCCCAGCCTCCATCAGCTCCTGGCTGAACATATCGCCTCCCATGCCGGTAGCGTCCACCACAATACGCCCAATACCCCAAGCCTGGCAGTATTTCAAGACTCCCTCCCGCTGGAGGGGCCAGGACTCTCCCGCATCCCACGCCACATGATGCACCACCTTACGGTCCTGCGCGTCCAGAATCATCAAGACCGAGGCGTCAATCTTACGGCCCAGGTCCAGACCTGCCACGTACCTGCCGATTGGAATGGGCGCCGATAGCAAATCGCCCGCAATGCAGTTCTGGATGTTCCGAAAGTAACCCGCGTTCTCATCGAAGATGGCCAGGTACATACGCTTCCATGCAGCGTCAGGAAGCAAGTACCGGTCCATCTCAATGGCAGCCTTGTCCGCGTCCGTCAGGAACGGATTATCAAACGCCGAGGCGGTATAGCACATGGAGTCCGGTATAAGACCCGCCTCCACGCTCCGATATGTTCTCTCAAACCAATGATCAGACCATAGGCTTGGAATACCCTCGAACATGGACTTGGAAATACGGCCGGGAGACCGGAGAATGGGCAGGCACTTCTCAAACGCCTTGTCGCTGACGTCCTGCGCCTCTGTGACCCACAAGTAGTCCACACCCGCGGTCTGGAGTGAATCCGGGTTATGGGCCGACTTTATCTCGATAAGCCCCCAGGAGCGCTTCTCAGTGCCTCTGAGATACACCATCATCTCGTCCTGGCGAATGCCGCCAGGCTGTATCAGGTCTTCCGGTATGAACGACACAATCTCGTTCCATACCTGACGGCACTGCGGGAACGATGGCCCCACAATCCAGGCATGAAAGGGCGGCACCATGTCAATGCCTACTTCAACGTCCAGCGCCTCCACATACGTCTTGAGAAGGTCGAATAGCGCCTGCCGAGACTTCCCCCAGCGGCGCCCGACCTTCAACACCTTCATCTTGGCGGGGTCGTCGTGTACCTTGGCCTGCCCTGTATGGGGTGTGTAGACGGCAGCTAGGTCAATGCTGGTCATACCAGGTCAGCCTCCGGTATTAACGGCACGGCATCCCATAACGGCCCGTGACACTCACATATACAGCCCACCTCGTAATGCTGCTGGCCGTCCTCTCCCAAGAAATGCGTTAGCTGCCAGCACGGACGGCACATCGGGTAAGGTGCGTATACCGGGAGAGGCGCTTGATGCATCATGGCTACTCACCTCCTTTCGTCCATAACTGCACGTTCAGGTTGCCCGTCTGTAATATCTGGGCCAGCATCCCGTCCTGCGGCTTGGCCATGCCCGCCAGGTGGTGCAGGTGCTTGATGGCACTCAGCTTGTGACCGGTCTTCTCGTTAGGATCGTCAATGATGTCCCGTAGCTTAAACACCGACCACGGGAGCATCTCCTTCACTACCTGCATCGCAAACGCCGCCGGCTGATGCTGTATTGCCAATACGCACATCTGGAAGGCCGCCTCGTCCTGCTCCGAGTCCTCTAACCACGATACCGGCATTCCGCACTTCCTCGCCGCCAATACCCCGTCCCGCAGCATCGCGTAGTACGCCAAGAATTCCTGCTGCTTGGAAGTCAACTGGTCCCACCATTCGGACTTCTCAAGCTGTATCCGGTTCTCCCGGTTGATCGACGCTAATTTCTTGGCCCCAATCGCCGGATGCTTTGTTACTTCACCTAGTCGTGGCATGGCAGGATTATACCAGTACCTCCGACCTTAACCGCTGTACCGTCCTCTTGCTTACCTTCGTTAGCTCCGCTATCCGCTCAACCGACAGCCTCTCAGCTCGTACCATGTCCTTGATCTGCTCCTTCGTCTCAAACGATAGGCTGTTCCCGCTCCCCTTCCCTATCCCCATATCCCACCGCTCCTTCTGCGTCATGTCGTGCTTGCACTTCACCAACGGACACTTCAAGCACTCAGGCGCTATCTCGCATCCGTCGTCCCTCCCGTGGCTGTACGCATACACTAGCGGGTCTACCTTCACCATAGCCTTCTTGATATTCCTCGGATTGAAATGGGTATGTTATCGCGTGTGAGACCTCCACACACACACCATACCCCCTTGACCGCAATCGGCTCGCCTCCCGGGGCCTCTGCGTCTCGCTTGCGCTTGCGCCGTGGCTCAGGAGCGTCCTTCAGACCCAGGATCGCCCTACGGCGCCGTGCCAGGCTGTGTTCGTCATCCACGAAACCGCAGTAGTCGCACCAACGTCCGATCTTGTGCCATTTGGCGTTGCCAAGCGCGCCTGTGCGAGTATAAATGCGCCGAACCGGATACCTTCGGCGTCCGTGTCGATGGTAGGTTAACACGCATGCGCTCCCATACTCTGCTGCTGGACCAGATAAGCTTGCCACTGCATACCAGACACCTGTACCAAGATGAAACGTACGACGTCCAGGGACACCAACCAGATTTTGCGCTTTCAGGGAATAGTGATCAAACCTTCCCTAAGCTAGCAGTTCCCTCCTCTATAGTGAGAGGTGCCCGCCCCATTAAGGGACATATCCACTAGCACGCGCCCATCATAGGATGGACCAACGGCATCATTGCCACCATTGCACTGGGGAGGCTATAGCCTCCCCCAAAGTTTACCGCCGCCACACCTGGGGCGTCAAACCAGACGTTACACCAATATTTGGCGGAAACTATTTTGCCCCCAAAACCTCTTGTAACCTGTCCCACATCATGATAGTGTTACCCCA
>Ga0114900_1002465_pt1 | contig 10231 bp, 6 predicted proteins | sample MalvireepMed_231_FD_89685 | JGI IMG/M metagenome (GOLD analysis project Ga0114900, IMG submission 89685) | Marine viral communities from the Global Malaspina Expedition - Malaspina viral metaG DeepMed_231 | ecosystem: Environmental > Aquatic > Marine > Oceanic | place: Mediterranean Sea...
GAGTTTGAATTTCATATTTTGAGCCCTCTTCATGCCCTCTGCTGCGGCCATATGACCCAGCAGCGTTATAGCAAGCCCGATCCACTGCGAAAGTGTCGCCAGAGCAACACTCTTGCGCAATCACCCGGCCGTTTGGTCGAAATTCGCGAGAATCTCTAGGTCGTCCCCCTCCCTTGGCCCCAACCCGGCGCATCCTCCGCTGTTCGCGGTGATGCTTAAAGGGGCTCTCGCAACCCCTCCCGGCCCTCGGCCAATCCTAACCAGCACACCGACATCCATGAGGACTCTCCCCCTGGACCGACTCGGGCGCCGCGCGGGCGGGGCTGGCAAGGCCGAAGCCTACCGCCACGCTGTATGGCGCCGGGCACTGAACGCCAGCTTACGGAAGAGGTTCCGAAAAAATCCTCCGCCGTGAGATTTTCTGGCGCCACCACCGCAGCGATGCTTGATGTTGCAGCCCATCGGGGAAATACGCAATCGGCTTCCCTTGGAAGTGGAGTCTTTCGGGCTCACACCTTGTCGTTTGCGCGACTGCGTCGACGTCCGCCCAGGGCGTCGGGACGATTGAGGTCCTGACGGTATTCGTCCCGGCGCTCATGGATCGAGGCGATCACCAGGCCCATGGGCACGCCGATCTCCACCAGGACGGTTTCGGAGAGCTGAAGGCTGGCCTCCACGGTCTCGGGCACAGCGTCGGTGGCGCCCATCTCGTAGAGGCGCTTGGCATGGCGGGCGTCCCGGGCGCGGGCGACAATCACCAGGTCGGGACGCAGCCGCCTGGCCACCGACACCACGGTTTCGGCCCCTTCCGGATCATCCATGGTGACTACAAGCGCGCTGGCCTCCCCCAGGCCGCAGCGGTTGAGGAACTCCGGCCGCGAGGCGTCGCCGAAGAAACAGGGACGACCCGTTCGCCTCGCCTGCTCCACCAGGCGCGAATCCCGCTCGGCCGAAACCCAGGCCGTACCATGTCGGCTGAGCATGTCTCCCACCAGTTGCCCTACCCGCCCATAGCCGACGATGAGCACCGAGGGCGCGCCGTCTCCGCCGCCGGGGGCCTCATCAAGGGCCGGCGGCGGCTCGCGGCGGGCCAGGCGCTGCCCCAGCCAGGCGAGCACCGGCACCAGGGCCATGGTCAAGGTGGCCGCCACCATGACGAGCTGGCCGGTCTGGAGAGACACTACCCCAAGACCGGTGGCCTGGTTGATGATGACGAAGGCGAACTCCCCGCCCGCCGCCAGGGGCAGGGCGACCTCAGCCGCCGCCAAAGGCGGCAGGCGGGTCAGTCGCGCCAGGGCGAAGATCACCGCCCCCTTGGCCAGCAGCAGCCCCGTCGCCAACCCCAGGACCTCCAGCGGCCGCGCCGCCAGAAGCGAGAGGTTGAGCCCGATCCCCACGGACAGAAAGAAGAGACCGAGCAGCAGGCCCTTGAACGGCTCGATGGTCACCTCGACCTCGTGGCGGAACTCGGTTTCCGCCAGCAGCAGGCCCGCTACGAAGGCCCCCAGGGCCATGGACAGGCCGGTCAGCGCGCTGACCAGCCCCGCCCCGATGACCACCAGCAGACAGGCGGCCATGAACAGTTCTTCGCTCTTGGCCCGGGCCACCGATCGCAGCAGGGGCCGCAGCAGAAGCCGGCCAAACGCCACCAGGCCGATCATGCCGAGCATGGCCGGGGCGAAGGTCAGAAGCAGGCGCGGCGATAGCTCCTCGCCGCCCCGGGCGCCGAGGACGGCCAGGGTGATCAGGATCGGCGCCACCGCCAGGTCCTGGAACAGCAGGATCGCAAAGGTCGCGCGCCCCGTGGTCGAGTGGTGTCGCCGCTGCTCGATCAGCACCGGCATGACAATCGCCGTAGAGGACAGGGCCAGCGCCGCGCCGATGGCCGCAGCCGGCGCGACATCCATGCCCAACAGCATGGCCAGCCCCGTCAGCACCCCAAGCGTAACGCCCACCTGAGCGGCTCCCAGTCCAAAGACCAGCTTGCGCATGAGCCGCAGCCGCTCCCACGACAGCTCCAGCCCGATCATGAACAGGAGGAAGACCACCCCCAGCTCGGCGAGCTGGGCGATGTCTTCGGGGTTGTCGACGGTGAAATAGGACACCCACGGCGCCAGATCCCCCAGCCGGGCGAGGCCAAAGGGACCCAGCGCCACGCCGGCCAGGATGAAGCCGAGGATCGGACTGATCTTCCAGCGCCGGAACAGCGGCACCACGACGCCCGCCGTGGCTAGGAACAAGACGATGTCCTTATAGCCGTCCGTCGCGCCGTGACCGTCCATGCTGTCCCTCGCCCCCGTTCACGTCGAGTATGGCAGGCCCCGCGGCGCAGGCGAACTGTTCGCCGCCCCAGCCACGATCCTTTCCCGCGGAGGATCCTTTCCTGACAACGGGGTGGGCGGCGTTGACTTCGCGCAGGCCCGTCCTCTTTATGCGCCACATATTTTGATGATGGAGGACGCCCTATGGAGGTTTGGAATTACGCCAACCTGTGGGAATCGGTCGCGCGCGCCACGCCGGACCGCCCGGCCCTGATCCACGGTGACAAGGTTTTCGCCTGGAAGGACTTCGACGCCCGCGCCAACGCCCTGGCCCGGCGCATGGTCGAAAAGGGGCTGACCCACCAGTCCAAGGTCGCCGCCTATCTCTATAACGGCCCGGAATACATCGAGACCTATTACGCCGCCTTCAAGGCCGGCCTGGTCCCGTTCAACACCAACTATCGCTACAGCGGCGACGAGCTGGTCTATCTGTTTGACAACGCCGACGCCGAGGCCGTGGTGTTCCACGCCTCCTTCGCCGAGACCGCCGCCTCGGTCCGGTCTCGCCTGCCCAAGGTCAAGGTCTGGATCGCCGTGCCGGAAGAGGGGTTCGCGGTTCCCGACTGGGCCGAGGACTATGACGCCATCGTCGCCGGCGACGGCGCGCGCTTCGAGGCGCCCTGGGGTCGCTCGGCCGACGACCTGCTCTTTATGTATACGGGCGGCACCACCGGCATGCCCAAGGGCGTGATGTGGCGCCAGGAAGACCTGTTCAAGGGTCTGGGCGGCGGGGCCAATCTGCTGCTTGGTCTGCCACCCCTGGAGACCGTCGAGGAAGCCGGGGTCCGCGCCAAGGCCAACGCCGAGTCCCCCGAACCCCAGGCGATCACCATTCCGGTGGCCCCCCTGATGCACGCCACCGGCCAGTTCATCTCCTTTGGCCAGCTGATCAGCGGCGGCGCCATCGCCACCCTGCCCTCGCGCAAGTTCGATCCGGCCGTCCTGTTCGACGAGGTCGAGCGCCTGGGGGTCAGCGGCCTGATCATCGTGGGTCTCGCCTTCGCCGCCCCGATGCTGGAATGCCTGGAGGCCCATCCCGGCCGCTGGACCATGCCCAGCCTCAAGCGCATCGTCTCCTCGGGCACCATGTGGTCGGCGGAGAACAAGCAGGGCCTGCTGAAGCACCTGCCCAACATCATGCTGATGGACAGCCTCGGCTCGTCCGAAGCCCTTGGCCTGGCCTCCTCGGCCTCGGGCGGCGGCGTGTCGGCGGCGACGGCGAAGTTCGCCACCGGCCCCAATGCGGCGGTCTTCACCGAGGACGGCCGCCGGGTGGCGCCGGGTTCGGGCGAGCGCGGCCTGGTGGCGGTGGGCGGCCACACGCCGCTTGGCTACTACAAGGATGAGGAAAAGTCGGCCAAGACCTTCCGCATCTTTGAGGGCCAGCGCTGGTCTGTGCCGGGCGACTGGGCCACCGTCGAGGCCGACGGGGCCATCACCCTGCTCGGCCGCGGCAGCCAGGTGATCAACACTGGCGGCGAGAAGGTCTTCCCCGAAGAGGTGGAAGAGTCCCTGAAGCGCTTCCCCGGCGTGCGCGACGCCGCCGTGGTCGGCCTGCCCGATCCGCGGTTCGGCGAGCGGATCTGCGCGGTGGTCGATGTGGCCGGCGGCGACGAGCCCTCCCTCGCCGACCTGCAGGCCCACGTGAAGGCCAACCTGGCCGATTACAAGGTTCCTCGCGACCTGGTCTTCGCCCCTGTGGTCCGCGCGCCCAACGGCAAGCTCGACTACAAGCTGGTGCGTAATCAGGCTCAGGAGGCGCTCGGCGCCAAGGCCTAACGAAAATGTAATGAGCCTCCTGGGGTCTGGGCGGGGCATGGTTCGCCCATCCCAGACCCCAAAGAGGCTGATATCTCCACATGAAGACCCTCTGGTTCGGCGCCGCTGCGGCGGCCGCCCTCCTCGGCGCTGCGGCGCCGGCGTCCGCGTCCGACCTCCGTCCCCTCCACATCTTCAGCGCTGCGCCCGCCGCCGAGGCTGGCGGGGCCGTCGACGTCTCCGAGGCCCAGCGCATGGGTCCCTGGGGCTTTGACCGCACGGGCATGAACGCCGCCGTTCGCCCGGGCGAGGATTTCTTCAACCACGCCAACGGCGCCTATGTGGACGCCCTGGTCATCCCCTCGGACCGTTCGCGCTACGGCACCTTCGACGCCCTGAACGAACTGTCGGTCAACCGCATGCGCGCCGTGCTGGACGCCTCTGCCGCCGGCGGCTCCGCCAGCGGCGACGAGGCCCTGATCGGGACCTTCTACAAGAGCTTCATGGACAAGGCCTCGGTGGACGCCAAGGGGGCGGCGCCGCTCACGAGCGACCTGGCCGAGATCCGCGCCGCCGCCTCGAAGGAAGACCTGGCCCGCCTGATGGGCGAGACCATGAAGGGCTTCGGGGGCTCGGTCTTCAGCGCCTATGTCTATGACGACGCCAAGAATCCCGAGCGCTACACGGTCTATCTCGGCCAGGCCGGCATCGGCATGCCCGACCGCGACTATTACCTGACCGAGAACTTCGCCCCGCAGAAGGCGCAGTACGAGGCCTATGTGGCGGAGCTCCTGACCCTGGCCGGCTGGCCGGAGCCCGAGGCCAACGCCAGGGCCATCGTCGAGATGGAGACCAAGATCGCCGAGGTTTCCTGGACCCGGGCCGAGCGCCGGGACGACGACAAGACCTATAATCCCTACACCCTGCCCGAACTGAAAGCCTACGCCCCCGACTTCCCGTGGGACGCCTTCATCGAAGGCGCCGATCTGACAGAGGCCGAGCGGGTCGTCGCCTCCGAAAACACCGCCTTCCCGAAGATCGCCAAGATTTTCGCCGAAACCCCGGTCGAGGTTCAGAAGGCCTGGGCGGCCTACACGCTGACCGATCAGGCCGCGCCCTATCTGGCCGAGCCCTTCGTCGCGGCCTATCACGGCTTCCGCGAAAAGACCCTCTCAGGCCAGCCCGAGCAGAAACCCCGCTGGAAGCGTGGGGTGAGCACGGTCGACACCTATGCCGGCGAAGCCCTGGGCAAGCTCTATGTCGCCGAGTATTTCCCGCCCGAGAGCAAGGCCAAGATGGAAGCCCTGGTGGGCGACATCAAGACGGCCATGGAGGCCCGCATCAAGGGCCTGACCTGGATGGGCGACGACACCAAGGCCAAGGCCCTGGAGAAGCTGTCCAAGTTCACGGTGAAGATCGGCTATCCCGAGGAATGGCGGGACTATTCGGACCTGAGCATCCAGGCCGACGACCTCTATGGGAATGTGGAGCGGGCTGCAGCCTTCGAATGGGCCTATCGGGTGGATCGCCTGGACGAGCCGGTGAATGACAAGGAATGGGGCATGACCCCGCCCACCGTGAACGCCTACTACAGCCCGACCAAGAACCAGATCGTCTTCCCGGCCGCCATTCTCCAGCCGCCCTTCTTCGATCCCGACGCCGATCCGGCCATCAACTATGGCGGCATTGGCGGGGTGATCGGCCATGAGATCACCCACGGCTTCGACGACCAGGGCCGCAAGTCCGATGGCGACGGCAAGCTGACCGACTGGTGGACGGCCGAGGACGCCGCCAAGTTCGACGCCCAGGCCAAGAAGCTGGGCGCCCAGTACTCGGCCATCGAACCGCTGCCGGGCTCGCCGATCAACGGCGACCTGACCATGGGCGAGAACATCGCCGACCTTGGCGGCCTGCTGCTCGGGCTCGACGCCTACCACCTGTCCCTGGACGGCGAGCCCGCGCCGGTGATCGACGGCTTCACAGGCGACCAGCGGGTCTTCCTCGGCTGGGCGCAGGTGTGGCGGGGCAAGTACCGCGAGGACGCCCTGAAGCGTCAGCTGGTCTCCGACCCCCACGCGCCGCCGCATTATCGGGTCAATGTGCCGGTGGCCAATATCGACGCCTGGTACGACGCCTTTGACGTGGCGCCCGAGGACGCCATGCATGTGGCGCCGCAGGACCGCGTCCGCATCTGGTGAATCGGCGCGCCGGGGCGGGCCACAGCGGCTCGCCTCCTTTTTATCGCTAGAGTCAGTTTTTTGGTTTCGACCAAAAAGAAATGGCCCGTTGCGGGGGATAATCGCAACGGGCCTGTTCTTATTGTGAGCTGCCGCTCATTTTAGAAGGGCGTTTCCTCCCCGAAACGCCGGAGACTTCAGGACTTAAGTCGCCGTCTTGTCTCTCGCCAGGTGAGAAAACGGCAATTTCAGGTCCGAGTCAATGAACCAAATCGGCGGAAAGGCGGAATTTCCCTTCAGATTTCCGGGATTTCCCCCAATCGGCCTCACAATCCCGATATTTCTGACTCTGTCGTCAATTTTTAGCCAGAGTCGACCTCAGGATGTCCATTCCCGGCGAGCACGTTTCAAACACGAAGTCAGGTTGCGCGGCGGTAATCGGACCCAGGCCGGCCGCAGAAAGTGCTTGCCCAGCCTCGGCCACGACGCCGCCGGGGGCCAGCAGGCCGTTGGGTCGCCGCGATGCGCCCCGTGACATCAGGCCGCCGATCACGCCCTGAGCAACTGGTCCAATCTCGGCCTCCGGCCAGGTCAGGGTGGCGCTGGCCCGGGCGTTGGCGCGGGCCTCCACCAGACGCAGGAGCTTCTCGGCCACCTTCAGGTGGAAGTCCGTCCAGTTCGCCCGCAGGCTGGCGGCCAAGTGGGCCTGACTTTTCAGGATCACCCCGTCATTGAGGACCTTGAGCCCATTGGCCTCCAGGGTGGCGCCGGTGGTGGTGATATCGACCACCAGCTCGGCCGCCCCGGCCGCTGGCGCGCCTTCGGTGGCGCCCCCGGACTCCACGATCCGGTAATCGACCAGACCGTGGCGGGCGAAGAAGGCGCGGGTCTGCAGGATGTACTTGGTCGCCACCCGCATCCGCCGGCCGGTGCGGGCCAGGATGTCGTGCGCCACCTCTTCCAGATCGCCCATGGTCTCGACGTCGAGCCAGCTCTTGGGCGTGGCCACCACCAGATCGGCGCGACCAAAGCCCAGGGGACGCAGCAACAGGGCGCGGGCGGCGAGATCGCCCGGCCGCTCGCGCATCAGGTCCTCGCCGGTCACCCCCAGATGGGCCTCACCGGCGTCAATGGCCTCGGCGATGTCGCCGGCCGACAGCAGGCGGACCTGGGCGCCCTCCAGCCCCTTGAGGCTGGCCATATAGCCGCGGGCGCCGCCTTCGGCCTCGAGCTTCAGGGCGCAGTCGGCGAGCCAGGCTTCGACCTGCTCCTTCAGCCGGCCCTTGGACGGCACGGCGATGATCAGCGGGGCGTCCATCAGGCTTCTCCCTGGGCGAAGGCCCGCCAGGGCCGAACCATGCAGCCGACGGCGCGGCCGCCATCGGCCCCGCCGAGCCGAGCCAACAGGCCGTCGTAACGCCCGCCGGCCGCCACCGGCCGGTCGGCGCCCAGGGCGGCGCTGCGCACCTCGAAGGTCAGGCCGTCATAATAGTCGAAGGCGTGGCCGAGGCCGGGCGTGAACCTCAGCACATCCTGCGGAACCCCCTCGGCGGCGAGCTTGGCGAGACGGCTCGACCAGGCCGTGATCGCCGCCTCCAGGGCGGACGCCTGACCGCCAGCCAGGCGGCGCGCCTGATCCAGGGCGGCCTCGGGCCGGTCGGAAATGGCCAGGAAACCTGCGACAGCGGCGGCCTGGTCGGTGGTCAGGGCCGGGGCCCGACGCGCCTGGGCCTTGGCCACCAGCCGCTCGGCGATCTCCGCCGGTCCGCGGCCGCCCACCGGCGCAATGCCGGCCAGGGCCCACACCTCGCGAAGCAGGTCGCCAGCCCCCTCGCCGGGCAGGTCCGCCAGCAGATCGGCCAGACCGCCGTCGGTCCCGGCTTCCGCCGCCGCCTGTCCGGCCCGGGCCAGCTCGGCCTGCAGCAACCGCGGCCGCTTGGCGATGCGGACCAGGCGGGTCGCCAGGGCCGGGGCGAGATCAAGGCTGTCGATGAAGGCGGCGAACAGGGCCGCGTCCCCCAGCCAGAACTCCAGGTCGCCGCGTCCCCCGGCGATCGCTCCGCGCCAGGCCAGGGCCGCCACCTCGGCGTCCGCCGTCACGGCGTCGGAGGTCTGGGCGTCGAAGCGCTCCAGACCCAGTTGCAGGAACTCTTCGGACCGGCCGGTGTGTTCAGGCGCGGCCCGGAAGGCCTTGCCCTGGTAGAAGTAGCGCCCCTCGACGGCCCCGCTCTCCACATGGCTGCGGGCCACAGGCGCCGTGAAATCCGGACGCAGGCAGGCTTCGGCCCCGCCCTCGGCCTGGACCACGAACAACCGCGCCCGCAGGCCCTCGCCCGCCAGGTCGAGGATCAGATTCAGGGGCTGGACCAGCGGCACGTCGGCCAGGCTCGCGCCCACCGTCTCGAACGGCGCCCGTATGGCCGCCAGCACGGCCGGCGGCAGGGTCGGCTCCACCCGCATCAGGCGCCCCTCACGATCTTGGCCACCGCCGCCACCAGCTCGCCGCGCGGGCAGCTGATCTGGCCCGGACGCTCGCCGCGCCACTGGCTGTTGTCGGTGATCCCGGCGGCCAGTTCGCGCCCCAGGTCGAGGTCCTTGATGGTCACGGTCCCGGCCGCGATCTCGTCGCCGCCGAGGATGACGGCGGCCGGCGCCAGGCGTCGGTCGGCATATTTCATCTGCGCCTTCATGCCCGAGGATCCCAGATAGACCTCGGCGGCGATCCCGGCGGCCCGCAGCTCTCCGGCCGCGGCGAAATAGTGCGCCATGTCGTCATTGTTGAAGGCGATGACCACCACCGGCCCGCGGACGTCGGCGGCCATGTCCCGCCCCGCTGCGCGCAGGGCCGAGGCCAGGCGGGAGACACCGAAGGAGAAGCCTGTGGCCGGCACGGCCTGGCCGGTGAACCGCGCCACCAGGTCGTCATAGCGCCCGCCGCCGCCGATGGAGCCGAACCGGACCGGATGGCCCTTCTCGTCGGTGGTATCCAGCAGCAGCTCGGCCTCGAACACCGCGCCGGTATAGTATTCCAGGCCCCGGACGATGGCCGGCTCGAAGACGGCCTGGGCCTCGGAGACCCCCAAGTTCTTCAGCGCCCCGTCAATAGCGGCCAGTTCGGCAAGCCCGGCGTCCCCTTCGGCCGAGCCGCCGATGATGTCGGCCAGACGGGCGAGCACGCTAGACCTATCCCCGCCCTCGGCGCCCGCCGCGGTGAAGGCGAGCACGGCTTCGGCCGCGGCCGCGTTCAGCCCGGCCCCCTTGGTGAAGGCGCCGGACTCATCCTTGCGGCCTTCGCCCAGCAGCAGGCGCACGCCGTCGGGACCCAGGCGGTCGAGCTTGTCCACCGCCCGCAGCACACTCAGCTTCTGGCGCTCGTCGCTGACGCCGGCTGTGGCCAGAAGGCCGTTGAGCAGCTTGCGATTGTTGATGCGGATCACCGCGGAGCCGGCCGGCAGACCGGCGGCCGCCAGGCCTTCGGCGGCCATGGCGATGATCTCGGCGTCGGCTTCGGGGCGGGCCGAGCCCACCGTGTCGGCGTCGCACTGGGTGAATTCGCGGAAGCGGCCGGGGCCGGGCTTCTCGTTGCGCCAGACCGGGCCAAAGGCGTAGCGCCGGAACGGCTTGGGCAGGGTCTCCCAGTTCTGGGCGGCGAACCTGGCCAGCGGCGCGGTCAGGTCGTAGCGCAGCGCCATCCACTGTTCGTCGTCGTCCTGCAGGGCGAAGACGCCCTCATTGGGACGGTCAGCGTCGGGCAGGAACTTGCCGAGCGCATCGGCATATTCGAAGGCGCCGGTATCGAGCGCCTCGAACCCGTAGCGCTCATAGACCGCCGAGACGGCGGTGAGGATCTGCCGCTCGGCCACCAGGTCGCGGGCGCGGCGGTCCATGAAGCCGCGCGGGCTGCGCGCCTCCGGGCGGATGGGGGCGGTCTCGTCGGTCATGGCGCGCGCTTAAATGAAGGAGCCGGACGCGACA
>Ga0114900_1002468_pt1 | contig 10211 bp, 3 predicted proteins | sample MalvireepMed_231_FD_89685 | JGI IMG/M metagenome (GOLD analysis project Ga0114900, IMG submission 89685) | Marine viral communities from the Global Malaspina Expedition - Malaspina viral metaG DeepMed_231 | ecosystem: Environmental > Aquatic > Marine > Oceanic | place: Mediterranean Sea...
TATTGAGCCTGATAATTAGTATCTAAAAACTCATAATTTAAGGTAAAACCAGGGTTAAAATCTTTATAAAGTGCTTGAATTCCTGCAAGTGTTTCTTCCGTACTATTGGCTTGAATTTTAGCAAAAATGCTCAGCATAAAACTGATATCGAAATGAAAAAGCATGGGAGAAACCTCCTCGTGAAGTGAAGAAAAATGGAAATCTTTTACGACACCAATGATTTCTTTTTCCTTACCCCACATGGTAACTGTTTTACCTATTGGGTCATCCAAACCCATTACTTCTATAGCCGCTTCATTAAATATAATCTTATTTTCCTCTGCTCCATATTTTTTAGAGAAGCTCCTGCCCTCTTTCATTTCAATGCCTAAAGTCTCAATTAAGCCATAATATGCCCTGGCTTGTTCAAATAAAATATTGCTATCGGGATCTTTCCCTTGCCAGGTAACTCCAGTAGTGGATGCGCCACTTTTCACAATTGAGTGTGTAGTTGCCGAAGCATTCACCACTCCAGGAACGGCTTTTAAGCGCTCAATAAAAAGCTCTAAACGATTGGCTACTTCCCCTTCTATTGGAATTTTGATAACTTGTTGTCTTTCGTAGCCAAGGTTTTTGTCCTGTACATATTCAATTTGTTTATAAACTACCCAAACGGACACTAAAAGCACGATTGAAATAACAAATTGAAAAACTACCAATCCTTTCCTGGTCCATAATTCACCTGTTGAGGTAGTCAGTTTGCCTTTTAAAATACTAACTGGCTTAAAACCGGAAAGATAAAGTGCTGGATAGCTGCCTGCCAACAGTCCTGTAAAAAGCGTAATGCCTGCTGTGGCTATCAATAAATTAGGAGTTAGTTGAAGACTCAGATTCTTATCTGTAATCACATTAAACTGTGGCAAGAGTAACAATACTAGTAAATAAGCTACTAGTAAAGAAAGAATCGTCATCGCAACGGATTCGCCAAGGTGTTGAATAATTAATTGCTTTCTATTAGCTCCTAAAGTCTTTTTTACGCCAATTTCCTTTAATCTTCCTGCTGCTCGCGCAGTGCTTAAATTCATAAAATTGATACAGGCTATCGATAAAACAAATAATGCTATGATCCCAAATAAACGTACATAAGTAATTCGGCCACCTGCTTCCTGTCCATTTTCAAATTCCCCATGTAAATACATACTTGAATACTGCTTCACAAAGGGTTCGACATTACTCCATTCTACTTTATTTTTTATCAGTGGAGCTAATTTCTCATTCAGTTGAGCTACATCTATTCCTTCAGCCAATTGTACATAAGTAAGGGCTATATAATTGCCCCAATGGTTACGCTCCTGTCCCATCAAATCATCAATAAATACTGAAAAAGGAAGTACAAACTCGAAGGATTCTGTGCTGTTATCAGGCAAATCATGAATTACAGCAGAAACCTGGGCTTGTCCCTTGAATTTCAGTATCTGCCATTCAAGGCTTTTACCTATCACCTCGGTAGTTCCGAAAATCCTGTTAGCTAAAGATTCTGTTAAAACTATGCCTTTTTTATCAGCCAATGCTGTTTCAGCATTACCTTTTAAAAACGGAAAAGAGAATAACTGAAAATATCCTTCGCCAGAAAATTTCCCTCTAGCCTTCATTTTTTTATCACCAGTAGATAAAGAAAAGCTATCCCCAAACTCATTAGTATCTGTATCTTCTACTGCTGTGAGCACTTCTGGAACTTCCTCTTCCAACACATCCGCTAAAAGTGCTGGAACTGGTGGTGCAGTACGGATTTCTCCTTTTTCATCATGATGCAAATAAACTTGATAAAGCTGATCATCATTTTTATGAAATTTATCTATAGAAAGCTCATCATTTACCCAAAGGAAAATAAGTAGAGCACAAGCCATGCCCGTTGAGAGCCCTAAAAGGTTGATGAAGAAGGTACTTTTAAATCGCTTGAAGTTGCGGTAGATAATGAGAAGGTTATGTTTAAACATGTTCGGTTTGTTTAAATTTAAAAATAGTCTTGCAGTACTTATTCAATTGGAGTGCCATACTGTAAAAAATAGCCTCAGGTTGATTACAAAAAGGTTTTTGTTATTTATATGTTCGTAATTGATGTGGGTATGTCCGTGAGCGGTCGGCTGATTTGATAGAAGAAGCTAGTTACTTTCTTTTTTCTACTATATAACTAGATTGACCACAGGGGTCTAAAGACGCTAAAAAAGTCTCGCGAAGCCGCAATGACGCAAAGTTTTCGCAAAGAGAAATTTGTGTTAACTTTTTGTGCTCAGTCATAGGTTTACCAGTCTCTGGCAGGAATGACAGTGAGTACTTGACAATAAAAGGCCCAAAGGGCTGACATATCTTAAAGTAGGGTGAAGCCCTACTTAAAAAGCTAAAAGAGATAAGCCCTGAAAGGGTGTAATATTACGCCCCTTCAGGGCTTATGTGCAGATTTCCAAGAACACAGGGCTTCACCCTGTGTTATAATATGCCGTCCTTTCAGGACTCAAAATCACTCATCCTTCAGCACCTCAGCAGGATTGCTATTGGCTGCTTTTAAAGAATGTAGTCCTACAATTAATAAGCTTAAAACAAAGGCTATTATGCCCGCCACTATAAAAGTCAATGCGGATAATTCCATGCGGTACTGAAAATTGCTTAGCCAATTATTCAAAAAATACCAGGCTGGGTAGATAGACAATACAAATGCAATCGCTATTAGCAATGCGTATTCTTTGGTAATTAAAACTAAAATATTGGATAAAGAAGCTCCCAGCACTTTTCGAATGCTGATCTCTTTGGTTCGTTGTGCAATGGTGAAAAAAGACAAGCCAAATAGCCCTAAACAACTGATCAAAATCGCCACAGCAGTGGCAAATCCCAACACTCGTTTCATTCTTAATTCTGATTGGTAAAAGTTCTCCACTGTTTTATCCAAAAATTTAAACTCATGACTTTCATTGGGATAAATCGAGCGATAACTTATCTGCATTTGTTCTTTTGCGGCTACCAAATCAATATTGGGTTTCAATTTTACATTGGTCGTAAATAAACCATTATTGTCAGTTTTGATCATCATAGGTCTGATGGCACTGTACATGGATTGTGTATGGACATCTTTAAATATCCCTACAATCATCAGTTCCTTTTCATTATAATCTATTCGTTCACCAATAGCCTCCTCAGGACTTTTAAATCCCAATTTTCTCACAGCCATTTCATTGATTAAGGTTTCATCTGAATCAATCCTGTAGTTTCTTCCTGCAATCAGTGGCACATCATATAAATTTACATAGGATGTATCTGCATTTTTTATTTGAATACTTAATTCAAAATCACTGGTGTCTTCCGCCAAACTTATGGAAGTAGTCCAAAGCCCCTGGGAAATTAGCATTTCACTGCTCAAACTCACATCCTGAATAAAGGATTGCTTTTTAAGTTCCTCCCTCAAAACCTGATTCCTTTGATCTTTATAATCGAAGGCTGTATAAGTGTACATTACGGCTTCTTTATTAAAGCCTACATCTTTTTTCAACAAATAATCAATTTGTCCACTTACAGCCATCACAATTATGATAAAGGCTATAGATAAAGTAAACTGAAGCACAGTGAGGTTTTTCCGTAAGAAATATTGGAAATCAAAGCCTTTTTTAAATGTGCGGTCACCTTTTAATGCCTTTACAGGAGAATAGCCAGACAGAAGTAAAGCAGGATAAAAGCCAGAAAGCAATAAAATTACAAGTGATAGTATTGAGAGAAAAACCACATTATTGACAGACCAATACTCAAAGCTTAAGTTAGCCGGTAAAAGTTCTTTGAAATAAGCTATACCCAGTTCACTTAAAAATAATGCTATTATGATGGCGCAAAGGATAATTAAAAATGTCTCGCTAAGAAATTGTGCTATCAATTGCTTTCTACTGCTACCTAATGATTTTCTTACGCCTACCTCTTTCGCTCTTAATTTGGCTTGAGCTGTTTCCAAATTAATGAAATTGACACAGGCAATGAAAAGAATAAAAAAACCAATAGCTATAAGTCCGTTAATCACCTTTTTATCAGCCGATTTAGTACTGTAGGTTTGACTAAAATGAATTTCGCTAAGTGGCTCCAATGAAAAGTGAGTCTGCCAATCGCCTTCCTGCTTAATATATTTATCCCTAATAGCCAATAGCGATTCTTCTGCCTTCTGAAAGTCATTAGGATCAATCTTTATAAATAATTGGGAAGATGAGGTGACATTCTGCCAATTATCCACATGAAATTCATTTCTAAAACTTTCCTTATTTAAAATAGTGGCCATAGAAATAAATTCCGTAAAAGTGAAATCACTATTTTCTTTAAAATCAGCCACCACTCCAGTAACTTTCACTTGAATTGAATCGGCCACCATGAGTTCCCTATCCATAGCCTCATTTGGTGAAATATCCCCAAAATATTTTTGCATCGCTTTTTCAGTAAGTACAATAGAATTCATGTTTTTTAAAGCATTGACTCTATTACCACTCAACCATTGATAAGGAAACATCTGAAAATAGGAGGAATCTGCAAAAATCACCCCGCTTTGCCTTCCATAATTCTTTCCTCCATCTGCAGAGCTTACCATTACTGAATTAGACGTATAGAAATGGTTCACTTCAGTCGCTAAAGGCAATTCATTTCTAACCGCTTCTGCCAAAGGGAAATGCGTGCCGGAATTAGGCCATTGCTCTTCAGCATTGCCCGTAATACTCATTACTCGATGAATTTTCTCCTTTTCGGGATGAAATTGGTCAAAGCTATACTCATAAGTCACTAAATTATAGATGACAAAACAAGCCGCAATCCCAATGGATAAGCCTATCACATGAATAAATGAGCGTAGGCTATGGCGCTTGATATTACGCAGGGCGATTTTAAGGTAGTTTAGAAGCATAATGATTTAAGTTTTAGGTTATTCGTTCTTTAGGGAATTCACCGGATTACTAACCGCTACTTTAATTGAATGATAAGCAACCGTTATCCACGCTATAATAAATGCAGCTATTCCGGATAGCGCAAATAACTCCCATCCGATAGAAATTCGATATTGATAACTTTCCAGCCAACTTGAAATGCCCCACCATGCTAGTGGTACCGCAATAAGAAATGCTATCAAAACCAGCTTGGAGAATTGCTTTGAAAGCATTAGAACAATACCATTAACACTGGCACCGAGCACCTTTCTTATGCCTATTTCTTTTGTTCTTTGCTCTGCCATAAAAGAGGCTAATGCAAACAATCCCAGGCAACCAATCATAATAGCAAGACCTGCAAAAACAGTAAAGATATTGCTTAGTCGTATTTCGGAATTATACATGTCATCAAACTCCGCATCTAGAAAATTATAATTAAATGGTAAGCTTGAGGCAAACTTCTTCCACAATCCTTCAATGGCTTGTATGGAAGATTGAATATTATCAGTTTTCAGTTGAACAGCTAGAATACTACTGTTGTCATTTAATTGGAAAGCTAATGGTCCAATATCATTTTTTAAGGATTCGTAATGAAAATCCTTTACGACTCCTAGCACTTTATATTTATTAAATATCTCACTTGAAAACTCGCCAGTTTCTTGATCAAATGCATTGGTTTGAATATAATTATCTCCATTCATATCTGTGAAGCCAAAAGCTCGAAATGCTGCTTCATTAATAATCACAGCGGAGGAATCGGATGCAAGATTTGGCTTGAAATCACGCCCCCATACTAATTCCATTTGATAGGTTTCCAAATAATCATGATCTACGGACCAAATTTGTGTACTAACCAGATTATCTTCAGTTGGCTGCTCCCCTTCACGCCAGTAAGTATTATCACTTCGGTTATAACCACTAACGGGTAAAAAACCACTGTAAGAAGCCTGGCTAACATCTGGGATTTTTCGGACCTCTTCCTTAAAGGCCTGCCGTTGCTCATTAAGCATATAAGCATCATTTACTAGTAAGACTCTTTCTTTTTTAAAACCCAGTTCCTTATTTTGAATAAAGTTTATTTGTTGATATATCGCGATGGTTCCAATTATCAATAGAATACTAATGAAAAATTGAAATACCACTAGACCACTTCTAATAAATGAATTACCAGTTCCTATAGAAACTTTTCCCTTTAATGTTTCTACAGGTTTAAAGGAGCTCAGATAAAAAGCTGGATAAATTCCCGCCAGTATCCCTACAAAAATGGCTGCTATTGCTACACTCCCAATAAAAGTGAAGTTGTAATCAGGCATTATTAAAACCTTGCCCGTGATATTATTGAACATTGGCAATACTATGATCACTAGTAGAATCCCTGCAATAATTGATATTAAACTCACCAGAATTGATTCCACCAAAAACTGTTTAATTAAATTCGATTTTTTAGAGCCTAGCGCTTTCCTTACCCCAACTTCCTTGGAGCGATTGGCTGAGCGAGCCGTAGATAAATTCATGAAATTAATGCATGCTAAAATGATGATAAAAATGGCGATGGCTGAAAATAGATAAATGTAGTCTTTGTTACCCATCAGCCCAATGTCAACCGTAAAATCAGAATTCAAATAAATATCTTTTAGAGATTGAATTTCAATCACATAATAGTTCCCTAAGGCTTCAAGCTCTTTCAAGCTTTTCCCCATAAATTTCATGATTTGAGGTTCTAAATACACATTTACCGCCTCATTAATCTTTGTCTGTAACACTTTAGGATCAACCTTATCGTCTACAGTAAAATAGGTGTAAAAATTATTACTTGTAAAGGAAGTGTTTTCTGCCCTGCTAAGATTGGCCATTGACATTAAAAAATTAGCTCGAAAATGAGAATTTGTAGGAATGTCTTCAAAAACTCCTGTAATCTTGTAGGTATCTTCTCCGTCTAATACCAATGACTTATTGATGGCACTTTGATTAGGGAAGTACTTTTTGGCCATTTGATTACTTATCGCAATGGTATTAGGTTCTTTAAACTGACGTTCTGGATTACCCTCTAAAAGTGGAAAACTAAAGACCTTAAAAAATCCGGAATCTGCAAACATCAATCCCTCTTCTTTAAAGGATTCATAAGAATCTGTACGCTTCACTAGATAAGAGCCTACCGTCCTGATTCTTACCGCCTGAATTACCTCTGGTATTTCATTATTCAAAACACCCGCTAAAGGAGCGGGTGTAAAGGGAAAACTGGCTTCATTGTCACCAATTCTTAAATCTCTAGTCGCTCTATAAATTCTGTTTTCATGAAATTCATCATAAGACAGCTCATTTGAAACATACAAAAATATGAGCAAACTACAGGCTACCCCCACTGATAAACCAGTAATATTAATAATGGAGTATAGCTTATTTTTCATAAGGTTTCTCCAGGCGATTTTTAGATAGTTTTTTAACATTTTCTTTTGACTTAGATGCGTTTAAGTAAATCTATTATTCCTCTTTCAAGCTCTTCACCGGGTTCATGAAACTTGCCCTCATGGTTTGAAAAGACACTATGAAAATGGTGAAGATCACTCCAATCATGATCGTTGCAATAAAAATATCAGCACCAGGTGTTGATCTCACTTCAAACTGTTCCAACCATTTGTTCATCAGCCAATAGCTAAAAGGCATGGCCAGAACAACTCCTATTAAAGTGATTTTTAAAAATTCCTTATTAAACATATAGGAGATATTGAAAGCCGAAGCTCCCATCACTTTTCGAATGCCTATTTCTTTCATACGACCTGTAATAGCCAGTGAAGCCAAGGCAAAGAGCCCCATCGAAGCAATGAGAATAGCGATAATGGAAGCAGTGGCTATCATTTTACTCAACCTTTTATCTGCTTCATATTGTTGCTGAATGGATTCATCAAAAAAGGTATAATCAAAAGGCTCATCAGGAAATAAATTCTTCCATTCACTCTTGAGGTCATTAATGACTTCTTGATAATTATTGGATGATACTTTAACAAAGACAGTAGGACTCATTCCTCCTGGGATATTCAAGAAATTGATACCAGAAAGACCAACATCGGGACTCATAACCATCATGACTGGTTCTATCTCCGAGTACAAAGCGGCATGATGAAAATCCTCTACAACCCCTACAATTCTGTGATTATCATAACTTCCAGGACTACCTACTTGGGCCTGCAATGGATTTTCCATATTGGCTGCTTTAGCAAAGGTTTCATTAATCAAAAATGCAGAACTGTCAGAAGGAAATTCTGCTGATAAGTTTCTGCCCTCCTTAATTTTATAGCCTACCACATCCGCATAATCAGCATCTACAATATTAAATCGGTAGTAAAATGTACTTCCGTCCTCCTTAGGAAATCCGGCATTCCACCAGCTATTATTTCCATAGGTGCTCATGGCTATACCTGCATTTTCAATCCCTGCTCTGCTTTTAATAGCCTGTTTGTAACGATCTGCTTTTTCAAACGACATCTTGATACCCGATCCAAATCCTCCTCCAGAAGAAACTAAAGGCACTTTTACTTCTACAATATTATTGGGAGAGAACCCTAAATCGTAGTTATTGATGGTATTCATTTGCTGATACATTACAATAGTGCAAGCCACTAAAAATAATGAGATGAAAAACTGAACTCCTACCAGTGTCCTCCGCAAGTTATTTTTCCCAAAACTGATACTCAATCTTCCCTTTAAAACATTTACTGGCTTTAATTTGGATAGAAACAGAGCAGGGTAAGAACCTGCTATCAAAGTGATCATCAACATCAGGGAAATAATGATTAGAATCTGAACAAAGGAATAGTTGATAACAAGGGCTTTAGCAAACAAATCATTGAATATGGGTAATAATAAATGAGCTATAAATATTCCTAAGACAGTAGAAAAAAAAGTGATAATCATTGATTCCGTCATAAACTGACCGAATAATTGATTATAAACAGCACCCATGGTCTTTCTTACCCCAACTTCTTTGGCACGTGTAGCTGATCTTCCTATAGCAAGTGTAGTGAAATTGATACAGGCAATCACCATTATCATCACGGCAACACTAAATAAAATCCACAATAATTGTGGATCAGTTACGGCCATATTGCCACCTGATATTTCAGCATTTAAGTGAGCATCTTGAATCGGTTGTAAATACAAAGCATAGCTACTTTCTTCGAGCTGCTCCTTTCCTATGGCGTTAACAATCATATTAGGAAATTTCTCTTCTAATTCCTTTAAATTATGTCCCTCCTTAAGCCAAACATAACTTTCTCCATAGGTATTGAACCAACTATCCAGTCCATTTGGACCTATATAAGTAGAAAGGTTTAAGTCTGACATCAAAAGCCCAAAATTGAGACTTGAGTTATTGGGTAAATCCTTGAGTACTGTTTTTACCTCATAAGTTTCAAAATCTTTCCCTAATTGAATCATTAATGTTTTTCCAATCGGATCTTCAGCTCCAAAAAATTTCTTTGCTGTACTTTCAGTGATCGCAATAGAATACTTTTCATTTAGTGGGTTTTTATCGCCACTTAAAACTGGAAAAGAAAACATCTTCAGGAAATCTGGTCCCACTATAGTAGTCTCTTGTAAAATAGCATTCTGCCCCTTTCTTTTAGATAAGTTTGCTGTTTGAATTAGATGCGTAGTACCTGCTACCTCCTCAAAACTAGCTTTTATGGCATTGGGAGCTGCCATAGGACCCGAAGCCGATAGAGAAACTTCCCCCGGCTGCACTTCTTCCTCCCATAATACGCGTCCGATGCGATCTCCATTGCTGTGGAAATCTTCAAAGGAAAATTCATTTTGAATAAATAAAAACAACAAAATACTAACACCTAAGCCCAAAGACAGACCAAAAAGATTTATAGCAGTATATAATTTGTGCTTTATTAAATTTCGAATTGCGATTTTAAAATAGTTTCTAATCATAGCTATATAATTTTAAGGACTTGCTTATTCGGATTTGAGATTATTCACGGGATTTTGCCCTGCTGCCATCAGTGATTTATACCAAATGGTTATTAAGGAAATGGCCATAACCATTACCACCGAAACTATGTAAATCCATAGCGGTAATTCTGTTCTGTAGGCAAAACTTTGTAGCCAAGTATCACTGAAGTAAATCCCTGCTCCTATGGCTATGATGGCTGATACAACCAATAATTTTACAAATTCAAATGACAGCAATTTTAATACATCAAATGAATTGGCTCCCAACACTTTTCTGATGCTGATTTCCTTTGAACGCTTATTCGCTACAAATGAAACCAAACCAAACAATCCCAA
>Ga0114900_1002471_pt1 | contig 10200 bp, 17 predicted proteins | sample MalvireepMed_231_FD_89685 | JGI IMG/M metagenome (GOLD analysis project Ga0114900, IMG submission 89685) | Marine viral communities from the Global Malaspina Expedition - Malaspina viral metaG DeepMed_231 | ecosystem: Environmental > Aquatic > Marine > Oceanic | place: Mediterranean Sea...
CAAAGAAGCTATCCAAGTAGCAGCAATGGCTAGAGAAATAGCTTTATTTGCTGTTCAACATGTTAAAGACTAATGATAAAGCTATATATCATTGGATAGAAAGACCTGTTTTTGAACATAAAGAATGTGGACATATATCAAAAGATAATGATTTTTTAAAACTAGAAAGTGGTAAAGTAGTAACTGTTATTGCAATAAATAAATTAGATAAACATTGTCAATGTGAAACATGTGGAGCAATACTTCCAATAGAAGATCAATTTAAAGAATTTAATATCCTAGTAAAAGTTTTGTATGAATCTCAAGATCTATTTTTAGTAGTCTCTAAAAAGGAATTAATATATTAATATGATTTCCGATGAACGTAAAGAGTTTATAGATAATCTAAAGACTGACCGTTTAATAGATTTTGGAATGGAAAGACAAGAACAAGCTAAAGATGTTTATGATGATGCTAGTTATGCAAAGTTTATTTTACTTAAACGTATGTTAGCAGATGGTGCTTCTATTTTACCTCACCCAGATATAGAATGTAAAGGCAAGAAAGAAAATACTAGCTGGGACTATGGTAAGTTAGCATTAGTACGTGAATTATTACACCCTAATGATATTGAGAATGGATTTTATACTCCAGAACATGAAGAAACGATAGTTATACCAGAAAAATATGATATGCGTATAGGTAGAGGATACTTGAAATATGGTGGTGAAATTAAAGAACGACTAGAGGCTGCTACAATAGAAGGAAAAATTAAAGAGGTAACATTAAAACGTAAGGACTAACCTTATGATGCACATATATCCTAAGAGTTGTCCTCATTGTAAAACTGGAGATTGTTATATAGAAGATCATATTGATGAAACATTTGGTAAGATGTATTTTATGAAATGTAATCAATGTGGTTGGGAAAAAGATGTTACTGTAAAGATTAAGAAATTTAAGAGAGAACAAAATGTTCAAACTTATTAAAGCTAGACAATTACATGTATGTGATAATTGTAAAAAGTATATTCAAATAGGAGAAAATTACTGGAGATCAAGGGGAGAAAAAAAGTATACAAAAACACATGAATTCCCTTGTATATGATATATTTAGCATTAAAAAGTAAAATTTGTGGGCATTTATTTTATTTCTTTTACCAGAATATATATCCGGATTTAAGGAAAGGATCTCATATGTGTAGGTGTGAATATTAATGATTATTGGAGTAATAGGCAAGAAACATCATGGTAAATCAGAGGTAGGTAAATATTTAGGTGAAACAAAAAATTATATAAGAATGGCTTTTGCAGATAAGGTCAAATATACAGTACAAGATATATATGGTCTAAGTATAGAGCAGTTATGGTTAAGTGATAAAGAAGTAATAGATAAACGTTACAATTTAACTCCTCGATTTATTATGCAAAGGTTTGGAACAGAAGTAGCTCGTCAAATACATCCAGATACATGGGTTTTAGCTTTAGCTAGAGAAGTAGAAAACATAGATAAAAATATAGTTATTGATGATTGCAGATTTAAAAATGAAGCTGATTGGATTCATTCAGAAGGTGGAGTAATTATTAGAATAGTTCGACCAAGTATAATAGAAGAAGATAATCATCAAAGTGAAACAGAAATGACACATATAGGTCAAGATTATGTTATTTCTAATACTAAAGATTTAAGTTATATTCATAATCAAGTTGATTTTATTTTAGGTAAAATTGCTAATGGATAATTCATTACAAGCTGATATAGCTTTATTAGAAGTACATATTAAAACTCTTGTAAATGGAGAAAAACTAGATAACTTACAATCATATCCTCATATATTATTAGTAGAGTTATGTCGTAGTATATACTTAAATGATCTTCAAATAGCAGAAATTACTAGAGTCATGGAACCAATAAGAATTGAATCAGCTAAACAATGGGAACAAACATTGAAAAATAGAGCTAAACGAAATGAAGAATGAACTCTTTTTTAAAGATGATTTAATCACACTATATACCAGAGAAGATCATTCTATGCCTGAAATACAATCAGGAACAGTAGATATAATTCTTTGTGATCCTCCATATGGTGTCAAATATCAATCACATACAAGAGTAGCTACACCATTATTCTCGAATATGCATGATGATGATAATCTATCTTGGGTTCCTGAATTTTTAACAGAAGCATATAGGATATTAAAAGATCCTGGAGCATTAGTTCTTTTTACTCGATGGGATGTATATGGTGATTGGCAAAGTTATGTAGAGGAGGCTAAATTTAATTTAAAACAAGTATGGCATTGGGATAAAGGTGATAGTTCAGGTGGAACAGGAGATTTAGATGGCTCGTTATATGAAGTCTTCGAATGGATTATCTACGCAACCAAAGGCAGATATAAAATGCACTCCAAAAGAAGGTCTAATGCATTTAGATTTGCCAGAGGTTCTAACAAAGAAAGATGGCACCCTATTAGTAAACCTGAAGTTCTCTTGCAAGACATATTGGCAATTCTTACAGAAGGAAAAGATAGACCAATTATCTGTGATCCTTATGCTGGGAGTGGAAGTACCCTTATGGGAGCAAAGAAATTAGGAATACATGCTGTAGGTTATGAGCTTCATCCAGATGAACATCAACAGTATGCTGTTAAGATGAAGGAAAGATTTCAACAGAGTGTGATGATGTTCTAATTAGGGGTTCTAGGGCACACCTGAACATCCTAGAATGGCCCTGAAATAGTTTTTTAGGCCCCTAAATTGCCCAACCCATACCCAACTACCCTAAACGTAGCGAATCGCCTGTGCGGGGTTTACATGAAAGATAGGAGTATATGTTAGGATCAAAGGGAATTCAAAAGGAATTTGATAAAGGTAATATAGTCATAGACCCTTTTACTGCATCACAACTTAATCCTAATTCATATGATATTAGATTAGGTGATTGGTTTATATTAACAAAAGAAATTCATCATCCCATTGATTTAGAAGTAAGTGATAACGATATCTGGCAAGATCCTATACATTTAAAATATAATACTCAATTTATCTTAGAGCCAGGACAATGTATACTTGCCCATACACATGAATGTATAGGTTCTTATAAACATGCTACATTATTAAAAGCTCGTAGTACATTTGGTAGACTCTTTATAGATATATGTCCTTCTGCTGGATTTGGGGATATAGGATATATAAATAGATGGACATTAGAAATTAAGAATAACTCCACCAATTATTATATTTTAAAGCCTGGTATGAGAATAGGACAAATAGCATTTCTAAAAACAGAAGGTATTGGTAAAGAATACCAAGGTGTTTACCTTAGTCAATCGAATCCACTTAAAAAAACTGATTGGAAACCAGAAGATATGTTACCAAAACTTGGTAACAAGAGAGTGTTTTAATGATAGATAATACTGTACCTGAAGCGGCGAAGCTGAGCGACGCGCAGGCGCTTGCATTGCTACTGGGCGAGAATTGGGCCAACGAGCCTCAGTATCACAAGTCGTCGCTGGCCTTGTGGCGACCGAGCCTCGACGCTGCCAGCGCCCAGGGTTGGCACTCACGGGATGCGGAGGTGGCTGCTGCTCATGAGGAAACTAATGTGTGGCTTGTTAACCTAGCTAATGCAGCAATCGAGAATCAGATTGCTCAAGTAGAGGCCAAGTACGCCGCGCTGGTGGCGGCGGGGAAGCAACTGTGGGGGTTTATCAACGGCGAAGAAGGGGCCATCGTGGATAGTAGCTGGCCCAAGGCCCTCACCGATTTGGAGGAAGCTGATGCCGGAAATTAATACACTTTATGACGACAAGGTATTTTAAATGTTTATAATTAATAAAAAATTTACAGATATAGAACGATTATCTCCTGGATTTGGGGATAATCGTTGTGGGGATGTAGAGTTATTTGATATAAAGACTCGTCAAAATATTAGATATACTCATGGACATTTATTTTTATATGCAAAATACCAAGATGCAGTAAAAGATTTTCCACATGAAACTATTATAGAGATAAAATAAATGGATGATATTTTAATACAAAGTCATCATCGTAAACAAGCTTGGAATAGGTGTAAGTTCAAGCATTGGATTCACTATGATCTTAGAAGACGTAAACCACGTTCTAATATAGATTACATATTTGGTGAGTCTATACATGATGCTTTGCGTTTATATTATTCACATAGTAGAGACATATCTATTGAGAAAGTTATTAAACAGTTTGAATTAAGAATGATAACTGAATCAGATGATCTTGTATTAAATAGTCAGATAGAAGCTTGGACTAAATCAGGAATTTCGATACTAAGTAGATATTATCAAAAGACTAAAGGTATAGAAACTTTTAAAGTTGTAGATACAGAACATTCATTTCACTTATGTATAAATAATGAAGGAGAGATATTATGTGATTCTAAAGATATACCTAAAGAAGCTTATACAGTTATAGCAGGTAAAGTAGATTTAATTGTAGATACCTCTGATGGTATATATGTGGTAGATCACAAGACTACATCTTTAACTAATGAATTCTTTATGAACCATTTTGCTATAGATGAGCAGCTACTTGATTATTCTATATGGGGGAGATGGATGTATGGTGATAACTTTAAAGGAGTCATGGTTAATGGCATTAATAAGAATGTAAACTCACCTGAAACTATATTTCGTAGATGGTTTGGATTTACAGATGAAGAGATAGATTATGTTATAAGAGCTTATTTAGATGCAGCACAAGAATATTATATATTAAGACAAACACCACATTTAATGAATCAAAGACAAGTTCAATTTGATTGTAATAAATGTGAAGACTTAGATATTAGTATGTCATATAGAAAAGGAGAAGATTATCAACAAATATTAGATTTATATTATGAAGAAATAGAATCCTTTGATTGGGAAGAATAATGACAACTAAAGAATTTAAACCTAGTAGGGCAATTACTCCAATATCAGATGCTTTCAGAACTAAATATAATATTCAATCCACAAGAGATAGACCCAAATTTGTTAGACTACTTTTATCAGGATTAGGAGGTCAAGGTAAGACAACTATAATCGGTACAGCTTCTAGGCGTGTATTAATTGATGATGAAGAGACACTTCCTTATTCTAATGTTCTTCTTATAGAATATGACCCTGATGGTGATGATACACTTGTTAGTATGGGAGCTATAGTAGATAGGATACAAACACCTTCAGAAAAAGATTTAATCGAGATTTTAAAAGCTGCTGCTACAAGTAAAGAATTTAATCAGTACGATGTTATAGCTTTAGATGCATATAATAAAATGCAAGACATAGAAATTGATACTGTTCTTCCTATAGGTAATGAAATTAGTGCTAAACGTAGAAGTGGGCCTAGGTTAGATAAAGAAGTAATGGAAATACAAGATTATGGTAGATTAAATAAACGATTAAGAATTATTAATGACCATCTACATGTAATTAAGAAGCACATAATAGTAACATGTATCATGGGATTTAAAGATCATCCACTAGAAATGGATAAACCAAAGGAGGATAGAAAACAAATAACATCATTAGCTTTAGATGGTAAACAAGCTCATTTACTTTCAACTCAATTTTCATTACACGGTATAGTATCTAAAGAAGGTTCTGGTAGTAATTTACATGTAAGGACAGTATTTAGTCAATACAATTCTGAAGCAAAAACTCGATTTAGGATGGAACATGATTGTACAAATACAACATTCTTAGAAATTATGGAAATGATTGGAATAGAAGATCCATTATTTAAAAAGATACAATGGATTCAAGATTCTAAAGGATTCTTACCACATTTAACAGGTAGAAATGGTACTGAATAATCTATTAAGATTTCATCCAAGGAGATGGATAACAATGAGCAAAGTACCAAGCATTTTTAATGAAGGTCAACCTAATGCATTGAATCAAGATAATGCTCAAGTAAGATGGTGTTTAGAAAGATGTAAGAAATGTCATTCTCTTGTTACATTACAAGTACTTGCTAATGATATTCCATGCTTCTTAAAATGTATGGTATGTGACGAACAACACATATATTCTGAGGAAGATCTTAAGGAAATGAATTTATTATGATAACTATCTGTTGGAATAATCATCAATTTGAATATTTGCAAGATCAAACTACATGTCCTAGATGTGGAGAGTTTGGACAACATTCTTATATTCGACGCTTTCCTTCTTTACAAGCACAACAACAATTTAATAAATCAGTAAAAGAAATACAACAAATTAACCTTGATAGTCCTCAATATAATTATGATCGAGGTTATAGAGATGGATTTGAAGCAGGAGTAATAGCACAAAAGAAAGTGATATAATGCAACCCATAATGGACATAAGTGGAAGTGAACCTAACTTATTAAAAACTAAATTAGAAGATATATCTGTTGTTAAAAATGATATGAGATATCCAGATTATAAGATATACTCTAAACATGGATTTACAGTAGGTATAGCTAGAGCACAAGTTAATGACTTAGTATCTAATAAGATGGATGTGGCATCACATGTAGCAGAAGAATTAAGTCTATTAAATACAGACATAAAGATATTTCTTATGGAAGACTGGATGGGAATGACTCGCCAAGAAAAGATATCTTTACCTGGAGGTGTTAAACGTAATTGGCCCTATGCTTTGGTAATCAATACAGTATTGATAGCATGTATAGCTAATCAAGCTGTATGGGTTCCTTCTGCCTCATTAAATGCTACAGCAAAATTACTTAGATTATGGAATAATGATGTATTTCAAAGACCAGAACATGAATCATTAAAGATTAAACCTAGACCAGTTCATACATCTTTTGACTTTACATTAGATGAAGATGAACTTCTATTAAACGATAAGATTGATTGGTTCTCTCAGATGCCAGGAATAGCATTAGGACAAAAAAGAGCTACTGCTATTATGGAGGCATCAGGCAATAAATTATTGGCTGCATTTATTAAAACTAGAGAACAATTACAAGAGATACCAGGTATAGGTAAAGATATATCAAATAAATTAAGAATCTTTTTGGATAGGTAATAAATGACACAAGAATTAACTAAGATAGATTTTTCAGATAATGCTAAAGTAGTTTTAGAGCATAGATTTCTTTCAGAAGGTGAAACACCTGAAGAAAGAATGTGGGCTATGTGTAATTATGTCGCTAGTGCCGAAAAGAATTATAATTACAACATGACCGGAAGCTTTCTAACACAAACAGAACAAAAAGCAAATAATGTTGAAGTATGGACTAAACTATTTTACAATGAGTTAATTGTTCCTAAAAAGTTCTTTCCAAATTCTCCTACTATTGTAAATGCAGGTTCCAAAAATAAGAAAGGTGGACTACAAGGATGTAATGTAATATCACCTCAAGATACTATGGAATCTATTTATCAAACAGTTAAAGATTGGGCATTAACAGAGAAGTTTGGTGCTGGTATAGGTGCATACTTTGGAGACATACGTGCTAAAGGATCTCCAATAGCAACTACACATGGTAAAGCACTTGGTCCTATAGCAGTAATGAAAATATTATCTGAATCTTCTAAATGGATAACACAAGGATCTTTTAGGGAAGGGGCACATATGGCTATCCTTCCTATAGACCATGCAGATATACTGGAGTTTATACACTGTAAAGATGAATGTAAGTCTCCAGATGATGTATTGCATAACTTTAATATATCAATACAAATGCCTGATTGGTTTATGGAAGCAGTAATAACAGATCAAGCCATCAAAAGATCAGAAAATATTGAACATGTTATAGGAAGTATTTTTGAAAAAGGACATATTAATGTAACACAGTTATGGAAAGAGATATGTAAATCAGCTTGGAAAACTGGAGATCCTGGGTTATTCTTTATAAATAGAATTAGAGAGACAGAACCTAATCCTCAACTTGGTTTAATACAAGCACCTAATCCATGTGGTGAACAACCTTTAGAGAATTATAACTCATGTAACCTTGGTTCTATTAACTTAGGATTATTTGTAATAGATAGTAATTATAATAATCCTCAAGATACTATGGAACTTTTAAGATATCATAGTAATAGCAAAAAAGAAATAGACTGGGATTCTTTAAAAAAAACTATTCACTTAGCAGTTAGATTCTTAGATGATGTAATAGATGTAAATATATTTCCAGAGGATGTTCCTCAACTTTCTGAAATGAATCAAAAGACTAGACGTATTGGCCTTGGTGTTATGGGTTGGCATGACATGTTAGTTAAATTAAATATACCTTATGAGTCAGAAGAAGCTATTAACTTAGCAAAAGAAATATCATTATTTTTATCTAAAGAAGCATGGTTAGCATCAGCAAATTTAGCAGAAGAAAAAGGTGAATTCCCGGAGTGGCTGAATTCTAGAGAAGGAAAAATGGGAACTATTCTTAAAACTAGAAACTCTTGTGTAACTACAGTTGCACCCACCGGAACTTTAAATATATTAGCAGGATGCTCTAGTGGTATAGAGCCATACTATAGTTTATATACAGAACGAAAGACTCTATGGAGTCAAGGTGTAGCTCAAGAAACTATTATTGAAATTCCAGATACTGTAAAAGAATATATAACTAAAATAAAATATACCACTGATCTTGATATTAATCAAATATATGAAGTAAAAAGAAATACAGATTTATTCCAAACAGCTTTAGAAATATCTCCTGAATGGCATATTAAACATCAAGCAGCATGGCAAGAAAATATTACTAATGGAATTAGTAAGACTATTAACTTACCTAATAACGCTACATTAGAAGATGTATCCAATGCATATATTTTAGCTTGGAAATTAGGATGTAAGGGTGCTACAATATATCGTGATGGTAGTAAAAATACTCAGGTACTTAATGTAACTGAAGAAACAACTAAAAAAATGGAACAAACTTTACATCCAGTATTTGAAGATACAGTACCTGTTATAAAGATACACCCAATTAAAAGACCAGCAAAATTAGAAGGAGATACTACTAGGATACTTACTGGTCATGGTAAAGCATATGTTACCGTTAATTCTATTAATGGAACACCTATAGAAGTATTTTGTGAGAATGGTAAAGCAGGTAAATGTGATAGTGCTTCTACAGAAGCGATTACTAGATTAATATCTTTATGTTTACGATCACAAATAGATCCTAATGAAGTTGTGGAACAACTAAGAAATATTACTTGCTGTCCAATATGGGAAGATGGTTTTCATATAATGTCCTTACCAGATGCTATAAGTAAAGTATTACATGACCATATTAACAACTCGGTATTAACCAAAGAAAACTTTGATGCAGCAGTAAATAAAATTCGTAGTCAAACTTATGAAGATCCAAATATAAGTGATTCAATAAATCATAATCTTACTACAGAGACAACTATGAATATCTGTATAGAATGTGGAGGAGAAATTATACATGAAGAAGGTTGTATGAAATGTTTAAGCTGTGGATGGACAAAGTGTTAATATGATAAGAGATAATTCAGACTACATAGAGTTAATTAAAGAACACTTGGAATTTGGAGATTTTAAATCAAGCTCAGGATTATTACTAACTTGGAAATTAGATATTATAAAGTTACTCCCTGAACAATCGGAAATGATGGAATACTTGTATCCTATGTATAAGTGTATAGGTATAGAAACAGGAGGTATGCTTCTTGCCTTATCAGTTAGTGGTAGTTTTTCAGGTATAATTAGAAAACAATCAGAAGGTGATCAAGTTTATGAACCGCAATTTTATTACTCTAGGTATAATGCAGATTCTAAAAAAGTAATAACTTTAGTAGATGATGTGGTAACTACAGAAAAATCTATGAAAAGAGCAGCGTTGGTTTTGCATCAACATAATATTAAAGTAGGAGAGTATTTATGTATACTTGATCGTAGACCAAAGGAATTTAAAACTTTAGAAATAACATCATTAGTAACTAATCAAGATTTAGGATTACCTGCTTTATGAGTAATGACTACAAACGTAAGATAAAGACTAAAGAAGAATTATTAGATATAATAGGTGAAAGACCCTTCCCTTCTGGTAGAATTGGACAACAAATGAAGACAATTATGTGTCATGGTACATTTGATCTTGTACATCCAGGCCATATACGCCATTTAATGTATGCTAAGAGTAAAGCAGATATATTAATTGTAAGTTTAACAGGTGATGCATTTATAGATAAAGCTAATTATCGTCCATTTGTACCATCAGAAC
>Ga0114900_1002474_pt1 | contig 10198 bp, 9 predicted proteins | sample MalvireepMed_231_FD_89685 | JGI IMG/M metagenome (GOLD analysis project Ga0114900, IMG submission 89685) | Marine viral communities from the Global Malaspina Expedition - Malaspina viral metaG DeepMed_231 | ecosystem: Environmental > Aquatic > Marine > Oceanic | place: Mediterranean Sea...
CTCTTGTAGATGAAGTTCCTCTTGTAGATGAAGTTCCTCTTCCTGATCAGACGGAAGGGTACAATCTCACGCCAGGAGATATTGAGTATCTCCAAGGGTATGAGGACTTCGGATCTGAGTGGGGCGGTGGATTTCGAGATATTGCCCAAAACTACCCAGCGACGGTGGCCGGGTTTTCAGACTTGCTTCGTCAAATGCAAGCGGCAGATCTCCCGTTTAGCGAAGTCGGCGGAGGTGGGAGTATTCAATTCGGCCCAGATCCTGCGAATATCGCAGATGTCATGCGAAACTATCGTGGGGGTGGTGAAGCATGGCAGTTTTACCCTGATCAAGAAGCTCCTCTGACCCCAACTCCGATCCCAACTCCGACTCCAACTCCGACTCTAGCCCCGACTCCAACTCCGATCCCAACTCCGACTCCAACTCCGACTCTAGCCCCGACTCCAACTCCAACTCCAACTCCGACCCCAACTTTGACCCCAACTTTGACCCCGAATCGGAGTCTTGGTGGAACTCCTACTGGAATAACGGACTCTGTATTTGAACCTCGTCCAGATATTGATCCTCTGGGACATACAGAGGTGGACCCATCGAGCTTTCCGATGTATCCCCCGGAGTATCAGGAAAATCTGACGCTTCGCGTGGGCGATGATCCTCTTTCTCGGATGCAAAATCTCGCTGCGGAGGGGCTATTCCAGGGCGGTGGACAGGTACGCACACCACTAACCGCCCAGACCAACCAAGCACTTTCCGATCTAATAGCGTCTGGTGGAGATTTGGGCCTCACCCCGGATGAACAGCAGCAGCGGTCGATACTTGACCAGATTTTAGGAGCAAGTGGCGTCTCGGCCCCCACGCCGCTTGAGCAGGAAACCCAGGATATCTTACGTGGCCTGGTCGCTCGCGGGGGACAGTTGCCCCCTGACGATCAGCGTCGAGCGATGGAAATTGAAACAGCCCGATCACCGCTGGATATCTTGCGCCAGTCCCAGTTGGCTGAAGGCCGTGCGGCGATGGCAGGGAGAGGATTGCTCGGCCAGGGTCCCGAGATCGAGTATGGGCAGCGTCTCGAAGCGAGATTGGCCCCGATGTACACCCAAGCCGCGCAGCAGATTCAACTGGACGAAGCGACTCGGGCTGATGCCCGGTACAACACGGCACTAGAGGCTCTGAGCCAACAGGCGACGTTCCAACGTGCTTCGGCCGATGAGCGGTACACCCAGGCGAACGCACTACGCACCGAACTCACGTTGGATATGGCGCGGCGTCAGGATGATCGTCTTGCGAACGCGATTAATCAATCGTCCAACTTAACCCAAGCACAAAGCCAGAATCTGGTCTCGTTTATCAATGCCACAACAGGTGTTCAGGAAGTTCGAACGAGAGCAGCACTAGATGTGCTGGATCGGAATATCAAATGGAACGAGTTCTTGGCTAATTACGACTTGGATCGGGCGAAATTCTTGGAATTGATAGACTCGGGACGATTTGCCGAGCTTGCGCCATTGCTTACTATGTTTCTCCAGGGGATTCAGACAGGGGCCGCGGGTTACAGAGAAGGGGCTGACGCTCCGTATGGGGCCGATTTCAGGTAAGGATACAAACTTATGGCGTTTACTCCATTTGATCAAGGACCTCAGACGATGAATCCGTTCACAGGGTCCCAGCCGACACAGCCTCTGGCTCCAGGTCCTGGGATAAATCCAGCGGGTGGCGTGATGACTCCAGGGAGATCTCCGGTGCGTCGTCGGAAGAAAGCCAAGCCACAGGGGATGCCTGGATATCAGCGACGAAAAGGGTCTCGACCGACAGGACCAGGGGGTCCTCCGTCGATGCCTCGGACGCCAGAAGCGGCTCCGCTGCCAAAAAGTCCCCTCTCATCGCCGTCCTCACCGCTCACGGCTAGTTGGGCCTCCTCTCGATCGCTCGGGAACGGGGGATATCGGTAATGGCAGTAACCCGTAGAGACTTGGGAAATATTATTCAGGGGTTTGGTGGCGGATTCTTTCCTGTCAAGTTTCAGCAGGAGCGTATCCAGAGACAAAAACTCTCCGATCGTCAGAATTTCCTTACTCGTATCGGAGAGCAAATACGGGAAGGGTTTCTGACCGAGGAGCAACTGATTCCACATGCTAAGGCTTTAGAACAGGAGTACGGGGATACCCCTGAGCAGGCCCTAACATCACTTCGACAGTATCTTCCGACAGAATCACAGCGTGGCTCAGAGATTAGGCGTCGATTAGGAGACGATCCGAGACTGTGGACTCGGGAACTTGCTGGAGCTATCGCTGGGGATGTGGGCAGACCGGAATACTTTCAGGCCAGACGTGCGTTGCCGAGTACTTCGATTGTTGGCGGCTACGATCCAGAGACCGGCGCTTTATCTACAAGACCTGAACCATTGACCAGCACGCAGACTATTGGAGCGGGGTTTGATCCTTCCGATCGTTCCTATGATCCAAGACTTCGAGATGTTCGGACAACCGGAAAGATGTTCGCTCCGCTAGTAGCACAACCTCAAGCAGAACGTCCTTTTGTGCCGGGAGCGACTGGTGGAACTCCTCTTGAATGGGGAGGCCCCCAGGCGGATATCTTTGAGGGAATACAGAAAGAGGCGATCCTAAAGGAATCTGAACAAGAAGCACGGCTACGAGAATATCGTGGAGAGGATCTTCGTGAAACTTTAGGCATCACTGAGGAGATGCACAGAAAATTCTTCCCTCGACAGCTAGAGGATCAAATACTCGAAATCGAGGCGTTGGCTCCAGTGAAACGGCAAGAAATGTTAGAGGATCTTCGTGAGGAAAATGCTGTGCGAAGAGCAGATGATCGAATGAGGCTGGAGGGCCCATACGCAAAAGCCGTTGAGGAACAGCATGAAAGACTGGCGATAATAAGTGCTTATGTGAATGAACGTCCTGAGTGGATTGAACGGAGAAACCCCCAGACCGGCGAACCGGTCATTTATGCTGTGACGAGAGACTGGAAGACTGGTCAATTGCGATTTTCTGATGTCACAGGGTCTTTTGGTGGTACTGAGCTCTGGTATGGTGGTACTTCACCACGGGGAATGTTAGGTCTAAGTCTTGGGGAAGAAGCTCATTTAATGAGTAGCGTGGTGACAGGATTATCCTCAGAAGGAAAAAATGCGGACCCTCGATCACAGGAAGGTCAGGAAAATATCCTGAAGGCGGCAAAAGATATTGGCCTTAATCCAGGGTTTGTTCTTCAATGGATGGAATCCGTCAAAGGACAGCTAAATGAGCCTCCTGGTGTGAGAGGCGGAGAAGTTGAGAGAGGCGGAGCAGTTGAGAGAGACGCTGCGGTGGAACAGATTTATGGATCTGAACCTGTAGTAGAAGAACTTACTCAACTTCCTGGTGAAACGGGTGGAGCTTATCGTTCGCGTTTGACTGCACAGCGGGGATTAGCACTTGCTCAAAGCGACTGGATACCTGATACAGAGAGGAAGATGGAAGCAATAGTGAAGATTCTTCGCGGGACATCACCAGGAACTCCTGAGTTCGAGATACGAAATAAGCAATACAATGATCTGTTGGATAATCTACAGAAACTGAGAAGTATCGTCGAATCGGGAGTGTTTCCAAAGGGATTGATTCCCTTGACTACTTCTACCACGAGATTCCAAGATCCACGGAATCCATTTGAAAGCACTCTTCGACTTAGACCGTAGTTGTTATGCCGTCTGAATCAACCAAGTGGGCTGCGCTTCTCTTGAAACGACGCTTGGATAGTGCAGCGTCTCAGGAGGAACGTCAGAGCATACTTCGAGATATCGAACGATCTCGTAAAGACCCGGTTTATCGACAGAAACTTGGAGATATTGCCCAGTGGGGGCGTTTTTCATCTGGCCCACATCTTGGGGCACAGATGGCTCTGGGAGCATTGACGGCTGCTGGGTTTGTCCCTGGATTACAACCACTAGGGATTCTGGGCGGGGCTGGATTATCGGCCTATGGTGCCGTAAATATCGGCGAAGCGATCCAACGTCGAGAAGAGGATTTACCCTGGAAGGCACAGACTGGATTTGGTGCGGCCGATATTCTTTTGGGTCCGGTTGGTCGAACTTTGCGTCCCGTTGGTCGAGGAGCGAGTGGGATTCTTCGTGGATTACGTGGGGCAAAACAACCTGCGGAGGTAGGAGCACGGCTGATCAGGAGATTAGGAGACAAGGTAATACCGGGTGTTGGAGATGATCCTCCCTTTCGCAAACAAATAACTGAACATCTCAAAGGAAAGTTTCGTCCGGGTCAAACCGGAATAGAGTTGCGTGAGGTACTCGATCCCGAAGCCCAGGACATGCTTCGTGCTCTTAGAGAGATTCCTACTCCTGGCCTGACATCGTTTCCTCAACCAGGAAAATATGTTCCAAAAAAGGGACCGCCTAAATTTGAACCAGGAGCTAGTGTTCGGATAGGACGTGGTGATCCGATCAGGATTACTGACAAGTGGGAAGGATTACCTAGGGAGGTAGGCACCTACGATCCCACGACAGGTACTTGGTCTGGCGGCGAAGGTCTCAGTGCGCTTCCTAAGGCAATGCGTAAGGCTCTTATAGATCAACGTGTGGAATCCGCTGGTTTAGTCGGCGGTAAGTTAGTTCCAAGGAGTACACCAAGACCAGGTTCTTTTGGTATAGAAAACCTGCTTTCACGACTGAAACCCATACGAGTAGGAGAAGTTCGTGATGAAATCACGGGGAAAATTGCTGGTACAAGCGTTCCTGCAATAAACCCTAAGGCAGTAGTTCGTTATTCTCCACTCACTAAACGGGCCGGTGAACCGTGGACAAGAGCGCGGCCCACGGCACACAGGTCTCGTCTGCATAAAGCTAAAGCCGAAAATGCCGCCGCCGATGCGATTGGACAGGATCGACCTTGGAATATAGATCAGTTAGATGAGTTGCAGACAAAAGCGACACTCGAAGAAGCTACAGAGAAGGTCTTGGAGGGTCAGTCTCGTGCTGTTCGACCTCTGCCACCTTCGCCAGCGCCTCTTGTCCAGAGACTTCGTGTACCTCGTCCAGTACCTCGTCCAGTCGTTCCTCCAGCGGCTCCGAAAATACCACCAACGCCTGCCGTCGAGACGGTTGCTCCACCCCCAGCACTCCCAACCAAGGTTGTTTCAGACATCGGGGAGGGTCCATTTGATACGGCTGTCACACAAATTATGTCATCGCTCGGCCAAACAGGGGCGCATCTAGTCCCGGCCATGATGTGGTGGAGACAGGTCTTTCGTGAAGCTGGGGAGAAAGTAACACGGGAGACGTTGTCAGATATTATGTTTGCGAAGAGCCTTGCCGTTCCCGAAGCAGCCAGATTTTTTGCCAACCCTCTAGCTCATCGACCTACAGGTGGAGTGCAGAAGTACACAGCGTTGAAGCGAGGATTGCTTCGTGAACTGCCTGCGACACGCAAAACAGAACTAGGTCGTCGTCCCTCAGGAACTGGAAAATTACGTATTGCAGAGGAAGCCAAGATAGAGAATGTGAAGAAAAAAGCCGAAGAGTACTATCCTACTCTTACCAGACCCGAACAAGACGAGGCGCTTAAAGAGCTTCGTACGAGCAACTCGCTCAAAAATCCTCGTGCGCGTTTGAAATTGGAAGTCGAAGGTAAGTGGCGAACTCCACGTAAAACAGATCCAGAGTATGTCGACTATAAATTGACTTTATCGTCGATAGCGTTAAAGAACCGCTTTCAATCGGTACTGAAGATTCTAAAAGAACAGGGTGTGCTAGCTCCTGAGTCTGAGGCGAGGCTTCAGAATTTGATACACGAAGCATACCTGCGTGCCCAGCATGGTTTTCCGTCGTCAGGAGCGCGGTTCACGGACAAGAGCGGTCGTAACTTCTTGGTTGGAAGGGTGGGAGGGACTGGAAAATATCGCGCTCATGATGAGATTAAGAACTTGGACGAGATCGACTTGGATGCCCTGAGCGCGTCGGAAAGAAAAGCTCTTGATGCCCAGCTTCGACCAATGGAGGCGATTCCTGAATTTATCAATTATCTCGGTCCGATTTTGAAATCTCTTGGGGTACTCTTTGCGGGTATCTTTACGGCTGAACAGTTAATGCCAGAAAGAGGTCTGAATGCCGCCGCTGGGTAGTTTGATTCGACCCCTGGCCCGGTGGGGACGGGGTATTGGGGGACTCGGCGGGGCGGCCTACGGCGCGTCTACGGCTGAAGAGGACGAGAGTCCCGCCTTACGAGCTTTGGGGTATGGCGCACTCGGGGGAGTGATGCTCCCGATGGGTGCAGCGGCGCTTCAGCGTGGCTATCAGGCTGGCGGGGCGGCGGGGGCACTCACTGATTACACGTATTTCTCATTCCTGTCTTCTCCAGACACTATTCTTCGCGGGAACTTTGGGGCTATCGGCGGGGCGGTGTCGGCGGCACTCGAAAAGGTCGCAGAGGGGGCCGCACGAGGAAGGTGGGAGGAAGCTGCTCAGGGTGGTCGGATTCTTAAATCGCTGTTTACCGAAGGTCCAAAAATCTGGGGGAAGGCGCTTAAGGCAAATCCCGAGGAGTTTCAACGGATGTATCGTCAATACATGCCAGAGGAACTGTCTCGGTTCGCTGACAAGAGGATGCCTGGAGCGATTGAGCAGCACACGGGCGGTCGTGGAATTGGAAAGCTCTTTGGCGCACCTGATATGGCGGCAGTACATGCGATGCGCCAGGGAGGATTCAGTGCGTCCGATGCGGCCCGGTATACCTTGACCGGCACGCCACAGTCGAAAGTTGGGCAGCATGTCTTACAAGGTATTCACGGGTTCAGAGGCAAAGGGCCGATGCAAGAATTTCTCGCGGTGCAAGCGGCTCCATTTGCGCGTGTGGGCCTTTTGGGACTGGAGAAGGGACTTCAGCGCATACCAGGGGTTGGCTATGGGGCGCACGCACTGATGAAGAGCGGAGTCAGTCCGCTGAAACAGACGATCCAGCAAGGTTTGGGTGCGACGGCGATGGCGGCGGGGTATAAAGGAGAGGATTTTGGACTCGATCCTCGTGTGGGACTCGTCGCGGGGCCGTTAGCCGGTCCTGCTTTCTTGCCGTTCGCGGCGGGACGCGAGCTTCGGCGTCAGAGGGAGCGTGGCGATACGTCTGCGCTTTCATTGGCCGGTGAGATGATCAAGGAATCGTCGCCGTTGGGATTTCAGCCGCTGGGGGTTTTTTACAATCCAAGGGGTGAGTTGCCTCGGCGGGTGATCCCGGCTGGTGTGGCAGATATCGCCGAAGCCCTCGATCCAGCCTTCGGACGTGAGCGGGGACAAGCGACACTGAAGCAGGCCGCGCAGCGCGGGGAATATACAGGACCGACTGGGACGGCGGCGGCAGGAGCATTGTCACGCCTCCCGGATCTTCGTGAGCAGTTACCGGAGACGTTCTCCCCGGTCGATATTTTCGGACGCCAACGCTTCGAGGGGACCGAACCAGCCCTTCCCTATATAGGTCGCGCCTTGACGGGTGGAGGCCCCGTACGTGCGGGGATCTCACGAGCGGTGTTTCCATCGCGTGAGAGGACGGCTCCCCCGGCCATGAATTTGCTCGATCCGCAGATGGCTGAGTTGGCCGAGCTCGGTATTACGCCAGGTCCTCCGAGTTCACGAGTGACACTCCCTGGGACCGACTTACCATTGCGACAGACCGCGCAGTCGGCGGCGGCCACCCAGCGTCGAGGGGGGATTCCCGCGCAGATTGCCGCGCAGATTGTGACGAAGATGATGAGTCGTCCAGAGATGCGAGCCCTTTCACCCGTGCAACGAAATATGATGGCGCGTCGTCTGATGGATGAACTCCGGGGTCGTGTCGGTCGGGCGCTCCCATCGCGTCTTGTCACCGCACTGACGAGTGGCGCTCGACTACCAACTCTTCCAAGAGAACCATGACCGATAATGGGTGGAGAGAGTATCAGAAGTTAGTATTGGCGGAATTGACGCGACTGGACGAGAGTGTGCAGAGTCTCCACGACGAGGTGGAGAGTTTGCGAATCTCAGTGGAGGTGCTGCGTCAGAAAGCCGTGACCTGGGGGGCGTTGGGCGGCCTGATCGTGTGGGCCACGACCATTCTCGGGGCCGCCCTCGTTAAGTAACTCGCCGTCGCCCGATTACTGCGGTTCCCGTGTTATTGCGAGGTCGGTCCCTGTCGGAGATCCTCGACCACGGCGGCCAAGGCCGCGTGCGCGTTGCGGAGCGCCACTTCAGCGTCAATGACTGCACCGACCGCATGGGTGAGGGTCTGATTATTCATCAGATCGCGGTTCGTGGCATCCTCGGCAATCGTGAGCAACGTCCCGGTCAGGTCAATCGCCCGTTGGCGTTTGGTGGTGCTGGGTTGATCGATCACGACATCTTCCACGACCTGAATCGACGTTGAAATCGCCTTGAGAATGGCCCCGGCGGGTCCGCCCACAAGTGGGACAAACGGAACGAGCCCTTTTAACACGCCGCCGATTTTTCTCCACGGAAATCCCATCTTGCACGTCCTTTCCTGGAAAGAGGGTTACTTTAGCCAGTTGTCTACATCATCAGCGACCTTGTGGACGGTTGCCACAGCCTTGGTCAGAACCGGTGGAGGCTTGCTGGCAATCCCCAAGGTGATGCCCTGGACGAAGCCTTTACTGAAGGCTTTATCTTCGGCGGTTGGTTTTGTCAGAGCTTGAATGGTCTTGGGATTGATGACGATATCGGCCCCAAAGTCGAGATGGGGAATGATGCCTCCTTCGGCAATCTTCATATGCACGTCACCGTGCTTGTCATACCACACGCCGACATCGAGGCTCACGCCCTCCCCTGGCCCTCCCGAGGGTCCCGCCCAGATCGACGCTTGATTGCCGTCAGGATTGACGTATGTCCACTTGACGACATCGGATAGCGTCACCCCGACATGGGCCGTCACCTTGACTTCGAGGCCGCGTGCGTCATGGGTGTCCACGTCGAGACTCGCGCCTTGTGTCGCAGTGACGGTTTCCACGTCGCAGAGGTGATCAAAGTTCCATTGATCGGTGCGATACCATTGGGTTCCAGTCGCTTTACGAAAGTAGATTTCGTCCGGTGTCACGTCGAACACGTCTTCGTCCGGGGAGTTCGACACGTAAAATCCGTTGGGAATGGCTGCTGTCATCGGTTCTTCTCCTGTCTCTTTTACATGCCTCACAGCCTAGTCCGGTTCCGATCGGCGGGTCCCAGTGGTCGAGCCAGGGTGTGCCATCCGCGCACGCGAGAGCTCCTGATGGCGTGCGATTCTTGTTCCCTACCACTGGTGTCCACAACTCGGACAGGTATGGCGCGGCGGCGTCGGCTGCGTGTCGGTGCCGCGCACATGATCGCGCACCTGTTCACGGCTCCACCCTTCGGCCGCCGCCTGTTCGAGTACGCGCCGCCGTTCGACGGGATCGGCAATGCTGACCGCCTCCCGGTGATGGCTCCATGACACCGCGACGACGCGCTCGTCACGCGGGTAATGTTTGGAGAGATACACGGCTTTGGTAAGGGTGGAGTAGGACTTCTTGGTGAGGTCGAGTGCCTGGGAATACATCTCCCCCCACTCGCCCCGTGTCTCCCCGTAGAGCAGCAGATCCCCAAGGGTCCAGAGTGCGCCATTCGCCACAAGCTGGCATTTTTTCAACCCGTGGCAAAAATCATCGAAGGTCAAGGCTCCATGTACGACGAGGCCGGTTTCAGTGAGAGTGATCCGGTCCCCGGCCGTCAGCGGCACGGTCAGGGACTCGACGGGTTCGGGGGGGACAAGTGTGATCGTGTCGGTCATGGGGCCTCCGCCGTAAGGGTTTGGGATAGCGCCACGCCGAAGTGTTTCAGGTGCGCGTCGATATTGGTGACGAGATGGTCGGCATCCTTCACGGAGCGCAGGATCACAACGGGTGATCCGTGCCAGCGGAAGTGCCAGAGGGTCTGTTGGGCATTGAGCTTGCCCGTCCGGGCTTTAATTTCAACGAGGATCGTGACGCCCCGGTAGCCGACCACGACATCGGGGATACCTTTCCCGAGCGAGGCAATCGAGAATAAGCTCACGCCTGGATGATCGCGCAGCGCCCGCACGATTTCTTGATGGTTCTGATCCACGCGCTTCGCCATCCTAGAATTTTATCATACGAGCCTTACTGGTTGATGGGCTTCTGCCGTTTCTCAGCATGCGAACAGCGGCCCTTCAATCGACTC
>Ga0114900_1002475_pt1 | contig 10196 bp, 3 predicted proteins | sample MalvireepMed_231_FD_89685 | JGI IMG/M metagenome (GOLD analysis project Ga0114900, IMG submission 89685) | Marine viral communities from the Global Malaspina Expedition - Malaspina viral metaG DeepMed_231 | ecosystem: Environmental > Aquatic > Marine > Oceanic | place: Mediterranean Sea...
CCTGTATATACCTCTTCAGCTGGAGCTTCTTTAGCTAAAGCACCGTATGAATGTATATCGTCTAAATCAGCAGTAATAACCTCACCACTTTCTAATCGTATCTGTATTGGCATTTCAGTCACACCAACATCTTCTCTTCCACCACTTTCCAATTCAGCTAAAGTTGATGGCTCTCCCTTTTCTTTCGTAGGTTTAGAACCTAAAAAGACTCCCTTTGTTTTAACTAAAGTTGCCTTACCCTCCTTAGTTTTCGCTGATCTCCAAAATGTAATTTTACTACCCTGAGGTACACTCATTTTTTCCGAGATATCCTTTACTACCCTTTCTTCTACTTCAGCTGGAGCTTCTTGTTCAGCAACCAATTTTGCCAATCTCACTGCATGACTATCAGCTCCATTACGTTTAAAATACTTTAAAGTTTTACCCTTTAACTCTCCTGACTTTAATCCAGCAATAATAGCATCTCTTTTTTCGGATAGAAATCCTTTATGAGCGATTCCTCTTATCCAATCTTCATAACTTTGGATAGCATCTTCTATTGAATCTGCTCTGATAAATCCTTGTTTTTTATAATAAGCTGGATTCTTATCATATACTTCAGGTACAATAAATGGATTTCCCCATTTACTACCTCTCATTACATCTACACCTTCGGTTGAACTTATACGAGGTCCTTCAGCTGGAGTTTCTTTCCCTAGTTTATCTACCAAATCTTCAAAAAGAAACTTCTCTTTAGGAGATAATACATCATATATTTGGGCACTAAATTCTTCTAGTGAACTAGTTTGGGCAAGTCCAACTATCTTATTATATACTATTGGTTTTACCAGTTTTTTAGCTCTAGCGAGAAAATCTTTAACTGCACTATCAGAAGCAGCAACTTCAGCTGGAGCTTCTTTAGTAGCTTTTTTAGGAATACCAGTAGCTTTACTAAGATCAGCTGCCTCGATGTCCTCTTGAGTTGGTACTAAATCTGGTTCTCCCTGTTCAAATGGTACTTCTGATGGTGCTTCTGGTGGTGTTTCTTCAATACCCTCGTCCCTTAATATATCCGCAGCTGAGAGACCTTCTGCCATTTCTTCTGGCTCTTTTGGAGTGACTGGCTTTTCAAGTTTTGCTTTAGTTGGGACTGCTTTTCTACCACCAGCTAAGAAATCCTCACGACCAGTAAGCTTAGCAAGCTCTGATTGTAATAATTCCAGACCTTCTGTATCTTTATCTTTTAAAAGTTTAGCTCTTCTTTTTATTAAAGACTTAGCTTCTTTTGTAGTAACCTTTTTTTCTCTTTGAGCTATCTTAATAAGACCACTGATTGTACTAGCTACTTTACCTGGGGATGGGGCTTTAGGTTTTGTAACCTTTCCTTTCGATGGGACAGCTTCTTGATCTCTTTGTCGGTCAAGTTCTTGTTGCTCCATCTCATCTGCAGTAGGAGGAACACCTTCAGGTGTCTTTTCTTCTAAATCCCTATATGCAGGTTCATAATCGACTATATAATCTTGACCATCTTCTATACCTTCACCAACAGCCTCTGATCTAGATAATCCACCGTGCTCTGCAAACGCATACAGAGATTTTACAATATCTGATTGACCTGCATTTAAATCTATTAATACTTCACCTTTAGCATCATTAATAGCTTGAGCAGCTAACATAACTAATTTATTTGAATCTTTATGTTCGCTAATAGCTTTTACAACATCCTTGCCACCTTTTTTAATAACTGATAATAACTTAATACCGATGTTACTAATATTTTCATCGCCTAAGATTGATGTAATGATAGGATCGTTCTCATCCTTAGGTATATCTAAAGCATAGAATTCATTTCTTTCTCTAGGGTTGGCTATATATGATAGATATGCATTTAATGGAGTCTGAGCTGATATAGGTGTTTTATCAACATCTTCGTCTTTTGGTAATCCTGTATCTTCTGGTGATCCGTCTTCAGTAACATTTGGTATAAATCTGTCGTCAAACTTTTCGCCAGTCCATTCTTCAAAGTCTTCCATCCAGACGGTTTCATCTTCTTCACTTAACCCTTTAGTACCCTTTAGTAGTAGACCAGCTTTGAACTGCTTTATTAAATTGTTAGCTTTATCATTGTCTATAACACCAGCAGACACATCAGCTTCTAAAGATTCTTTGTATTTATCATATGCTTTAGCTAAAGACTTGGCTGACGATGAATTAATACCCCCAAAAGACCCCATAACAAGACCCATAGCAGTACCTGAATAGAATGATTCACGAGCCTCAGGTGTATTCCAATTACCAGATATTACTTGAGCAAAATTATCAAAGGCTTCTTCATATGTATTGCCATATCCACTCATATATGACTGAGCTGCTAATGCTCCAGTCATTTCTTGCATCCATTCAGTAGAACCTTCAAACAATGCTTGCTGAGATGACGCTTTACTCATTCTCATTAATGCATTACCTCTAAATCTACGAGATATTTGCTTCATCATAGTTTGTCTACTGAGAATCCCGAGCCCAGATTTATTTAACACTCTTTGAAATGGTAGATATTCCATAAGACCCATTAATGGAGATGCTATGGCTACAGGTCCAAATGCTTCATCTCTAGCTTGTGCATTGGATAATCCCTCTTCTTCAGTTAGATACTTCATGGCTTCATTCCATAAAGCAGAACCCTCTAATCCAGCTGCCCCAGCGAACCCAGCAATCCTTCCAGCCCATGTAGCTGCTTTTGCTGTAGCACCAACATATGCTGCTGCTCCACCTGTTCCTAATGTCATAGCAGCCATGCCAATTACAGATGGGACAGCATTTGCAAGTAGCCTTTGAAACATATCCAAATGCCAAAAATTACCAAGAGTAGCAGCTTCATCTTCTCTCCATGCATACAAGGCTTGTAGTTCAGGGTCCTGAACTATATCCTGTATCATTTCTTGTTCAAAATGTTTTCTAACTCGCTCAGATTTATCTATTAGATACTTACTAGCTTCTTCTGAAATCGGGTCTGCTACCCAGCTCATAGCTCCAAGTGCGGCTGGCTTTATCTGACCTGCCATCATTTTGGCTGTATGACCTACTTGTTTCCAGAACCCTGCAGCAGCGTCAGACCCATACTGTTGATACATCTTTTCTCCAACTGGCCTGAATCCAGCTGCTTTTATAGGCTGTAAGCCATCTATTTTAGAGAGTGATTCTTTAGAGAGCAAGTCTCTATATTCTGGATTTGTAGATAATAATCTAGCTATTAATCTATCGTCGGCAATATCAGCATAACCGTTACTTGAAGCTTTTCTTATTAATCCAGCAAACTCTGATATTGAATATTCTGAAGCCATTATTTATACTTTGTTTTTATGAGTACATGATACGCATCATGTCTATTATATTCATCATATCTGCGTCACTAAGGTCATCGGGCTTAGTAAGCCCACTGCCGAATATATTGATACTTTTGTCTGGCAAGAAATCTTTCGGACGTCGTCCATAAGCATCTGAATATAAAATTCTAATAAATTTCATCATTTCTTCGTCATTCTGTGGTAATTTTGCATCTGTGTATACCCGATCTGTTCTTCTACCACTATCTGTTTTTGTCTCTATATAGTGAATTTCAAGAAAACCCGCTTTTACTAATTCTTTCTCATCCCAAAATACACTTTCTACTTCCTCTCCCTTGTTAACTCTTTTAATTCTATCAGCTACCTTTTCATACATAGGCATGATTCTTTTAGCTACATCAAAGTTTCGGGCTGCTTCTCGAGAAGTGAATTTATGATATCCGTATCCAGGTCCAGACTCTGTTCTCAGTTCAGTTGCCCCAGTCCATATTGGATATGAAAATGCATAACCATTGTGTTTTAAAGCAGCTAATACATCTTGATCATTATCAATCTTTTTAAAGTTATTGTCAACTCCAGGTGCAAAACTTGTAGTAGCTTTAGTCGTAGGCTGGTCCTTCTTTTTGATTGATTCTGTAAGTCTTGATATAGCTCCTTCTACATCTCCGTATGAAGTAGGGTCTTGACTGCCAGTGATATTAGTTGGAGTATGATCGTTAGTATTCTTATCTTTGATAATAAGTTTATTTAAATTGTCTAAGCTTAGCTCATCTATAGCATCACTAGCTCCTTGTCCTGATTTTTCCCCAACTGGTCTCCAGCTAGTCCCATCGAATACTTCTAAAACTTCTCCTCCATTAGGACTGTTAAACGTCTTCGTATCCCCAACCTTTGGAGCGTCACTGTTTGTTGCATCTGGCACCGAGCTAGATAACTGACCGCCAGTAATCAGATTATGCATATCAATAGTTGTATTTAAATATTTATATAGTTCTAACACTTGTTTAATATCCTGGTGCTCAAGCATAGATTGCCCTGTTGAACCATGTTTACCAGGACCTCCTAAATCAATATGTGCATATAAAGCTTCAACGTCAATTTGACCATCTGCTCCAGATATAGTATTTATGTACGTCATAATTTTAGCATGCAAATCTTTTGTGCTACTATCTTTTTGTATCGGATGATCAGGTCCCCAGAGAGTATTTTTATTTTTTCTATTAAATACATCAACAATCCAATTTTGAACTTTATCTCTAAGATCGCCTAGTGTGCTAAGATTTATGTTCTCTGCGTTTATCACTCCGATAGTAGAAAGTACTTCTAGTTCAGAATTGAAATCTTGACTATAATCATCATTTTTAGTTAAAAGCTTCAGAGTGTTATTAAAATAATGCGCTGCATTTGTGAGCAAATCTTCAGTTGTATCGCTGCCAGAGCTTTGATAAGCCTGCATAGCATACTGACTATGCATTACACCAAGTATATCATTAGCTTTCTCATGGTTACCGCCATCAAGATATAATTTAGCAAGAGACGCCATTCTTTTTTGTACAGGATTTAAAACTGTATATTTGTCCTTACTGCCATACTCCATTACATCTGTAGTGGGATCAGAATCATACTGTCGTATCCCTGAATATGCATTATGAATACTCCGCATCTCCTCTATTATATCTGAATACATAGTTTTTTGAGTTTGATTTAAATAGTCAGCGTCTTCAGCAACATCTTTTAGACCTCTATCTATAAGGTTTCCAAGCTCCTCTATAGCATATAGTCCATTATTCTCCTCTCTAGCGTCCCACAAATTTTCTAAATCTTGTCTGAGTACTACAAGATCAGAAGTAGCTTCTTGTTTAAATCCAGCTCTATCCTCTGTCTGATCCAATGACAGATTAGCTATATCTAGCAGTGAGTTAGCAATTGGACTTTCCATAAATATTTCATCTTTTTTTAACTCATCTATCTGTGTCTTTGCACTGGCAATATCTATGAGAGATGAGTCAGTATCCATCGACTTTAATATAACTTCTACCAATCCAGTTACACCTTTAACATGTGCATTTATATCAACTTGATCGTATCTATCCTGACGCTGTCTCTCTGCCCTTTTTGACATAGCAAGAGAAGCAAGCTTAAACATATCTTGTTCTGTTTTATCCTGTTGTTGTCCTTCGCCAGTTATGGCAGCTATATCAATAGGCATTTTTAAACCTTATCCTTATACATCATCTCTAACATTGGTATATTAAACATACTCGATCCTAAGGAAGATATCATAGATTGAGTTGGATCAATACGACCTCTAGCTCCTTTTAATTGAGCTATATCTCCGTGTAGCTGTGTCATACCTCCTAATGCTCCTAGAGCTAATTTATCATACATCATACCACCTTTAGCAACATCCATCATAACTCCTGGTACATTTTCAGCTGCCTTACTATAAGCTCCTCGTGCTAATTGACTAGACATTGCAGCTGAATCTATTCCTCTAGCTGAGAGTTCACCAACTGCTTTACTTGCTCCAGACTCAGCCATATCAAAAGTCTTACCTATTGCATACTGACTATATTCCCCACCAGGTCTGTATGCATCAGCTTCTTTAGATAAAGATTCGTACTCAGTTTTATACATAGCCAGAGGCTTATTTAACTCGCTTATAGCCTTACCTAATCCTTGCCTCTGTCTTTTTGCTCCTCTCCAAGAGCTGTATGCCCCTAAAAGTGCACCTGCTCCAGCAAGAGGGCTTCCACCACCAATCGCTCCTAATGCCTTAGAGCCAATTCCTTCTTTTCCAAATAACTTACTAAGACCTCCAGCAATTGCTCCACCTGCTGCCTTTAAACCACCACCTTCATAACCCTCGCCTTTCATACCTTCCCATAGATAACTAGCTGTTGAACCTATAGCTTTGGTGGTCGCGTCAATTGCTCCTTTTCCTAACCATTTTCCTCCCTCGTATAGTGTGTTTCCTAATCTTTGTGCATACATTTGGTTTACACTAGGAACTTCCCCTGCTTGAGTCTGATCCTGAGACCGCATATAAAGACCCTTGTCACCCGGACCTGCTCTCATAAAACCTTCTGGCGTATCTTGTTTACCTTGAGAGATAAACTTCTCATAAGCTGCAATAGCTTCAGGATTAGCGTCAGTTTCTGCAGTTTGCATGAGATTATACATTTGTGTCTGTTCATGCTCTGGGTTATCAAGAAAGAATTGTTGAGCCCATGGTTCACCAAATTCATGGTGCATAGGATAATCAAGACCACCAAACGGTGACTGGTCTGACTGTGATCCGCCTCCAGCTATATCTTTTAACCAATCCACTCCTGTCCCAAGTAAATTCCACAACTCCTTGCCAAGACCATCTCCATACATAGCTTGGTTCTGTTCTTTTTTCCATAGAGCCATTGCATCAGCCTGACGTTTTTGTATGGCTTGGAACTTCAGCATAGCTTCCCATTCAGCTGCTTCTTCTTTCTCTTGACACTTATCTATTGCTCCATCATAGTCATAGCTTTCACAGTATACCTCTTCATACTGCTTAGATTCGTCATCCCATTCAAATATGACTTTAGTATTAATCTTCATTCTATTAAACCTCTGTTACTTATCCCTAAAAGAAAATCCAGATGTAGCTGTATTGTTAGACCTTATCCAACCCTCATCAGACCTTGCTTCTAAATAATAGTTTTCATCTTTTGAATCTTTGACAAGTCTTATATCTCCAGACTTGCCTTCGCTTGCTTTCTTTTCATCAGTTGTTTTTCCTTGATTTACAGCAGATATAACTTCATTCAAGTCATCGTATAACTGACTAAAGGCTCTCTCTACGTCAGGAGAGCCAGATATTGAAGGAGCTCTTTTCTTAGATATTGCCACTTGTTAGAGGCATCCTTCTGTAAATTATTGCTACACTATCACACTCGTCAACAGTTGTACCTGTCAATTTTAGTTGCATTGATTTCTGCCTCCTGTCGCTTAATGGTATTGTTAATGTACTGACATCTGTTGCGCTAGTTTCCCCATAATGTTCTATACCAATATCATCTCCTATAGTTTTTATTTCATAAATCTTTTTATCTAACGTATCGTAACCAAATGTATGTATCTTGGATACGTACTCCCAATTACGATATATACTACCACTGGAAATATAGTCAATGATAGTATTATTAGTGGATAAAAACATTCTGCCATCTTCACCATTCATAACAGAAATTGGTTGACCATCGACGTCCCACATATCCCATCTTTTTCTTGGTAGATTGTATGCCCATGCAAAATAGTTGCTGCTATTATTCGACTTAAACAAAACTACGAAAGAAGTACGTTTACTATCAAATAGTATTTTAGGTGTATATGTACTAAAATCGACGTTATACCATGAATAATCAGTCCCTGATGGCCAATTTGCATATCCCTGTATATTAGTTCCTATTGCAAGAGGAACCTGACCATTATGTAAATAGATGTTATTTTTATCTAAGAAACACATACCAAATTCTGTAACTTTTATAGAATCAGGTCCTAGACATCCAATGCCGTCAAATGTATCCTCTATATACATACCATTAGTATTGATTCTCCACATAGTATTACTATCAAATGCATATAGCCTCCCCTTAAAACCAGCTAGAGCAGTAGGTATGTTTGGTAACTTTAAAAAATCTGCAGTCCAGTCATATGTATCAAACTTATGTATTTTAGATTTAAATATATATTGTTCAGCGTCTTCTAAAGATGTATGCCAGCAGTCTGCTATTATCATTGAACTATTCAGTTGAGTAGATAGACCGTAATGAGGTGTAATATTCTCCATTGTTTCAGACATAGAGTTCCTAGCGTCGTATGAGGCTAATAATTTTCCAGTATCGCTATAATTATAAGACTTGTGAGCCCCAATAGTAAGACCATTGCCCGAAGTTCCGTCATTATCTAACCAATTACCATCTAATTTTATACTTTTTACAAGCCTGTAGAATCCAGATGGATTAGATGATGTAGATTGCACTCTATAGATATTTATGTCAGATATTCTTTTACTTAAATTTGCTGTTTTAACTAGTATTTCTAAATCTATAGAGTATTTTTCATTATCAATCTCAACATTTGCAACCTCTGATGATAATGTTGACTCCTGATATTTATCATATACATAAACTACTTTATATTTCTGATATGTAGTAGTATCCTTTATTCCAAGATCGCCAGCTTTATCATTGGCAACGGTCAATATGCTAACATCATTAGTAGACTGTACAGTTTCATCACCAACCGTATCACTACTTGTGTCAAACGTAATTGTCATTAACTGACCTATGTTTTTAGTAGATAAACCTCTAAATGTAAGAGTTGTACCCGATGTACTTTTATATACATATGTAGGCGAACCGTTATCATGTGTCCATTCAGAGCTAACTGCATCTAATTCTGGTATCTGTGGTGAATCATCGCTTGATAAAACAAAATTAGCCCAATTACTAGCTACTGTAGAGTGGTCATACACTATAAATATTCCATCAGAAGCAGATGTTCCACCATGATAACCTATATAATATTTAGAACCAGAGTAGTATGCGCTAGTGACTTTTCTATCTTCATACGCAGTGTTATCATCATATTTAGTTAATATAAATAATTTAGCCTTAGCTGAACTATTAAATAATATTTGATTACTAAGGCCAGTAGATGTTAAGTTTTTCTGTACTACCATAATTGCTGTTTTACCAGTGGAGTCTGACTTGTCATCCCCATTCCCAGTGTTGTCATATTTTGTCCATATATTAGCGTTATTCATATCTAATATTATAGATACTTTGTCTGAGTCCATAGCGTCACTTAAACATACTTTATATGTATTTATACTGAAAAAACTTGTAAAAACACCGACATCATCGACATCTCGAGGTGGTGATACTTCGTACATACTCCAAGTCCTATCTGTTAACGTAACAGAAGTTCCAGACCCAGTTGGCAATGGAGCGTTTAATAGGATTTTTTGACCAGTTGATGTAAAACCGCCTGTTCCTCTATAAATTGAGAACCACAATATTTCATTACTTCCACCCATGTCTGTAACGTGCATATCTGATATTATATCAGTAGTTGCGTCCGATCTATACTCATCAAACATTGGATGACTAGATACAACATTCAGCTTATCTGTTGATAGTTTAAATAAAGTACCATTAGTACCAGATGACTGGTCAAATACCAGTATGTTGTCATCATCGTACTGACATATGGCTGTGGCTTGTATAAATGCACCCCCAGTCTCTACAAATGTATTATCAGTATGTTTATATTTATATACTTTTGTACCTTGCCATTCTATAGCATATATGTAATCACCCATTAATATTACTTTGTGAGCTATTGGTATTGATGATGGAGCTTTTATCTCAGCGTCTTCTATAATCATGTTAGATGGTGGATCATCACCCCATTGACCATGACTTGGGTATCCTACCCATTTAGGAGCATTTTCATTATCAGCTGTTACGCCTTTACCACCAGTCCCAATATGTAGTTCTTTATTATGGCTTTCCATCGTTATCTTATTACCGGAGCTAGTTACAGATGCTAAGTCTGACAGTACCCCATGAGTTGTGCCACTATATATATTTTCAACCTTTTTCATTTTATTGTCAGCACTATCATATAAAACTAAGTCATTTACGCCTTTATTGTTTATTGTTCGCATTTTTACTGGAGTAGTTGTCATTCCTGAAAAAGTCCATGTGTCACCATTGGTATGACCACCGCTAGAGTTCCAGTATATTTTTACTCCGTAATCTATAGTATCAGCATTAGCAGATGATGTTTGCATGAGAGCTTCAGTTTTATATGTAGCGCCACCATCTACAC
>Ga0114900_1002478_pt1 | contig 10189 bp, 6 predicted proteins | sample MalvireepMed_231_FD_89685 | JGI IMG/M metagenome (GOLD analysis project Ga0114900, IMG submission 89685) | Marine viral communities from the Global Malaspina Expedition - Malaspina viral metaG DeepMed_231 | ecosystem: Environmental > Aquatic > Marine > Oceanic | place: Mediterranean Sea...
AAACTATATTAGCCCCTGTGTGATGGCTGTAGCCCTCAATACTCTGAAGCAACTGACGTAGCTCAGGGTCAGTAGGCCCCATGAAGTCTGTGAATCTCAGCCCAGAACGCCTTAAGTCCTCGATAAAACTCAGCGGTACGTCATAGTAATCTGCAAGTATCTCGTTAGCTTGTCTGAATATTCTGCGACGCTCCTCAGGGTTAAATCTTAATATAGCAGTCTGCTCTGCCAGTATTTGATAAATGGCGATCTCGTTTCGACCCGCAGCCCATTGTTCCGCTTCGGATGGGATTTCCTGTCCATTCTCATCTACACTCCTAACAGTAGAAAGTTGCTCTCCACGTAGTTGCTTCTCCAGTAGTGCTACTCCGTCGTAACCTTGAGCAGATACTGCACGTTGTATCAGTAGGTTCCTAAATCTATCGGGTAGTAGATCCTCGAAGAAAGCATCTACACGATCAGGAGCAATAGCAGTTATGCCAGCTAACATGGTTTTAGGCCATGCAGGAAGCAGTTCTCCTATCTGCATCCAGCCTGTTTTGGCTCCAAATACTGACATAAGAAATCCAGTAGGAAACCCAGGATAGAATCCAAACCTACCTAATTGATCTAATACCTCTGAAAAGCCCTCGAATTGATCGTAGAATTCTGGATAGTCACGCATTGCGAGACGTCTAAACCCACCCATAAAGATACCACCTCTGAGGGGGTTGACTTCGTAGGAGGTGCCAGGTATGTGGATGTAGCCACCGTCTGTATTATCGAGATACTTACCTAGTGACATATATGTTCCTGGATGACGGGTAAACTCCCTTGGCAACCACCAAGCCCATCTGTGGGCCTCATATGTCCAAAACGGGAAGATGCTTCTAAGAGTACGACTTACGGCGGTGGCGTTGTCGTAGTCGGGGAAGTCTTGGCCCCATCTGAAGTTAGTTTCTTCTAAGGCTTCCTTCCTGAGCTGTTGCCAATCACTACTGAGTATCTGCCTTAATGCAGGACTGCCACCATCTATGCTTTCTTGTAGTGTGCCTCTAACAGCGGGTATAGACGTAGATACTAGAGGCTGTGCAATACGTTGACGGAGTATATGTGCAGGAATAATAAGCTCAGATTCGGATACACTACCTATGGCAACTATGTCATCTATGGACACCGTAATATTATTAATAGTAGGGTCTTTGACCGTCCAAAGACCATCCACTAGTTTCGCAGCCTCAAACTCACTTGCTGCTTTAGAGGAAGACGAAACATTGACGTATTCTCTACCACCAATAGGCCCTAGGGAACGCTTTCCTAGTTGAGAACTACTTCCTCTATATATCTTTATGTAACCCGTAGGAAAGCGTTCCCTTAAGATTTCTCTAATCTTCCTTACATACTCCGGCTTCTGTTGCGCTAGTCTTCCTATAGATTGTAGAGAAGCATTATTTGACGTGTCTAACCACGCTTCCATGAACTGATTGATCTTTGGCGCTTCAGCATTTACTATATTAATAACTCTCTGCTTTAGAGCCGGAATAGTTTCAGGGTTGATCCCTTGGTCTCCAATCTTAGGCGAACCGTATATAGCATCTGCTGTTTCCTGTGTTATCGTGCCTGATCGAACTCTATCTTCTTTAATTCTAATTGTTTCGGCTACCTCTTCTGCGGTCAGAGGACGAGTAAATATATCCCCATCATCCGCAGTTATAGTTCTGTCTCTAGCAGGTGCTCCTACTATCTGTCTTAATGCCTCTGTAGTATCGTCACTAATAATACTATGACGTTGTTGGCCTATTCTAATGACGGCATCCTTTGCACTATTTAACTGTCCTAAACTAGGCATAAGTAGTGGGTCGCCGTTATTGAGGTCAGTAATCCCCGTCCGTCCCACAAACTTCTCCATGATATCTCTATATACTCTTCTGACATTAGCCGTAGTATATCCAAGATCATTGGCAGTCCTACCCTGTGGTTTACCTAGCTCATCTGCCTTACCTCTAACCTTTGAAATGAAGCTCTTCTCACCCCTAAAGGCCATTACTTCTGGCATGTAGAGCTTACTATTTAACTCCGCAGAGGACACTCCAAATAATTGCGCGATATGATCTGGCACTAAGCTTATCTGATAAGCATCTACTAATCTAGCGCTCCCCATACCTGACAGACTTGATCGTATCTGTTCACCCGCATTCCTTGCCAATAGCCTTGCGTCTTCTACCTGTCCCCACGCAAGGTCAACCTCGTAATAATATTGACTATAGAAGGCGTGGCCTTCATCTCCTATACGCTTACCCGCTTCGAGAAAGGATTTACCACTCGGCTCAAAGAATTGACGCCTTACTGCATCCTGACGTAGCCGTGCGTTTCTGATCTCTGCCACTTCATCCATCCAGTGTTTGGTCAAATCAAGATACTTCTGCATCTGCTCCGCAGGCATATTAGCTGCCAGTTCGCTTACTCTAAATTTATTCTGCATATCGGTTATAATTCTAGCTATGTTATCCGCAGACGTAGTTAGATGTGGAAGGAGATCATTCTCCCAAAGATTCTGATATGCTTTGTCTTTATCTTTGGGTATAGTTATTTTTCTATACTCCAGTTGAGCAGTCTGTAACGCTACATGGGTGCTGTCTCCGTATAGCTCGGCGATCTGATCTACTGCAAGCATCTTATGGTCAAGGTCTTCTACTGTTTGTGGAGTCCACTGTATAAAGTCATCCACCATATCTGCGAGATGCCTACTGTAAAACCGAGGCGAACTTATGTATTGCTGTATAATCTGTTCTCTAAACACATTATCAAACAAATCATTGATCCCACGAGCACCCATTGCCCATAGCTCGCCAGTGGTACCTTTCTTAATCAGCAGGTCATGTATGTTGGCGCTGATATTAGTAAGTGGCTGTATATGGCGGCTTAGCTCGTTAGCTCTTACCATATTAGGAGTAAAGGTATCTGGGAGATTAAGCAAGTTATCAGTATAACCCGTAAGCAATCTGTCGGCCATCTCCTGTCTATAAGCGTTTAACTCCTTCTTCCGCATCAACGGCTCGAGACTAACAGTAGCGGCTTGGACTGCCTCGCTTATGGCTTCTACTGTATTAGGGGCACGCTGTGTTATTATTTTCTTGTACATACCCTGAAAGTAGTTGCTTTTCTGCGCAGAAGCCATCGCTGCACCCCAATCATATCCTAGAGGAAGTTCTCTAAACCCAGGTACATTTATGCTAACTTCCCTGCCTGCGACTTCACGGGTAAATGAGAGTGACTTCATCGACCTACCCTGGAGTAAGCTATCTAGCCAGGTCTCGGTAGGCTTACTGTACTGACCTAACGCCTTATCTGGCTGTTCTAACTGTAGAACAAATTGAGAGGGAAAGTTTACCTCATGTGGTACACTACCTTCAATGCGATTAAATAATGTAGCCGCTTTAGTGTAGACTGCTTCCCCGTCATATAATGGGTTGACGCCGGCCAGCATTGTCTTACCCGCGCTCTCAATTACATTAAACGGGGCATAGGCACCAAATAGTAGATATGAGCGGGCAAACGGCATAGTAGCCCATTTATCCAGCAAATCCACGAAGACCATCCGTGTAATCCTATCCATACGATTAAGCATCTGTGCAATGATACCTCGTTGATATCGTATGTTGGCGATCTGACTCCTATGTGCTTTGACAAATGTATCTCGCCCATGTGCGGTTACTTGGCTCATCATGGTCTTAGTATCAGGAGCGTCTAATACTGAATAGGCTCCTGCGCGTAATTTATTCCGCATACCTACGACAAATTCACGTACTGCCTGGAAATCCTTAGCTGGTATATCCAACACATTACTAATCAACTGCGCCGTCATCGTGGGGCGTAGGAACTTGGTCATTCCCATGCCATCTGTCATACCAATCAGACTAGATAGCTGTTCCAAATGAGCATCCGTCAAGTCTCTAGTAAGCCCAAGTCGACTAACAAGCCCCTGGGCTTCCTCTACTGTGACGGTGCGCTCTCCTAGCAGATAAATCCCTACACGGGTAAGTTCATCAGGAGACTGCGGATTATCCAGAGCATTATCAATACCCGCTCTAAGCATTGTAACTAGGGTGTCTTGGTCTTGATTCATCAACGATGCATGCTGTGGGTGGGCATTCTCTACTGCAACTCTAAGAGCATCATGAATATTCAGCCCGTGGCGCTGACCTCTTTGATATATAGTACGCCCTGCTATGCCTGCACCCTCTGGTATGACGCCAATCTCGGGAAGTCCTATTACTATCTGAGGGCCTCCTGCGTATACTCGTTTCGCTATGTCGAAGGGTAACTCGGCAGCCCTAATCCAGCCCCGCTCCATTGTCCCCAAGGTAGCATTGACCATTGGTACACGACCTAATAACCCAGGCTTAGTGAAGACTCCAAACCCAAGCAAGTTAAGCGGATCAGTACTTACTTCGACGCCAAATTTAAGAAGCCCATTAGAGTCCCAATTTTCAAACACATACCTAGCAGCTTCCCAACGGCTTAATCCGTCAGATTTCGCATTTAGGAACGCCTGTTCATACTCAGTAGCCTGTCGATCTATTAGGCCAAATCTTCGAGACATCCTACCTGTCTCTAATGTAAATAACCCCGCAATGGGTTTGCTGACCTCGTGGCTCCACCACTCAAATGGCTTAAACAGCGCGATAGCGGGCCTACTAAGTGCCTGTACCCATCTAGCCTTGTCGATCTCAGACTTCATGTCATTGTTGGGGTCACGAAGGCTTTCTATTAATATTCCCAGGCGGTCTGTTTGCTGTCGCACACTATTAGCAAGCCGCTCTGTCTCCTCTGTAAGCCCAGGATAACGTTCTGCGATGTCTTCTGCAGAGACATCCATTTCCTTGAGCACCGCGATTACCTCGGCCATTGACAGATAATCAGGCAGCGTAAACCGTCGCATATCCCCAATTGCTTTAATCAGATCATCTGCTGGAAGTGTAGGATCAAGGCTATGTAGAGTTCTTCCCGCCCCACCTTCACGTTGGAGTTCCCTGAGAAGGTCTTGGGTGTCTATTCTATTTACGTCAGTTCTGGAAATTAAATCCTGCAGAAATGCTTTATCTTCGCCGCTGACCAAATCCATATTCGACGTAAGCCTAGGTAGCAGCTCTTCAAGTGTAGTAGTTTCACCTGCGCCTAGCATCCTTCCCACTACGGCGATGGCTCCTAATCTCAGATCGGCACTATGGACTGTTAGTAATTCCACTTCCAGCGCAGCCTCGTTAGCCGTTGATTCTGCTTCAAGTTGCGCTCTATTCTTGACGTGATCTCCGCCGCCTAAGAATCCTAGACTAGGCAGCAGGGTATCACCTCCAGGAATAAAGGACTTGACCTTCTGAGTGACCATCTCAGTAATTTCCCGTGCTACAATTACGGGCTTATCGCTAATATCGAGTGGCCCAGGTAGATCAATCCTACTCACAGGCTTAGGTTGCAGGAGAGATTGTGCAATCCGCAGTTGGTCTTTCTCGATTTGCTTTGCTCTAAAACTCGCCACACTAAGCCGACTTTCTTCCTCGGCTACTACCTTATCTACTCCGGGGAACAGCTCCCGTGACTCTCGTGGCTCCCGTGACTCTCGTGGCTCCCGTAGTTGATCTTCCGGGATGTCGAATACTCTATTCCTATTACCCACCTAATCGCTCCTGTAGCAGTCCAGGCAGGATGCCCTCTGCTTCGCTTCGATCTGAGGTACCAAGTCTATCAGCTTGAGTAGGCTCACCTGTGAGGTTCTTTCGCAGTAGCCCTGCGATGGTGTCAAACATTACTGCGGCTTCTTGATTACGTGCCCTTCTAGAGGTATCAGCCAGGCGTTCAAATGCACTTATCACCACAACCTGTGTATACGCAGGATGCTGCTTAGCACGTTCACCGTCTAATTTCGCCATACTAGTACTTACGTTGTCTACCTCCGGCAGGAACATCTCAATGACCTCATCTAAAGGCAATTCCAGACGTGGATTAAGCATTTTAGCAGTTTGTACTCGATTCTGTAAGTCTCCTGGTATCTTGACGCTGTAGCTCGATACCACGGCAGTATCAATTAGCAGTGACTTATCTATAGCAGGCCATTCAACAGGTAGTGTTCCCTCTAATATCCGCTGATACCAGAAGTTGGTAACAGTACTCGCCATATACTGAATTGCATAATGTAGCGGGTCGAGCAACTGCATTGCGGCTTCGGCGGCCTGCGTAACCAATACTCCTGTAACCTCTTGCAGCACATTACCAAAGGTTAGATCAGAGAACCCCCCGCGTTGCATTTGACCTCGTAGACTAAATAGTAAGCTGGTCAGCTCCACAGGTATGCCAGCTTGTTGGACTACTTCGACGGTGTCATTCAGTCCTAAGTAGAAAAATGCACCTCTCTTATACCAGTCGTCTGGGTTTACGGGAGAGGTATCACCCTGAGATTTAATAAGCACCCTGGGATTGGCAGTATCTCTAAGTAGCTGCTGCATAAACGTCTGCTGTTTATTGAAATTCTGATAAAGCGGAGCATTAGTAGCCAGCACAGACTGCCCGACATTACCCATGAAGTCACTATCTATATTACCATCATCTGGAAGTCCTCCTACCGCATTAACCACCACTGGAATGTCAGTAAGTCCAGGCACAGGAGACATAGGCTTTACGGTCTCGCCATGCAAATCCACTCCGTGATATATAGTGGAACCAATCTTTTTCCATAGCTGAACTTCGAGTATTTTACCATCGAGTTTCTTCCTAGGAAACAACCACCCGCCTTTTACAATACTATTATGTGCCTGTACTGAACTGATACTCCTAATTCGGGCCAACCTAAGCAGTCCGTCGTCTGTGCGATCTGAGAATTCAGGAAACACTGTTGCAGGATTCCAATAGTCAACGAATAGCCGTCCGTTACCCTCTACCATATAAGGCACCGCAGACCAGCCAGTAGCCGCCAAGAACCCTATATAGGATCGAAACCAACTTCCTCTACCACGCCTTGCCTCTAGACCCTCTACTCTATCCCAGACCCTACTGAAATACTGCTCAATCACAGTGGCAAATTCTAATACCTCGTCCCCCAAGGCGACTCCATTAGAGGATACCAACTTGTGCGTTAGAGGCTTAGGGCGAAGTAGGTAAACCGCCATGTTCCACGTAGTCCTGGGGTCGTTGCCTACGAAACTCTCCATGTCTTTCTGCGCTAAGTTGTCGTCCATCTTCAGCAGGGAGTACCAGGAGCTGAAGTTCTTGGCCCTTGCAGAGTATTGTTTTTCGAGTTCTTTGGCCTCTCTACTTATATCAGTAGCGGGGCTGCTCATTAGAGACATAAACCCAGTTAGTCTATCTAGCATCTCGTGCCCTCGATATAAAATATTTGGCCGTTCTTAAAGAAACCCCAAACAACTTCGCAATATCCCACATACTTAGCTCTGGGGTCTTCTCTTTAATCTTAGCCGCATACGTGCCGTAGCAATTCTTAGTGTATCTCGACATATTATGGTGTATCGCAATGTTACCGTCGCGAGAAACCCACACCCGCGCATTTAGCACGATCTCCTTACCACACACTGCACAACTAGGATAGTCGTAGGCGTAATGTTTATCCATCACAGTGTAGATAAACAGTGGAGTTACCAATTCCACCCCGCACGCCCCAAGAATCCCCTCTTCTGTGGACGACCTGATCGTGTAGCTGCCATTATCATGGCACTATCGTGGAAGTCATCACTACCTAAAAACTGTACACTATCACCTGAATACTTGACCTGTCGCATCTCACGCACTAAGTCAAAGTCATGTGTCTCCAGCTGCCCTAGTAGCCCTTGAAGACAGGTCATTGCGTATATCTTAGTTCCAGTGGCTCCAATCCTTGCAGGCCCAGTAGTCATCCAGCCTATTTGCTTACTGCTAATCCCGCTAACGATGTCAGTTCTGTAATAGAGATGGGGATAATTCTTGACTTCCCCACAAAATGCCGCACCATGACCGTTTGCCTCACAGACAATTAATGCGCCGTTGTAATATTTGGCTAGCTCCATAACCATCGGGGCGAATACATCTGAGGTATACTTCCCACTGAGTGTAGCTTCGTGCCTTACCTTAGTGTATCTCTCAAGATCATGTCTCCATACAGTAGCTACTGACCGCGTAGCCTTCCCTTGGCCTGGGTCAACTGCAATACTATACGGTATTTTATCTTCTGGAGTAAACCAGACCTTAGCCCCTTTAAACCCATATGAAGGATCATAACAACCCTGACGAAGTTTATCCATCTCCACATAATCATAGAATGGCTCCTTAGTAGACATAAAGCAACTTACGATGTCCTCGTAGAACTCCTGCCAAAAGCTGCTGTGTATTTCGCTAATCTTTCTGCGCCGCCATCTTATTCTATCTGCTGCTTCCTCATCTCTCCAGCCAACGCGCAATATAAGATCAAGTTCTTCTGCAGTATAGACGAGGTCTGTTCGATCTGCCACTAAAGCATATTTACTCCCCGCCGGAATACGGTACTCCTCTAACATCCACCACGGAATCTCATGCAGCGCCCACACACTGTTACCGTCCAGAGCTTCCTGAACCAGCTCATAAAACGCATTAGGTTCCCGCTCTGTACCCTCACCATTAGGGGTACTCTCTAGTGTTATATTACCCCCCAAAGGTACGGCTTGCATTACAGGAGTTAGTATCTTCCACGGGTTGGGCCAGAAGGCGAACTCACTTCCTATGAACTCGTGTATTGGCTCTCCGCGACCAAAGGTCTTAGCGCCTGCTGTTCCGATGTAGAAGGTAGATTGAGTACCCGACTCCTTTTTAGGAAATGACATTTGATACTCAGCGTCGTGTTTGAGTTCGGGCTTCAGCCCATCAGGCAGCGGCAATCTCTGATGCATTAACCTCACACGGTTAAGAAGCCGCTTGGTGAGGAACTCCTCATGAGCCACTACTACTGCGTTTATGCCGCCCTCTGTGATTACTCTCTTATACCCCTTCGCCAAGTAAAGTGTGGTACTCCCAATTTGCCTAGGCTTGAGAACCAAGTCCCTCCCAGTAAATCCTCCATTAAGCTGCTGTTGTATTGGGTTGAACTTGAATCTCACCAACTTCCCATCACGATCTTCTATGATGATGAACATTTCGCAGAAGTATTCATCGTCTACTAAGGCGCGAGCGAGTTCTTGTGTAACTGTACTCGTCATTAGTGTATACCTCTAACTCGTCCACTATTTACACTCGCATAGAACACTTGTTTGCCCTTCTTCCCGTATGTCCGCTGCATGCTGCGGAGTATCTTTTTACCCTTCTTCCTAAGCGGCATCACCGTACTCCAATTGACGAAGAAACTCAGGATATTCCTCTTCTGGTATCCACTTCACCCCAACACACCAACACCTAAAACATTGATACGCTCCATACGTGACATTAAACGCAAGCTGCTGACAGTAACAATTCGCACATATAAACATTATCTTAGAAATCTTTCCAATAACGCACCTATTACACCCAGTATACCTGTGCCTCCCCCGACTAGGGCTACTTTTTTCTTACGTCCGCCGCCTCCGTTACTATTTTCGTGCTTCTCCTGACTATTCTTGATGTCCTTTAACATTTCCATCATCCAGACCTGATTCACTTTAGCTCCGGCCATATGTTCGCCTTGCTCTGATATCATACTACTCATCTTGTTTATGTGCTCCCATAACGCAGATACGTTTCTATCATGAGTGTCTAATCTGTTTTCTGCAACCTCTGACCTAAGATCATTAGCTACATTTACGGCCTTTAGTTTTTCTTCTAATCTGGCGAGTCGAGCATCAGGAGATTCTGACATTGCCATCTACACCTCTATAGTCTCTTTATCATCGTGCGGCGCTGTAAGTTCCCGCGTCTGCCAATTCTGCTGATCTGCGCCTTGCGGATATTCCTCAAGCCTGCTGATCTCCTCGTTTGTGTTGACATGATATTTCCTTGCTATTAAGATAAGCTCTTCAAAGCTGCTGTCCTTGGCCTCTCCGAAGAAGCCCTCCAATATCTGAAGTTGCTGTGGTGTGTATAGAGGTCGGATTTTATTTAAATAGGTGTGTTCTTCCTTAGTCATTGTATCGGGACTATGTAGGGCTTTCACGAATACCTGCTCATCCTTCTCTAAGCCCAACTTCATGTTCCTGATAAAATCTAATCTTAAGGACTCCCG
>Ga0114900_1002482_pt1 | contig 10184 bp, 13 predicted proteins | sample MalvireepMed_231_FD_89685 | JGI IMG/M metagenome (GOLD analysis project Ga0114900, IMG submission 89685) | Marine viral communities from the Global Malaspina Expedition - Malaspina viral metaG DeepMed_231 | ecosystem: Environmental > Aquatic > Marine > Oceanic | place: Mediterranean Sea...
CTGAAAAGCGCGAAGCCAACCGGCAGCGTGCGCGAAGGTGGTACGAAGAAAGGCACCCGTCTGTTGCGCAGGCTACAGCGGAGTCTACGTCGAATCTGCGCGCAGACTACGACGATTCTGCGGGGCTAGAGGAGAGGAGAGAAGAGGAGAGTACCCAACCAGAGAACCCCCCGAGAGTCCCCCGTGCCCCGACGCACTCGCGGGGTCCTGCCTGGGAGGTCCCGGACTGGTTCATGCCTCTCGCCGTTCTCCCCGGCTACCGAGCGATCAACCATAGCAAGGCCGCAGAGCGGGTCTCCGCATCATGCCTTGAGGCGGGGGTTGACCGCGCTGAGGTAGTTCGCGGCTTCGCTGCGGAGTACCCAGCGCTTCGGCTGAGCTACGGCTGGCACGACCCTGTCGCAGTGCTCAAGGGCACGCCTCTGGGGATTGCGATCAAGAACGTTCTCGATGGCAAGACGACCAGGATGAACGGGCAGGGCCAGCAAAGCAACGGGCAGATCAACGACCCCGACATGTGGGCACAAGAAGCGGCGAGGTACAACGGCTGATGCAATCCCTCACGAAGACCTACAGCACCATCGCCGAGCGGAACCGCTCCCCCATGCCGGAGTGGGCATTCTGCGACCGCTGCCACCTGATCAAGATATCGCTACCGGGCGTGTGGGACATGATCGCTGAGCGCGTCGGCCCTGGCCGAGTGGACGAGGCGCCAGCCTGTCGCTGCGAGGAGAACGACGCCGAGAAGGTCCGCGAGCTCTTCGCCCGGTCGGGCATCCCCCATCAGCGCCCCGACGACTGGACGCGCCGTTTCGACAACTTCGAGCAGCGCGAAGGGACCGAGACGGCTTTCGGCCGGGCCGTCGACTTCACCAACAACGACCGGCCCTCGCTCTTCACGCTGACGGGTGGCACGGGGACCGGTAAGTCCCACCTCGCGGAAAGCATTTGTCGTGAGTACCTGGCCCGTGGCGTGGCCGTGCGCTACGAGTTTGTGCCGGCGCTGCTGGACCGGATGCGGGCGACGTTCAACGATCCCGACCTGCGCATCGAGGACGTGCTTGCGGTGTGCCGCGAGGCACGGATTCTTGTGCTCGACGACCTCGGCCTCGAGACGGGATCCGACTGGACCAACGAGCGGCTGACGTCAATCGTCGAGCAGCGCATGGCTCGGGGCGCGAAGACTGTCGTGACCACGAACAAGACGAGAGACGGAGTCGTGGCGAAGGGCTACGAGCGGCTGGCGTCGCGGATGTGGGCGACGGGCACGAACGAGGCCACGGTCGCCGTGCTCACACCCAAGACCGACGCCCGGGTTTCCGGCGTGGAGCCGAGTAATGGCTAGAGACGTGGGTTATCACAAGTGGACAGTTGAAGCCGCTCTCGATGTCTGGCGATATCTGCTCCCCGACCGCAAGCCGACCAACGATGTCAACGAGGTTGCGCGGATCATCTCTGAGCATGAGTGGGACGACTCCTGGGGCAGCATGGACAAGGGCCTCGTATCCACGCCGCCCAAGAACCCTTACCGCGCCTCCCAGGACGTGCCCCATGCCTAGGGTTGAGGGAGACCCCGCGGCGGTGCGCCCGGGCCTGACCGTGCAGCCCATCACCCACACGTCAATGGCGATGGGTAAGCCGGAACGCCACGAGCTGGTGATCGAGGGCATGGACGACCTGGGCCAGCGGGTGAAGCTGTCGCTGCGGCCCGCCGAGTTCGCTCGGCTGCGCGCCGTGGGCGAGGAGCACTTCGGAGGTGAGATGTGACGGGGTATTGCATGCGTTGCCGTGCGGAGCGAGAGATCGCCAACGCCAAGACGGTCCTGATGAAGAACGGCCGGCCGGCGACCGAGGGGCAGTGCCCGGTCTGCGGAACACGGATATTCCGGCTCGGTGGATTGCAACCGCGGGCGAAGGCTGGCGGTCGGTCGGTCGGGGCGGGCTAGTAAGACAAAGCAAGGTGAAAGGTTGCACGGCGTGGTGATAGCGGGCTCAGTGTTCACGGGTATCGGCGGATTTGACCTCGGCCTCGAGCGGGCTGGGATCGAGACCGTGTGGCAGATCGAAAAGGACAAGTTCCGGCGACAGGTCCTGGACGACCACTGGCCGGGCAGGGAGAGACATGCCGACGTTACCAAGGTTGACCCAAACGATTCAGGATGAACGGTTGCAGATGACGACATACGAGCAATTCATTAGAGCAAAGCGGGCGATCGCGCCGTCCGTGGGGGTCGACGTGTCCTCAGAGGACGTGAACCCGATCCTCTTCCCGTTCCAAGGCGACCTGACGCGCTGGGCGCTGGCCAAAGGCAGGGCTGCGATCTTCGCTGATGCCGGCCTCGGTAAGACGTACATGCAACTCGAATGGGCCAGGCTGACTGGCGAGCGCACTCTAATACTCGCTCCTCTGTCCGTGGCGCGTCAGACGGTGATGATGGCGCAGGATCTCGGCATCGAGGTCGGCTACGCCCGCGAGCAACTAGGAGCCGAACGAATCACCGTAACCAACTACGAGATGCTCGCGCATTTCGACCCGACGGCCTTCGGAGCGGTGGTCCTCGACGAGTCGAGCATTCTGAAAGCGACCGAGGGGGTCTACCGGAATTGGTTGATCGATGCCTTCCAAGACACGCCGTTCCGGCTTTGTTGCACGGCAACCCCGGCGCCCAACGACATACAGGAGATCACGAACCACGCCGCGTTCCTTGGCGTGATGGGGCGGCGAGATGTTTTGGCCACCTTTTTTACTCACGCTGCCGATGACGGACGGGCGTCCGGATGGCGCCTCAAGGGCCACGCGCGTCCGTCATTCTGGCGATGGCTCGCCTCGTGGGGAATGTCGTTGAAACGGCCGTCAGACCTCGGCTACGTGGACGACGGCTACGACCTCCCGCCGCTGACGATCGAGCCGGTGATCGTCCAGGCGGCGGTTCGCCTCTCGGGCCGGCTATTCCCCGATCGCCTGCGCGGCGTCACGGATCGTGCGGACGTACGCCGTCAGACGAAGGACGCGCGGGTGTCGGCGGCGGTGGATCTCATCACGGCTACCTCAGAAGAACCGTGGATCGCATGGTGCGGGCTTAATGATGAGGGGCGTGACCTGGCGGCGGCTCTGGGCGACCGGGCCATCCTCGTGGAAGGCGCGGACTCACCGGAATGCAAGGCTGAGGCACTCGAGCGGTTCATAGATAGCCCTGACGCCGTGTTGGTGACGAAGCCGACCATCGCAGGGTTCGGCATGAACTTTCAGCACTGCTCCCGGATGGCGTTCGTGGGACTGGGCGACTCATACGAGCAGTATTACCAGGCGATTCGGCGCTGCTGGCGATTTGGCCAGCAACGCCCGGTGTACGCCTACGTTGTGCTCTCGGATATTGAGGAGGCGATCTTCGAGAACGTGCTACGGAAGGAGCGTGAGGCCGACGAGATGGCTGCGGAGCTCGTGAAACACGTGGCCGCCTTCGAGCGCGCGGAGATCTCCAACGGGACCCTGCCTTTTGAGTACGACCCGGCGCAGGACATGAGACTACCTAGCTGGCTGAGGGGAATCGAATGAACGTGGTGGACCAGGCTGGTAACGATACGTGGGCGCTCTACAACGGCGACGCAGCCGAGATCATGGTGGGCCTTCCGGATCGCTCCGTCGACCTCGCGGTGTACTCGCCTCCATTCCAAGCGCTGTACGTCTACTCACCGACCGAGCGAGACCTTGGGAACTGCAGATCTCCCGAGGAGTTCTTCGCACACATGGGCTTCATCACGAGCAATCTCGCGCGGGTCATGAAACCGGGGCGTCTTATCTGTGTCCACTGTGCCCAGATCACCGCCCAGAAGGTGTTGGACGGCTACATCGGGCTCAAGGATTTCAGAGGAAAGCTGATTGAGCATTACCAGGAGCACGGCTTCGTCTACCACGGCGAAGTGGTCATCGACAAGGACCCGCAGGCCCAGGCGATCCGCACCCACGCCAAAGGGCTGCTGTTCGTCCAGAAGCGAAAGGATTCATCTTGGCTCCGACCGGCTCTTGCGGACTACATCTTGGTGTTCCGGACGCCCGGGGAGAACGAGACGCCGATTCGGACCGATATCAGCGACGAGCAGTGGATCGAGTGGGCGCGTCCGATCTGGTATGGCATTCGAGAGACTGACACGCTGCAGGTTGCAGAGGCCCGTGCTGACCAGGATGAGCGTCACATCGCGCCGCTCCAACTCGGTGTGATCGAGCGGTGCATCCGGCTGTGGAGCAACAAGGGAGAGACCGTCCTGTCCCCGTTCGCTGGCATCGGTTCTGAGGGCTACGTCGCGGTCCAGCAAGGGCGACGGTTCGTGGGGATCGAATTGAAGCCTGAATACTTCCACGCGGCGAAGCGGAACTTGGAGACGGCCGTCGTCAAATCGGGGCGCCTTCTGTGAAACAAAACACGGCATTCGGTCGCATGGCAAAAGAGCAGGAGGCACGATGCCAAAGCTAGAGCCCATCGAGTACCTGAGCTATGGAGGCGGGACCCCGAGCGCCGCATTGTTGTACGCGAATGCCGTAGGTCTCGTGAAGCCACGGGCAGAGATCGTCGTGTTCGCCGACACCGGCGCAGAGCTGCCCGAGACGTACGAGACGGCCGCGTGGTACGAGGAATGGCTCGCAGATTTCGGTGTGGACTTCGTTCGAGTCCAGTCCCACCGCGGCCCTCTGCTCCAATTCATGCAGGCGGGAAAGTACACGCCGATCCCGGTCTACGCGGGCGAGGGCCGATCTCCGAGAGTGTGCACGCAGTCGTGGAAGATCGAGCCGATCGAGCAATACCTCCATGCGCGATTTGGCAAGCGCCGTCCGCTGATCGCCCAGCTCGAGCTCACACGAGACACCCGTGATATCAACCGGATGCGCGACTCGAGGGTCAAGCAGAACCGGAACCGCTGGCCGCTGATCGAGCTTGGTTGGTCACGGTCCGTGTGCGTTGAGGTTCTGAAAGAGGCCGGTCTGCCGGTCCCGCCGCCGAGCTCGTGCTACTTCTGCCCTCTGCACAACGGGCCGACGTGGCAACACCTCAAGCTCGACCACCCTGACCTCTTCGATAGCGCGGTGGAACTCGACGAGGGACTACGCGAGCATAATCCGGTGCCGGTATACCTCGACCGAGACCGAAGGCCCCTGCGTTCGCGTTACGGCGGCCATGATGTCGCTCAGCCGCGGCTCGAGCTGTGGACCACCGAGGCCGGCGAAGAGTGCGACGCCGGCGTGTGCGACACCTGATCGTGATGAACCAAACCGGCATCTTCGGTTGCAAGGGGGTGGGAGTTGACGGAGAAGTGTCAGACCTACGGCTGCTCATACCTGGGCGTTGAGCCACCTGAGACGTGCCCAGATAGGCCCTGCTGCTCTTGCATAGCCGGGACGGTGCTTCCAGGTCATGAGGCGGACGCGGTGCCGGTCGAGGACGGGTGTTGCTTGATCCCCGCAGAGCTCGAGACCGCGAAACGAAACGACTGATTCGGTCGCACGAGAAGATGGCGCTCCGGGGCCTGGGGGCCCAGCGATTCTTGGCCGTGAGACGCTGAAAAGGCTGGTCACCCCCAGGCGCCGCGAATGGTATAATCTCCGCGCATCGGGCGTCTCACGGTTCTTCCCAGGGCTAGAGGCGCCCGTTTTTCATGGTCTGTCTCTCCTGCAGCATCGCCGCTGCCCGTCCTATCCTCCACACCGACTCCTGCGCCGCGAATCACCATGCGGCCGTCACCGCGCGCCGCTGGGCCGAGATCGACCACGGTAGGGCTATGCCGCGCAACGTCTCCTTCCTTGGTGTAAGGGAGGCCGCGTGAGCGAGGCTCGGCTCACCTTGAAGCAGCAGCGGTTCGTCGACCTGTACCTCTTGCTGAGCAACGCGACTCAGGCCGCCATCGAGGCGGGCTATTCCGCTCGTACAGCGAGGTCGATTGGCCAAGAGAACCTGACAAAACCTGCAATAGCTGCAGCCGTCGAATCAGCCCGCAGTGAGCAAGCTGAGCGCACCCAGATCGACGCGGACTGGGTCGTCCAGAAGCTCGGCGCGAATGTCGACATGGCCATGCAAGCGGTCCCTGTGTATAGAGACGGGAAGCGCACTGGCGAGTACGTGTATGAGGGTGCCGTCGCCAACCGGGCGCTCGAGCTGCTCGGCAAGCACTTCCGCATGTTCCCCAGTGAGCGAAGCTTGCTCGGCGACCTCCCCAACACCGGTGGCCCTGTGGAGATCACCGTCCGCTATGGGACCGCTGCCCCGGAGCGCACGCTGCCATCGAACGACTTCGCTGTGGAGGAAGATTGACCACCGCCACTCGCAAGCTCACCGTCACCCTGCGGTCGACGGAGGGCCACCCCGAGCAACACGCCTTCGTGGTGTCGCGGAAGCCGCGCAAGGTGATTCGCGCCGGCCGCCGCGGAGGGAAGACGACCGGCGTTGCGCGCCTCGCCTCCGACTACTTCTTGGAGGGTTGGCGCGTCCTGTACGGAGCTCCCACCACGGAACAGGTAGGCCGCTTCTGGTTCGAGATCAAGCAGGCCTTCCACGAACTTACCGAGGCCGGTGTGTTCGCCAAGAACGAGAGCGAGCACTTCATCGAGCGGCCAGGGACCGAGCAGCGCATCCGCGCCAAGACCGCGTGGAACGCTGACACCCTCCGCGGTGACTACGCCGACCTGCTGATCCTCGACGAGTACCAGCTGATGAGCGAGGACGCTTGGGGCGTCGTGGGCGCGCCGATGCTGCTCGACAACAACGGGCATGCGGTGTTCGTCTACACGCCGCCTTCGCTCCACTCGAAGAGCACTACCAAGGCCCGTGACCCGCTGCACGCCCCGAAGCTGTTCAAGCGGGCCCAGGCGGACACCACAGGCCGCTGGGAGACGTTCCACTTCAAGAGCGCCGACAACCCGTTCATCTCCCACGAAGCGATCGAGGAGATCGCCGGGGACATGACTTCGCTGGCGTACAGGCAGGAGATCCTTGCCGAGGACGTCGACGAAGTGCCCGGGGCGCTGTGGTCGCGCGAGCTCGTCGAGACCCAGCGCATCGTGGCTGTGCCAGACGAGGTCGAGCTAACCCGCGTCGTGGTTGGGGTCGACCCGCCTGGCGGTGCGACCGAATGCGGGATCGTGGTGGCCGCGCGCGGCAGCGACGGCAACGGGTACGTCCTCGCTGACGATAGCGTCAAGACAACGCCGGCAGGCTGGGGGCACCGAGTGGTGGCGGCCTACGAGGACAACTCCGCGGACCGCGTGATCGGCGAGGCGAACTACGGCGGCGATATGGTGGAGTCGACCATCCGTGGCGTTGCTCGCGACGAGGGCATGTCGGTGTCCTACACGAGCGTGCAGGCGACGCGTGGCAAAGCCGTACGCGCGGAGCCGGTCGCTGCGCTGTACGAGAAGGGCCACGTCTTCCACGTCGGGTCGTTCCCTGCGTTGGAAGAGGAGATGGTGTCGTACGTGCCAGGGGAGAGCTCGAAGAGCCCGAACCGGATGGACGCGCTGGTGTGGGCGCTGACGCACCTGATCGTGAAGCCGAGACAGCCGAGGGTGAGGTGGGTCGGATGAGCATGGCGATCGCGCCAGAACAGACCGAGGCCGCGTGTACAGAGCCTGCGCACCACTGGATGCTGCCCGAGCAGAACGGGGCTGACGGCGTCGCGCGCTGCAAGCACTGTGGCGCTGAGAAGTCGATGCCGAATTCGGTGCAGACGATTGATTGGGTAAGGCAGTCGGAGCAGACATTCGACGCAGACCAACGGACGAAGCGAGCGGCATCCGGTTCCACGCAGCAGGAGAATTTCGCCACGGGGCCCACCTTCGCGTCTCTCCGTGACCGTGTACTCGGCAAGGCGAGCGGAGGCATGTCCCGCGATGAGATCGTGGAGGCGATCCGAGTTGAAGGCGGCGACGATTCGACCCACTTTGTCGTCCGCGTCGCCCAGATCATGCGGCATGCCATCCCGCGAATGGGACATGAGGAGCAGAGCCACTTACACCCGTCGTGGCTTGGCAGCCCACCACCCACAGCGCAGCCTTCGGTACCCCAGGAGCAAGAGGGCACACCCCCAAACGAAGGGGGTCTCGCGGACCAGCTGCAAGCTCTCATCGGGCGGCTTGATGCTGATCACAAACGCATCCAGGAAAACGTGGCTGCGTTGGCCATACAGCTCCGAACGAAGGGCGACGAGATTGCTGCCGTGCGGCGCACCCTCGCGCTGCTGGAGCAGGCGCCATGAGTGAAGAGCGGACGTGTACCTGCGGGCACGACGACGACGAACACCGCGGCGACGACGGCCCCTGCCGCCTGTGTGACTGCGACGAGTTCGAGGAGGCGTGACATGACCCGAGCACAGCGCGCAGCTCTGGCCGAAAGCGCCGGCCTCGTCGCCGTCGTCGCCGCCATCGCCACCTGGAGCTGGCCGGCGGCGCTCCTGCTAGCGGGCCTGCTCACCGTTACCGGAGCCGTCCTGTACGAACGTGGAGGTAGCAGATGACCATCATTGGCGGCTTGCTCGACACGTTCATGCAGAAGGCAGCTCCCGAGCGGCCACCGCAGGGTGCGGGCAGCTTCGGCGGCCTGTTCACCGGCAGTTCGATGACCTCCCAGTCGACGCTGGCCAACCTCAACACCTACGGCGCCGTGCCCTGGCTCTTCGCGGTCGTGAGCCGCATCGCTACCGCCGTCGCATCGGTCGAGTGGCACCTGTACCAGCGTGCGCCCAATGGCGAGCGTGAGGAGGTCACCGAGCACCCGCTGATCGAGCTCTTCGAGGGCGCGAACCCGTTCACGTCCGACTTCACCTTCACGGAGACCTTTCAGCAGCACCTCGAGCTCGCGGGCAATGCCTACTGGATGCTGGTCGGCACAGCCCGTGAGCCTTTGGAGCTGTGGCCACTGCGGCCAGATCGGGTGCGCGCGATCCCGCACCCCGCCGAGTTCATCGGCGGCTGGGAGTACGTGATCGGCAGCCTCCGGCTTCGCTTGGAGCCGGAGGAGGTCGTCCACCTGGCCATGCCGTCGCCGCTCGACCCGTACATCGGCATGAGCCCGGTCCGCTCGCTGGCCGTCGACCTCGACGCCGAGAAGAAGGCTGCGCAGTGGTCCCGCAACTTCTACGAGAACGGCACGACGATCAGCGGGTTCATTGAGACTGACGAGACGTGGGACGACGCGCAGTACGAGCGATTCCTCGTCCACTGGAAGGCGGAGCATCGCGGCGTCGCCAACGCGCACAAGGTCGCCATCCTCGAGCATGCCAAGTTCCACGAGGCGAAGTACACCCAACGGGACATGCAATTCGACGCTACCCGCCGGCTGACCCGCGACCTCGTGTTCGGCGCCTACGGCATTCACCCCTCGATCATGGGCGTGTCGGAGAGCGTCAACCGCGCCAACGCCGAGGCGGCGGAGGTGCACTTCGCTCGGTGGCTGGTCAAACCGCGGCTTGTCCGCATCCGTGGTGCTCGCAACAAGGTCGCCCGGATATTCGACGACAAGCTGGAGTGGGATTTCGACAACCCCGTGCCCCAGGACCGGGAGCACCGCCTACGGATGGCCGAAGTCGGATTCGACACGAAATCACTGACGCTGGACGAGCGCCGTGCCCTCCTCGACCACGACAAGATCGACGGTGACGGCGGCGACGAGTTACCAGCCGCGCCAGCACCGCTCCAGCTCTCAGCCAAAGCCGCAGACGATGCGGACATCAAGCCGCAGCCCGTCGATACGCAGGAGGACCGCGTCGGCACGGCGTGGGCCCGGCGCCTCAGAAGCGAGGTCGACGCACTGGTGGCCTACCTGGAGCCCTTCACGGGCCGGCGTATCCGGCTGAACCCGAAGCGATTCACCGAGAAGATCGAGATCGGCGACCTGGACGGCTACGACTGGGACTGGTGGGCGAAGTACGGGAAGGACGTCGTCGCAGAACTTACGGAGTCGTTCAGCCTGTCCATGCTCGCGGCGGTCGGCTCCGAGGTACTCACGGACGAGGTGCAGCGCGTGGCCGGCGTCTATGCGGAGCACCGGGCGGCGCAACTGCTCCAGGTGACCGGCGACATGAACCTAGCGTCGGCGACTCGGCAGCGGGTCCGTGAGCTCGTAGCGCAGAGCATCACTGACGGGCAGAGCCTCGGGCAGCTATCGCGGGCGCTGCGGGAGGACTTCGTGTTTAGCCGGGGC
>Ga0114900_1002490_pt1 | contig 10166 bp, 9 predicted proteins | sample MalvireepMed_231_FD_89685 | JGI IMG/M metagenome (GOLD analysis project Ga0114900, IMG submission 89685) | Marine viral communities from the Global Malaspina Expedition - Malaspina viral metaG DeepMed_231 | ecosystem: Environmental > Aquatic > Marine > Oceanic | place: Mediterranean Sea...
CCACAGTGCTCGTCAACCGCGGCACACTTCAACGCGGCGAGATCGTCGTGGCCGGCAAGCAGTGGGGCAAGGTCCGCGCTCTGATCAACGAACGCGGCCAGCAGCTGAAGGACGCCGGTCCGGCCGTTCCGGTCGAGATCCTCGGCCTCGACGGCGCTCCGGAGCCTGGCGACATGTTCAATGTCGTCGACACTGAAGCCCGCGCCCGCGAGATCACTGAGTACCGTAACCGCGCCGAACGCCAGAAGACCGGCGTAGCCTCCGCCCGGGCCTCCCTCGAGTCGCTCATGAACTCGATGAAGGACGATGCCACAGTCTCCGAACTTCCGCTTGTCGTGAAGGGGGATGTGCAGGGGTCCGTCGAAGCGATCACGCAGGCTGTCGAGGGTATCTCGACCGACGAAGTCCGCGCGAACGTCCTCTATGGCGCCGCTGGCGGTATTTCGGAGAGCGACATCCTGCTCGCCAAGTCCTCGAACGCCCCGGTCTTTGCCTTCAACGTCCGCGCCAACAAGCAGGCGCGCGAGCTGGCAGAGAAGGAAGGCGTGGAGATCCGCTACTATTCGGTGATCTACAACCTGATCGACGACGTGAAGGACACGCTGTCGGGCATGCTGGCGCCGGAGAAGCGCGAGACCTTCATCGGCTATGCCGATATCCTGGAAGTCTTCAACATCACCAAGGTCGGCAAGGTTGCCGGCTGCAAGGTGAGCGAAGGCACGGTGAAGCGCGGCTGCGGTGTCCGCCTGCTGCGCGACGATGTCGTCATCCACGAAGGCAAGCTGAAGACGCTGAAACGCTTCAAGGACGAGGTGGCCGAGGTCACGTCCGGCATGGAGTGCGGCATGGCCTTCGAGAAGTATGAAGACATCCGCGAAGGCGACAAGATCGAGTGTTTCGAGGTCGAGATGATCGACCGCAAGCTCGACTGATCTTCACTGCAAGAACACCCCCAGAGGGACGAGAAAGCCGGGAGTTTTCCCGGCTTTTTCCATTTCCGGTTAAGCTTCGCGTGAGACACTCATAAGCAGTCATGACCACCCCCTCCCCGCACCCGATTGCCGCCAATGATATCGGCCCCAGCTGCCGGGTCAGCGGGACCCTGACGGACAAGGACATGAAGCGCCTCGTCAATGAGACGCGCTCCTCCAATATCGGCCCGACTGCGCTTTATTATGCCGGTGTGACCGCGCCGGTGATCTCGGCCGGCATGGCGCTGATGGCGCGCAATACGCTGGATGCGACGCCGGTCTCGGACTACTGGATCTGGTTCCTCTCCTCGCTGCTGGCCGCGATGGCGGGCATCGTCTGGTACCTCATCTTCGTGCGCTGGTCGTACCGCCACCAGGCCGGGCGCGCCGCCGAGACGGCCGCTGAAACAGACATTGACCTCAGCCCCAAGGGTGTCCACATCACCAGAGGCGCGGTCGAGACGTGTATTGCCTGGTCAGCCATCCGGACAGTGACGACACGGCGCGCCTATACGCTGGTCACATTTGACGGCGCCGATCCGCTGATCGTGCCGGACAAGTGGTTCGCCCGCGACAAGGCGTCGGCCCGCGCCTTCAAATCGCGGCTGCAAGAAGGAGCCCCCGATGGCGCGCAACCAGAAAAGAAAGCCCGATCCGGCCAGTCTTGAGCCGTCCCAGCGCCAGCTGCGCGCCGGCGAGCTCGTCCGCCATGCCCTCACCGACATCTTCATGCGCGAGGAGTTCCGCGACCCGGAGCTCAACGGCGTCAATGTCACTATCGGCGAAGTGCGCACCTCGCCCGATCTCAAGCACGCCCACGTCTTCTGCTCCCCGCTCGGCGAGACCGATCCGGACGCGCAGGACCAGCTGGCCAAGGCGCTGAACCGGGCCTCCGCCTTCATCCGCGGGCACCTCGGCAAGCGGATCGACATGAAGTTCACGCCCCAGCTCCACTTCATCGCCGACCATTCCTATGACGAGGCGAGCTATATGGACGCCATCTTCAACCGGCCCGAAGTGAAGCGCGACCTGGACTAGTCACTCCCAGCGCAGGTGCCATGGGCGGAGCGGCCTGATTTCGACAGGCACGGTTTTGGGTCCGCGCCCGTGTTTGCGGGGCGGGTCTGACGGATGGAGGGTCGCGGGCCTGAACAGGTCCGGCCCGGCCCGCGCCCAAGCGAGCCGGTAGACCTCCCGGGCAAACTCCCCGGCCCAGCTCCCTCGGCAGTGTGCAGTCGCAACAGGCCGGGCGGCGCCCCGCCCCTCAGATTGTGCAGCTTGCGCGCGGCCCCGTGCGCCTTCTTCGCCAGCCAGCGATTGAGCCGGTGCGCGGCACGGCGGCGGTGTTTCAGCACGCCTTCGAGCGCCGCGATCCGGCGCAACAGCGAGGCGGCCCGATACGGACGCGGTGGCCCCTTGGGCTGTGACAGGCGCCGGATGAGGATGGCCCGGCCTTCCGGCGTGTCGGCATCCACGATCCCGGCGCCAAGGCGCGGGACATATTCGAAGAGTTTGAAGGCGGGCGTGCGGTTCAGCCTTGATCCCCGCTCCGCTTCGCGTCGCGATGGATCGGGCTCAGGGCTGCGGGCGAGCCCCTGCGGCCTTGAGCCCGGGCGCTGTGACGCCACAGGCTGATACGGGGTCATACTCAACGCCAGGATCGCGATCAGCCGCCGCACCAGCCCCTCGGCCAGCTGAACCATGGCCAGCGCCTCACGCCGCAGCCATGGCGCCAGCGGTCCGGACACAGTCCAGAAACGTTCCGATTCCAGCCCAGTTCTGATTCCGGCGCGTGTGAGTAGGGCGAGCAGCGCTGTCACCAGCTGCTCCACCCGCGCCCAGGCCGCTTGTCTGCGCGCCTCTTTGATCTGCTCCGCCGTCTCGATCATGAGCGGGGATTATGAGGTCAGTGGGATGAGGGTTGGACGTCTTCCTCACCGGGCAAAATACTGACGCCCGCTTTTGCGAGTGCAGGAACAAGCTGGTCCACAAAGAGAGCTTCATACCTATCAAAATCAGATGGATTGTTACGTAATAAGCAATCTGCTTCATCTGCCTTCCAAGCTATCAATCGCCCGCTAGCGTCTTTTAATTTGGATTTGGAAAACAGATGAAAGCGTTGTTTTGTGATACCGCAGAACTGTTGGAAATTTACTTTTTCCTTGCTTGGTTTTGAGGGATCGACACAAATTGAATCCGGATAAAGGCTGCCTACCTCACTTTTGGCATATGGCTCCAGATAGAAGACATTACTAATCCCACTTCCTACTATATGCTTCGCGCAATTATGGCACGGAAATGTCGTAACATAGAGCGTCGCCCCCATTGTACTTCTGGTACTGCGAGATGCGTCAGTTATTGCGTTCATTTCCGCATGAAGTGCCCTTCCATATTCTAAGATATCCAGAATACGTGCAGCACCCAAAACACCGTCGCCATTACCAATTAATTCCGAAAGCAAGTCATCTTCATCTTTGCCTTCCCATTCTTTAGCTAGCATTCCGTTTTTCTGCAGCCTCTCAACTACATCGATAACTAACTTTCGCTTCTTAACCGTATTGGGATCGTGACCCGAGTTGATGTCTCTTCCATCCTCTTCATGATCATTCCAATAGGTTCCGCCTCCTGCTCGCGGCACTTCATTTGATCCAAGAGAAATAACTGTCCTGTGTTCGTCAAAAATTGCCGCGCCAACCTGACGCGAAAGATCATTAGACCGAAGCGCAGCTTGGGAGGCTAGATTATTCGCATATTCTTCGAAGCTAGGAGAAAGTTTGGGATTACCGAATAATAGCCGGAATAGCCGGGAGATGGTTTTTGCCACCTCATGCCTTTTTGTGGTGTCCACTATGCAATCCGCCTGCGGGAACGCTGCACGAACGTTTTGCCCCCATGGATTTGCCTCCTTCTCATCAACCTCAATCAGACGTTCCGCTTCCTGCTCGGAGCGTGTGTCTGGAGCATCCCGACCGTGACCGAGAGCAATCTTCTTGGCGAGAGATGCTAACCTCTGCTCATATGGGGCATGACATGACACAACCACGAATGCCTCTCCGTAAATAGACTTCAAAGCACTTATCTCTTCAGGCTTCTTAATCTGATTTACTATATAAACGGTCCCTCTAGACCTTTTGCTCTGTATATTAATTCTTGTGCTTTTTATATAGTTTGCGGCCAATAATGAAAAAATATCTTTTCTTTTGCTGTCGCGCCTCAAATCATTACACGCTTTTATGTACGACGAATATCTCAACTCGACATTAGAATCATTTAACTCATATTTATGATCTAAATATCCAAATATATCTGTTATCTTTATGTCTTCAGATTGATACTTAAATTTTCGGGCATTTCCTTTTATTTCATCAATGACATCGGATAAATCCGCACCCATCCGCCCCACAAGCGCGATCACAAGCTCTGGCTGAAAGACTTGGGGAATTCGTTCTTTGTTCACGTCTTTAGACTCTTTTTGAATTGAGAGAATCAATTAGTTTAACATTAGCAAATTTGCCAAAATCTGGTAAGCAAGGCTTGAAACAAACGGAGAACAAGATGTCCGATGTCGCGCGCAAGCCCAGCCACGGTGACTTCTTCAGAAGCGCCAGAACCGCCTCGAAAGAGGCTGCATATTGGCGCAGCGAAGGCGATAGCCGATTTTCTTCAAAATCAGATAGCACACGACAAATACGACCTTCCTCCGACTCTTCACGAGATTCCAAATCTTAGGTCGGCGATACTGCCGCTCAGGCTACCGTTCCGCAACTCAAACCTAGATCCCTACCCCAGCCTGACCGCCACGCCGTCCATCTGGACGGTTCGGGGGGCGACGACCATGTGGTCGACGCTCATCATCAGGTAGCGCACGGCCTCGCGGGATTTCGCGCCGCAGCGCTTGCAGAGTTCGTGGCCATTCGTCTTGAGCAGCGCGCTGGCAAGGTGGGGTTCTGATTTCACCAGGTCATCGAGCAGCGGCGCGCCCATCCGGTGCCAGTAGGCTTCCGCCGTCTCCGGTTCGGGTGGTTCGCGCTCGAATGCCGAGACGCAGGCCCTGCGCCACTCGCTGAACCAGTCGCGCATGATCGTCAGGAAGATCGGCGTTTCCATCATGCAGGAATAGAAGAGGACAGTGCGCCCGTTGAGCCCGTCTGTCTCGCCATAGCTCGATGACGGTGCGATGAGATCGCGCTCGATCGCGATGAAATCATCACCATCGACGATCACGAAGTCGGGGCCCCCTGTAGAATTCATTACGCGTCCCTCCCGCACGGAGTGAACGCGCGAGACAATGTTCCCGTCAAGCGCGAATTGCAGCACGCAGGCCGGGGCCTGTGGTGGAAATTACGAATTGTGGTGTTTTTGCTACTCAACGGGCCGTCCCGGATCGAGCAGGTCCTTTTCACGCGTATGGGCGCGCTCCTCCTCGACCTTTTCCGTTATGTGGTCGTCCGGGCGGACATCCATCAGCTCGTCCTCGACCATGTGATCGGTGAGCGGCTGGGCGGGTTTCGGCTTGTCCCGCGGGGTGGCCGGGCGCTCGCCCTGCGTCAGCGCGGCGGGCACGCCATTATCGAAGCGCAGGCGGTAGATCGGCTCCGGCAGGGTGAAGCCGGCGGTCTCCAGCGCATCCTTGGCCGCACGGATGGAGAGCGAGCGGGCCTTCATGAAATCGCTGTCGCGCTGGTCCACCCAGGCGAAGAAGCGCAGCACGATATTGCTGTCGCCGACCGTCTCGATGATGGCGTCGGGCTTCGGGTCGTTCAGCACGAAATCGAGCCCGCTGATCGCCGAGAGGCCGGTCGCCATGGCCGCGACGGGGTCATCCTCGGCATCGACACCGAGCGTGAACTGGAAACGGCGTTCGGGGTTGCGGGTATAGTTGAGGATCACCGCCTTGAAGACGGTGGAATTGGGAATGCGCAGATGGTTGCCGTCGAGCGTCATCAGGATGGTGGCGCGGGAGGTGAGGCGCACGACCTTGCCTTCATGCTCGTTGATCAGGACATGGTCATTGGCGCGGAAAGGCTGGCGCAGGCTGAGCATGATCGAGGAGATGTAGTTCTCGACGGTGTCGCGCACCGCAAAGCCGATGGCGAGGCCGATGACGCCCGCACCGCCGAGGATCGCGCCCATCAGCGCGGTCGCGCCAAGGAGGTTGAGCGCGACGACGAGGCCGATCACCAGGGCGATGAAGCGGAAGGCCTGCGCGGCGATCTCGGCAAGGAAGGGGTTGGGCGTCAGCCGCCGCCAGAGGCCGGTCCAGCTGGCGATCAGCGTGCCGATAAGGGCGATGACCAGGAAGACCGCGATGGCGAGCCCGACCAGCGGCAGCGCTTCCCAGCCGCGCTGCAGGCTGTTCTCCAGGGTCGCAATGGCGGGCGAGAGGGAGGTGTCGACGGAGAGGTCGCGGACGATCTCTTCCTGCACGGTGACGACGCCTTCCAGCCGCTCGGCGATGGCGGCGGCGCGGGCGGCATCGGCCTGGCTGGTCACGGTGCCCGACAGGGTGACGACGCCCTGCTCTACGCTCGCCTCGATATCGGAGAGGCCGTCGATCTGGTCATAGATGCCGGTGAGGCGGCCTTCGATGGCGCCGTCATTGGCGGTCTCTGCCGCGATGGGAGGCGCTTCGGCCGGCGGCGCGTCCTGCGCATGCGCCAGCTGCGCTGTCATCGCAGCGAGGAGGAGAAGGCTGAGCAGCAGGGACCGGACCATTGCATTTAGGTAACCCGGAGCGGCGCGCGGTGTTCCCTCCTCTTGCGAGTCGGCGCCGCACGGTCCAAAAGCGCTGCCCATGAGCGGACTCCTGACCCTTGTTGCCCTGGCCTTCTCGCTGTCGGTCGATGCCTTCGCTGCCGCGCTTGGCAAGGGCGCGGGCATGAAGCGCGTGACGCTTCTCGATGCGCTGAAGGTGGGCGCGGTGTTCGGCGGGATGGAAGCGTTCATGCCGCTGGTCGGCTTCGCCATCGGCCTGGCGCTCGCGGCCTGGGTGCAGCCGGTCGACCACTGGATCGCCTTCGTGCTGCTCGCGGGCGTCGGCGCGCACATGTTGTACGAAGCCGTCACCGACAGCGTCGAGACGCATGAGGAAAATATCGAGATCGCCGCGCCGGGCCTCGGCATGCAGGGGCCGAAATGGATCCGGCTGGTGCTCGCGGCGCTGGCGACCAGCATCGACGCGACCGTGGTCGGCGTCTCGCTCGCCATGATGGATGTGAACATCGTGATGGCGGTGGTGATCATCTTCGTCATCACCACCACCATGGCGGCCATCGGCGTGATGCTGGGGCGCGGTGCGGGCCGCTGGCTCGGACGCTATGCCGAGGCGGTGGGCGGCGTGGTGCTAATCGCCATCGGCGCGCTGATCCTCTGGCAGCACCTCTCAGCCGGCATCTGACTGTCCCGCAGGCGATGGGCGGTTGACGCGCGGGCGCGTCCCGACTAGCTCCGGCGCCTGATCTTTCGACACCCTGACCCGCAAGCACTGCCCCGGCGTTCGACCCGCCGGCGGTGCCGACCAAGGAGGCCGGTTTGGCACGCAACCGCAAGAAGAAGGGCCTGCCCGTTCATGGCTGGCTGAATGTCGACAAGCCGGTCGACGTCACCTCGACCCAGGTGGTCGGCATCCTGAAGCGGCTGTTCAATGCCCAGAAGGCCGGCCATGGCGGCACGCTCGATCCGCTGGCCGACGGCATCCTCCCCATCGCCTTCGGTGAGGCAACCAAGACCGTGCAGTGGGCGATGGATGCCGACAAGGAATATGTCTTCACCGTGGAATGGGGCCGCTCCACCGATACGCTTGATGCCGAAGGCGAGGTGATCCGCACCTCCGACACCCGGCCCGAGGCCGACGCCATCGAGCAGGCGCTTGAGCGCTTCGAGGGCGAGATCGCGCAGATCCCGCCGAAATACTCCGCCATCAAGGTCGATGGCGAACGCGCCTATGATCTCGCCCGTGACGGCGAGACGTTCGAGATCCCCTCGCGCCAGGTCGTGGTGCATGAGGCCCGGCTGGTCGAAACGCCGGACGCCGACCATGCGACCTTCCATGTCCGCTCCGGCAAGGGCTTCTATGTCCGCGCGCTGGCGCGTGACCTCTGCGATGCGCTGGGCTGCGAGGGGCATGTCGCCAAGCTGCGCCGCATCCGCGTCGGCGTTATGCATGAGGACGACGCCATCCCGCTCGCCGAGCTGGAGGCCGCCGAGAGCCGCGAGGCGCTGCTCGAACTCCTGCTGCCCGTGGAGGAAGTGCTGGAAGACGTGCCCGATGTCGAAATTTCCGACGAGGACGCCGCCGCCATCCGCCAGGGCCGCGAGGTGATGCTGATGCCGCACATCGTCGAACGCTGGCGCGAGGAGAAGAACCCGGACCCGGAAGACCGCCTCGCGCTCGCCATGGCGGGTGATACCGCCGTCGCCATGGGCGAGATCCGCGCCGGGCGTTTCCAGCCTGTCAGGGTGTTCCAGCTGTAATGGCGCCGGGGCTACGGCCCCTGTAGTGACCTGTCGCAAATCGTCATCATGACACACGCCGCGACGGCTTGATCGAAGCGCCGGCAAGCGCCATGTGCCCAGGCCTGTATGGAGGCGATGAGTGCACACCGGAGAGATCGCACATCCGGCCGCGGAGACCGAAGACCAGCTCGTGCGCCAGCTGAAGCATGAGGGTTATGCGCTCTTGCCGGCGGCTGAGTGTCTCGCCCTGCTCGGTGGACAGGCCTCGCTTGCAGGCGCCATTCCGAGCTTCCAGCAAAGCTGGCACGGTCTGCCGGTCGATCCCTATATGGCCGATGGCGGACGCTACCGCCGTCGCCGTCATGCGGTGATGAGCGCTCGCGCCGATGGCGGGCCTGTTCGCCTCGAACCCTATCGCCCGCACTTCCAGACCCGGCACTACAATCCGGTCAATGGCGGGATCGACCGCCATTTTGAGGAGATCCGCCCGGAAACGCTTGAGAACAAGGCCGCTGCCGGCCTGCTCGATCTCGGCGCGCGCATCTTCAGCGCGGCAGCCCCGCAAACGGCTTGGGAGATCGAGGTTCACCAGTTCCGGATCGAGGCCGGGGCAGAGGGCGGCCAGCCGACGCCGGAAGGCATGCACAGCGACGGCGTCGACTTCGTTCTGATGAGCCTGATCGCCCGAGAGGGCGTCAGCGGCGGGGAAAGCCTGATCGAGGACGCTGCCGGTCACCCGTTGACCCGCTTTACCCTGACCACCCCCTTCGACACGGCGCTGGTCGACGACCGGCGGTTACGACACGGCGTCAGCCGCATCCTGCCCGAACTGCCTGAGGGGCATGGGTATCGCGACATGCTGGTCGTCACGTTCCGGCGCAAGGAGACGGGGCGGACCCGCCGCGCTTGAACAACCCGCCAGCAGCCGCCCACTCATGCAGGCAGGGAACATCTCTTATTCTCACCGCTTGCCTCTAAGTGGCGGGTGGGGCTTCCTACGTCTCTGCCTGCAAGCCAAAGGCAAGAAGGACAGACATACATGACCGAGACACTCTTCACTCCGATCCAGCTGGGCGATCTGACCCTGTCCAACCGGGTCTTCATGTCGCCGCTGACGCGGAACCGCGCGAGCGACGGGGTCAATGCCCCGCATGACCTGCATGTGGACTACTACGCCCAGCGCGCCGGGGCCGGCCTGATCATCACCGAAGCCACCCAGATCTCGCCGGAGGGCAAGGGATATGCCTGGACGCCCGGTATTCATAGCGAGGAACAGGTCGAAGGCTGGAAGCGCGTCACCGATGCGGTCCACCGCAAGGGGGGGCGTATCGCCCTGCAGCTCTGGCATGTCGGCCGGATTTCGCACACCTCGCTGCAGCCGGACGGCCAGGCCCCTGTCGCCCCGTCGGCCCTTGCGGCGAATTCCAAGACCTTCGACGGCAAGGGCTTCGTCGAAACCTCCACGCCACGCGCTTTGGAGACAGACGAAATCCCGCGCCTCATCGGGGATTTTCGCAAGGCCGCCGAGAACGCGAAGAAAGCCGGCTTTGACGCGGTGGAGATCCACGGCGCGAATGGTTACCTGATCGACCAGTTCCTGCGCGACAGCTCCAACAAGCGTACGGATGCCTATGGCGGCTCCATCGAGAACCGCACGCGCCTGCTGAAAGAGGTGATCGAGGCGGTCACCAGCGTCTGGGACCCGAAAAAGGTCGGGGTGCGGTTCAGCCCCTTCTCCGA
>Ga0114900_1002495_pt1 | contig 10155 bp, 12 predicted proteins | sample MalvireepMed_231_FD_89685 | JGI IMG/M metagenome (GOLD analysis project Ga0114900, IMG submission 89685) | Marine viral communities from the Global Malaspina Expedition - Malaspina viral metaG DeepMed_231 | ecosystem: Environmental > Aquatic > Marine > Oceanic | place: Mediterranean Sea...
CGAGGAATAACCGTTGGCCCTTCAGGCGCGTCACCTAGATTTGGAAGAAGGCCACCAATTTCCGCGCCTATTTCAGTCGCTGCATCGCCCATCAGGCCAGTAAAGGGCTTTGCAAGATTTCTCAGTGCTTTTTTAGGCGCACCCAATATGTCACCCAATACAGCGAATCGAGTGTCTTTAAGACCCTCGCTCGCCATTGATGTTAAAGTCGGGAAACCCGTTATCGCCGTGGCAAGACCGATCAATGGGTGAGCGAATCCGGCTAAGGTTCCCACAGCAGCAGGAAAAACCCCCATGTTATAGGGCTCTGGCACACTCACAGCGCTCTGCGGATCATTTACTGCATAGCCCCCAGTGGGAGACCTCTGCATTACATGGCGGATGACACCCCAACCAGCTCCCTGAGAAGCAACTTTAGCAGCCGGACTAAATCGCCCAGCCCCACCGTCGGGGATATCCTTAGCAATTGCAGCTGCTATTGACTCTGGATCACCCCCAGCAGCTTCTATCGCAGCTAAGTTAATACTTTGCATGTCTGCGTTGGAAAATGGAGCACGATGCCTTTGACGCACTGCCGTCTTATTGGCTTCTTGCTCCGCAGGATGCTGTCCAAGGTCAATCTTTTCTTGGGCCTTCAATGCCATGTCTCGCTTCGCTGCGACTTCCGCGTTAGCGGCCTGAGCATCAGCCTGAGCAGCTATCGCATTAGCCCTAGCCCGATCTCTAGCATCAATTCCACCCAATGCACCCGATGGACCCGAAGTAGACCCCCCGCCGTAAATGCTCATTCCTTGATAAGAAGGCACCCCATTAGCCATATACTGCCCACCGCCAGGAGCAACGCCCCCACCTTGCGACCGAAGTAATGCGGCCTCATTAGGCTGAATATAAGCCGCAAAGTGGCCCTGCGGCGCGCCCCGATTGAGCGCCCGCGAAAGCATTTCTCCGTAAAGATCGCGTGCCATTGTCAGGCCGTTTTCGCCCCACCGGGAACCGTGGCGCTGCCCGTAGCCGCATAATTCTCTGTGGGCGATGCCGCATTGAAAGTTCCGGCATTCACCTTGGCCTTATCAGACGCAGGATGCCCCGGACCTGTAATGGAGAAAGGGCTGCCGCCAGCACTAGTTGTAGCGCCGGGGTTTGCTTTCATGGACTTGCCTTTCTTCGAGTACGCTATCCCGCCAAAATTCGGCATTTTCTTCTCCTCTGGTTACACGCCGCCGTAACTGCCTTCCGGCTCGTTAAGCGCAAGAATAACTCTGCTTGGGCCAGCCATACGCAGAATGGGGCTCGCCCCATCATGGTTGGAGTATTCTGCGACACGGTTCTGATAATCAATAAACTGCTGATCGTAGGGCAGCCCCTTGAGCTTGAGAAAGCGCCACACAACGCCCAGCACCACCAACTCTTCTTCCAACACCGTAGTCTGGGCATCAGCAGTAAATTTATCCGCATTTGCAGTTGTTCCACCCGACGTATCGACCCAGTTTTTCGATACATACTCAAACTTAACCGACTCTCCGGCTGTCGGAGTGGGGTGCATAAGTAAATTACCGCCCCGTATTCTGAAATAATTTGTGATGCCGCCGCTCACCACCGCCAGAATCCGCTGCCATTGTGCAGCCGTGATAGGGCCGTAATAGCGACGATCAGTCGTTCTGTTCCACAATGTCTGATTGCTGAAGCGCCCGAAACCCGTAGCGATAGTCGTCATCGCTCCCTGGCTTTCTGCCGCAAGAGTCGTGTGGCTACCCTCTTGGATAAGGACTTGCCACGCATATTTCTGGACCTGAGCGCGGCCCTCTTGATTGGCGACCGCCTCAAGTTGAATAGTTGATGTATCCGTCGAGGACGTCACCGCATCGGGCGCAGTAATGCCGATCAGTTTGGCGGCGTCCTGACAAATGGTAAGGAGTGTCATCCAACTGCCTGTACTGGTTTCATTCCTTCGCGCTCAGCAATGTAATCCCGAGCTTTTTTGCGGAGATCCACGGTTCCTGCACCAAGTGCGCCTACAGAGGCATCAGAAAGATCAGCCAGCTCCTCGACGGTTGCAACGTCCTGTTGCTCAAGCGCCTTAGCCTTACGCTCGCCCACTCCCCTTAATGCAGTCAAGGCGGTCCCGCTCTTTGGAACCTTACCCACGTCGCCTCTTTGATAAGCCGCCCACTCCGCAGGAAAGCCCTCTTTCAAATAGTCCTCTTTTTCAGACACCTTATAGAGAACCGTGTTGAAATCCCCCACTCTGCGGATTTCGACCAGATCCGGTGAGCCATTTTCACCAGAGAATATTTCAACCCGTATATTGCTCATCAGCAGTTGTGCGGGGACATTTCTGCCCCCGCACTCCCTCCGTTAGATCGCAGCCGACATCGGCCACGTTCCCATGCCAGGAGCAGAACCAGCGGTTCCGCCACGTGCAGTTGTCAGAAACAGACCGTTAACAGCTGTCTGAGACGTTGAAGCATCGTCCAGCGAACCAGCGGTTGCCGATGAATAGAGGGTCACATCAGCCGCAGCAGAGGCCAGCACGTTCATCGTGACGACCCCCGTGAGCTGAATCCAACCATATTCACCGGAACTGATGGCCGCTGGAGCGACCCCGATGATATGCCCATCGTCGATGAGCGCCTTGGTGCAAGGAACCCCCGAATAGCCTTCGGTAGTCGCCACCACGTCGTACTGCGCAACGGCAGAACCAGCGGTGATGTAAAGCCATGTCGAGTTGTCCGTGCCTATCATGCGAGTCCCGATGGCTTGCGACGGGGTTGATTCCGTCCCGCCATCGAAGTCGATGCCAACGGCTGATTGTGTCGTGTAAGCCATTCGCTCTCCTCCTAAGCTTGAATGACGCCTTGCCGTGCGCGGTTGCTCACAGCCAAATTCCCGGCCCAAGCAACAGGCATAACAAGCGCATCCTGATTGACACTCGCCTTCTCGCCAAGAGGCACGAACTCCCGACCTTCTGCATAACGCAAGAACAGATAGTCGGTGTTCAGCATGTACATCTTGGTCGTTGGACACTGGTCATCATAATAGACAGGTGCATCCATAAACATGAGGTTCATAAATCCAGCCGCCGCCGACTCATCAGAGGTAAACCGCTGGTTCGTCTGAAGAGACGACCAGTAGAAACCAAAATAAGTCGTATCCCCAACGATCACGTCTGGCCGATCAGCACCACGGATGCAGGCGAGCCACAGAGTGTTCATGGCCGTCTGAATCGTAGTAGCTGAAGCGGTGACGGTTTCCGTCGAGAAGTCATAGACCTGATTTGCCCAGAATGTATAGGTGCCCGAATTGATGCCGCCCACGGTGTTACCCACGGTACCCGGTACCAACAGTTGAAGCCCACCCAATTCCTTGGAATCAGTCCCAGTGCCATCTGCATAGAGTGCAGTCGCCATCGTATTCTTGAGTGATTTCTCAAGGTTCCGAATGCGGCTTTTCAGCAGATTGAAAATCTGCTCTGGACCGGAGTTCTCGACCTGCTCAAGACCGGAGATAACCACGTTGCCCGCCAACTGCTTGTAGTTAAACTCGGCAGCGGTGAACACGTTGCTGGTCGAAGTATCAAGCACCTCGTAACCCGAATACCACTTAGTAGTCGAGTTCGTAGCATACTCAAGCTCCTGCACGATGGTCCGGCCTGTCGCGGGAGACTTGTTCCCGTTCTGATCGATATGACGCAACAACGCATTGTTGTTGGTCACATTATCGGCCATCGTCTTGGAGTAACCAGCAAGCGTAGTGGTCACAATCTCCGTATAGGTACTATTTGGAGAAGTAGCCATTTGTGCTTGCTCCCATCATAGGAGCAACAGAACTTTAACCAGTTACAGTCGTTCCAATCGATTTGCGTAAAATGTCATCAAGATCGGACGCCTTTACAGAGCCACGAGGAGGCGTACCGCTTCCCCGCGTAGGCTGCACCTTCTTGGCTTTCTCGACAGCCATCTTGCGTCTGTCTTCTTCCTTTTTGGTTACAGCCTTGCGCTCGTTGGCAATAGTCTCCTTGTAGAGATCATCATCCAAACGAAGCGCCATGTTATAGGCTTGTTCCAGGTCCGTAGTCTCTCCGGCATTTACCAGTCGCCCCATGCGCTCACGCAGCTTTTCAAAATGCGGATGCTTGATGTTTCCCTTAGCGTCTTTTGCTATCGCGAAACCTTCAACCTGATCCACAAGCTGTTGCTGTTGAGCCATAACTTGCGACTGTTGCATCGTTTGAATCTGACCCTGAGTCTGATTCAGTTGCTGTTGCAGTTGCTGAATGTGTGGATCAACAGGAGTTTCCTCCACATAATCCACACCCGAATCACTAGACAAATTGACCCCGTAGTGCTGAGCGAGAGATTGAAGTGCTCCTCTAGGATTCTGCCGTAGCGCATTGTCATAGCTCATAAGACGCGAAACGTACTCAGCCTCGCTAATCCCATTCGCCTGCATCTGCTGTCTATACGGTGCCAGAACGCCTTGAAGACCCTCCACTTCTTTTCGCTGATCTGCGAGTTCAGTTGTCTTGCGAGTGAACGCCGCATCACGCTCTTGCTCCCGGCGCAGCATAAAGTCCTGCTGTTCTTCGGGCAGTTGCTCAAACGCCTCACGATGTTCAGCGGGCCATGTCTTTGGTGCTGCAAGCGCATCAGGCACTGGCTCCACATCGGACTCCGGTATGTCCGCATCAGGAGTGGCCTCTACATCTGCGGCCTCATGGCCCTCGGCGGTTTCGTCTGATGGGTCCGGTTGGACTTCGACTTCTTCCGCACTTGTTTCTCCGGCGAGCGGTCGTGGTTCGCTAGGAGTGGGTTCCGGCGCGCCGTCCGTAAACTCTCCGCTTATCGCGCTTTCTAAAACGCCATCAAGAGTGGTGTGTTCTGACGCTGGCCCCTCTGAAGGGGTGCTAGTCTCAGTTTCAGCCATGTCTTATCTCGTCCCAGTTAGCCGGGCGTTCACTTCCTGCCCAGTCATTTCCAATTTGGCGCACATTATGCCGCCGTTCATGTTCACGCAATGTAGAGCGACTTCCAACAATCTTGCCGTCAACCGGAGAGACGAATGGCTCAATGTCTTTCATCACGACAAAAGTCCGTGAAGATTGCCCGGTATCCACGCGGGAAGTCGGCGCTTGGCGCGCCCATTTGATGCGACCGTAGTTATCTCTGTATTGCCGGGAGGTCATCACTCCTCCATCATTTTCAACTCAGCCTCAAGCATCGCCAAGTCTTCCCTAGACTGAACGCGCTCAGACGAAGCGCGGGATTCTTCTTGTATTTCCGCAGCCTTGCTACGCTCCCGTGAGGAAATATCCGTCAGCTTGCCCTCTTGTTTCAGCTTTTCGCGCTCCAGTTCAGCAGCAATGCGCTGTTGTGCAATGCGCTCCTCGGGCGACGGCTGCGGCGGCTGTTGCTGCATGGCTTGCAGCTTCTGCATCACTTGCGCCTCAGTCTGGTCAATTACATCCTCGAAGTTGCGACCGATCTTCCACGCACCAGCCACAAATTTAAGAATCCCGAACGCTATTGGCGTCAGCTCAGGAGCGGCTCTAGTCGCCTCAATCGCCTGTATAAGATAGCCGCCCATGACATTGGCGAACTCTACCCGCGTCCGCTTCATCTCTTCTTCGTCGGCGAATACAGTGCTGTCCGTCTCGACATCAATCTGATACTGGCGCGTTTTGTCATCGCGCATGATCTGAAGCATTTCGTCGGTGACTTCCATGCCCGTAATGCGCTGAAGAATCTCTGGCTCGTAATTCTCGGCGATCAACTCGGCCTTGATACGGAATAAATCGCGGATGTATTTCTGAACCGCATCCTGGCGTAAGCGCAAGCGCATGGAGCCATAATGCGCCTTGAGCTGCTGTGCAGTAGCCGTTTCAGATGCCTTGGTTCCACCACCGCGAATAATGTCCGAGATTCCCGTCACTTCATAGATAATCTGCAAAATCTGGGTTCGCTGGGTATAAAGACCCTGCAAGACCAAGGAAATCTGTGAGATATCCTCAGTCTGGAACACCACCGACAGACCGCCCTTCTGGGCTAACGAGGAAAAGTTCTCCGACGGCACGAAGTCGTTATCTCCGGCAGTAGCGAGATTGGCAAGTTCCGGCACCGAAGAATCATAAACCCCGCGCCGTTTCAATCCTTCAATCAGGTGCGCGATGCGGCTTGTTACCCGATCCAGCTCATCTGCCTGATCCTGATACAGCGTAAACTCCGGCACCGGCACGGACGTATTATTGGTCCGTACTGCAATCAGAGGCGTCGGCGTCGGAAAGAAATCGGTTAACTGGTAAGGATCATCATCTTCAGCCAACACGTCTTTATAACCAGTGGCGATGAAAAGCCGCTTATGCTGGACTTTGTCCCAGATTTCCCAGACTTCAGCGCGATTGTAGATTTCATCTAACTGTTCATTGCTTTCCGTGTCGGGCATCCATGTGAGCGGAACTTCATAAGCGTGCTCAAAGCCACGGCCTACAAGATCCTCTCGCGTAAATAGATGGCGCCGCGCGCGCCATGTCACATCTTCAGGCCTACGGCTTGGACTTTCGCGGTAGTCCTGCCAATGAACGTACTCGAAACGACACCGCTGATCGCCAAGGCGCTCGATCTCTTCTTCCTCAACGATATCTACATCATCATTCTTGATCTCAACTTTAATCTTTTCCTTAACGATAATAGGCTCATAAACCACCCAGACCACTCCTCGCCCAGGTAAGAGATAGTCTTCCAACGCAGATTGCAGCGGTCGGCTGGCATCGTAAGTATCAAGATCGTAAGAGAGCGTTCGTTCCAACAGAATAGCCACTTGCCGGGCAGCCGGGTTCGGATCGGGAAACCGGCGTTGCACATCCGGTTTTGCCATACGCGCAAATAAAGCGCCCTTCAGCGTTTCTGTATTGGCCCATAAGATATTGAACGCACTGCTCATGGGGCCAAGAACAGCATTACCCCCGCGTTCGTCGCGGTAGCGCTCGACCACACGGTTGCCGCGCTCACGCCAGTCACGCTCGAACTGGCTGGCTTGCTCTAACTCGTTCTGCCAGTAACGTGACGGCCCGAGGAGCTTTTCCTGTTCAGCGCGTGTGTCGTCTTTATCAGCCATCGCTAATACTTGCTCCGCTTACCTTTCCGCGCACAGAAATTCCCGCGCTATGCACGGTATCGGGATCGCCGGAAACCAATGGATGCCACCATTCCAGCGGCTCGCCCCGTGCCAATTTCGCATACGCGCAGGTATCAGGGAGCCAATCGCATTCACGCACGAACTGTGGCGACAATGTGATGCAATTCGGAACACGCTTTGCCCGATGTTCATAATCAGTACAACGTATTTCAGTGGTATGAAGCAAATGACAGGCAAGATCCGTATATAAAATCTCTCCGGTTTCAGCGCTTCTGATCTTGATGGCACAACATTTGCCGCATCCGTCACATAGGGATTCCCATTCACTCTCGGACATCTCCTCCAGCAATTTGGTTTCCCAAAAGTTCATACCGCTATCCAAATTGCTGCATGACCTGAGCAGCCGCATTTGCACCCATTGACCCAGTCCCCGACATTGGCTGTCCTGCGGGCATGGACTGTGGAGGAACCATGCCGGGGACGGGCATCTCTGGAAGACCGGGCGGGAGGACACCCGGGAGACCAGGGGGAGGAACGGCCATCATCATTGGAGCTGGCCCTGGCTCTGGCCCTAAAGCAGGCAGAGGAATTTCTTCCGTTTTCGTCGTTGTTCTGGGGACGCCACTGTAATCAACGGGTGTGTCCGTTGTCTTGACAGTAATCTTCGCCATCAGAACGCCGCCCATCATCGAGGCGTCCTCGACACCAAAGCCATAATCATCATCCAGGCCGTAATCAATCGCCATTAAATGCGCGGCTCCCTGTAACTGGCTTCCTCAAAATCATGTATTTCCCACATTTCGTCAAGACTTGGTTTTTTTGTAAGTTCTTCGCGCCAGTCAGGGTTTGGCTCTTTGGGCTTCAGATTACGGTAGGCAATCGACAAATATCTAAAAGAATCAGCAGCATGAGAGGCCCAGTTATGCAGGGGTGTCTTGCGAAATACGCGCTTAACGTCATCCCATTCACGCTGATAAGAGCGCAATGAATTAATACCCTGCTCGCAATTCAGCTCATCAAAATAGCAATGGCGCAATAACAAGCGCGCTGCGTTAATACCGTCTGACACCTTGTGGCTCGGTACGATCTTGGGCTTGCGGCCCATGTTAATCAGTGTCTCTACACGAGTTCTGCCGGTGCCCAGCTCACGGACCTTGGCATCGTGGGGCAACCAGTCGTCGCCGTACCAGTAGCCCTTTTCCTGCATGACCTTGACGTAGTGCTCCAGCCCTACGTTGTTGTGTTCGTAGAAATCAATGACTCGCACTTCGCCCAAAGTAACCTGGAAAAACCACAAAGCGCACGAATCGCTGATACCAAGATCCCACGAAACGTGAACAGGCAACGCTTCATCATATTCAACACGGGCTATACGCCCCTCTTTCTCAGCATCATCAATCACACCGCCGTAATAACTCCCCTTGATAGCAGCCGTCCACGAGCATTCAAATTCCTGAAGGTACTCATCTTCGCCCATTTCGACCTTGGCAGCAGCAAGCTCCGTTGCATCTATGACATCCGTCTCAGACGCGCGATATATGACGCTATGCCATTCGGCATCGTCAATCGTGTCCTCATAAAGCCGCCAGAAGTGGTTGCGGCCCTTGGGAGTTCCAATGAATATCGCCCATCCGCGACGATCAACCAGCGCTGGCCGGATGATCTCGCTCCAAACACGCGGGCTCATATCGGCATATTCATCAAGAACTACGCCATCCAGGAAAATCCCCCGCAGGGCATCGGGGTCATCTCCCGCTCCACCCAGCCGAATACGGCTGCCATTCAACAAATCAACCCGTAATTCCGACTGATTGATCCTGGTGCCGGGCAGATCCTTGGCGTAATAGCAGAGATAATCCCATGCCACCTGCTTGGCCTGGCGATAATAGGGCGCGAGATACATAAACCGCCCGTCATGGCGCTCTGTTTTGATCTCAAGCGCCTTCCTCAACAGCTCTGTCACGGCATAAACACTCTTCCCCCACCGCCGATGGCTGACGCAAATCTTAAACCGCTTCTCGTTCTTATGCAGATCGAACTGCTGAGGACGCGGCGTATAGGGAATTTCAATATTCATGCCCCTATTCCTGCTCATCCGATTGGTCTTGCTTCACTTCATCACCAAGCACAAAACCAAGATCGTTCTCACGCAGAAACTCCCGCACGGTCACCACCGGAATACTCCACGCCATGTGCGGCACCGGCGTGCGGAACACGGCAGTCACCCGCGACGGCACACCAACCAGTACATGCTCGCCATCGTGCTCGACAAAAAGCGCTCCACCAGAGTTGCCCCATATAATCGGTGCTGTCGTCAACAAGTAGGGATAGCCCTTTATAACAGCTCGCTGGTGTGCAATCTCTCCGCTGGTAGCAAAAGGCGGCTGGCCAAGCCCTGCACCGATGGCCCAGACCTGGTCCATGAGCCTGGGATGCGAGCCTTCCGGCAGCAGCGTAGCTACGAACTCAACGCCCTGTTCGTGATCTTCAAGCTCAAGAACTGCCAGATCGCGATGCTGGTCGTAGCTGAGAATTACAGATCGTCTCACCCGCTCTCCAACCGCCCTCGAACAATCATTATATTCATACCAGGCAATCGGTAGCGGCTCCCGCCGCTCGATCTCACGCTTCTCGCCTGCCTGCGGATCCCATTCCTCGGCGACCCTGATGGCACCCGCCACAACATGATGATTGGTCAAAACAAGTGTGCGTATCCCGAGCTGCTCTTCGGAAGGCTGCACCCCGCTCCAGATAACCGTCCCGGAACCAATATCGGCAACCTTCGTTACGGTGTACAGCATCTCGAAATGCCGCGCGTCACAAGCAGCCTGAGCTACCACCGGATTCGGAAAAAGCGCGACAATCATAACAAGCGCGGCGATCCTAGCTATCAAGCTCTGCTTTCCTTCCGGTGAAGTTCTCCCACCGCTGCACGATCACGTCGCAATAAATAGGGCTGATTTCAATCCCATGACCGCGTCGGCCAGTTTGTTCGGCAGCTATTAAAGTAGAACCCGACCCCAA
>Ga0114900_1002498_pt1 | contig 10143 bp, 11 predicted proteins | sample MalvireepMed_231_FD_89685 | JGI IMG/M metagenome (GOLD analysis project Ga0114900, IMG submission 89685) | Marine viral communities from the Global Malaspina Expedition - Malaspina viral metaG DeepMed_231 | ecosystem: Environmental > Aquatic > Marine > Oceanic | place: Mediterranean Sea...
CCTAATCACCTCGGCGTGAAATCAGGTCGTCACCCGGAGGTCGCCATGCAGAGCTTTCAACCCCCCCGCCGCATCCTCATGGGGCCTGGCCCGTCCGATGTGAGCCCGCGGGTGCTGGCCGCCCTGGCCCGGCCGACGATCGGCCATCTGGACCCTGCGTTCCAGGGGCTGATGGAGGAGATCAAGGCGGCTCTGTCGCGGCTGTTCAATGCGCCAGATCACATCTGCGTGCCCCTGCCGGCGCCCGGCACGGCGGGCATGGAGGCGGCCCTGATGAACCTGTTGGAGCCCGGCGACCTGGCGGTGATCTGCGTCAATGGCGTGTTCGGCACGCGGATGGTCGACATGGCCGGCCGCGCCGGCGCTGAGGTGGTCACCGTGGATGACGAATGGGGGACCCCCGTCGACCCGGCCAAGGTCGAGGCGGCGCTGGCCGGCCGCCAGGCCAAGGTGCTGGCCTTCGTCCATGCTGAAACCTCCACCGGCGTGCGCAGCGATGCGGCCAGCCTCTGCGCCCTGGCCCGCAAGTACGGCGCGCTCTCCATCGTCGACTGCGTGACCTCGCTTGGGGGCATCGCCGTGGATGCCGCAGCCTGGGACGCCGACGTGGTCTATTCCGGCACGCAGAAGTGCCTTTCGGCGCCGCCCGGCCTCTCGCCGGTGGCCTTCTCGAAGCGGGCCGTGGCGTCCATCGCCGCGCGCAAGGAAAAGCCGCGCAACTGGCTCTACGACATCGGCCTGCTCATGAGCTACTGGGGCGGGGAGGGCGGCCGGACCTACCACCACACCGCGCCGATCAACGCCCTCTATGGCCTGCATGAATCCCTGGTCGCCCTGTTCGAAGAAGGCCAGCAGGCGGCCTTCGTCCGCCACGCGCGGATGCACGAGTCCCTGGTGGCGGGGCTGGAGGCCCTGGGCCTGGAGATGCTGGTGGCGCCCGAGCATCGCCTGCCGCAGCTCAATACGGTGAAGATCCCCGAGGGGATCGATGAGGCGGCGGTGCGCAATCACGTTCTGGAGCATTGGAATCTGGAGATCGGCGCCGGCCTTGGCCCGCTGAAGGGCAAGGTCTGGCGGATCGGGCTGATGGGCGCCTCGGCCAGCCCCTGGCATGTCCGCCTCTGCCTCACGGCCCTGGCCGAGGCCCTGGCGGTCCAGGGCTTCGCCGGCGCCAAGGACAAGGCCCTGGCCGCCGCCGACGCCAAGCTGGCGGCCTGATCGCTTTCCAGCGGGGCCTTAGGGGGCTAAGGCGCGAGCATGCGTCGTGTCGTCCAGATCGCCGCCCCCTGGCGCGAGCCCGCCCTGGCCCTTGCCGCCCTGGCGGACGAGGCCTGGAGTCTGTGCCTGCTGTCGGGCGGCGGGGGCGAGCGCGGACGCTGGTCCTATCTGGCGGCCCGGCCGCAGCGCGTGCTGGTGGTCGAGGCCGCCGAGGCGGGCGATCCCTTCGCAGCCCTGGCTGATCTGATCCCCGAGGGAGACGTGCTCGCCGACGGGCCGCCCTTCCAGGGGGGCGTGGCGGGCCTGGCGACCTATGAGCTCGGCGCCCGCGCGCAAGGACTGGACCTGGCGGCGCATCCTGACTGGGCGCATCTGGCGGTGGGGCTCTATCCGGCCGTCCTGGCCTTTGATCATCAGGCGCAACGGCTGCTGGCCATCGGCCGCGGCGACAGCCGGGAGCAGGCCCTGGAGCGGGCGCACGCACTGCTCGCCGCCCTGGAGGCCGGACCCCGCTCCACGCCGCCAGCCGTGCTGGCTGGCCCCATGGCCGTCTCCCCAGGCGGCGCCTATGAGGACGCCGTGGCCGAGGTGGTCGGGCGGATCGCCGCCGGCGAGATCTTCCAGGCCAATATCGCTCGCCGATGGACTGGCGCGCTGGCGTCGGGCGCAAGTCCCTATGACCTGTTCGCCAGCCTGGCCCGGCGCTCGGCGGCGCCCTTCGCCGCCTATCTGCGCCTGCCAGGCCGGGCGGTGGTGTCCAATTCGCCCGAACGCTTCGTCGCCCTGCGCCGGGGGCCGGCCGGCCTGACCGCCGAGACCCGGCCTATCAAGGGCACGCGCCCCAGGGGCTGTGACGCCGTCCAGGACGCCGCGCTGGCGGCCGAGCTGCTGGCCAGCCCCAAGGACCGGGCCGAGAACCTGATGATCGTGGACCTGATGCGCAACGATCTCGCCCGGGTCTGCCGGCCAGGCACGGTGCGGGTCCCGGACCTGTTCGCCGTCGAGAGCTTCGCTAATGTGCACCACCTGGTCTCCACGGTGACAGGCGTCCTGCAGGCGGGACAGGGGGCGGCCGACCTGTTGCGGGCGGCCTTTCCCCCCGGCTCCATCACCGGCGCGCCCAAGATCCAGGCGATGAAGGTGATCGCCGGCCTCGAGCCGCCGCGGGGACCCTATTGCGGCGCGATCTTCTGGGCCGGCGTCGATGGGGCCTTCGACTCCAGCGTCCTGATCCGCACCGCCGCCTGCGTGGAGACGGTCGAGGGGTGGCAGGTGGAGGCCCGGGCCGGCGCCGGCCTGGTGGCCGACAGCGATCCCGTCGCCGAGCGGCTGGAGACCGAGGCCAAGATCTCCGCCCTGCTGGCGGCGCTTTCCTCTGACCCGCGAGGCGCGGCATGACCCTGCCCCTGGACGACCGCGGCCTGCTGCTGGGCGACGGGCTGTTCGAGACCCTGTTGGTGATCGACGGCGCGCCGGTCTGGTGGGACGCGCACATGGCCAGGCTGCGTCGAGGATGCGCTGCTCTTAGGCTGCCGGAACCGACCGAGGACGAGGCCCTGGCCGCCGCGCGACAGGCCCTGACGGCGGCGGAGGCCTCGCCACGGGCGGCGCTGCGGCTGACCTGGACGGCGGGGTCGGGCGGACGAGGCCTGGACCGGCCGCCCCTCCTCGCGCCTCGCCTGCTGGCGAGCCTCGCGCCTGCGCCGCGGCCCACCGGACTCCTGCGTCTGGCGACCGTCAGTGTTCGGCGCAACGCTGGATCGCCGACCTCGCGACACAAGACCCTGGCCTATCTGGACAATGTGCTGGCCCGGCGCGAGGCGCAGGCGGCCGGCGCGGACGAGGCGGTGATGCTCAACACCGATGGCGATGTGGCCTGCGCCGCGGCGGCCAATATCTTCTGGGTTGAGGATGGCGAGCTTTTCACCCCGGCCCTGGACTGCGGCGTGCTCGATGGCCTGACGCGGGCGGCGGTGATGGACCGGGCGGCTGTCCTGGGCGTGGCGGTGCGTGAGGTGCGGGCCGGGCGAGCGGTCCTGGGGCATGCCGAGGCTGTCTTTCTGACCAACAGCCTGATCGGCCTACGGCCGGCGACCACTCTGGACGAGCGCCCCTTGAAGCGGCCGCCGCTGCTCGACGCTTTGGCGGAAGCCTTGCCCTAGGATCAGCAGTCGGTGCAGTTCACCATCTCCAGCTTACGCGGGCGGAGATAGTAGGTGTCCTTGAAGTTCAGGGCGTTGGGGATCGCGTACTTGATGGGCGAGTCATAGTTGTAGGTCATCTCGCTCATGATCAGGGTGTCATAGGCGGCCATCAGATTCGCGGGCAGGCCCGTGACCGTGGAGCCCTTGCCAAAGGCTGCCATGCCCTTGCCATGGCTCCACACCACCTTGGGCACGCCGTTGGCGTCGGCCCGGATGGCTGTCGTGCGGATCTTCATGCCGGCAGGGGAGAAGGGGGAGAGGATCTCTTCGGCGATCGAGAACAGGTCATTCAGTTCGCCGCGGGTGGTCAGGGTGTCCTGGGCCACCAGGTCGGCGACCACGGCCGTAGCGTGACTGGCGCGGCGATCGGCCATCAGCGCCATGGTGACCTCGGCCAGGCCCATATAGATCAGGATCAGCACCGGCGCGATGAGCGCAAACTCCACGGCGGCGACGCCCTTGCGGTCGCGGGCGAAGCGGATCAGGCGGTGAACTGCCCCCATCATTTGCAGCCCGCCCCGCTTGGCGCCTGATCGCTGTAGGGCTCATTGCGGAAGGCGTCGACGGCGGTCAACAGGCGCTTGTCCGTGCCGGAATTGACCAGGGCGTTGCTGATCAGCGGCGTGAAGATCTGCCAGCTGTAATAGGTGCGGACCAGCACGATGTCCGCCGGGCCGCCCGGCGACCAGCAGGTGTTGTTTTCGTTGAAGGTGCTTCCGCCCTCGGCCGGGTCGTCCTTCAGGCTGGTGAAGTCGTCATAGGTCCGGACATCGACATAGAGGTTGCTGCCGCAACTGGGGCCAAGCCAGCTCATGCGGTCGCAGACCGCTTCAGCGAAGCTTTCCCTGGTTCCGCCGCTTGTCTGCATCTCGCCGGTGCGGATCGCCCGGGCGGCGCTGGTGGTCGCCGATTCCAGGGCCGTCGACATCATGAACACCAGGGCCAGCTCCAAGATGCCGAAGATCAGCATCAGGAGGGGGCCCGCGATGAAGGCGAACTCCACCGCGGTCGCACCCTCTCGGGCGCGGACGAAGGCGCGCAGGGTGTGGATCGGGTTGTGGGCGGCGCGCGGCATTCTGCGGGTCCATCCGGTTTGCGCGGACCCTAGACCGATTGGCCTAAGCGATGCTTAAGCCCTCAGGGAACCGGTGTCTGAGGGGCGTCGCCGCCGATCGACTGGCACAGCGGCGCGCAGGAGAAGGTGCGGGTTTCGCCGCCACGGAAATACGAGACCTGACCTTCGTTCCGGGCGCTGACCACGATGTCACGGTCGAACAGAGTGCGGCCCTGGGCGTCGGTCACAACGACATTGGTGACGCCATAGCCCTTGCCGATCACCACCAGATCGCGAGCGCCCAGCAGGCTGACGTCGGCCACCCGCGGATTGGCCACGACAACATTGCGCGCGGCGCCGGCCAGCCGGACCTGAGACCCTTGATCGAGATAGACCGACAGGGGCGCCGCGGCCGCCGGGGCGGCGATCAGGAAGCCGGCGAGGGCGCAGACGGCGAGGCGAAGCATGGCGGTTCCGGTGGACTGCTGGCGTCAGACTTGAGCGATCAGAGTCGATCCGAATGGTCAACAAAGGCTGAATCCGAGCCGACTCGCGCGCGGGCGTGAATCATAAAGGGAAGAGGCCAAAATCCACGCGATTCACCCTTCGTGGTTAATGAAAGATAATAGTAAACGCAAGTAAACCAAAACAAAAATGGATCGAATACTCTCTGATTTACTCGGCATTAAGCCAGCTGCGGCATTGTGACCCTGCAATTCGGGGCGAGCAGACCACCAAGGCCTGATCCCCGATCAATCTGCTCGCCAACATAGGAGATCGAGCAATGTCCAAGTTCGTCACGCGCTTCCTGAAGGATGAGTCCGGCGCCACCGCCATCGAGTATGGCCTGATCGCCGCCCTGATCGCCGTCGTGCTGATCACCGCCCTGAACACCCTGGGCACCAACCTGAAGGGCACCTTCGGCATGGTCGCCGGCAAGCTGCCCCAGACCTAAGAACAAGGGTCGTCCCAACTGCGAGGGCGACGATCTGACGACCAGGGCCGCGGCGGACACGTCGCGGCCCTTTCTTTATCTGCACGAAACCAAGCGTTCACCCGCCGTGCGCAGACTGTCCAGCAGCAAGTCCGTTCCGCACCTGCTGCAAGAGCCCGCCCATGATCGCCCAAGCCCAGGCTGTTCTGCTCGTCGTCTGCCCGGCCCTGCTGATCGTGGCGGCGCTGAAGGATGTGACCACCTACACCATCCCCAACTGGATCTCCCTGGCGCTCATCGCGGCCTTCTTCCCCACGGCCCTGGTCCTCGGCCTTGATCTCAGCGTTCTGGGGTTGCACGCGGCGATTGGCGTTGCCGCCCTGGTCGCCGGCATGGCGATGTTCGCCTTCGGCTGGATCGGTGGCGGGGACGCCAAGGTGTTCGCCGCTACGGCCCTGTGGCTGGGCTGGCCCGCCTCGGCGACCTTCCTGCTGGTGACGGCCCTGGCCGGCGGCGTCCTTGCGGTCACGCTCCTGGCCATGCGCTCGATCCTGCTGCGTCCCTACGTGTCGGCTGGCCCGGCCTGGCTCAGCCGTCTGGCCGAACCAGGTGAGAATGTCCCCTATGGCCTGGCCATCTGCATCGGCGGCCTGGCGGCCTTTCCCGCCAGCAGTCTGGTCCAGGCGCTCGCTTCGGCCGCTCCCCTTTAGCCGCTGTTAACCATGGGCGCCCGACAAGGATCACGCCGCCAGAAGGCCGCAGAACGATTTTGAGTCGCGGTTGGCCGCCGGAACCGGCGCGCCGCCCCATCCCCGCCAGCGGGAGCGTATTGGGAATTTCATGGGCGCCGTCCGCATCGCCATTCTGGCCGCCGCCGCCGTAGCCGCCATCCTGCTGGCCTTCATTGTGCGCGGGATGATGAGTTCCGGCGAGCCGTCCGAGGTCGCCGCTCCGGCGGAAGCCCGCCCCGTGGCCCAGGTCCTGGTGGCCAAGGAAGACCTCGCCGTCGGAACCCGCATCACCTCGACCATGCTGGGCTGGCAGGCCTGGCCGGTGGAGGCGCTCAACCCGGCCTTCGTCACCGATGGCAAGACCGCCATTCCGCCCAAGGACGGCGCCGAAAGGGTCGCTGAGAAGGCTGGCCAGGCCGCCGCCACCCTGATGGGCGACAATCCGATCCAGGCCTTCGAGGGCGCGATCGTCCGCGAAGCCATCGCCGCAGGCGAGCCCGTCACCACGCGCAAGGTCATCCGCGGCGGGGAGGGCGGCTACATGTCTGTCGTCCTCGGCCCCGGCATGCGGGCCGTCTCTGTGCCGGTCTCGGCCGAAACCGCCGGCGGCGGCTTCATCCTGCCCGGCGACCGGGTTGATGTGCTGCAGAGCCGCGAGGACTCCGAGGGTGCGGTGATCACCGAAACCCTGATGCGCAACCTGCGGGTCCTGGCCATCGACCAGGCCACGGAGCCGGCCGAAGATTCCAACACCATGATCGGCGCCGTCGCCACCCTGGAGGCGCCCGCCGCCGACGCGGAGGTCCTGGTGCGGGGCAAGGCGGCCGGCGAGATGATTCTGGCCCTGCGCGCCTATACCGACATTGGCGGACCCGTGGGACGTGGGGGCATGGCCGAGGCCGAGAGCCAGACCGTGCGCATCTATCGCGACGGCGAAATGACCGAGGTTTCCGTCCAATGAGGCGCCTTTCCCCCCTGATGGCGGCCGCCCTGGGCCTCAGCCTGCTCGCGGCGCTTCCGACCAGCGCCCAGGACCTGGCGGGCGCGGCCCCGAACTACGCAGCACAAGGCTCGACCATCCGGGTCGATCTGGCCGGCGGCGGCGCCACCCAGGCTCTGACCCTGCCGCGGGGCAAGTCGGCGATCATCGAGCTGCCGGTCGACGCCCGCGACGTGCTGGTGACCAATCCCGAGGTGGCCGACGCGGTGCTGCGCTCGCCCCGGCGGATCTATGTGCTGGGCGTGGCGGCTGGTCAGACCGATGCGGTCTTCTTCGACGGCGCAGGCCGCCGGATACTGTCCCTCGACATCCGGGTCGATCAGGACACCGGCGCGGTGGCCCAGACCATCAACCGCCTGCTGCCGGGCGCGCGCGTGCGGGTCGACGCCATGAACGACAGCCTGATCCTGTCGGGTGAGGTGATGAGTCTGTCGGACGCCGACAAGGCGCTGCAGATCGCCCGGGCGGCGGTGGCCGAGCCCGATCAGGTGCTGAACATGCTGTCCATCGCCGGCAAGGACCAGGTGATGCTCAAGGTGCGCATCGTCGAAGTGCAGCGCACCGTCATCAAGCAGCTCGGCTTCAACACCAATGCGGTTCTGAACCAGCTGGGCGAACCCCAGTATATGTTCAACAACGCCGCCTCCTTCGCGGTGAACGGCGGCCTGATCGGCGGCCTCACCGGGGGCTACAACCTAGACACGACTAAGCAACCCATCATGCAGCGTCCCTGCGGTTGGGTGGAGGCGCCGGACGAACTCTGCGATGTTGTCGTGCGCAACGGCGGCAACTCGGATACGGCGACCATCAAGGAAGGCCTCGCCGGCGATCCCGGCTTGAACCAGGCCGAGGCCATGATCGAGGCCTTCGAACGGGTGGGCCTGGTCCGAACCCTGGCCGAACCCAACCTGACGGCGGTGTCGGGCGAGGCCGCCAAGTTCCTGGCCGGCGGCGAGTTCCCGGTGCCGGTGGGTCAGGACGACACCGGCCGCATCAGCATCGAGTTCAAGCCCTTCGGCGTCGGCCTGGGCTTCACGCCGGTGGTCCTGTCGGGGGGGCGGATCTCCCTGAGGATCTCCACCGAGGTCTCCGAGCTCACCAATGAGGGGTCCTTCACGGTCAGCAATGGCGCGAGCGCGCCGGCCCTAGTCATCCCGGCGCTGAGCGTGCGCCGGGCCGAGACCATGGTGGAGCTGCCCTCGGGCGGCGCCATGATGATTGCAGGCCTGTTGCGCGAACAGACCAAGCAGGCGGTGGACTCCCTGCCGGGCATGACCAACCTGCCGGTGCTCGGCACGCTGTTCCGGTCGCGGGATTATCTGCAGGGCGAGACCGAACTGGTGATCATCGTCACCCCCTATCTCGTCCAGCCGACCTCGCCGGATAGCTTGCAGACCCCGGCCGATGGTCTGCGGATCGCGTCGGATCCGGAAACCATCCTCCTGGGGCGCCTGAATCGCGCCTACAAGGCCAAGCCGCAGCCGCCAGGCGCGCCGGCCTACCAGGGCCCCTATGGCTATGTGATCGAGTGAGCGCCGCCATGACCCGCACCCTGCGTCGTTTCATGCCCCTGGCCCTGGCCGCTGGTCTCGCCGCCTGCGCCTCGGCGCCGCCCCGCGAGGGTGCGGTGGCTAAACCCGCCACCCCGCTGGACCAGTATCGCGCCCAGGTGACCCCGCGTCCGGAAGAGGTTCTGCTGGCGATCCATGCGCAAGGGATTTCCGGACCCCAGGCCGACGCGCTTGCGGGCCTGGTGGCCGGCTGGCGCGCGGCCGATGGCGGCGTCATCCGCATCCAGGCGCCGACCCGCGGCGTGGACTCCGCGGCGGCCTATCGGATGGGTGAGAGCGTGCGCGCCTTTCTTATTTCCCAAGGGGCGCCGCCGGCGGCCGTCGAGGTGGTCGGCTATGATGCGACGGGCGCCGCCCCGGCGCCGATGATCGTCGGTTATCTCCGCTATGAGGCGCAGGTCCCCGACTGCGGCGAGAGCTGGGACAATCTCAGCAGCAGCTGGAACAATCGGGTGTCGGCCAACTTCGGCTGCGCCGTGACCGCCAACCTGGCCGCCCAGATCGCCAATCCCGCCGACCTGGTTGGGCCACGGACCATGGATGCGCCTGACGCCGCGCGCCGCGCCGACGTGTTGGCCAAGTACCGTGACGGCGAGATCACCTCGACCGAGTCTGACGACCGGTCCACCGGCCTCGTCTCCCAGGTCGTGAGGTAGGGGCCTGATGCGCGCGAGTTCCGGACCAGACCCATTCGATCTCCAGTTCGACGCCGACGATGACTTCGGCGCGCCGGGCGACGACGCCTGGGGCGCGCCGGCCGCGCGTCCGGCCCCCGATCGCGATCCGTTCGCCGATCTCGAACCCCCGGCGGCGCGGGCCGTGGCCGCCGATCCCCTGCGGATCGATCCCCCTGTCCAAGGCCGTCGCTCCACAGCGGCTGAACCGGCCACCGACAATCCGGTTCACGAGATGATGGCCTCGGCGGAGGCCGCCTTCGGCGACACCTCCGTGCCGCGGATCACCATCCATGCCTTCACCGAGCGCGACCGCACCGCCGATCTGATCGAACATGCCGCCAAGGACCGCCGCATGGAGCGGGCCACGGTCACGGTGCGCGAGGGTGGCCTGGCGGCGGCCGTCACCGCCTATCAGAACCAGCCGACTCCGCCCCTGCTGGTGGTGGAGTGCTGCGAGGGCGGCGCCCAGCTCCTGGCGCACCTCGACAAGCTGGCCGAGGTCTGCGACCCCGGCTCCAAGGTGGTGGTGATCGGCGCGGCCAACGACATCGCCCTCTATCGCGAGCTCATGCGCAGAGGGGTGAGCGAGTACCTCGTCCCGCCGATGAAGCCATTGCAGTTCGTGCGGTCGATCGCCGGCCTCTACGCCGATCCCAGCGCCCCCTTCGTGGGCCGGCAGATCGCCTTCTGCGGCGCCAAGGGCGGGGTCGGCGCCTCGACCCTGGCCCACAACATCGCCCACGCCATCACCGAG
>Ga0114900_1002502_pt1 | contig 10133 bp, 10 predicted proteins | sample MalvireepMed_231_FD_89685 | JGI IMG/M metagenome (GOLD analysis project Ga0114900, IMG submission 89685) | Marine viral communities from the Global Malaspina Expedition - Malaspina viral metaG DeepMed_231 | ecosystem: Environmental > Aquatic > Marine > Oceanic | place: Mediterranean Sea...
CTATCCCAACAGTTTCGAGGAAGGCTGCACCGACACCACGGCGGAATATTCGCTGCGCGATGATGGCAAGGTCACCGTCATCAATTCCTGCGAGATCGAGGGCCGGGACGACCGCAAGGTGGCCGAAGGCGTGGCGCGCGTGGTCGAGGGCTCGAACAATTCCAAGCTCGAGGTGAAGTTCGCGCCCTCCTGGGTCCCGTTCGCTTGGGGCGACTACTGGATTCTGCACCTCGAGCCGGACTATTCCGCCGCCCTCGTCGGCTCTCCCGATGGCAAATACCTCTGGATCCTCGCGCGAGAAGAGACCCTGGCCGATGCGATGCTGGAAACCATTCTGGAGAAGGCTGCCGCGCTCGGCTACCAGACCGACCCGCTCGTTTACCGCGAGCCCTCCGGCGAATGACGGGCTTTCCCCTCGGGGCATGATTGGCGCGGGCTACCGCTCGCGCTATGCTGCCCCAAAAAAGAGGGGAAGGAGATGTCGGAGGGCTTCCAGCTACCTGAGATCAATCGCGTCGGGCTGCTTGCGCCGCTCGACTGGCTCGCCGCCGGATGGCGTGACCTCTGGCGTGCGCCGGGGCCGTGCCTGGCCTATGGCGTGGGGCTCGCCCTGCTGAGTGCGGGCGTGACCGGCACGCTCTATCTCACTGGCCAGTTCACCTGGTTCCTAGTGCTCGCCGGAGGCTTCCTGATCGTTGCGCCGCTGCTCGGTCTCGGGCTCTACCGCGCCGCGCGCCTGATGTCGGAAGGCCGCCAGCCCAAGTTTGGCGAGATGCTGTGGCAGCCGGGCATGATCCGCGCCGATACGATCCTGCTCGGGGTCGCGCTCTTTGTCCTGTTCGGGCTCTGGGCGGAAGCGGCCTACATCATCTACGGCCTCTCGACCTATTCGGTGCACCAGACCATTGGCGACTTCCTCGCCTTCCTGCTGACAACACCGGAGGGCCTGCGCATGGCGCTGATCGGCAGCTGTGTCGGCGGGGTGATCGCCTTCATCGCGTTCACGCTGGTCGCCGTGTCCGCGCCGCTGCTGCTGGAGGAGGGGAGCGACGTCTTCATCTCGGTCATCACCAGCGCGCGGGCGGTCCTCGCCAACCTGCCGGCCATGCTGCTCTGGGCCTTCCTGATCGCGCTGCTCGTCGGGGTGGGGATGGCGTTCGCGCTGATCGGTCTGATCGTGGTCTTCCCGTGGATCGGTCTGGCCAGCTGGCATGCCTGCCGCGCCACTGTATCGTCTAACGACTCGGCGAGGCTGCAGGCGCGCCATGCCAATCAGTGACAGCCGGGACATCCCGCCAGCGCAGTTTTCCTATCGCAGACGCCAGTCCTCCGGCAGCGGAGGCATGTTCTGACGGGCCCGCATGTGGTTGATCCGCTCGCGCTGCGGCAAGGCATAGAAGTCTTCGCTCGGCAGGGTCATGTCATACCACTCGTGAAACGGGCGGGCCTTGCGGCTCAGAAAGGTGCGGAATCCGCTCTCGTCCCAATTGTAACCATGCGCGTTGCCGTTCATGCCGTAATCGAGAATGGCTTTCATCTTGTCGCTGTCCGAGGTGATGTCGCGCTCTTTCAGGAATTCGACCGTTACCTCGTATGTTCGCCGATCGACGCGGATCAGGATGTGGCCGGAGTCATCTGTCGTGTAGGCATTGGCGTAAAAGCCGTTGCCCCAATAGGCATCGGCATACTTGTAGCCATTGCGCCAGCCGGCATTGTTCATCTCGTAGTAGCGATCAACGACATCATCGGCTGTGAACGTTCGCCCGCCGCTGCGGAAGCTTCTGTCGGCATCGAACTTCGGGCTGAGGGTCACCGGTTCGCCCATATTGACGCCGAGTCGCCTGGTCACGTCCCATACAGACCAGAAGCGCTGGACGAAATCGTATTGCGCCTGAGCCTCCTGGAACATTGGCAACTCGCTTCCCGCTATGCCGCGATAGGCGTCAAGCCAGTCGTTAGCGTCTGCGGCCTGTTCCGCCCCGCGTGCGCTGAAAAGGGCAAATTCGAACGCGTCGCGCAGGATGGCTTTGCGGTCCGGGTTGAGTCGCTCGGCCAAACTGAACATGAATGAGGCTCGCGTGAAATCGTCATTCCTTCGAGCTATCGGGTTTGAACCCACGACGTCCGGAACATCTGTCGCAGACACCGTCAGCGCGTAGGCACATGACCGCGCAAGCTTTGGACCTGTGGGGCTCTCGCTGACATTTTGGACGACCGCCTCAAAGCCTGACCTGTTAAACAGGAAGCCCAGATCGCTCGCATAGGTGCGGCACCGGTCGATATGGCATTTGAACGGCTGGTCCTTGCAGGTAATGAAAATGGGTGAACCGACAGCCTCCAGAGTAAGATCGAACAAGGCCTTCGAGCGCATGTCCATATATTCATTCCACAGACGCTGGGAGGCACTGGACGAGACGGCTTGAAACGGGGTGGCCTGGTGCTGCGGGGCAGGGTGGCTGGACGCTCCGGTTGGCAGGCCCGGCCTGGATGGATCGGGAGGGGCTGAGGAGGGGACGGGACCCTTTGGAACGCCCTCCTCGACCGCAGCTGCCTGACTACGGCGTTCCGCATCGAGTTCGTTGGCAAATTCGGTGAATGCGGCGGAATCGTCTTCGCTCGTCCTGCCGGTATCGTTGGCCTGGTCTGGTGGTGGTGTATGGTCTTCTTCGGAAGCCGCTTTGCTGCAGGCGGTTATCAGGACAGCCAGAAGAGTGGCCAAGGCCGCCGCTTTGATCTGTTTTCGGTCCACAACATCTCTCTCCCCGGTTTGCTGTATCAAAACGAAGGATGGGCGGCAATTCACACTACCGGGCGTGTTGGCATTGTCGATTGAGGGGATGACCTGACGGTTGAGGTTGACTATAGGGTCGGCGACCTGACGGGCATGCGCCGGACAGCGGAACGCGCGCCCTACCACAAACAAGACGACTTACGGAGAGCGCGCCATGACCGCGAAGCTGCAGACCATCATCGAACAGGCCTGGGAAGACCGGAGCGACATTTCCACCGACACAACCGGCGAGGTGCGCGATGCGGTCGATGAGGCGCTTGCCTTGCTTGATAGCGGCCGGGAGCGGGTCGCCGAGAAGGGCGATGATGGCGAGTGGGTCGTGAACCAGTGGCTCAAGAAGGCCGTGCTTCTGTCTTTCCGCCTCAACGCAAACGGCCCGATCAAGGGCGGCCCCGGTGGCTCGACCTGGTGGGACAAGGTGCCGAGCAAGTTCGATGGCTGGAGTGCGGACGATTTTGCCGCGTCCGGCCTGCGCGCTGTGCCGAATGCGGTGGCGCGCCGTGGCTCCTATATCGCGTCCGGCGTCGTGCTGATGCCGAGCTTCGTCAACATCGGCGCCTATGTCGATGAAGGCACCATGGTCGACACCTGGGCGACCGTCGGTTCGTGTGCGCAGATCGGCAAGGGCGTGCACCTCTCGGGCGGTGCCGGGATTGGCGGCGTGCTCGAGCCACTGCAAGCCAACCCGACCATCATCGAGGACAATTGCTTCATTGGCGCGCGCGCCGAAGTGGCCGAGGGCGTGATCGTGCGCGAAGGCTCGGTGCTGGCAATGGGGACGTTCCTCAGCCAGTCGACCAAGATCGTGCACCGCCAGACCGGCGAGGTCGTGATGGGCGAAGTGCCGCCATACTCGGTCATCGTGCCGGGCTCGATGCCCGCCGCCGACGGCAAGGGCCCGGGTCTCTACTGCGCCGTTATCATCAAGACCGTGGATGAGCGCACGCGCAGCAAGGTCGGCATCAACGAGCTGCTGCGGCCTTGAAGCCCTTGCCCCGGCAGCCATAATCCGATGAAGTTGCTCCATAAACTGAGAGGGGCTGATGATGCGTGCGATCCTGATGGCTGGCCTGCTGGCGCTGGCAATGCCGGCATTTGCGGAGACCGAAGAGGCGAAGGCCGAGGAGGCAAAGCCGGTCCCGGAGCCGGTGATGGTCACCAGCGATGCGTCAGGCACGTTCGGCGGCACCCGTATCAATTACACGGTTGAGGCCGGGGAAACCTACATAGCCAATAAGGATGGCGACCCAGCAGCCAGTCTTTTCACCATCGCTTATGTCAAGAAGGATGCGGGCCCTCAGCGCCCCGTCACCTTCGTGTTCAACGGCGGCCCCGGCTCGGCGTCTGTATGGCTCCATCTCGGCCTGCTCGGTCCGAAGCGGGCCGTCCTTGCAAGCGATGCCGACGCAGATGATGGGGCAGCGCCCTACACCATGGTCGACAATCCCGAGACCATTCTCGACCTGACCGACCTGGTCTTTGTCGACCCTGTCGGGACCGGCTACAGCCGTGCCATCGGCAAGGGTGAGAACGAGGACTACTGGAACGAGGAAGGCGACAAGGGATCGATCGCGGAGTTCATCCGGATCTGGATCACCGATCATGGCCGCTGGAACGCCCCGAAATACATTATCGGCGAAAGCTTTGGCACGACCCGGGCGGCCTATCTGTCTCACGAGCTGATCAACGGCGATGTCGATATCGCGCTGAACGGCCTCGTGCTGATCTCGCAGGCGCTTGATTATGAGGGCTCCACCTCGGTGCACGACAATGTCTATTCCTACGTCACCTACCTGCCGAGCATGGCGGCCGCCGCGCAGTATCATGGCAAGGCGGGACAGGGCGTCGACAGGGACGCATTCCTGGCCGAGGCGCGTGCTTTTGCCCGCGATGAATACGGCCCGGCCCTGTGGAAAGGCGCGCAGCTGTCGGACGCCGAACGGGCGCATATCCGCAAGCGGCTGGCCTATTTCACAGGCCTTGATGAGGATTATATCGAGCGCTCCGACTTGCGCATCCTGATGCCGCGTTTCCAGAAGGAGCTTCTGCGGGACCGCGGCGTCGCACTCGGCCGGCTTGATGGGCGTTACCTGGGCGATGAGGCCGATGATGTGGACGACACGCCGTCAGACGATGTGGCGAGCTATGCCGTCAGTTCGGCCTTCACCGCGCTGCTCAACCAGTATCTGGGAGATCTCGGGGTCGAGATGGACCGGCCCTACATCGTGTCGAGCGCCGATGCCGGGGAAAACTGGGATTTCGGTCCGCAGGAAGGCTCGTGGGAGCCGCACTATGTCAATGCCGGGCGCCAGCTTTCGGAGGCGATGCGGAAGAACACGCAGATGGACGTCTGGGTGGCGAACGGATTGTTCGACATGATCACCCCCTTCTTCGATGCCGAGATCACCTTCGCGCGCTATGGCATTCCGCAGGAGCGGGTGGCGATGACCTACTATCCCGCCGGACACATGATGTATCTGAATGAACCCTCGCGGGAGGCCGTTACGCAAGACCTGCGGCGCTTCTATGCCGGCTCCCTCGCCGACGAGCGCCCGGATCCAGCCGGCACAACAGGGGAAGAATGACCGGCTCCGGCGCATCAGACCTCCTCTCAAGACCGGGTGCAGCTGCGATGATTACCGACGCCGCGCCGGAAGAGGGCGGGCGCTGGGAGCTTCGCCTCGATATGGAGCTGGAAACCCTGGGGGCCGTCCAGATGCGCGCCATGGCGGATTTTGTCCGGCTCGGCCAGCAGTTCAGCGGGCAGACCATGGTCGTCTATTATATGGGCGAGCAGGGCGGGCCGGGCTTCGATGCCGACATTGAGGGCGAGCTGAGCGATGCGGATGTGCGGCTCGATATCAATATCCAGGAAGGCGAACTGAAGCACGCGCCGTTCCTCTGCACCGGCACCGCCGAGACTGAAGGCAGGCGCTATACCGGCCGCTGGCACATGCCCTGCCTCGATCCGGTCGAGTGCGGCTGCGAGGGTGAGGATGGCGACTTCACGCTGACCCGTATCGGGTCTACTGGCGATTGACGCGCGTCACCCCTGGCCTAGATCGCCCCTCATGAACCAGATCCCGAAAAATGACGAAAAGGCCGTCCATAAAAGACGTTGGTGGCCAGCCGCCTTCTTCTATTCGCTTGCCGGACTTCTGGTCCTGACGGCGCTTGCGATTTTCATCTTCGCGCGGCCCTGATCCGTCCCGGCGCCTAGCCCGACCCTGAGACGCCCATGCTGACCTGTATAGCGGCAAGTCCGAAATAGGTGACGAGAATGGCGGCGCCCTCGAAGCCGATACCACGGCGCTCGCGCATGATAAGGCCCATGAGCAGGATCGATGTGATGATGATCGCACCGATCATCATTAGCCCGTCAGCCTGGCTCATTGCATGGTAGATCGACCCCTCGCGATAGGCTGCGTCCGAGACCGACAGGAACAGGACGTCGAACGTGTTGCCGCCAATGATGCCGCCGACGGCAAGCTGCAGCGCACCGCGGCGCACCGCCGCCAGCGTGGTAACGAGTTCCGGCAGGGAGGTGGCTACCGCTGTCATCAGTGCGCCGACCACGGTCTGCGAGATACCGAGCTCGCTCGAGATGGCTGCGCCCGAGCGGGCGATGGCAAAGCCGCATAAACCAAGGACCAGGCTCAGGCCGGCAAAGGTGGCGATCATGATCCAGAGCGGGCGCTTGTTGGCTTCGCCCTCATCGGGTTCGTCGGCGCGCGTGTCACTGGTGTTCTCCGGCTGCCACATCGGCTCATGGCGCAGCCCCACAGCGGCCTTCGCGCCGAACAGGTAGACCACGAAGAGCAGGATCGAGACCGGATGGATCGCGAACAGGGCGTACTCCGGGGCATAGGCGGCGCCCATGGGCAGGCTCACCATCAGCACCATCATGGCCGCCATGAGCATGTTGTTGGCGTCCGCGGCGGCGTGTTCGAGATTGACCTTCCTGTAGATCATGTCCGCGACGACGAGGAAGGCGGTCTGCGCCGTTATCCCGCCCACCGCATTGGAGACAGCCAGAGAGGCGAGGCCGTCGCTGGCGGCTGTGACGGAGGTGACGATGCCGGACAGCGAGGTGCTGGCCCCCAGAAGGATGCCGCCAAACACCGCTTCGCCCAGACCGGTGCGGTCGGCCAGCCGGTCGGCCTCACCGGTAATGCGGACACCGGCCAGCAGGACAACCAGCGCGGCGACGAGGAAGGTGATAACGGCAATATGAAGCGGGATGGGGCGGACCTTTTCATGCGGAAGGGCGGGCAGGAATACCCTTTGGCAATGCCGCTGCGCACTGAAGGTTCCGGACCTATTTCGCTTGCGGGCCGTAGGCGCTGTAGGCGTCGCTCAGGGCGCGGGCCGGGGCGTAGTCCGGCTTTATCCTCAGCGCCCTGTCGAGGGCGTCACGCGCCTCGTTGCGCTCGCCCAGCCTATCCCAGAGTTCGGCCTGCTCGAAATAGACGACATGGCGGTCCGGGCCGGACGGGGTGGCGCTCTGGCGAAGCACGTCTTCCGCCTGAACGGACTGGCCGGTCTCGAGGAAGAAGGCCGCGCAGTCCGTGGTGTAAGCGGCGCTCAGGCCGGTTGGCTGGGCGCCGGAATGGCTGGCCATGGCCACTGATGCCACGCCGGCAGCGGCGAAGGCTGAACGAATGCTGAGAGGTCCCATGTCAGGTCTCCTGTCTTTCCTCTGGCTCTGTTTCGACAGGTAAGGGGTTGATGGGCAGGGCTGAATTGGCGATAATGACATTAGTTGGTCGATTTTCGCCAAACAGGAGACGCTCTTGCCATCCCCTTCCAGAAAGCCACACCGCGTCGTCACCATTGCCTATGACCGGCTCTGGCCGCTCGAATACGGCATTGCTGTCGAGATTTTCGGCTGGGCCCGGCCGGAGATTGGCGTCGACTGGTATGACTTCGATGTCGCCGGCCCGTGCGAGCCGGTGCGCACCCTGGGCGGTGTGACGCTGACGCCCGATCATGGCTACGAGATTGTCGAGATGGCTGACACGGTGATCGTCCCGGCCTGGCGCGATGTCCATGAGGTCCCGCCGAAAGAGATGATCGAGGCGGTGCAGGCCGCCCACAGGCGCGGCGCTCGCATGGTGTCCTACTGTACAGGCGCTTTCGTACTGGCGCATGCGGGCATTCTCGATGGCCGCCGGGCGACGACACACTGGCGCGACCTTCGGGTGCTGAAGCAGGGCTTTCCCGCCATCGATGTCGTCGAGGATGTGCTCTATGTCGATGATGGCGATGTCCTGACCTCGGCCGGCAGCAGCGCGGCGGTCGATTGCAGCGTCCACATTGTCCGGCGCGACTACGGTACGGAAACCGCCAACCGGCTGGCACGCTCGCTCGTCACGCCGCCGCACCGCGAGGGCGGGCAGGCGCAGTATATTGAGGCCCCCTATCAGGAACGCGCCGGCCAGTCGGTCGCCGCTGTGCTGGACTGGGCCCGCGAGCGCCTCGACCAGCCCCTGGACATCACCGACATGGCAGCTTTTTCCGGCATGAGCGACCGCACCTTCCTGCGCCGCTTCAAGGAGGGCACAGGCACGACCCCACTCAAATGGCTGCGCCGCGAGCGCATCATGCGGGCGATGACCCTGCTGGAGAAGACCGGCCTCGGCCTGCCCGACATTGCCGAGCAGTGCGGCTTCGGCTCGGCGGAAACTTTCCGCACCGCCTTCCGCGACATTGCCGGCATTACCCCACGCGCCTACCGCAAGCGGTTCGAGGGGGCCTCCATAGCGGCTGAATAGGGATCAGGACTTGATCGGCGCTTCGGGGTCGCGCACGCGGACCAGGCCGTTGCCGATCATGCTGAGAACCAGCTCGTCATTCTGGTTGAACACTTCGTTGCGGGACTTGGTGAGGCCCATATCCGGACGGCTCTTCATCCGCCGCTTCGATTCCAGCGTCATCACGACCCGCAGCTCGTCGCCGGGATAGACGGGCTTGATCCACTTCAACTCATCGACACCCGGAGAGCCGAGGCCCGCCTGCGGTTCGCCATGCTGCATCGTCTCGACCATCAGGCGCATCATCATCGCCGCTGTGTGCCAGCCCGAGGCAGAGAGCTTGCCGAAAAAGGTCTGCTTTGCGGCCTCGTCATCGAGATGGAAGGGCTGGGGATCGTATTTGCTCGCAAAGTCGATCACCTCCTCGCGCGTCACCTTGTAGGTGCGCGGAGAGTGGGTCACCGTGCCGATTTCGAGGTCTTCAAAATATCTCATCCGCCATCCATCCTCGCTGGTCATTCCGGCGCTTTAGACCAGCGCCCTGCTGGAAATGCCAGCCCTCTCCTGACGGAATGCGCTGCCCGGTGAAGGCCGCTTGAGAGGCCTGCCGGGCAGCGCAGGTGCCTTTGGCGTGGTCGCTATGGGGTAACGACCGGCCCGGTCACCGGCATCAGGCTAGCGGCTGGCGGCGACCGGAAAAATTGGCGAACACGACAATAGAGAGTCGATTTCCGACAATGCGGGGGCGGCCGCTTCAGTCTTGCGCCCGTCGCGGGGGGCTGCTTCATGGACAGGATGAAGACACTCCTCCCCCTCGCGGCCGAAATCGGTGACCGCCTGAAAGCCCGCGGCGAGACCGTCGCGATCTCGGAATCCTCCTCTGGCGGCCTGATATCGGCGGCCCTGCTGGCACAGGCAGGCGCCTCGGCCTTCTATCGTGGCGGCGGTGTGATCTACACCCCGCAGGCCTTTCGCGGCCTGATGGGGCTTGGCCGGGCTGACATTGAGGGCATGCGGTCTGCGACCGAGCCTTATGCCAGGGTGCTGGCACGCACCGTCCGCGGCAAGCTTGATGCGAACTGGGGCCTCTGCGAAACCGGCGCATCCGGGCCTTCCGGCAACGGGTACGGCGACGCCGCCGGCCATACCTGCGTTGCGCTTGTCGGCGAGGACGAGACAGGCCCGCTCGAAATCTCGCGCACGCTGGAGACCGGCCTCTCCGACCGTGAGGAAAATATGCGCCGCTTCGCCTATGAGGCGCTGCAACTGCTGCACAACGCGCTGGTCTGAGGGAGAATGCCATGACCGAGACAGAACGCTGGATCTCCGGGGCGCCGGTCGTTGCTTATGCCTGGCGGGCAGAGCGGCCGAAAGCCAACCTGCTGCTGACCCACGGCTATGGCGAATATGCCGAGCGCTATGTCACCGGCTATCATGGTCTGATCCCCGCCCTGAACGCGGCCGGCATCAGCGTCTTCGCCTTCGACATGCCTGGCCATGGACGCACACCCGGCCCGCGCGGGGCGACCGACCTGAAGCGCACGGTCTCCCACCACCTGGCGGCGCGTGAAACGCTGAAGGTGGACAAG
>Ga0114900_1002506_pt1 | contig 10122 bp, 5 predicted proteins | sample MalvireepMed_231_FD_89685 | JGI IMG/M metagenome (GOLD analysis project Ga0114900, IMG submission 89685) | Marine viral communities from the Global Malaspina Expedition - Malaspina viral metaG DeepMed_231 | ecosystem: Environmental > Aquatic > Marine > Oceanic | place: Mediterranean Sea...
ATACAGAACTTTACGCTGCCGGGCGGCTATAACTCTAACTACCTTGCCGTCGCTTTGGGCGGGTTCACGGACGTCGCACTCAACGTCTTTCCCATCGTGGGTGAGGAGGGGCAAAAAGTCGAAGCTGACAATATCTCCTACAAGGTCAGCGCGTCGTGGAAGCCGGTGGAAAACCTGACTACCTACGCCACTGTCTCAACAGGCTTCCGCTCGCCGGTCGCGAATGCGCGGGCAGGGGCGGTCAGCCTCGTCGACCCGAACGATCTCGTCATCCCGGATGGCGCCGACTCAGATGAGTTGACCAATTACGAAGTCGGCCTCAAGGGGAGGTTCTTCAATGGCAAGGTGACGTCTAACCTGTCAGCCTATTACATCCTTTGGGAAGACATCCAGGTGCAGGCCAACCGCCTGTCGGATCAGGTCCAGTTCGCCACGAATATCGGCGAGGCGGTGAGCCAGGGGATCGAGTTTGAGCTCGGCTACTATCCCGGCAACGGATTCAGCCTGTTTCTCAACGGTTCGCTCAACGATACCGAAATTACCGAACTCACGGCTGAGGAAGCCGCGATCTCCGGGGCCGAGCAGGGACTGCAGCTCGCTATGCCGAACTTCCAGGGCGCTGCGACCGCACGGTATGATTTCGGCATCGGCGACATGGATGCGTTCATAGCCGGTACGGCTTCCTATGTCGGCGACTTCCCGGGATTGCTTCCGAACGTGCCTGGCCAGCCGAACGTGCCGGCGCCAACCTTCGATTACACGGATGCCTATACGGTGGTGAACCTGCAGGCCGGCGTCTCCCGGGACAACTGGAAAGTGACCGGGTATGTCGAGAACCTGTTTGATGACAATTCGATCACCTACGTCCACCCGGAATCTTTCGTCGATGCCCGCTATGCGCGCCAGCGTCCGCTGACGGTTGGCGTCCGACTGGGCCTCGAATACTGATCGGGGGCAGGGACGTGATTGACTTTGGCGGAAGGCCGGTGGGACGCAGAATGCCCCCCGGCTTCGGCGGCCCTCTTGCCGCTTCGCTGCTTGCAGCCGTCCTGCTCTGGCAGGCCGGGTGCGCGGCAAACGATGCGGCGCAGGCGCCGGATACAGACGCACAGCTCGTGGCGGTGACGAATGCACCCGTCGGGGCGATGCAGGGCGAGATGGAAGAGGGCGTCACGGTTTACAGGGGCGTCCCTTTCGCGCTTGCCCCGGTCGGCGAGCGACGTTGGGCTCCACCGGAGCCAGTTCCCGACTGGGACGGTGTGCGGCAGGCCACGGCCTTTGGTCCGGCCTGTCCGCAGCCGCCCTCGCGGCCGGGCAGCATCTACCACTGGGAATTGCCCTCGGTGAACGAGGACTGTCTGAGCCTCAATGTCTGGGTGCCGGACGGCGCTGAAGATGCCCCTGTCTTCGTCTGGGTTCATGGCGGCTCGCTAGTGACAGGCACTGGCAGCCAGGAGATGTATGACGGCGCGAAGCTTGCCCGAGAAACCGGCCTCATCGTCGTCACGATCAATTACCGCCTCGGTGTTCTGGGGTATCTGGCTCACCCTGAGCTCAGTGACGAGTCCCCTCAGGGTATTTCCGGAAATTATGGGCTGAAGGATCAGGTGGCCGCGCTGAAATGGGTTGAGCGCAATATCGAAGCTTTCGGCGGCAATCCGGACAATGTCACGGTAGCCGGGGAGTCGGCCGGCGCACTCAGCGTTGTCTTGTTGATGGTCTCGCCTGAAGCGCGCGGTCTGTTCGATAAAGCAATCGCTCAGAGCGCCTACATGGTCTCAATGGCGCCCCTGAGGGGCACCGCGAACGGCCATCCTTCGGCGGAGCAGGCAGGCGTGGCGTTTCAGGAAAAGGCGAAGGCCGCATCCTTCGCCGAGCTTCGCGAGATGGACGCCGATGACCTTGTTTCCATCGCCGGGCGCAATGGCTTTGTTCCTTTCGGGGTGATCGACGATGTCTGGCTGACCGACCAGATGCCGGCCACGTTCGACAAGGGGGAACAGGCGAAAGTGCCTGTCCTCGCAGGCTTCAATGAGGGGGAAATCCGCTCCCTGCGCTTCCTCTTGCCACCCGTGCCGGGAAGCGAGACCTATGAGAAGGCCATCCGCTCCAGTCATGGCGAGCTGTCGGACCGGTTCCTGGAGATCTATCCGTCCGACAATCCGGAAGCGAGCATGCTCGCGACGACGCGCGATGCCATGTATGGCTGGACGGCGGAGCGTCTGGCTGCCTCGCAGACGGCCGCGGGACTGCCATCCTATTTCTACTTCTTCGACCATACCTATCCCGCCGCCGAAAAGCTCGGCCTTCGCGCCTTCCACGCGATGGAAATCCCCTATGTCTTCGGCACGCTGTTCGACATTTCCGACCCCTGGCCGCAAGCGCCCCGTAGCAAGGGTGAAAGGGCCCTCATGGACGCGATCATGCACTACTGGGCGAGCTTTGCCCGAGACGGCATGCCATCGGCCGAAGGGGCCCCCGACTGGCCAACCTATGGCGAGGACGCGACCGGCATGGTGTTCGCTGCAGAACCAAAAGCCTGGCCGTGGCTCTCGCGTGAGCGTTTCGCCATGCATGAGTCCATCATCTGCCGACGTCGGGCCGCCGGGGATGTCCAGTGGAACTGGAATGTCGGCATCATATCGCCGCCGCTGCCGCCGGAGACCGCCTCATGCGAATGACCGATGGCGCGACACAGGACTATGCCCTGACGCTGGACCGGGTGCTCGATCATGCTGCGAAGTGGCATCCTGAAAAGGATGTCGCCACACGCCAGATCGACGGCAGCCTTACGCGCATCGGCTATGCCGACCTTCGCGAACGCGCACGGAAGGTAAGTGCGGTGCTCGCCGGGCTCGGTGTTCTCAAGGGGCACCGGGTCGCTACGCTTGCCTGGAATACGCAGGCGCACATGGAATGCTGGTACGGCATTATGGGCATGGGCGCAGTGTGCCACACGCTTAACCCGCGCCTGACTGCCGAGCAGCTGGCCTGGATGATTGGTCAGTCCGAAGCTCGAATTCTGATCGTGAGCGAAGACCTGCAACCGCTGGCTGCCGACATCGCCATGAAGGCCGGAACGCTTGATCATGTCCTGATCATCGACCCTGAAGGGCCGGCCTGTGGCGCGCACCCGGACCTCCTGAAGGAAAAGTATTTCGAAGCGCTGCTTTCGCAGGTTAATCCAGACGGCTTAGTATGGGGTGATTTCCCTGAGACCACACCCTGCGGGCTTTGTTTCACCTCAGGCACCACGGGCCTTCCCAAGGGCGTGACCTATACCCATCGCGGAAGCTATCTCCACACGCTGCGGCAGCTCCAGGCTGATGTCAGCGGACTGAATTCCCACGATGTTGTCCTGCCTGTGGTGCCCATGTTCCATGCCAATGCCTGGGGGCTACCCTATTCGGCACCTGCGACTGGGGCGCGGCTGGTTTTTTGTGGGCGACAGTCCGACGGTGAAACACTGGCCGAGCTTATTATCGGCGAGGGTGTGACCATAGCCGTCGGAGTCCCGACAATCTGGCTCGCTCTTTTCGACCATCTTGATGCGAAGGGCCTGGAAGTGCCGAGCCTCAAACGGATCATGGTTGGCGGCGCGCCTATGAATGCCGCGCTGATGCGACGGATAGAGTCGCGCGGGATTGCCGTCCAGACGACCTGGGGGATGACCGAGTTGTCACCGCTAGGGACGGCCGCGCCGCCAGGTGATGCCCGTTCACCGGACACGGCAGGGCGGCCAGCACTCGGAATAGACCTCATGCTGACGGATCACGAAGGCACGCCGCTGTCCACGCAGCGCGGGCATGAGGGGCATCTCTGGGTTCGCGGACCATCGGTTGTGGAGCGCTATTACGGGCAGGCTGAGGCCGCCACGAGAAATGGCTGGTTCCCGACAGGCGACCTCGCGCAAATCAGCGAGGATGGTCAGCTCTTTATCACGGGGCGGGCGAAGGATTTGATCAAGTCGGGTGGTGAATGGATCAACCCGACCGAGATCGAGGCGCTGGTTTCGGGCCTGCCAGAAGTGGCTTTTTCTGCCGTTGTTGGCCGTGCTCACGAGAAGTGGGGCGAGCGTCCCGTACTGCTCGTCCAGTTCCGCGATGGCGAGAGCCTGGAGGATGACGACCTTCTGGAGGCGCTGAAGGATCGTGTGCCGTCATGGTGGTTGCCGGATGCCGTAATCAGCGTGCCAAGTATGCCACTCGCCGGGACAGGTAAGATCGACAAAGTTCGCCTGCGCAGCCTTTATGGCGCAGCTTAACAGGGTGAGGAGCCGACATGAAAAGATTGAACTCCACATTGCTCGCGGCCGGTCTGGCGACGTTCGCCCTGACAGCCTGTTCCAACGAGACCACGACAGCAGCGTCTGCAGTGCCATCGTCGGATGCGAGATCGGACGAACCGGTAACCAGCATCGATCAGGGGGCTCTGAAAGGTGTCAGAGAAGGTGAGGTCAATGTTTATCGCGGTATTCCGTTTGCCGCACCACCGGCGGGTGAGCTGCGCTGGAAGCCGCCCATGAAACCCGCCGACTGGGACGGTGTTCGCGATGCCAGCGCGTTCGGGCCAAGCTGCATGCAGCCGCCGGTGCCGCCGACAAGCGTCTATTACGATCCGCCAGAAGACTCTTCGGAAGACTGCCTTTCGCTGAACATCTGGGCACCGGCTGATGTGGAGGATGCCCCCGTGGTCGTCTGGATCCATGGCGGTTCGCTGCGCATCGGCGGGGCGGCGCAACCTGTCTATGATGGCACCGCCTATGCCGAGCGTGGCGTGGTCTTCGTCTCGATCAATTACCGGCTCGGCGTGCTTGGCTGGCTTGCCCATCCAGACCTGATGGCAGAGAGCCCGGACGGGCTGTCCGGTAATTACGGCTTGATGGACCAGATTGCGGCACTGGAATGGGTTGAGGACAATATCGACGCCTTTGGCGGCGATCCGTCGAATGTTACCGTCATGGGTGAATCTGCCGGCGCGCTCAGCGTGACCTACCTCCTGACAAGTCCGCCCGCTGAAGGCCTGTTCGACAAGGCGATCATCCAGTCGACAAACACGCGCAATTTCGCCGAGCTTGGGCAGGCAAGCTATGATCTGCCTGCAGCCGAGACGATCGGTGCGGAACTACTCGACACGCTGAATCTCGATACGCTCGAAGCTGCCCGCGCGGCTGATGCGCAGAATCTCACGACGCGCGCCACGCTAGCCGGATACGCACCATCGGGTACGGTGGACGGCAAATACGTTCCGCGCCAGCTCAACGAAGCGTTCGACGATGGCGACTTTGCCAAGGTGCCCGTACTCGCGGGCTTCAACAGCGGCGAGGCGCGGACCTACCGCATGCTGCTGCCGAAGAAGCCTGAGACAGCAGAAGCCTATGAAGCCGCGATACGTGCGCGCTATGGCGAACGAGCCGACGATTTCCTCGCGCTCTATCCTGCCGAGGACATGGTCGAATCCATGCTGGCAGTGAACCGGGACAATGTCTTCGGGTGGTCGACGGAACGCATCGTGCGCAGGGTCAGCGAAAGCGGCTTGTCAGCCTATCTTTATCTCTTCGATTATTGCTATCCAGAGATGGCGGAACGGAACCTGTGTGCCTTTCACGCCAGCGAAGTACCGTTCGTGTTCAGCACGGCCGAAAAATTAGAAACCTATCCTCCGGAATGGCCAAAGCCGCCTGTCGAGGAGGCTGACGTGCTGGCTGATGTGTTGGTGGACTACTGGGCCTCGTTTGCGGCAACCGGACAGCCGGTGAGCGAGAATGGCCCGGAATGGCGCCCCTACAGCGATGGCGAAGCCTATCTGCATATTGATGAGAGCCCGGAGCTTCGCCAAGACGTTTATCCCGGCATGTTTGAGTTTCACGAACAACTGTTTCAGGAGCACCGCGCGGCGGATGAGGGGTGGTTTCTGGGCGTCGGGCTCGGTGCGGAGCCGCTCGAATAGGCGCACTCAGTCGCTGGCCTTGTTGGGTGCCGTGAAGGTCATGGTGCTCTCATAATTGTCGCGCCAGTTTTCCGGCGGCAGGGGCAAGGCGCGGCTCTCGCTGGCCCGGGCGGGCGTGAAGGCTGGGAGTGGCTGCGCGGAGCGCACCTGTTCCAGCCAGATCACGCCATCATACTCCCCGCTGTTGCCCCGCGTGGTGACAAGGTCCATGTCCCCATCGCGATCCATATCGATTGGAATGAAGGCGTCATACATGCCGCGGACGCGCCGCGAGATGTCGTGCCGTGTCCATGTGGCCGTCGGATCTCCATGATTTTCGAACCAGGCGATCCGTCCAACGGTGGAGGATGCTGTTACGCCCGGCTCGTCGAAATCCCGCGATGCGCCGGAATAGCCGCCCTTCAGGACGTTCAGGCCCGAATAGCCCCCGGTGACGGCATCGAGATCACCATCGCCGTCGATATCCGCAACCGCAATACCGATGACTACGTCCGGAAGAACGTTGCCAATGCGATGGAATGTCCAGGGCGCGTCCAGGCTCTCGGGCTGTTTCAACCAGCCAAGCGAGCCCATAAGCGGCGAGCCCTCAAGAGCGGCTGGCGTCTCATAAACCGCGACGGCCATGTCCTTGCGCCCGTCTCCGTCAATGTCGGCGAAGTCTGTTTGGAAGCCACTTGATGAGCCTTGCCAGTCTTTCGGCGCTTCGAAGCCCGGTACGATGGCGATAGGATGGGGCGTTACCTCGATGCCGCCGTCGCGTGAGCCGGTGTTTTCCAGCACAGTCATAGTCTGGTGCAGGCGCGCGGCGGCGAGCACATCAAGATCGCCGTCACCATCAATGTCCACCGGCATGGCCGTGTTCGGGACGACCTCTCGTGAAAGTACCTGCTCGCGCCAGCTGGAAGCCTCCAGCGGGTCGCCATCAATCAGGAAGAGGGAGGTCGGTCTCGCGGCAGACGGCAGCGAAGGGTCGATGATATCAGCAGCGCCCTTGTTGGCGCCCAGCACGTCCAGGCGACCGTCGGCGTCAAGATCGGCTATGAACACGCGCAGCCAGGAGCCGCGCCCTTGCGTGATGGGAGGAATGAGACTCGACCAGGTAGCGGTTCGGGCCGCTTTGCCGGGGTTCTGGAAGTAGATGAGATGAGCCTCTTCGCAGGCTGCGACCAGATCGGGCCAGCCATCGCCATTGAGGTCGCCGACCGCAACATCCTCGATCGCTGCTACCTCGGCGCCTTCGCCGATCGTGATATTGATCCAGATGTCCGGATCATCCGTGCCGAAGGCGATGCGCAGATGATTTGAGTCCTCATGCACCGAGACGATATCGAGGAAGCCGTCCCGGTCGAGGTCGGCCATCTGCAGGCCATCAGCCCCGCGGATAGGCACGCTGTTGTTGATGCCTTCATCATCGATCCGGTGTTCTCGCCAGGAGATGAACTGCCCTGCCGGCGTCTGCGCCTGTGTAGGCGTATCGGCTACGCTCAGCTCAGTGGGCGCGTGCAGACAGCTGGCAATGGCCAGCGCTGCCGCAGATACACCTGCGCGCCGCATCAGGCTTGCCGCCGTGCGATGTCATCGCGGACCTTGTTCGCGGCCAGGATATAGTGAAGGACCGACCAGACCGCCGCGATAGTACCACAGATCATCATCGCCGTGCCGAGCGGAGCGTCGAGGCCGTTCCGGGTAAACGTATCGCTCATGAAGCCTACGATGACAGGACCGAGCCCGAGGCCAATCAGGTTCAGAACGAAGAACAGCACCGCAGAGGTCAGCGCGCGCATCCGCCCGCTGACGAGATTGTGCGAGACCGCGAGAACGGCGCCGAGATAGGCCGCCGACAGGAAGTGGAAGGGCGCCGTCAGGATCAGGGCGAAATAGACATCACCAGCAAGCAAGATCGCCAGCTGGACCGGAACAAGGAGAGCCGTCAGGATGGCCGGCACCCAGAGATACCAGCGCACATCCTTTGCGCCGAACTTGTCGGCCATCCAGCCGCCGCAGAAAGAGCCCAGCCCCCCGCCGAGCCCGGTGGTCAGAGCCATCCATGCGCCGATTGTGCCGAGGTCCAGCTCATAGGTGCGTAGAAAGTATGAGGGAAGCCAGTTGCCTATACCGTAGATTATGAAGGCCTGCAGGCTGGCAGCAAGGGCAATGTGGCGGAAGGAAATGCGTGTCCAGAGCAGGCGTGCAACGTCCTTGATCGGAGGGGCAGGTTCGGACGCCTTCTTGTCGCCTTCGGACCAGCCGCGAATTGGTTCGCGTACTGTGAACGTCAACAGCAAAGCCAAAGCGATACCGGGGACGCCAACAACAAAAAAAGCGAGGCGCCAGCTGAAGGCGTCGGCAAGAAAGCCCCCTAAAGCGAACCCGATCAAGATCCCGATATAGATCCCAATGGAATAGACGGATAGCGCCACCGCCCGGTTCTTCGGTTTGAAGATGTCGGAAATCATGGAGTGCGCCGGCGGGCTGCCTCCGGCTTCGCCGACGCCAACACCGATGCGCGCGAGAAGAAGATGAGCGTAGTTTCCCGCAAGCCCGCACATCGCGGTCATCACACTCCAAACTGTCAAGGAGATCGCGATTATGCTGCGCCGGTTTCCTCTGTCCGCCCACCGAGCGATCGGAATGCCGCAAATCACGTAGAACAGTGCGAAAGCGAAACCGGTCAGGAGTCCAAGCTGGGTGTCTGACAGGTCAAGCTCAGCCTTAATCGGCTCCTGCAGGATGACCAGGAGCTGGCGATCCACAAAGTTGAATACATAGACGACGGTCAGGACCATCAGGACGTAATAGCGATAGAGCGGTTTGGAATAGGGGGTACTGGCAGCGCCGCTTCCCTCTTCGGACGACGTCTTTCTGGCGGCGGGGACGCCGCCGGTCATGTCGGTGCTCATTTTTCCTCCCGTGGGCTTCAATGTCCCATTGGTTGCGTCACTTCGAAGAAGGGGCCGCGACCCGCTTCACTCCCGTGGCACGATATTCACTCAATGGAGAGTGAAGTCAACATATGCCGAGTGAACAGGGAGGTATTGTGAGTGCAACTGCGCCCTGGCCGACCTTTGGGCGGACAGTCACTGCCAAACGGTGGTGGCGCACGTAATCATGTACGGAGACCTCATCCAGCAGGTGCCTCAGGGAAGGCGCCCGGCGCCGCTTTCGTTCTCAAAAGCAGGATGACAGAGTCCCGTTAAAGACCGCACTGCTCCGAGGGAACTCCGGTACGGTTCCATTGCAGCCCTTTGGTCGGGAGGGTCCACGGCGTGTACGCCACAGTCATTCGCTCACCCTGCCGAATAATATTCAGCTTGATGCTGCTACCTGGGCGGTCATCTTCGGCGGCCTCCAGCGTTTCCGGGTTCTCTATGATGTCATATCGTTGCAGGTCAGCCTGGGCGGCCGGTGAGCCGGGGGTGACGGGACCGATACGGGTGCGACCCTCCTCGTCCGGATATGGTCTGAAGCCACGGGCAAAATTGCGCAGCTCTCTCTCTTCGCCCGAGAAGCAGGGGCCAAAGAGATCCATCGGCAGATCCAGCGGCTTGCCGGACATGATGGCGTCGAACTCTTCGCCACCGCTTTCGCCCAATGCGTCACTGACGATCTCCCGCCAGAAAGCGACTGCGTCATCGGCCGCATCACGTTCTTCAATGAAGCGGAAAATCAGGTCGTCGACACGTTTGGCGCCATTCGTGGCCTGCCGCATGCGATAGTCGAGCAGCGCGAAGTAGAGCGGGCCGCGATTATAGGGCACGAGTTGCGCGTTGGAGTCAGAGAAGAAGAGGCGGGTGACCTCCTCATTAGACAGGCAGCTCTGTGGGTTCGTGTAATAATTCAGGGCGTGCGCGTTGAAGTCCTCGATAAAGCTCTCAAGGGTCGTGAGACTCGCCCGATAGGGCAGCACGATGGTGTAGTAGGACGTCGCGCCTTCTGAATACCATTGCTGGCCACCGGCGCCGCCGCCTTCGCCATACCCGCCGACGAAGTGGTGGATGGCTTCATGCGCGAGCAGTGAGCGGACTTCTTTCGGATCGCGGTCTTCGCCTTCCACGGTTCCGAAGATGAAGGAGTTGTAGCCGCCGCCACCACCGCCCTGAAACCGCTCGGTCGTGCGCATGAAAACGCGGAATGCATCGACGTCCTGCCCGAAGAAGCCGACGAAATAGTCAT
>Ga0114900_1002519_pt1 | contig 10093 bp, 7 predicted proteins | sample MalvireepMed_231_FD_89685 | JGI IMG/M metagenome (GOLD analysis project Ga0114900, IMG submission 89685) | Marine viral communities from the Global Malaspina Expedition - Malaspina viral metaG DeepMed_231 | ecosystem: Environmental > Aquatic > Marine > Oceanic | place: Mediterranean Sea...
AATGCGGTGGATGTCGGCGAGGACCATATTGTCGTTGGCTATGGGCGGGACTATTCCGACGTGTCTCCCGTAAAGGGCGTGCTCAAGGCGGCCACCGCGCAGGAGAGCCGGCAGGCGGTCGATGTCATCCCGCTTGAGACGGCGAGCTAGTTGGAGGCTTCGGCTTCCTGAAAGCCCGGCGCGGAACCGAGAATCCGCTTCTGGGCAGCCGGGCTTTTCCAGGCGAAAGTCCAGGGCAGCCCAAGGCGGGTGGCAGCCTCGGCAGGTGGAGAGCCTTTCACGGGAACGCGGTCGGCCAGCGCGCCCAGCGACTTCAGCGTAAAGCGGGCCGGCGCGCTGACGTCGTATTCCGGACCAAGCTCCAGCACCTCACGGACTTTCGGCGGCAGTATGGAGACCGACGCATTGGCGAGGCTCGATTGCAAGGACTTGGGCACGGCCTTTGCCGCGCGGCCGGACTTCATGATGTCGAGGAATTCGGTGTTGATCTCGTGCGGTTCGAAACGTGGCAGGAGCTTTTCCAGCATGGCATCGAAATCAGCCGGAGAGCGGACAGGATTCTGAACGCCATAGAGGCGGGCGACGGCCTCGCCTTCTTCGTAGAAACGGCGCTTGTCAGCGTCGGAAACCGGTTTCACGAACCGGTCATAGGCCGTGAGGAAGCCGTAGCCGGCGGTTGCAGACACCCAGTCGAGAAGCTCCACATCGAGGGCCTTGTAAGGCTCACCAGACGGGGTCTCACCCTTCACCTTGGCGTGCATGTTGGTGACACCCTGGATGACGCGGCGGGCGGCACTTTGCGGGCCGTAGACGCCGACCATGGCAGCCGTGCCGGTACGCTGCGACCGTCCGATCGGGTCGGTCTTGAAGACGGAGTGATCCCAGACGCCGGAGCGGATGCGCGCATCTGCAAATTCGAGGAGCACGGCGGCCACGCCGCCAATGCCCAGGGCGATCGGATTCTTGAAGACTTTCCAGGAGATCGAATCCGGTGCCGCATAGGCGGGTTCGCCAGGCGGGGACGTATAGTCGATCTTCCAGCCGAGATACGATTTCATCTTTTCCATGGCGCGTGAGCTCCCGTCCAGATCAGTGTCTCACGTGGCAGCCGCAAGGGCCAGAAAAAGCGAACGCCGGCGCCAGAGCGCCTGTTCCGGGCCGGCGCCGGCGTTCGAGGAAACGCGTATCCCGGGAGGAAAATCGGGTCTACGCAGTGAACGGACTAGAAGCGGTACGTGAGAGACGCGCCAAAAGTCCGAGGTCTGCCGGCAAACCGGAGGATCACGTTCGCGTTCGAGGTGATCTGTTGCCAGTAGTATTCATCAAGCAGGTTCTTGCCCCAGATGCTGACTTCCCAGTTCTGATCGATGCCATAGACACCGATCGACCCGTTCACGACGCCGTAGGACGGGATGTCGTAGAGCGGATTGTCCGGGTCACCGGCTGTGGAGTCGCTCTGCCAGCGGGCAGACAGCGCCCCGCGCAGGCCGAGCGTGTCGGTCAGCGTGTCATCATAGAGCAGGCTCAGGCTCATCGTGCGTTCAGGGCTGTACAGGAAAGGATCACCCTGCAGGTTGGTCGGATCGCCGGCGAAGTCGGTCGTCGGGAAGCTGCCATACTCGGTCTGGAGGAGGGTCAGGCCACCCACAGCCGTCAGATAGTCGGTGAGCAGCCAGGTGACCTCGGCGTCGAGACCATAGGCCTCGCCTTCCGGAGCGTTCTGCAGGCGTGCAAGCGCGGTGTAGATGTCGTCCGGGAAGAAGGAAGAAACCTGTTTGTCCTTGTAGTCATAATAGAACAGCGACGCATTGGCCTGCAGGGTCTGGTCGAGGAGGCCCGCCTTCACACCGACTTCATATGCCGTCAGCTGTTCCTGCTTGGCCGGAGCGTTCTGTTCGGCCTTGGAGGCGGCGTTGACCGGGGTCGAGGCCGATTTGAAGCCACGCGAGACCGACGCGAAGAGGAGCAGGTCATCCGTAGGCGTGTAATTGCCCACGACGCGCCAGGAGATGTTGTCCTCGGTCAGGTCCGACGTGACGTTGCCGAAGCGATTTTCCGTCTCGTTATAGGTGTTGCACTGGTTCTCTTCCAACGCCGCAGGTGGGGCGACACCATAGGTCAGCGAATAGAAGACACGGTTGAAGATGTTGACGTTAGGCTGCATCGAGCCGTTCACGTCACGCGAGCAACCGACATAGTCCTGACTGTCTTCCGTGTAGCGGATACCTGTGATCAGCTCGAACTCGTCGGTCAGTTGCCAGTTGGCGTTCGCGAAGATGCTCGCGGTCTCCGTCTCGAATTCACCGATATCCTCGTAAGTCTGGAAGGAGTTGAGGATTTCAGGGAGCGAGTAGGGTTGTCCGGTTTCCGGATCGATGTTCACGCCAGCGACCAGGGCCTCGATCTGAGCGATCTGTGCGGGCGGCAGGAGCGAGGGATCGACCCCCAGCAATGCGGCGACGGTCGGAACCGGTGCAGCGGCGAGACCGGCAGCCACGGTACTGACCTGGTTGCTGTTTGAGTTGTCACGCAGCAGCGTGCGGTTGGAGTCGGTGATCTCGTCCTTGCCGTAATAAGCGCCAACCAGCCAGTCGACACGGTCAGTGGACCCTTCCAGCCGGATTTCCTGGCTCAAGGAGGTGATCTCGCCGTCAACATCCTGGATCAGGATCTGGTAGGGCACGCCTGACCAGTCGAGATTGGCTTCGCGCTGCAGGTCATTGTAGCCGGTCAGCGACACGATCCGCATATTGTCGCCGAACTGGTAGTCGACGCCGAGCTTGTAGCCAATGAAGGTGGAGTCTTCCTCCAGCGGCCCGTCGACCCCTTGACCCACACCGATATCGGCTTCGCGCGCCGAGCGCGGAGCCCAGTCGGCATCCTCGGCGCTGTTTGGCTGGTTGTTGGCGAGGAAGTCAGCCAGTCCGGGCACATTGAACGTATTGCCGTTCGCAGGGTCTGTGGCGGGCGTGAAGGCAAAGCCCTGGCCGCCGATCGTGTCTGACTTGTTGATCCATCCGTTCACGGACATGTCGATATTGAGATCGCTGGTCGGCTGGAAGGCAAGCGCGGCGCGATAGCCGAGCTTGTCGACCTTGCCGCGGTCTTCACCGCGCGAGATCGATTCCTGCCAGCCCTTGTCGCTGGTTTCGTAGCGTGCGGCGAGGCGGCCCTGAACCATGTCACCGAACGGCACATTGATCATGCCTTCGTAGTTGATGGTTTCGTAATTGCCGACATCGAGGGCGGCGAAGCCTTCGAATTCCTCGGATGGCTTGTTGGTGACAACGTTGATCAGGCCGGCTGTGGTGTTGCGGCCGAACAGCGTCCCCTGTGGGCCCTTCAGGACCTCAACGCGTTCGATATCGAAAACGGGGCCTGAGTTCATGATCGGATAGGGGTAGGCGACTTCATCGACATAGGTGCCGACCGTTGATGTGGCAGACAGGTTGATCGTGTTGAAGCCGATGCCGCGCAGCGTGTAGGTCGGCACACCCTGATAGGATTGCGAGACCGAGAAGCTCGGCACGACCGATTGCAGGTCATCGACGCTGTTGACGCGCAGGTCGGACAGTGTGTCCTCGCCGAAGGCCTGGATGTTCATGCCAACGGAGTTGATCGATTCTTCGCGGCGTTGCGCGGTCACCTGAATGGATTGCAGGCGCATGTTGCTATCGTCGGCGGTGGACGTTTCCTCGGCGGCGGGCGTATCGGTCTCGACGGTGCCCTCCTGCGCAACGGCAGGGGCGAGACCGGCAAGGATGAAGAGCGACGCGCCCGTGATAAGGCTGTGGCGTAGTGTGACTGTGGAAACCATGTTTTCCTCCCATAGAGCTGCACCCGGTTTTTTCCCGGGTGTCGATGTGCATGGGAGAGGGTTCGCGAAACGGGGCGCCTGCACAAGCTATCGGAAATGACAGGGCCCCGTCATTATTACAGATCAGAGGCCAAGAAGAAGCTTGGCCATGACGTTTCTCTGCACTTCATTCGATCCGCCATAGATGGAAGCGGCCCGGTTGTTCAGATATCGGGGCATAGCGGTCAGGCTGTGGTCCGGGCCGACAGCTTCTATATTCGAGCCCGGCTGACGCGCCGCCGTCTGCTCGACCGTGCCGTAGAGGCCGGCGGCCTCGATGGCGAGGTCGTCGATCCGCTGCATGGTCTCGGTGCGGGCCGTCTTGAGCATGGAAGAGGCCGGGCCGGGATTCTTGCCACCAGCGAGGGCTGCTGCGACCCGCTTCTCGGTAACGACGATCCCTTCCAGCGCGATCTTCGTGTCGGCATAGCGGCGCATGAACGCTGGCTCGCTGGCGAGCGGATTGCCGCCTGTGCCCGGTTCGGAATGGGCCATGATCCGCACGCGCTCGAGAGCGGCTTCCAGTCCTGCCGATGAGCCGCCGCCACGCTCGAATTCGAGCAGGTATTTCGCAACCGTCCAGCCATCATTCTCCTCGCCCAGCCGGCCTGATTTCGGCACGCGCACGTCATCGAAGAAGACCTGATTGACCTCATGCTCGCCAGCCATGGTGATGATCGGCTCGACCCGGATCCCTGGTGTGTTCATGTCGAGCAGGAGGAAGGTGATGCCTTGCTGCGGCTTGCCTTCCGTAGACGTGCGCACCAGGCAAAACATCTTGTTGGCGTGATGAGCCTGGGTCGTCCAGATCTTCGAGCCGTTGAGGACATAGTCGTCGCCATCGGACACGGCGCGCAGCTGCAGGTTTGCAAGGTCGGATCCCGCGCCCGGTTCGGAATAGCCCTGGCACCAATAGTCCTCGCCTTTGAGGATGCGAGGCAAGTAGTAGGCTTTCTGCTCCTCGGTGCCGAAGCCCATGATGCAGGGCCCCACCATCTGAAGCCCCATGGGCGAAAGCGACGGCGTGCCAGCCTTCGCGCACTCGGACGCGAAGATGTATTTCTGCATTTCGTCCCAGCCTGTGCCGCCATATTGCTCGGGCCAGTGCGGAGCAGCCCAGCCTTTTTCGTTCAGGATGCGCAGCCAGGGCAGATTGTGCTGGGGTTCACTGAAGGCGCTGGTGTTGAGCCGGCCGGCCTCAGCCAGTTCCGGCGGCAGCTTCTCCGCGAGGAAGGTACGGACTTCTTCCCGAAAGGCTTCGTGGTGTGGTTCGAGTGCGAGTTTCATCTGTTGGACCTCCCCTGTATTTATCTTGGCGGACTGCCTCTAAGTCAGTCTTGTACGCAAGCTTGGAAACCGACAAGCTGCCAGTAATAATAGGTTATAACCAGCTTCCTCCCATGATGACTTCGGATCACCATCCGTCTCTTGAAGATCAGCTCGACCTGCTTGCGCGCGAGGTGCGTGATGCCGGCGTCGAAATGGGCCTGCCTTACATTGCCGTGAGCGCAGATATCGGAAGCCCCGAGCCGATGTTCGATCGCGATGGCCGGCCGTTCGCCGAGACCTTCTTCCGCTGGATCGATCCCGAGCTTGAATACTGGAAAGACCGTGCTTGCGCGCTTCGCTCGACGCTGGTGCATTCGACCCGCACCTGTGCGGAGCCGTTCTATTTCGCGGATGGGCGCCTCGGCAGCTGGAGGCCCAATCCTGTGCTGCAGGCGGCCAATGATCCGGAAGAGTATACCGATGCCCGTATCAGGGCGGCGATTGTGTCACCGGTCCACCTGCCGGGTGGGGCAATCGGGGCGGTGGTCTGGGCCACGGACAAGGAGATTGACGTCGAACCGGTATTCCATCGCGAAGCCGAGCACCTCTATGCGCTGACGCTCAAATTCGTTGCGACCTATCATGATGCCCGGGCGATAGGGCCGAAGGGACCTGCGGTTCATCTGACACGCCGGGAAATCCAGTGCCTTAAATGGGCCGCAGCCGGCAAGACGGATGCAGAGATCGCGACCATTATCGACATCTCCCTGCCGACGGTGCGCTTTCACATCACCAATGCCGCGCGGAAGCTGGGCGTGGCCGGCAAGGCGCAGGCGATCCACCGCGCAACGACGCTTGGCTATGTCGGCGGACGGGAGAGCGGCTAGGGGGCCTGTCTTGGTTAAGCGGGCCCGCGCAATTGAATGCCGCGATTTGCGGTGTGTTTAAGCCCGCCGGAATAGTCTGCTCACGTCTTAATGAGTGGATCGACAGATGCAGATTTCCCCGGTCATCACCCTCCTTCTCTCCATCGCCTTTGGTGCGGCAGCCTTGCTCGGAGCGCGCTTGTGGCTCTCTTCCTCCTCCCAGCCGGAAGCGCCGCGCGCCGTTGAGGCGGCCGCACCTGCGATGGAGCCTGTGCTGGTCGCTTCGCGTGACATTCCGCGCGGGGTTTCGGTCAGCGCCGACTGGTTTGCCGTTGAAGAGCGTCCTGTGTCGTCCTTGCCGCCGGGCCATTTCACCTCGGCCGATGCGCTTGAGCAGTCCGGTGACAATCGCCGCACACTGATCGATATTGCGGCCGGGCAGGCCTTGTCTGAAGCGATGCTCCTGGCGCCGGGCATGCGTGCCTCGCTGTCAGCAAAGATTCAGCCGGGCTCGCGCGCCTTTACCATTCGCACTTCGGCAGTTTCTGGTGTCGGCGGTTTTGTCCTTCCGGGAGATCATGTCGACGTGATCTTCACTGAAGACGCTGCCCCGGAGTCGAAAGTCCTGAAGCTGGTCTCCAAGGTGCTCCTGCAGAATGTAGAGGTGCTTGGCGTCGACCTGAATGACGACATGACGGGTGAGCAGGCAGGCGTCTTCGAGACCGCAACGCTCGCCGTCACGCTTGATCAGGCCCAGAAGCTCTCGGTGGCTTCGCAGACCGGCACGCTGTCGCTTGCCCTGCGCGGGAGTGCGGATGAAGCGTTCGAGCAGGCAGAGGCCGTCTCCCTGCGCGAGGAGGAGACGCCGAAGCAGGTCGCCTACACTGCGCCACGCCGTTTCGCGCCGCGCAAGCCGTCCTCATCCACGATCGAGGTCGTCCTCGGTGAGCGGATGAGTGAGCACGACGTCCCTGTGAGCCAGTAGGGCCAAGGGCTTTCCCAAAGCATGTTGATGAAGGTGTGCGCGTGAGACCATGCCGACCGGCTCCCCGCTGCGCTTCCCTCAGGTCTCGCTGAAGACATACATCATGCGGACGACGGCTGGCAGCATGAGCACGACCAGCAGCGATGGAAACACAAAGAGGATCAGCGGCACGACCAGCTTGGCGGGCAGGGCGAGCGCTTTCTCCTCGGCATAGAGCATCCGTTTCTCACGCATATCGGCAGCAAAGACCCGAAGCGTTTCACCGACGCTCGTGCCGAGTTCTTCGGACTGGCGCAGCATCGTGGCGAGTGCGCGGGCCTCGTCGAGACCGAGCCGGTCGGCGAAGTTCTTCCAGGCTTCGGTACGCGCCCGGCCGGCCCGCATTTCGAGATTCAGGATCTTCAGGTGATCGGCGAGGTTCGGATAGCGTTGCACGATTTCCTCGGCCACGCGCTGGACCGCGCCGTCAAGACTGAGCCCGGCTTCGACACAGGCAACCAGCAGGTCCATCATGTCGGGGAAGCCGTTGCGGTATTCCTCCTCGCGGGTCGCCATCTTCTTGTCGAGAATGAAGGAAGGCGCGACGAAGCTGATAATGCCGAGGCCGACCGACATCATGAGCAGGCCGTGTTTGGGCATGTACTGGTCGATCATCGGCCAGCAGAAGAGCAGCAGGATTTGCGGGATGATCAGCGCCACGAAGCGGACGCCGATATAGATGAAGGGCGCGGATTTCGAGTAGTAGCCAGCCTTCATGAGGCGGTGGCGGAGTTTGGTCAGCTCTTCGGAGTTCGGATCGGTAAACCGCCGGCCGAGGTCCTCGATAACGTTCCTGCGTGGTTTTTCGGGATAGGCTGGGGTCCGCGGTGCCCGTGTGCCTTCCCCCTTGAGGCGATCGCTCACCTGGCGTTTGTCGCGCACTGACCGGAAGACCGTGCTGCCGAGGACGAGCATGGTTGCGCCCATCACGATCATGATGATGGTGATCAGCGTGGTATCCTGTGAGCCGCCTGTGGGCATGTGTCACGAGCCTCCTGTCAGACCTTGAAATTGATCATCTTGCGCATGACCAGATTGCCGATCACCATCCAGACAAGGCAGCCGCCAAGTCCATACTGGACGAGTTTCTCGTCGATGACGTCGCCGTAGAATTCCGGTGTGATCATGTACATCGCCCCCATGACGAGGAAGGGGGCGCTGGTCAGGATAAGTGCCGAGGCGCGGCCTTCCGACGAGGCAGCCTGGACCTTCAGGCGCATCTTCTGGCGTGCGCGTACGGTGTGGGCGTTGACCTTGAGGAGGCTTGCCAGGTTGCCGCCGGTCTTGGCCTGCAGGCGAACCGTGGCGGCAAAGAGTTCGACATCCGGCTGGCGGGTGCGCTCTGCGAGCTTGCGCACGGCCTCCTCAAGGCTTGAGCCATAGGAGATCTCATCGGCAGCGAGACCGAATTCGGACCCGATCGGGTCCGGCATCTCGCGCCCGACCAGCGAGACGGCCGTGGGCACCGGGTGGCCGGCCTCAAGGCTGCGAACGATGATCTCAAGCGCGTCGGGCAACTGTTCGCCAAGCTTCTTCTCACGCCGCCCGGCCGTGTGTTTCAGGAAGAGGATTGGCAGCAAGGTCGCCGCAACCAGGGCAGCCGGAATGGAGATGAGGAAACTCTTCAGAAACCAGAAGCTTACCCCGAAGGCGGCCACGCCGAGCCCGGCGGCAATACCGGCCCAGACGGTTGGCTGGAAGTTCAGGCCTGAGCGGGTAACCAGTTCGTTGAACCATGTAAGCGCGAGGCGCTGGTTGCCATCCTGGTCAAGGCCACGCTGGCGGCGCAGCTCCACGATCAGGTCAGCGACGGAGGACTGGCTTTCCTTGACCTTGAGCCGTTGGTTGATCCGTGTCTTGGCAAGCGCGGTCTTGCCGAAGCCGAGCATCGACTGCATCGCCATGAAGGCGGAGCCGAAGGCCAGGACGTAGATGACGGCTTCGATTCCCATAAGCGTCTCGCTACACCTGCAGGAGCGGTGTGGAGGGATCGAAGTATTCGGTCGGAAGATGCACGCCGCGGCGCTGCATCTCGTCGAGGCATTTGGGACGCAGGCCGGAAGCCCGGAACTCGCCGACGACCTTGCCGTCTTCTTCCGTGCGCAGACGGTTGAAGGTAAAGATGTCCTGCATCTGGATGATGTCGCCTTCCTTGCCGGTGACCTCCGTCACATGCGTGAGCCGGCGCGACCCGTCCGACAGGCGCTGGACCTGGATGATGATGCCGATGGCTGAGGCAATCTGCGAACGAACCGCTTCCTGGCTGATACGCAGGCCGCCCATGGCAACCATCTGCTCCAGCCGGCTGATGGCCTCGCGCGGATTGTTGGCGTGGATGGTCGCCATCGACCCTTCGTGGCCGGTATTCATGGCCTGAAGCATGTCGAAGGCTTCCTCGGACCGGACCTCGCCGAGGATCACACGGTCAGGGCGCATGCGCAGCGCGTTCTTGACCAGTTCGCGCTGGCGGATCTCGCCCTTGCCTTCGAGGTTCGGGGGCCGTGTCTCCATGCGCGCGACATGCGGCTGCTGCAGCTGGAGCTCGGCGGCGTCCTCGATTGTGATCAGGCGTTCCTTGTGGCTGATCGCGGCCGAGAGCGCATTAAGCAGCGTCGTCTTGCCCGACCCCGTGCCACCGGAAATGATGCAGGTCACCCGGCACTTCACCGCGCCGTGCAGAAATTCTGCAACTTCCTTGGGCATCGCCTTGAAGGAGATCAGTTTTTCCAGCGTCAGGGGCTTCTTGGAGAACTTCCGTATGGAGACGAGTGGGCCGTCAATGGCGACCGGCTCGACGGCGGCGTTGACGCGGGAGCCGTCCAGCAGGCGCGCATCGACAAGCGGCTGGCTCTCGTCCACCCGGCGCCCGACGGCTGACACGATCCGGCCGATGATGCGACGCAAATGAGCATTGTCGCGAAACTTGGCTTCGGAAAGTTCAAGTTCGCCGCCGCGCTCGACATAGACCTGCTTTGCGCCATTGATCAGGATGTCCGAGATCGATGGGTCTGCCAGCAACGGTTCGAGGGGGCCGAGGCCGGTCATCTCATCATAAACCGAATCCGCAAACTGCGAGAC
>Ga0114900_1002521_pt1 | contig 10087 bp, 9 predicted proteins | sample MalvireepMed_231_FD_89685 | JGI IMG/M metagenome (GOLD analysis project Ga0114900, IMG submission 89685) | Marine viral communities from the Global Malaspina Expedition - Malaspina viral metaG DeepMed_231 | ecosystem: Environmental > Aquatic > Marine > Oceanic | place: Mediterranean Sea...
GCCCACAACCGCCTGGCCCTGGACGTGCCGGCCAAGGGGGCGGAGTTCGACATCATGATCGAGACCCGCGACGCCCAGCACACCCAGGAAATCATGGAAGCCCTGCGCGAGCGGGGCTATCCGCCCCGCGCCGTCTGACCCTTCACCAGCCAAGGATAGCCTTGATGCTCGCCCCCCTGTTCGCCCTGGCCGCGGCGCTCGCCCTGGCCGCCTGTTCCCCCCAGGGCGGCGAAACCGCCTCCGAGGCTGCGGCCTATATGGAGGAGAACGCCGAGCGGGAGGGGGTCAAGACCCTGCCCTCCGGGGTCCAGTACGAGATCGTCCGCTCGGGTCCGGCCGAAGGCCTGAAGCCGACCGAGGCCGACGAGGTCAAGGTCCATTACGAGGGCAAGCTGGCCGACGGCGAGGTGTTCGACTCGTCCTATGAGCGCGGCGTCCCGGCGGCCATGCCCCTTTCGGGGCTGATCCCGGCCTGGCTCGAAGTGCTGCCCCTGATGCGGCCCGGCGACGAATGGATCATCACCGTGCCGCCGGAGATGGGTTATGGCGAATCTGGCCAGGGTCCGATCCCGCCCAACAGCGTGCTGATCTTCCGCATCGAGCTGATCGACGTCCTGCCGGGTCCCGGCCGCGTCCAGCGGGGCTGAGGCCGCTCAGAGGGCGGCTTCGAGGACGCCGTAGAGGCGGCTGACGTCGATGGGCTTGCTGACATGGTGATCCATGCCGGCGGCCAGAAGCTCGTCCACCTGGTGGGCCATGGCGTCGGCCGACAGGCCGATGATCGGCGTGCGCCGCCGGCTCTGGGCCTGCTCGCGCGCACGGATTTCGCGGGTGGCGGCCAGGCCGTCCATCACCGGCATCCGCACATCCATCAGCACCAGGTCCCAGTCCCCGGCCTCCCAGGCCGCCAGGGCCGCGGCGCCGTCGCCGACCATCACCGGCTCGATGCCCAGGGGCGCCAGGAGGGCGCGCAGCACCACCTGGTTGACGCTGTTGTCCTCGGCCGCAAGGACGCGGAGGCCGCCAAGGGCGGCGTCGGGCGTCGTCGGCTCAAGACAGGGCTGCGGCTTGGCGTCCGCCAGTCGGGGCAGGGGCAGGACCAGGCTGAAGACCGAGCCTGAGCCGGGCGTGCTGACCACGCCCAGGGTCCCGCCCATGAGGACGCAGAGCTCGTGGGAGATGGCCAGGCCAAGGCCCGTGCCCCCGTGCCGGCGGGTCGTGGAGGCGTCCAGCTGGGCGAAGCGGGCGAACAGGCGGCTCTGCTGGTCGGCGTCCAGGCCCGGCCCAGTGTCGGCCACCCAGATCCGCACGCCTTCCGGACCGGCCTCGGCGCCCAGGGTGATCTCCCCCTGGTCGGTGAACTTCACCGCATTGGCGACCAGATTATAGATCACCTGCCGCAGCCGGGTGGGATCGCCCTCGAAGATCCCGCAGGCGGACAGGGCGATATCGAGTTTGAGCTCCAGCCCCTTGTCGGCGGCCAGGGTCGCAAAGGCCGAACGGGCCGAGCGCGTCAGGGCGCCGAGGTCGAAGGCGATGGCCTCGATCTCCATCTGGCCGGCCTCGATTTTGGACAGGTCCAGCACGTTGTTGAGCAGCGCCGTCAGGGCCTCGCCGGACTGGCGGATCACGTCCAGGCGCTCGCGCTGAGCCAGGGTCAGCTCGTCCCGGGCCATCACCTGGGCCATGCCGAGGACGCCGTTCAGGGGGGTACGGATTTCGTGGCTCATGGTGGCCAGGAAGGTGCTCTTGGCGGCGTTGGCGGCCGCGGCGGCCTGCTCCTGGGCCTTGGCCTGGGCGAGGGCGTCCGCCAGCCGACCCTCGATCGCCTCCCGATGCAGGGCCGCCTCCAGCACATAGCCGAACATGGCGGCGACGGCGATCAAGGCGACCGCCACCGACATCTGCGCCCCATGGTAGGGACTGAGCAGGAGCCCGGCGGCGGCCACGAGGCCGATGCCCACCAGGGCCGCGGCGGCGATTCTGCGCGAGGCCGGCAGTTCGGCGGCGCCGCTCAGGGCCACGGCGCCGATCATGGCCATGGCCGCCACGGTGGCGTTCTGCTGACCGGTCATCAGCAGGGCGAAGGGCAGGGCGCCATAGCCCAGGGTCTCGATGAAGGTGAAGCCGGCCAGGGCCCGCTCGTCGCCTGGCCCGGGGGCGGCATGGGCTAGGATCCGTCGACAGAGGGCCTGGCTGATGAGCTGCAAGGCGATGTTTGCGCCCAGCCAAGCGCCGACGAAGACCGGATTCACCCAGACGAGACTGCCGGCGGCGGCGACCACGGTGAGCGGCAGGATGATCCGGACGTCCCGCTTGCGGAAGCGCGCCACATCAACCCAACGCGCCGACCGGCCTGACTGGCCACTCATGGATACTGAACCGGCGCCCGTGGGGCGCGGCCTCCCTCTAGACGAGAATTAATCATGCGCTTCGCCCCTTAACGCCTCATGAAACACCCGGCTAGGATGTGGGCGCCCATAGAGGCCTTCGAAGCCGACCCTGGGCGAATGCTGGGCGCTTTTGGACCGTCGGCGGTCTTGTGGCGTTGATATGCGGCGAGCGCTGGAGCGAGGCCGCGCAGAGGTCTAGGCTTGACCCATGTCATCCTCCCAGACCCTCACGCCCCTGGCGCTCGAGATCCTCGACCGCCTGGTGGCCTTCGACACCACCTCGCGACTGTCCAACCTGGCCCTGGTCGAATGGGTGGAGGCCTATCTCGACGGCCATGGGGTCGGCCACCGCCGGGTCCCCAATGCGGACGGGACCAAGTCCAACCTGATCGCCACCATCGGCCCGGATATTCCCGGCGGCGTGGTGCTGTCGGGACATACCGACGTGGTGCCGGTGGACGGCCAGCCCTGGACGTCGGATCCCTTCCAGGTGACGCCCCGCAACGGCCGCCTGTACGGGCGAGGGACCTGCGACATGAAGGGCTTTCTGGCGCTGTCCCTGGCCGCCATTCCCGACATCCTGGCCGCCCAGCCGAAGAAGCCGGTCCACCTGGCCTTCTCCTATGACGAGGAGGTGGGCTGTATCGGCGCCCCGGACATGATCCGCATCATCGCCAGCGAGCTGCCGAGGCCAGCCCTCGTCGTGGTCGGCGAACCCACCAATATGGAGGCGGTCAGCGGCCATAAGGGGATCAACACCTTCCGGGTCACCGTCCGCGGCCATGAGGCCCATTCCAGCCAGACCCAGCTAGGCGCCTCGGCCAATATGGTCGCCATCCGCCTCATGGGGATGCTGGCTGATCTGGCCGAGCAGCTGGAGCGCGAGGCGGACCCCGACTCGCTGTTTACGCCCAAGCACGCGACGCTCACCGTCGGCCAAGTGAACGGCGGCACGGCGGTGAACATCCTGGCCCGCGAATGCGTCTTCCTGTTCGACCTTCGCAGCCCGCCGGGCCTTGATCCCGAGGCGGTGCTGGCGCCCTTCTTCGAGGCCTGCGCGGCCGCCGACGCCGCGCTCAAGGCCCGGTTCCCCGACACCGGCGTCGAGGTGGTCCAGCGCTCCCACACCCCGCCCCTGGCGCCGGAGACCGACGGGGCGGCCGAGGCCTTCGCCCGACGGCTGGCCGGCGACAATGGTCCAGCGAGGGTGGTGGCCTTCGCCGCCGAGGCCGGCCAGTTCCAGGAGGCGGGCTTCTCCACCGTCATCTGCGGGCCGGGCTCCATCGACCAGGCCCACCAGCCGGACGAATTCGTGGAGGTCTCTCAGATGGAGCGCGGCGGGGCCTTCATGGCGCGCCTCGTCGACTGGGCCGCAGCGGGCGAATGACCGCCCGGCGGCCCGACAGGTCCGCAGGATTCCAGGTCAAGGCCCGGGCGATCTGAAGCGCCGAGACAAGGCGCTGAGCCTGGGTTCGGCGGCGGCTCGTCCAGACGGGGCCGAGCCCGGCCAGGGCGGCCTTGAAGCCGCGCCAGGTCACCTCCAGCAGCGGCCGATTCTGCGGCCGCAGGCTGACCACTGCAAAGGCCAGCAGATGGAGCGGTAGGATCACCGGCAGCAGCAGGACGGGCGTGTTCTTGACCAGCACCCAGAAGCGGTTGCGCGTGCCGTGGAAGACCGCGAATTCCGACTTCGGTCCGCCGGAGGAGGCCGAGCCCTCATGGGCGATCACGGCGGCCGGCACCAGCAGGGTGGGCTCGCCGGCCAGCTGCAGGCGATAGCCGAAGTCCACATCCTCGCAGTAGCAGAAGAAGCTCTCGTCCAGACCGCCCAGTCTCAGGAACAGGATGCGGTCGACCATCATCGCCGCCCCGCAGGGGGAGAAGACCTCACCCTCCGGCGTGTCGCCCGGATCTGGCGAGAGGTAGCCGCCGCGGTAGGGGATGGCCGGCGCCGACATGACGTCGCCTAAGCCGTCCAGCACGCGGCGATCCTGAGCCATCACCTGGCGGGAGGTGAAGGAGAGCACCTGCGGGTGACGCCGGCTGGCGGCCACCAGCTGGGCCAGCCAGTCCGGATCGGGATAGGCGTCGGGGTTCAGCAGCGCCAGCCAGCGCCCTCGGGCTTCGCGCGCGCCCAGATTGACCCCGGCGGCGAAGCCGAGATTGCCGCCGGCCGCGATGACCCGCGCCCCGGGGAGGTTCGCCGCCGCAGGGACAGCCTCCCTCTGGGGCGAGTCGTTATCGACGATCAGCAGCTCGAAATCGTCGAAGGTCTGGGCGACCAGGGCGGCCACGCAGCGCCCCAGGGTTGCGCCGCTGTTATAGGCGACGATGACCACGCTCAGCGCTGGGGGCGCCTTGTCTTCGCCGGAAGGCTCGTTCATGCGAAGGATCGCTCCCACAACGACTCGTAGAGACCCATGACCACCATCACCCCGCTCGCCCTGCCCGAGGTCCTGCTTATCACGCCCAAGCGGCATGGCGATGCGCGGGGCTGGTTCGCCGAGACCTGGAGCCGCAGGACCCTGGGCGAGGCCGGTGTGACCTGTGATTTCGTGCAGGACAACCAGGCCTATAGCGCCAGGAAGGGCACCGTGCGGGGCCTGCATTTCCAGACGGCGCCGCACGCCCAGGCCAAGCTGATCCGGGCTCTGCGCGGCGCGATCTATGATGTGGCCGTCGATGTGCGGCCGGGCTCGAGGACCTTTGGCCAGTGGGTGGGCGCCGAGCTGAGCGCCGAGGGGGGCGAGCAACTGCTGGTGCCGCGCGGCTTCGCCCACGGGTACTGCACGCTGACCGACGATTGCGAGCTCTTCTACAAGGTCGACGGCCTCTATGCGCCGGAGTGCGAAGGTGGGATCCTCTGGAACGACCCGGATCTGGCCATCGACTGGCCTGTCGATCCCGCCGACGCCGTCACCTCGGACAAGGACAAGGTCCTGCCCCGCCTGAAGGACATGCCGGAGGCCCTCTTCGAATGAGCCAACCGCAGAACGAACTGGTGGAGATCCTCGATCTCGAACAGATCGAGCTCAACCTCTATCGCGGCCTGACCCCGGCCCGGCAAGGTCAGCGCATCTACGGGGGCCAGGTGGTGGCCCAGGCCCTGACCGCGGCCTATCGTACCATCGAAGGCCGCCTGTGCCACTCCATGCACGCCTATTTCATCCGCCCGGGCGACCCGTCCATCCCGATCCTGTTCCAGGTGGACCAGGCCAGGGACGGGGGCTCGTTCTCGGTGCGCCGGGTGACCGCCATCCAGAACGGCAAGCAGATCTTCAACCTGGCCGCCTCCTTCCAGGTCCCCGAAGAGGGCTTCGAGCACCAGGACCGGGCGCCGGATGTGACGCCGCCGGAGGATCTGCTGAACGAGGAGCAGCTGCGCGAGGCTGATGGAATTCCGCCCCGGGATCGGGACTGGCCGGTGGAGGTTCGCCCCATCGATCCGCAGCGCCGCGACCAGACCGAGCCCATGGCCCCGCTCTACAATGTCTGGTTCAAGGCCCGCCAGTCGGTGGGGCCCGACGTGGCGGTGAACCAGTGCGCGCTCGCCTATGGCTCGGACATGAGCCTGCTGGACGCAAGTCTGCGGCCCCATCCGGTCCCGCACGGCGAACTTCAGGTGGCCAGCCTCGACCACGCCCTGTGGTTCCACCGCCCCAGCGACTTCTCCGACTGGCATCTCTATGTCCAGGACAGCCCCTCGGCCTCTGGCGGCCGGGGCTTCAACCGCGGCTCGATCTTCGACCGGCAAGGCCGTCTGGTGGCCTCGGCGACCCAGGAGGCGCTGATCCGCCATCGCCCGCCGTGCTGATCCGTGACAGTCTTTCCCGACACCGGCGCGCAAGCCGGGAGGCCAGCGGGAGGATGCTCATGAACGACCGGGTGAAGGTGGAGATCACGGACGGCGTCGCCGACGTGCGCATGGTCCGCACCGACAAGATGAACGCCCTGGACGACGCCATGTTCTCGGCCCTGATCGAGACCGGCGAGGCTTTGAAGACCACGAAGGGCGTCCGCGCCGTGGTGCTGTCGGGGGAGGGCCGCGCCTTCTGCGCCGGCCTCGACATGGGCTCCTTCGCCGCCATGGCCTCGGGCGAGCGCAACCGCGGGGCCGCCGATGGCGGGACCCTGCTGACGCCCAAGCGCTCGGCCGGCGGCTCGAACCGGGCCCAGCACGCGGTCATGGTCTGGCGCGAACAGCCCGTGCCGGTGATCGCGGCGGTGCATGGGGTGGCCTTTGGCGGCGGCTTCCAGCTGGCGCTCGCCCCCGACATGCGCTTCGTGACGCCTGACACCCGCATGGCGGTGATGGAGATCAAGTGGGGCCTGGTGCCCGACATGGGCGGCATGGTGCTGATGCGCCATCTGGCCCGGGGCGATGTGATCCGCGAACTCACCTATTCCGGCCGCATCTTCGACGGCGAGGAGGCCCAGCGCCTGGGCTTCGCCACCCGGGTCTGCGCTGATCCCCTGGCCGAGGCCCTGGCCCTGGCCCGCGAGATCGCCGGCAAGAGCCCGACCGCGGTCCGTGGCGCCAAGCGGCTGATCGAACTGGCCGAGACCCCGGCCAGCCAGCACGACATCCTGCTGGCCGAAAGCGCCGAGCAGGGCGCGGTGATCGGCACGCCCAACCAGAAGGAGGCGGTGATGTCGAACATGGAGAAACGGGCGGCGGTCTACGCCGACTGAGGGCGGTCCAGACCAGAAAGCTCCGCCGTCATGCTCGCCCTCGTGGCGAGCATCCCTGTCGAGGGCGGGCGCGGGCGTCGCGAGGGATTCCCGGCGCAAGGCCGGGAATGACGGTCCTTTCTGCGGTTCGCCTACCTAGGCCCGTCATACCGGCCCGAGCGCCCACTCCGCCCGCACCGCCTCGTCCTGCTCCCCTGGCAGGGCCAACGCCCGCTCGCCGGCGAAGGCGTCGGCCGGGAGGAGCTGCGACAGGCCCCAGACGGCGGCGCCTCTGACGACCGACGCCTCGTCCGTCAGCCGGGCGCGGACGGTCGAGACCAACCCCGGATCGCCGCTGTTGCCGATGGCGTAGAGCACGTTGCGCACGAAGCGGTCGCGGCCCAGGCGCTTGACCGCGCTCTGGGTGAACAGGGCGCGGAAGGCGGCGTCGTCCAGGGCGGCCAGGTCCGCAAGCTGCGGGGCCTTCAGCGCCTCGCGGCCCTGCAGCTTCGCCTCGCGGGCGCCCTGCGCGAACTTGTTCCACGGGCAGACGGCGAGGCAGTCGTCGCAGCCATAGATGCGGTTGCCCAGCGCGCGGCGGAATTCTACCGGGATCGGGCCTGACAGCTCGATGGTCAGGTAGGAGATGCAGCGTCGCGCATCCAGCTGATAGGGCGCGGGAAAGGCGTTGGTGGGGCAGACGTCCTGGCAGGCGCGGCAGGAGCCGCAGGCGTCCTGGCCCGCCGGATCGGGCTCAAGCTCCAGCGAGGTGAGCACCGAACCTATGAACAGCCAAGAGCCGAACTGGCGCGAGACGAGATTGGTGTGCTTGCCCTGCCAGCCCAGGCCCGAGGCTTCCGCCAAGGGCTTTTCCAGCAGGGGGGCGGTGTCGACGAACACCTTCACCTCGCTGCCGAAGGTCTGGGCCATCCAGCTCGCCAGCTGCTTGAGCCGTTTCTTGATGACCTCGTGATAGTCCGAGCCTTGCGCATAGACCGAGATGGCGCCGCGGTCGGGATGCTCCAGGATGTCCCGGGGATCATGCTCCGGGCCGTAATTGACCCCCAGCATGACGGCCGAACGGGCGCCGTCCCACATAGCCTGGGGGTGGGACCGGCGCGCCAGGCTGGTCTCCAGCCAGGTCATCTCGCCGTGGCGACCTTCGGCGATGAATTCGGCCAGCCGCGCGCCGGCGCTCCAGGGCTGGTCGGCCCGGGCCAGGCGGCAGTCGTCGAAACCCAGCTCAAGGGCCTTGGCGCGGATCAGGTCTTCAGGGGATTCAGAAATCGAGGTCGTCATAATGGGCCGCGGGCGCGAGCCCCGGCCAGCGATCGGCGAGCAGCGGCCGGAAGCAGGGCCGGGACTTCACCGTCATGTACCACGTCTTGACCGCGGCGAAGTCCCGCCAGGGCACATCGCCGAAATAGTCGATCACCGACAGGTGCGAGGCGCCGGCGAAATCGGCCAGGCTGAGACGGCGGCCGGCCAGCCAGTCGCGCTCGGCCAGCAGGCTCGTGAGATAGGTCAGGTGATGGCGCAGGGCCTCGCGCCCCCGCCGCAGGGCGGCCAGGTCCGGCGCCCCCATGCGCAGCAGGCGCTTTTCCATCTTTTCGTGCAGCAGGAAGGAGCCGACCTCGTAGTCGAACTTGCGGTCGAACCACTGCAGCAACCGCCGGGCCTCGGCCCGGTCGGCCGCCTCGCGGCCCAGCAGGGCGGGCTCGGGATAGGCCTCTTCCAGATGGTCGAGGATGGCGCGGCCCTCGCACAGGACCAGGCGGCCCTGGGGTCCCTCCTCGACCAGGACCGGGGTCAGGCCCGAGGGATTGAGCGCCGACAGGTCGTCGGGCTGCTCCCAATAGCGGACGATCACGTCCTCGAAGGCCAGGCGCTTTTCGCCGAGCGCCAGACGGACCTGCCGCGAGGCCGGGTCGAGCGGAAAATGATAGAGGGTGCGTTGGGCGCTCATGCCGGCGTTTCGCCGCGAATGCGGACAGTTTGATCAGGCCTCGATAAGCCCGCAGGGGGCTTAAGGGCGCGTTTACGAAGCGCAGGACTTTCCCGTTTTGGGCGCCACATCCAGGCGTCTCTCGTCGTCTGCGGCGTCAGGTCGCGGGGGGTTCGGCGAAGGCGCCGCCGTGGGGCTCGGCCCGGCCGCGGGGGTCGGCGTGAATCAGGATGTCGGCGGCGGGGAAATGCTTCAGCAGCCGGTGCTCGGCCTCGACGATCACCTGGTGGGCGGCGTCCAAGGTCAGCTCGGGATCCAGGTCGGCGTGCATCTGGATGTGCACATAGGGGCCGGACGCCCGGGTGCGCAGCTGATGGATGTCGGTCAGCCGGGCGTCCTGCGTCATCAGCCGCACGATCAGCGCCCGCTGATCCTCGGGCAGCTCATGGTCCATCAGCTGGTGGGCGGCCTCGCGGAAGACGCCGATGGCGGCCCAGACCAGGATGGCCGCGACGATCAGGCCGGCCGCGCCGTCCAGTCGGGTGAAGCCCAGCAGCGCCGCCCCGGCCACGCCGAGCAGGGCGGCGAGGTTGGAGGCCAGGTCCGAGAAATAGTGCGCCCGATCCCCGGAGACGGCCACCGACTGGGTCTGCTTCAGCACCCGCGTCTGGGCGGCCACCAGCAGGCCGGTCAGCGCGATGGAGGCGGCCATGACGGCCATGGCCCAGCCGCCATGGGCGATCGGTTGGGGCTCAAGCAGGCTGGCGATGGCCTCGCGGCCCACCAGGGCGGCCGAGGCGAAGACCAGGCCGGCCTGCATCAGGCTGGCGAAGGCCTCGGCCTTGCCATGGCCGAACCGGTGCTCGGCGTCCGGCGGGACCACGGCGTAGCGCACGGCGAAGAAGGTGATCAGCGAGGCGATCAAATCCAGGCCTGAATCGGCCAGGGAGGCCAGCACCGCCACCGACCCGCTGGCCAGCCAGGCGGCGGTCTTCAGGGCCACCAGGGTCAGGGCCACGGCCACTGACAGCAGGGTGATCTTGCGGGTCAGGGCGGCGGTCTGCGCGGGGGTCAGGAC
>Ga0114900_1002524_pt1 | contig 10079 bp, 11 predicted proteins | sample MalvireepMed_231_FD_89685 | JGI IMG/M metagenome (GOLD analysis project Ga0114900, IMG submission 89685) | Marine viral communities from the Global Malaspina Expedition - Malaspina viral metaG DeepMed_231 | ecosystem: Environmental > Aquatic > Marine > Oceanic | place: Mediterranean Sea...
CGCCTGGACAGCGCTGTCAGCGGTGAGCAAGGCGCGTCCGGTGCGCCACTTCCGCTCCTAGCCGATATTGAACGCCCCGATGATCCCATCGATGATGAGCTGCGTCGACAGGGCTGCCAGGATCACACCAAAAATCCGCGTAATTGCCCCGGCGACGCTTTCGCCAAGCGCCTTCACCAGGGGCGAGGCGACGAGAAACACGATCAGGCACAGCACCATGTTGACCGCAATGGCAGAAAGCACCGCGCCCTTCTGCTCCCAGGTCTCTGACTGCGACATGAAAAGCATGGCCGTCGCAATGGAGCCCGGTCCGGCGAGCATCGGGATACCGATCGGGAAGACCGAGACATCGTCCGGCTTCTCATGTTCTTCGAGGTATTCATCCGCCCGCGTCTCACGGCGTTCGGTGCGTTTCTCGAAGACCATGTCCAGCGCAATGAGAAACAGGAGAACGCCGCCGGCGGCGCGGAAGGCATCGATGGTGATGTGAAGCTGCTCAAGCAGCCAGGCCCCGCAGAAGGCGAAGCCGAAAATGATGATGGAAGCGACGACGATCGAGCGCCACGCCATGTTCGCGCGATAGGCAGGCGTGCCCCTTGCCGTCAGCGACGCAAAGATCGGCGCCACACCGACAGCATCGATGAGCACGAAAAACGTCACAAAGGACGCTGTGAAGACAGTCAGGAAATCGCCAGCCATGAGGCGCGCTTTAGTCAGCTGGCCGCAGCACGTCCAGTATCTCTTCCACGGAAGGGTGCAAGGCAGGTTTGTTCTTGCGCATATGGGCGGGCCGGTCGACGGGCTTCAGCTCCGCCATCATCTTGATGAGACGCAAGCCGCGAGCGCGCTGCAGCAGGGTATCGAGCTCCCGCTCTTCCGAAACGGCGCCAATTACGCCATTGCCGAAATCAATGCGCATATCTGAATCGGCCTGACCGGTCTCAAGCAGTGAAATACCCTCTTCGAGAGAGAGCAGGTCTGTGCCGGTATCATTCGCCAGATTGGAATTGCTGTCAGCCACTTCGCGCCTCCGCCGCCGGGTCATGCCTGACAAGTTTGCGGCAGGCACCAAGCGCCTTGTAGACCTGCCCGCCTGCCAGCGAACGGGTAATACCGAGAACATCGTCACGCACAGCCTGATCGGTGGTCTTTTCCATCAGGTCGGCAAGCGACGAAATGCAGGCATCATAGAGCGGCCCCTCGGAATCCCCGGTGAGATACATCTGCATCACGGCGAAATAGGCCGCGTCCTGCAGCGTCACGACCTGTTCCGGAAACATGATGTCGCGCTCGCGCAGAATCCGCGCCTTGGTTTCGAGCAGCAGCGTGCCACGCCGTTCACCATTCCGGATAACGGCGCCATTGACGATGACCGCTTCGCCGGGCTTCAGCGATAGTTTGAGAGGCATTCAGCCTTCCCCCGCAGGATATTTCAATCCGAATCAGCCTCTTAACATAGGTTCATACTGGTTAATACGACATTGAGAGTGCCACTTGCTACCCTTGTGTGACGGATGTGTCGAGGTGACGCGAAGTCATATCAGGTGAAATGGTTGCTCTCTGGCGTGCGGCCTCTATCATTCGGTCTGCAAAGAATTGGAGACCTAGATGCGCTTTGAAGGCACCCAGAATTATGTCGCAACCGAGGATTTGCGCGTGGCGGTGAATGCCGCGATCGCGCTGGAACGCCCGCTGCTGGTGAAGGGTGAGCCCGGGACGGGCAAGACGGTTCTCGCCATTGAGGTCGCCAAGGCCCTCGGCGCGCCGCTGATCGAATGGCACATCAAGTCGACCACAAAAGCCAATCAGGGCCTCTACGAATACGACGCTGTCAGCCGCCTTCGGGACGGCCAGATGGGCGAAGAGCGCGCCAAGGATGTCGCCAACTACATCAAGAAGGGCAAGCTCTGGGAAGCCTTCACCGCCAAGGAGCGCCCGATCCTGCTGATCGACGAGATCGACAAGGCCGACATCGAATTCCCCAACGACCTCCTGCAGGAGCTCGACCGGATGGAGTTCTATGTCTACGAGACCGACGAAGTCATCAAGGCGAAGCAACGCCCGATCGTGATCATCACCTCGAACAATGAGAAGGAACTGCCGGACGCCTTCCTGCGCCGCTGCTTCTTCCACTTCATCAAGTTCCCGGACGAGCAGACGATGAACGAGATCATCGACGTGCACTATCCGGGCATCAAGCAGAAGCTGGTGAAGGAAGCCCTCACCACCTTCTACTCCATGCGCGAAGTTCCGGGCATGAAGAAGAAGCCCTCGACCAGCGAGCTGCTCGACTGGCTGAAGCTGCTGATGAACGAGGATATCGACCTGGAAACGCTGAAGGAACAGGATCCGGACAAGCTGACGCCGCCGCTACACGGCGCGCTTCTCAAGAACGAACAGGACGTCGCCCTCTTCGAGCGGCTGGCCTTCCTGTCCCGCCGCGAGAACAGCCCCCGGCGCGGCCCGGCGGGTTAGGTCGTCCGGCAGGCGTGGATCAACCGTTCGCGATTGCCATCCCCGCCTGAAATCGGGCTGTCGGCGCGGGCCATCACGCGCCAGCCTTGCTCTCCCAGCCAGGCACAGAAAGCCTCTTCCGCACGCTGTGTCGCAGCAGGGTCGGTGACGATCCCGCCCTTGCCGACATGCTCGCGGCCAACCTGGAATTGCGGTTTGAACAGGCAGATGAACTCGGCGGCGCCTGCGGCCAGTGAGAGCGGCACGGCGAGCAGCTTCTCCAGCGCGATGAAACTCGCGTCACAGACTATAAGCGACGGCGCCCACGGAATCAGATCAGCATCGAGATGCCGCGCATCGGTCGCTTCCAGCGCCGTGACGCGCGGATCATTCGCGATCCGCTCATGCAGCTGGCCGCGTCCGACATCGACAGCATAGACGTGTTCCGCGCCGGCCTGCAGCAGCACATCGGTAAACCCGCCCGTCGACGCACCGACATCGAGGCATGTTCGGTCCTTCGCTGACACGCCGAAGTTCTGAAGCGCATGCGCGAGCTTGATCCCGCCGCGTGACACCCAGGGATGAAGCGCCTGTGCCTCAATCCGGTCAATCTCTGAGATCTTCGCCGAGGCCTTTTCCAGCGCGCGTCCGTTCACGCGCACACAGCCCGCCGCAATCGCCGCCTGCGCCACGGCGCGGCTTTCATAGTGGCCGAGGGCCACAAGCATACGGTCTGCGCGGTCGGTCGTGCTCAAATGAAAGCGCCTTTCAGGAACGGTCGAGCCTTTGAGGGAGTTTGATCACCAAGCGCTTTACCTTACTATCTTCTGCGCAACCAAGGAGCTTTACATGACCCGGACATTCTCTCTCGCTGGCACCGCCGCTGCCATGGCCATTCTGTTTGCCTGCAGCCAGCAGCCGTCTGACGCTCAGGAAGACCCGGAAATGACCCCGCCTGCCGATGAATCCACGGCCGGGGACGAGATGAGCCCGGCAGACGCGCAAGCCGCTGATGGCGGTCAGGAGTCGCTACCCTCCATGATGCGCGCGACGGGCAACCTGCTCGGTGATGACGGCGACACGATCGGCAATATCAACCTGATCGAAGGCCCGAACGGCATCCTGATCGAAGTCAGCATCGATGAAGGTTCGCTTTCGGAAGGCTGGCACGCCATCCACCTGCACCAGACGGGTGATTGCAGCGACACCGGCGAATACACCGCCTCGGGCGGCCATATCGGCAAGATCGATGGCGGGCATGGCCTGCTCAATCCAGATGGCCCCGAACCGGGCGATCTTACTAATCTCTATGTCGCCGCGAATGGCTCGGTCCACTACGAGACCTTTACCGACCTCGTCGCCATGTCCGAAATCCTTGATGACGACGGCAGCGCCGCGATCATCCACGAGGACCGGGACGACCATCTCAGCCAGCCAATCGGCGGCGCCGGTAGCCGGGTCGCCTGTGCGGTGATCGAATAAACCAGCCGGACGGCGTTGGGCGCGGGACTGCTATTCCCCGCGCTCGACCTTTCCACGAAGCGCCTTCTTTTCCGCGTGTTCCTTCTTGGCCTTGATCCGACGCTCGATCGCGCCACGGCCCGGACGCGTGGGAATGCGGCGCTTCTTTTTTTGCGTGGCCTTGCGGATCATGCCCTTCAGCCGGTCTCGTGCAGCTTCCCGGTTGCGCGCCTGCGAGCGGTGTTCGCTCGCCTCGACAATCACGTCCCCCTCTTTGGTGATCCGGGTTTTCCAGCGCTGGCGAAAGCGCGCCTTGATTGCCGCCGGAATCGATGAGGCATCGACATTCCAGCGCAGCTGCACCGCCGTTGCGACCTTGTTCACATTCTGCCCGCCCGGGCCTGACGCCCTGACAAATGTCTCGACGAGCTCCCAGTAAGGCACTGAAATATCGTCATTTATTTTCAAGTCTTCAGTGGCGGCCATGATGAAGGGTCTGTTCAGCTAGGGTTCAAGCTCGAATGCTTAATATGAGATCAATGTTCCAAGCCAGGAACCCGACTCATGCCGGTCATACGGCAGCTCGAACAGGAGACATGTCATGGCTCTTTTTTCAATACTCGCGCGGATAGGCGCTGCAGGCGCTCTCGCCGCCGCGATGCTTGCCCCTGCCGCCATGGCCGATGAACGCGGACGCGGTGATCGCGGTGGTTACCATGATCGAGGCGACCGTGGCCATCGCGGCGACAGGCATCGTGGACATCGTGGCGACCGCGACCGTGGTCATCGCGGTGACAGGCATCGCGGCCATCGCGGCGACCGTGGTCACCGGGGTGACTGGAACCGTGGCCACCGTCGTGATCGTGGCTGGAGCCACAACCGCCACCACCGCGACTGGAATCGTGGCCGCCATCACTACGCCAAGCGCTATCACGCGCCCCGCGTCGTAAATCGCTACTATTACAGCCGCCCGAGCTATGGCTACCGGCCGTATTCGCCGCGCGTGGTCTTTCATTACGACCGCGGCTACTCGCATGCGGGTTACCGTATCGGCGGCTATTACAGCTATCGTCCGAACACGATCATCATCAGGGATTATGGCCGCTACGGCCTTTATGACCCGCCGCGTGGCCACCACTGGGTCCGTGACCCCTATGGCGACGACGCCGTCCTCGCTTCGGTTGCGACCGGCGCCATCATCGGCCTCGCCGTCGGCATCCTGTCTCAATAGTCCGGTTCAGCGCACACGAAGAGGAGCCCGGTTTTCACAAGAAAGCCGGGCTTTTTTCGTGTTCATCTTTCATTAGGCACGAGTCATGCTTTAATTGGGTTACCGGACGATACTTGCGGCCGGTGTTTTGTTTTCAACAGCAGAAAGGAGGTGATCCAATGTCGAGTGAGAAACCAGGAGCGGCGATTGGATCCGTTCGTGCTGGTGGCCTTGGAGAGCAGCCTCTCTCTGTCCGCTAGCACTGACACCGGCGGGATTGCCCTGCCAGGATTCAAGAGCCAATCCGGCTCACGGAGGCCGCCCCTCGGGGCGGCCTTTTCGTTGCGCGAAATCCGGAGTTCTGATGAGCCCTAGTTCGTCCCGTTTGACGGCTGCGCATTCCACATGCGGCCGCGCTGGAGATCACTGCTGAGCTGGATATCCACAGGCTCTCCGGCCAGACGCTGGCGGTAGACCTGGGTATTCTCAAGCACCCGCTGGACGTAATTGCGGGTTTCCGAAAATGGAATGAACTCGATCCAGTCGATCGGATCGATCTCACCGGTACGGGGATCACCATATTCGCGCACCCAGCGGCGCGGGCGCGAAGCACCGGCATTATAGGCCGCGGCTGTCATGATGTAGCTGCCATTGAACCGGTCCAGCAGGGAATCGAGATGAGCGCCGCCAAGCGTCATGTTGTAGCCCGGATCGTCGGTCAGCCATGATGTCTTGTACGGCAGGCCGAGGCTGCGGGCTTCCGCCTGCGCGGTACTTGGAATGAACTGCATCAGGCCGCGCGCATTGGCATGCGAAACCGCTGACGGGTTCATCTCGCTTTCCTGACGCGAAAGCGCATACATCATCGCGCGCTCCACGCCCGGTTCCCGCATCAACTCATAGTCGGGCACAGGGAACGCCGCTTCTGTCGCGACAATGCCCTTGGCGAGTCCTGCCTTGGCACCGCGTACGCCGATATCGGCATAGAGGTATTGCGAGGCGAGTTCCGAAAGCATCAGATAGTCGGCTTCGCTCTCGAGCATGTCGTCGAGGTGATAGGCAAACTGGCGAAACTCTCCCGCTTCGCCATTCTCCGCCAGCAGTTTCAGGGCCTGGACGAGCGGGCGCGATTCAAACGCCTCACGCTCGGCCTCCGTGACCGCTTCGCTGGCTTCAAGGAAGAGCTGGGTCTTGCCCACTTTCTCGGCGGCCAGCTGGCCATAGAAGACAAAGGGATACTTCGCGGCCGCCTCATAGGCCGCATTGGCCGCCTCCATGTCATTCATCGCCTCGAGCGCGCGGCCACGCCAGTAGTCGGCGCGCGCCTGGCTGATCGGGGTCGAGACACCGCCACCGAGGGTCTCGAAATGCGTCCGGGCACGCTCCGGCTGGTCGAGCTGGCGAAGTGCGATCCAGCCGGCCAGCCATTCGGCTTCGGCAAAGTCTCTGCCTTCACTCATCCCGTGCGGAGCAGCCAGCTGGTAGGCCGTGTGGAACTGGCCTTCCTTGAGAGCGTCACGAACCGCAAGGTTACGTTCGCGCCAGAGATTGTCGCGGCCGGCTGGCGGGACATTGGCCCCGTCAATCTTGGTCAGGAGTGGAATGTAATTGGACTCCGGTTGGCCCGCCCGCCGGCGCCATTTGGCGCGATCGTAAAGGAGGCCCGGATGATCCTGCAGGTGCTGCGGAACAGCGTCCACCGCTGCATCCACCCCGCTCCGGCGAAGCTGCAGCGCCGAGCGCGCCTCGATCAGTCGGCGCCAGTCAGCCCCCAGATAGGGCTGCAGGCGCGAGGCCGCCGAATGCTGCGCCGTCCAGAGCAGGAAGTCCGCGCGCTTTTCGTGATCCTCTGCCGTCAGATCGCTGCCATAGCGGGCGAGGATCTGATTGGTCTGGTCATTGTTGAGCGTATTGCCGTGCCAGGCTTCGCGGATATAGCGCAGGGCTTCTTCCGTCTGGCCACTGCGGCGATACGCCTCCGCGAGGGCGAGGCGGCCATCACCGGAAATCGGGCCACCAATCTCCTCGAACCATGCGATGCGCTGCGCATTATTCAGGGCCGAGAGCGAAACCGATTCTTCGGCGCGGACCTGCATGCTGACCATTTGCGGCCAGTCGCCCTGCGTCTTTAACAGGTAGCTCAGCTCATCGAACGACATCTGCGTGTCGCCGCGCCCACGATACCAGCGGATGAGCTGGCGCACGATTTCCGTGCGCGCCTGCGATTCGAGAAAACGCACCTGGCTCCAGTTTTCTCTCGATGCGGCGTTCAGAGCATCGCGCAAAACGCCTGCGTCCCGGGTCGAGACGACATTGGATGCTGCGAGGAGATCGGGCTTCAGGCTTGGTGTTGTTGGGATTGCTGCAGACGCACCGACTGCAGTAGATGCCAGCAACAGTGCTGCAAGAGTTGCCCTGTGTGTGCTAACGCGCATATGCCCTGCCTGTTTTCTTTGGGTTCTCAGCGTGCCAAACACGCTGTTCGTTTTTCAAATTCAGTCTTCAACATATAAATCGCGGCAAGATTACGATGTTCCATGGTTCGATTCCTGCACTCGTCACTCCCTTCAGGAATGGTGAGGTCGACCGCAAAGCCTATGCCGATCTGGTCGAACGGCAAATCGAGGGTGGCTGCGGCGCTCTCGTGCCTTGCGGGACGACCGGTGAGTCGGCAACCCTGAGCCATGAAGAACACCGTGAAATCGTGTCACTTTGTGTGGATGTCGCAGGCGGACGGGTTCCTGTCATCGCTGGTGCCGGGTCAAACTCGACCCGCGAAGCCATCGGCCTGGTGCAGCACGCCAAGGATACCGGCGCTGATGCCGCGCTCTGTGTCTGCCCCTATTACAACCGCCCCGACCAGATCGGCCTGGAAGCACACTTCCGCGCCATCGCCGAGGCCGTTTCCCTTCCGATCATCATGTACAACGTGCCCGCCCGCACCGTCTCGGATGTGCAGCCGGACACGGTGATCCGGCTCGGCAAGCATCCGAACATTGTCGGCATCAAGGATGCGACGGGCGATCTGGGCCGTGTCAGCCTGCAAGCGGCCGGGCTCGAGGGCGAACAATTCGTCCAGATTTCCGGCGACGACCCGTCTGCGCTCGGCTACTGCGCCATGGGCGGCAAGGGCTGCATTTCGGTGACGGCGAATATCGCGCCCGAGCAGATGGCGAAGATGCACGCCGCCGTGCAGGCCGGTGATCTCGCGACGGCCCAGGCCATCGAGAAAAAGTTCATTGCCCTTCACAAGACGCTCTTCGTGACGCCGTCTCCCGGCCCGGCGAAGTATGCGCTGGCCAAGCTCGGCCTGTGCTCTGGCGAGGTTCGCCTGCCCATCGTCGCGCCACATGAAGCAGCGTGTGAGAAGATCGACGCTGCAATGGAAACCGCAGGTCTTATATAAGGCGCCATGTCGAAGAAGAACCAGATCAAGGGAAGAAACGACGGCCTCGTCGCCGAGAACCGGCGCTCGCGCTTCGACTATCACGTCGAAGACACGCTCGAGACCGGAATCGTGCTCGAGGGCAGCGAGGTCAAATCGCTGCGCAATGGCAAGGCGAACATCGCCGAAGCTTATGCCGCCGTCGAGAATGGCGAGCTGTGGCTCGTGAATGCCGACTTCCCGCCCTATGAAGGCGCCAACCAGTTCAACCACGAACCGAAGCGCCGCCGGAAGCTGCTCGCGTCCAAGCGCGAGATCTCCCGGCTGTCCCAGCAGGTCGACCGCGCGGGACGGACCATCGTGCCCCTGAAGCTCTACTTCAATGAACGCGGCATCGCGAAACTGCTCGTCGGCGTCGCGACCGGCAAGCGGGCGCCAGACAAGCGCGAGGTCCAGAAGAAACGTGACTGGCAGCGCGACAAGGCGCGCATCCTGAAGGAAAACTAGCCGGTAAGGATCCGGGCATACTGCTCCGGGTCGACATTGCCGCCCGACAGCACGACGCCGACACGCTTGCCGCGGGCCTCTTCCGGCAGGTCGTACAGTGCACAGGCAAGCGCCGCTGCCCCGCCGGGCTCCAGAACAAGCTTGAGATGCCTGAAGGCAAGCCGCATCGCCTCGCGGATGGCATCGTCGCTGACGGCCCGGCCGCCTGCCAGCAATTCCTTGCCGAGCGCCCAGGTGATCTCGCCAGGCGCTGGCGTCAGGATCGCATCGCAGATCGAGCGCGTGCCCGGCTCATTCGTCTGGATTTGCCCGGCCGCTAGTGACCGGCGCCAGTCATCATGGAGTTCGGGTTCCGCCGTCCAGATCTGCGTGTCCGGGTCGAACGTCCTGTAGCCGAGCGCGAGCCCGGTGATCAGCCCCCCACCCCCTGCACAGCAGAGGATATGATCCAGCGGCTTGTTGGCATCGCGCATCTGCTGGCCAAACTCGACACCAGCCGTCCCCTGCCCCGCGATAATGTATGGATCGTCGAAGCTCGGCACGAGGACGGCTTCGCGCAGCTCCGCCTCACCTTGCGCAATGGCCTCACGGCTTTCGGTTTCGCGGTCATAGAAGCGGATCTCGGCCCCATCCCGGCGCACGCCGTCCACCTTGATGGAAGGCGCATCGCTCGGCATCACGATCAGAGCGGGCATGCCGAAATTGCGCGCGGCGCGGGCAACCCCCTGCGCATGATTGCCGGAGGAAAAGGCAACCACACCACCGGCGCGGCGATCCTGTGGAATCTGTAGCAGCCGGTTGGTGGCGCCCCGGATCTTGAAGCTGCCTGTCAGCTGCAGGTTTTCGCATTTGAAGAAAAGCTCGGCCCCGGCCAGATCGTCGAGCGCGTCGTTTCGCAGGACCGGCGTGCGCAGGACATGGCCATGAAGACGCCGGGCAGCCTCCGTCACATCCTTGGGCGTTGGCAGGGAAAGCGCCGCCGGCTCGCTCATGCTCAATGGGCCCGCCAGACCGAACTGGACGCCACGCGCTGATGGCTGAACCAGTCGACAAACTTGCCGA
>Ga0114900_1002533_pt1 | contig 10058 bp, 7 predicted proteins | sample MalvireepMed_231_FD_89685 | JGI IMG/M metagenome (GOLD analysis project Ga0114900, IMG submission 89685) | Marine viral communities from the Global Malaspina Expedition - Malaspina viral metaG DeepMed_231 | ecosystem: Environmental > Aquatic > Marine > Oceanic | place: Mediterranean Sea...
GCTGTTCTCTGTGCTGGAGCGTGCGGGCCTGACCAGCAACGACATATCGGTGGTGGATTTACCGATCAACGAACATATCCGGGCCTGGCAGCGTGGTGATATCGATGCTTCCATCAGCTACGAACCGGAGGCCTCCCGGCTGGTGGCCGAAGGTGCGGTACGTCTGTTTGACAGCAGCCAACTGCCGGAAACCATATTCGATCTGCTGGTGGTCACTGATGCTGCGGCCAGTCGGCAGCCGGCTGCGGTACGGGATCTGGTGAAAGGACATTTTCTTGGCCTGCAGCATCTGGTTCGCAACATGCACGATGCGGTCTATCGGGTAGCCACACGCCAGGAGGTGTCACCGGATATGGTGCGCCAGTCCCTGGCAAACGTGATGTTGCCGGAACTCTTGGCCAATCACCGGTACCTCACGCACAACGGTCGGCTGGAAGTGGTGGCGAAGACTCTGGAAAATATCATGGTTCGTGAGGGGCTGATGGATAAGCCTCTGCGCTATGAGCACCTGACCGATCCGGCTTTCCTGCCACGGAGCCTGCCATGATAAAGGCTTTGCTTTCCCACTGCCTGGTTTGGCTGTTGCTGGTTGCTGCCAGCGTGCCTGCACCGGTGGCAGCCGGGGACTCGGTAACGCTCGGCGTTTTTGCCTACCGGCCAGATAATGTGATCAATGAACGTTATCAGCCCCTGGCCGACTACCTGACCCTGGAAACCGGCATGCCGGTGAACCTGAGGGTATTCAATCAGGATGATATGAACCGGGCCCTGGCGGCCAACCAGATCGATTTCTTCCTCACCAATCCCAGCCATTTTCTGGTGATTCGCAGCGAACGCAGCCTGACCGGTGCGCTAGCAACCCTGCGCCGGGCCTGGCACGGTGAAACCACGGGCAGTATTGGGGGTGTGATCATTACCCGTGCCGAACGGGAGGATATCAACCGCCTGCAAGACCTTGAGAAAAAAAGTATTGCCACGCCAGGGCTGACGTATCTGGGAGGCTATCAGGCCCAGGCGCTGGAGCTGGTCAATGCGGGCGTGGATGTCCGCCGCCACAACCGGATGGTGTTTCTGGGCAATCACGATAGGGTAATCCGCTCGGTGCTGTCTGGCGATACCGATGTCGGATTCATCCGCACCGGCATTTATGAAGAACTGCTGAACGAGAACCCGAGCCTTGCAGATGAGCTGAAAATCATCAATCCGCAGCAGCTGCGAGGCTACCCGTTTGTCCTGTCTACCCGGCTGTACCCGGAGTGGCCTCTGGTTTCTCTGCCCCATGTCGACAGCAGGACGGTACGCCGGGTTGCTTCCGCCCTGTTTGCTCTGGAGCCAGAGCATGCGGCGGCGCAGGCGGCCGGTCTGGCCGGGTTTTCGCCGCCTGCAGATTACCAGTCGGTCGAAATGCTGAGCCGAAGCCTGCGGATGCCGCCGTACGATCAGGTGCCTAGGGTAACCTGGGTCGACATACTCCACCAATACCGTAACTGGGTGATTACCGTTGCTGTGCTGTTTGTACTGCTGGTGATTACGAGTCTCTGGCTCGGCCGCAAGAAAAAGCAGCTGGCCTCTGAAGAGCGCAGGCTGCGCAAACTGATTGCCAGTTGGCCCCAGCCGATGCTGATGATCCGCAATGGTGAACTGGTGGACTGCAACCGGGCGGCCGTGGATCTGGTTGGCTATACCTCCGAAGCTTCGTTGTTGGGCAAGTCCCTGGCGGCCTTCTCACCTCATAGCCAGCCGGATGGAGCTCCGTCGTCACAGAAATCCGAGGCGCTCTTTACCCGGGTGACGGCTGGAGAGGTGTCCCAGACGGAATGGCTGTTTGTGCGTTCGAACGGGGAACGGGTGTGGGTGGCCATGACCCTGGCCCCGGTTTATGAACACGGCAGCGACATCCCTTCGGTACTCTGTTCCTGGCATGACATCACTCGCAGAAAGCAGGCTGAGGAACAGCAGCGGTTGGCGTTAAGGGTATTCAAGAATGCCCGGGAAGCGATTTTTATCACCGATGCCCACGGCGTGGTGATGGACATCAACGAGTCCTACACCCAGATCACCGGGCGGGATCACAAGTCTGCCATTGGCAGCCTGCCGCCCATGCCGGTAGATGAGGGCAGTGCCATACTGGTGGCCGCCAGCAGGCATGGGGTGTGGAGCGGGGAGTTTGCAGCCCGGCACCAGGACGGCCAGGCCATTGTCTTGAACCTGAGTCTGAGCAGTGTGCTGGATGAGCAGGGCGAACTGTCTCACTTTGTGGGTGTCTTCAGTGACATCACAAGGCAGAAAGAGATCGAGAAGCAGCTCCGGATCATGGCCCACTACGACGCCCTGACCAATTTACCGAACCGGGTACTGTTCTCTGATCGTCTGCACCAGTCCATGGCCCAGGCCCGCCGGCAGAATTACCGGTTGGCGGTTGTCTACATCGATCTGGACCAGTTCAAACCGGTGAATGATGCCTTTGGTCACGATGCCGGTGATGGCTTGCTGGTGGAAGTGGCCCGGCGAATGCGTGCGACCCTCCGGGAGGAGGACAGTCTGGCACGGTTGGGCGGCGACGAGTTTGCCGCCATCATCGTCAATGTCCCGGACGCGGTTACCCTGGATATATTGCTCTCGCGTTTGCTAACGGTCATTGCCGAACCGGTGTGGGTGGCCAATCACAGCGTCGAAGTATCTGCGAGTATGGGTTACACCCTGTACCCTCAAGGCGAGGAAATAGACGGAGATCAGCTGCTTCGCCAGGCTGACCAGGCCATGTATCGGGCCAAGCGTGAAGGCAAGAACCGCTATTACTGTTTTCAGGATGCCGATGCCTGATCATGGCTTTGGTTGAGTAGCCCCACGCCGTCCTGCCAATACAGCGCCTTGCTCCACTGATCGATGAGCCGGCGCACGGCGCTGAGCTCATCCAGAACCTGGGCCCCCAGGCTGGAACTGAATTCCCGCCGGATCATCTTCTGCAGGGTGGCTGCTTTCAGCTGATGGTAGACGGTTTCGGCTTCCTGTAGCTGCTCCGGTACGGGCGTTTCTGAGGCCACCAGCGCCCGAATAACCTCGAAATAGCGGTTGAAAACCGACTCCAGCGTCTCGAAATCCCTGCGCCGGGCCAGCGCCCGGAGTCGAACCAGATGCAGGGTCAGCTCGGTGGCTTCCGCCAGGTAACGGCAGGTGCGAATGCTCAGCGTCAGGGCATCCACCACCGACGGATGCATTTTCTCGGCTCTCAGGCGCCCGATGTAGTCGGTAATGGCCAGGTTCAGGTTGCGCACGGCATCGGCCTTCGGGCGCACATCGGATTCCTCCAGGCTTTCCCGGTCCAGGCATACCCGCAGCAAACCCCGGCTGTGACCAATCAACCGCTTCATTTCCTGATCCACGGCGCCGATGGCCAGTTCCGGTGTCGTCACCAGAGTGTCATCGAGATAGCGGGGTTCGGCGTTGTCCTCTTCCTTGCTGCGAAACAGCCGGCCGAGAAAACGGGCGAACGGTTGGGTGAAGGGCAGCATGATGGCGGCACCCAGAACGTTGAACAGCGTATGGAATAAGGCCAGCGAAACCGCCGGGTTGGCTTCCAGGTCCAACAGGTTGGTCAGGGTATTCACCAGCCAGAGCATGGCCGGCAGCACCAGCAGGGCGATGACGCCGGTGACCAGGTTGAACAGGATATGCCCGGTGGCCAGCCGGCGGGCGTTTGCCGTGGCTTTCAGGGCCGACAGCGCGGCAGTCGACGTTGAGCCCAGATTGGCCCCAATCACGGCCGCGGCGGCATTGTCGAGCGGGATCAGGCCGCCAGCTGCAGCGGTGAGTACGATGGCCAGGGCGGCGCTGGAGGACTGGGTAAGAACCGTGGCCAGCAGGCCAATCAGCATGAAGGCCGGCAGGCCATAATCGGCGTTGATCAGGTGGCCGTTCTGGAAGCCGAGAGCCGAGGATTCGAGCGCGGTTTTGAGAATCGACAACCCCAGGAAAAACAAGGCAAAGCCTGCCAAAGCTTCCCCCAGAAACTGGTTTCTCGGGTTGCGGCTGACCAGTTTGAAGCCCACCCCGGCGGCCAGCAGTGGCAGCGCCATGGCTTCGATCTTGAAGCCGAAGCCAATCAGGCTGACCAGCCAGCCGGTCATGGTGGTACCGATGTTGGAACCGAAAACAACGCCCAGGGACTGGGCCAGAGTCATCAGGCCGGCATTCACAAACCCAATGGTTGCCACGGTTACCGCCCCGGAATGCTGCACGATACCGGTAATAACAAAGCCGGCGAATAGTGCCCGCAGAGGCGTTCTGGTCCAGTGCCCCAACATATGGCGGAGATGATGGCCGGCGGCGTTTTTCAGACCATTGGTCATCATCTCCATGGCCAGGAGAAACAGGGCCAGACCGCCCAGAACCTGGAAAACCGATGACAGCATGATGGATTATCTTTTTTATGGATGGGGCGTTAACACAAGCCTAGCAGAGCCCGGGCAGCTTTCAGAGTGTCAGACCAGAAACTTTCGGATATCGAGTTTGTAGTCGTCTGGATCGACCGCCCGAACGATCCGGTCCTGGTTGCCGGGGCGAGACAGATCAATGGTATGCACGGTTACAGGCATTCGGAACTTCGTGTTGTACATAACGCGCACCACGGGCAGTCTCTGGTCAGATTCATTCGTTTCGATGACCACGCCCAGCTTGCCGCTTTCAAGCAAGACCAATGAACCTATCGGGTACAGCCCAACGCAACGGATAAACTGTTTCACCAGCGTCGGATCCAGGTGATCCCCGGACCATTCCAGCAGTTTCTTCAGCCCTTGAGTCGGCGTCAGGCCTTTGTGGTAAACCCGGTCAGCAGTGATGGCATCGTAAACATCCGTGATGGCAACCATGCGTCCGTACTCGGTGATTTCGTCGCCTTTGAGACCCTCCGGATAGCCGCTGCCGTCCAGTTTCTCATGATGTTGGGCGGCGGTTATCACGGTGATCTCGCCGATGCCTTCGGTGCTGGCAAGAATGTCACGGGAATGGCGGGCGTGCAGCTTCATGACCTCGAATTCTTCCGCCGTCAGTCGGCCAGGTTTGTGCAGAACCTCATCGGGCGTAAGAATTTTTCCGATGTCGTGCAACAAAGCACCTACGATGGTCTGGTGCAGAACATCCTGAGAGAGGTTTCGGTAATGTCCGAACAGTGACATCAATACGCTCAGGTTGACTGAGTGTTCCAACAGGTAATTGTCTTTCTCGCGGATCCGTCCCAGGCAGCTCAGGGCATTGGCATTGCGTAGTACCGAATTTTGCAGCTCGTCTGCGAGCTGGTGGATCGGGGCCACATCAATCGCACCACCAATTTTGACGTTGTTCATGAAATTGCCCACCAGGCTTTGGGCCTGGCTGTGAACCTGTTGAGCAATAACTATTTCTTCCGCCAGAGGGGCCTTCGGGGTGTATCCCGGTTTCAGGGCTCCGGCATTCTGCAGGGCCGTTTCATTGCGCCGGTCCACCTCCGCCGCCGGCTCGGAATCCTGACAGTCGGCGCCCCGGCTGACATCAATGTAGACATACTGCACACCCATCCTGCGGATTTTCTCAATGGTCTCTTCCCGCTTGATAACACCTCTTTTGCGTTGGGTGTTATGCGGGATCCAGTCATTGTTGAGGTCGGTAATGTACATACCGACCTTCAGGGCGGAGATGGGAATGCGCTTAATCATAGGTGGGGGAAGAACGTCCGCAGGCTGTTTTGATAGGTCTGGCTCAATACCTGATCCAGGGGTAAATCCTTTACTTCGGCGATTTTCTCGGCCACGAACGGCAGGTAGAACGGCGCGTTTTCACGGCCGCGATAGGGCACAGGCGTCAGGAACGGGGCATCAGTTTCCAGCAGGATCTGCTCGATGGGCGTCATGCGCACAATGTCCCGCACGTTCTCTGCCTTGTTGAAGGTGGTGATGCCGTTGAAGCCCAGGCACCAGCCCTGGTCGATGGCGTATTGTGCCAGCCCGGGCCCGGAGGTGAAGCTGTGAATAACACCCCGGCGCTCCAGCGAATGCTCGAACTCTTTCAGAATCGCGATGGTGTCGTCATCGGCGTCGCGGCTGTGAATTACCACCGGGCGGTCGCTGTCGCAGGCAATCTGCAGCTGCCGGCGAAACACCTCCCGCTGCACGGCGCGATCGGCATTGTCGTAGAAATAGTCCAACCCGATCTCGCCGACGGCCACGATCTTGTCGTCGGTGGCATGCTGGCGAATTTCCGCCTCCACCTCATCGGTATAGGTTTCCGCTTCATGGGGATGAATGCCCTGGGTACCAAACACCCAGTCAGCCGAACCAGCCAGCTCGCGCACGGCGGCCAGGTTCTCAGGTGACACGGCAATGGTGATCACCTTTTCGATGTTGACCCGCTGGCTTTGCTCCAGAGTATCGGACAACGGCCGGTCTTTCAGGTAGTCCAGATGGCAGTGGGTCTCGATGATCGGATGATCAAATACGGGAATCTCACGACGTTTCTTGCTCATGCCAGGGTACTAGACTCCATCAGGGTCGGTGTATGGATGCTATTCTGAGAATCTGATCACGTAAGTGTATCACTTTGTACGATTATTGACCTGCAACGGGGCGATAGGGAGTTTCCTTGATGAAATATACAGCATTTGCCCGTTCCTGGTTCTTGAATCCTGACCAACCGGCTCTCGAAGGTTATCCCTCGCTGTACGAGGGCGAAGACAAGCTGCCTGCGCTTGAAGCCAGTCTGGAGGACATCGGAGAGTACCAGAGGCGGTTGTGGGCGAATCGTAAGCGGGCATTGCTGGTAGTCATCCATGGCCCGGACACCAGCGGCAAGGACAGCCTGATCCGGACGCTGGCCACCTACGCTGATCCGGCCGGCTTTCACGCCTGGTCATTCGGGCGACCCAACGCATCGGAAGCCGCTCATGATTTTCTCTGGCGGGTGACACCCTATCTCCCCGCCTATGGCCAGATGGTGGCCTTCAACCGCAGTCATCACGAGGCCGTCATCGGCGAGCGGGTATGGCCCGTGCGTGACGCCAGCACCTATCACTGGCCGGCCCGATTCGAGGCCATACGGAATTTTGAGCGCCACCTGGTCAGCGAAGGCACCAGTGTCGTAAAAATCTGGCTCAACCTTTCCGAGGATGAACATAAACAGCGATTGCTCAAACGCCTGGACAAGCCCAGGAAGCGCTGGAAGTTTGACCGCTCCGACATCGAGGGCTGGAAGCAGCGCGCCCGTTATCAGGCCTTCGCCGAGGAAGCCCTGGCTCAGACCCACACCGAGGAAGCGCCCTGGTTCATTGTGCCCGGGGACCGCAAACCCCAGGCCCGGGCGATTGTGGCGGCCTTGCTGGCCGGGGTGCTGAAACAGCTTGCGCCGGACTACCCGGCGGAGCATCCGGATGTACTGGAAGACTATCGTCAGCTGCTGGCAGCGAATGGCGTCAGCTAATGGAGGCAATATGCACATCGCAGTGGTAGGGGGTGGCGTGGTGGGTGTTACCACCGCCAGGGAACTGATTCGCCGGGGGCATCAGGTAACCCTGCTGGAGCGACACGACCTTGCCGGTAACGAGACCAGCAAAGGCAACGCCGCCCAGCGGTCTTACGGCGTGGTTTACCCCTGGGCTGATCCCTCCATGGTCTTCAAGGCACTGCCCTGGCTGTTGAAAACCGACGGCCCACTCAAGCTGCGAGTGCCGCCTTCGGTGGATGCCATCAAGTTTATGTTTGCCACCCTGCGCTACGCCTGGAGTCCTGGCCTGTTTGGCCTCAACAAACGGGCCATGCTGCGCCTGGGTGTCCACAGTCGGGAGCGATTTCTGGCTCTGGAACAGGAGCATGACCTGAACTTTGATGGCGACCACAAGGGCCTTCTGCACCTGGCCAGCAGCCCTGAGGCCATGGACGGTTATCGTGAGATCCACGACCTGCTGAATGAGCTGGGCATCGCCTCGCAGCTGCTCACGCCCGAGCAGGTGCGAGCCACAGAGCCGGGTATGACCGGAGACGGGCCCCTCTATGGAGCCATCAGCTATGACACAGACGGCACCGGCGATTGCCACCTGTTTTCCCGGGCACTGGCGCAGGTGTGTGAGCAGCAAGGTGCAAGTTTTCACTATGGTGTCGAGGTTGAGCGGCTGTTGTTTGATGATGAAACTGTGAACGGGCTCGAGTATCGAGCCCGCAGCGGTGAATTGGTCACCCTGGAAGCCGATGCGGTGGTGGTTTGCGCCGGATGCTGGTCACCGCAGCTGGTTCGGCCCCTGGGGCTGGAGCTACCGATCTATCCGATCAAGGGTTACAGCCTGACGGTGCCCCTGAGTGATCCGGACAAGGCCCCGGCCAGCACGATCCACGACGATAACCTGAAGGTGGTGTCTACCCGGTTGGGTAACCGGCTCCGGGCCACGGGCTTTGTCGAATTGGCGGACTTCAATCGCGACATTCCTGAGGCGCGCATCGCCACTATCAAGAAATCCGTGCGTTCACGCTTTCCCGGCTGCGCGGATCTTGAGGCTGCCGAAACCTGGACCGGTTTCCGCCCCATGACTCCGGATGGCCCCGCCATTATTGGTCGCGGACCCCGCCGGAACCTGTTTTTGAATACCGGCCATGGCACCTTCGGCTGGACCCTGTCGGCGGGCAGCGCCTCGGTGATTGCCCAGGTTATCGACGGTGAAGAACCGGCCGTGCCGCTGGATGCGTTCCGGCCCGGAAGGTTCCAGGAGTAAGCTCAGAGTTTGCGTTCGAGGTTGCCGCACAGGGTGTGAACAAAGCCGATGTCCCGTTCGGAGAGCATGGGCAGGCGCTGGAATACCCATTGCGACAGCTTGCTGTCTGCCGGGGCATCCAGCGCCGGTAACAGCGTTTCCAGGCGTTGCCGCAAGGCGCCCAGGCTGGCGTCTGAGGCGACCTCCGGCGCGCTGACACTCTGGCGCGCCAGTCCGGACAGCTCCCAGGCATACAGCATGACCGCCTGAGACAGATTCAGGGACGGATAGCTGACCGCCATCGGAAAGCCGGTGAGGAGATCGCACAGGGCCAATTCTTCATTGGCCAGGCCCCGGTCCTCGCGACCAAACACCAGTGCTGCCGTCGCCACCGAGCCGCCTTTGTTGGCCAGTACCGAGCGCAGTGCTCCGGGTTCGTGCCAGTCCTGTCGGTGATGGCGGGGCTTGGCCGAAGTGCCCATCAGCAAATCCGCTGAGTTTCTAACTGCAGCCAGATCGGGGAAAATGCGCGCATTATCCAGAATGTGGTCACTGCCATGGGCCAGCCAGTGGGCTTCGGGCCGCGTATGCAGGTCGGAATTGACCAGCCATAGCTCGGAAAAACCCATGGTGCACAGGGCCCGAGCAGCGGCGCCGACATTTTCCGGGACTTTCGGTTCAACCAGTACAAAGGCCAGTTTCATGACATTACCTCCGGCGGCGAGTTTACACCAAGCCTCGGGTTGTTTTTACCAGCGCTGGCAGTCTTTGAATGACTGGCTGCGGGAACTGGAGCCACTCTGGCGCCCCATCCCGTTCATGGAACCTGCCCCCGCCTGGCGCGACGCGCATCCGGACCTGGCGCGCTGGCTGGAGGCGCTTCCAGAGGTGGAGTGTCAGGACTGGGAGGAGCGGCTCCCGGAACTGTCCTCGGTGTTAGCCGGCTATGTCCCGGCGCTGGCCCGGTACCGGGATCTGCTTGATTTACCCCGTCTGGCGACCGAGGCCGAGGGCCGGCAGGCGGAACTGGCGGAGGTGGCCGCCGTTGATATGCCTGGCCGAAAACGACAGCAGGCCGGCGCATTCGCCGCTGCAATTTTGCCCCTGGGCTATCCGGTACTGGACTGGTGTTGTGGCAAGGGGCATCTGGGCCGGACCCTGGCCCGGCGGGGTGTGGTGCAGGTAACCGGATTTGAGTGGAATCCGGAACTGGTGACCGATGGCAACCGCCTGGCCGAACACTATGGCGACCCGGTTCGCTTGTCTCATCAGGATGTGATGGTTGATGGCCTCAAACTGCCTGAGCGCCACCATGGGGTGGCGCTGCACGCCTGTGGTGATCTGCACCGCC
>Ga0114900_1002534_pt1 | contig 10057 bp, 13 predicted proteins | sample MalvireepMed_231_FD_89685 | JGI IMG/M metagenome (GOLD analysis project Ga0114900, IMG submission 89685) | Marine viral communities from the Global Malaspina Expedition - Malaspina viral metaG DeepMed_231 | ecosystem: Environmental > Aquatic > Marine > Oceanic | place: Mediterranean Sea...
CACAACAAAAGAGGGCTCCTTATTCGGATCAGTCTACCATTTCAATTCCAACCGCCAGATATTCGAGGTCAAAAAATCTCAGGAGCCAGATAGTAATCAACTAGTGTTCGGCCTGTTCCACCGTAAGGCCAACAACAGTAAGCTCATCAAGGATATCGGCCTACAGATCCAGTTCAATGGGCCAAATGGGGGCGTTGTCTTCACGCGCAAGGACGTAGGCGACACGAACCTAGATGAGCACCAGAGAATCCCAGATAGGATCTTCAACGTGCTGAAACGTGGGCCCATGAGCGCGCCAGACCTGGCAGAGGAACTACAGAAGACCGAGTCCCACATAAGAAAGGAGTTGAGCAACGGTGTACGTTCAGCTAGGTTCGTCCAACTCAAGGACGGGACTGGCCGATATGCCCTCCGAGCCCGTGAGGAATCATCATCTGAACCATCAGATAGGAGGTTTGTCCGACTATGACTGAAGCATTACGTGCCACAGAGACCGCCATACTGGCCATCGAAACCGCCCAGAAGAGTGGCATCCAACTCGTCCCCGTTGGGGACGAGATAGATATAGACAGTAGCGGGTGTGCTGATCCAGACCAGGCCGCAGTCATCATGGACCTTCTGCGCCATAACAAAGCCTCTATAGTAGGGTTGACGTCCAGCCAAGCGACTGTGCAACAGGTGCTGGCCCAGTCTCGGACTGCCCTCGTGGAGGCGGATCGTTATGTACACGACCACCTGGACCTGTGGATGCGGTTGGAAGGCATATATAGGACGCTCTGGCCCAGTGACACTGACTGCATCACTGGCGAGGGGCAGTGCGGAGCTATTACAGGCGAGATTGTACGATGCCAGACATGCGACGAGACGACAGGAGGGATCTAATTTGAGAAGATTGAGTTTCGAGGGACTGATTTACCGAGACGGGGGGCCGTCTACACGCAAGTTTTTATATGGTGATCGTGCCATCTTCCGCGCCCTTGGGCAGTACCATGCACACGAGGGACATGTTGGCGTGGTCATCAAGACACGGATCTTCAAAGGGCCTGGGACCCGCCATAACATCCGCTATGGCACTGAGTGCGAGTGTGGTGCCACGCTGTGGCCGATAGCTCCTGACATGGAGCTAGTTGACCGCCCACTGGATACCCCAGACCTCAGTGAAACAACATGGACGGCACGGGCACGCTACCTACTACGCACCATGGGGGTGCCAGAGCAGGGCAGCGTGACCCTGGCATCTCAGATAGATGCCCTGACAAGCCAACTCTCTACAAGGGAGGCCGAGATCATCCTAGATAGATTCGGGCTCACTGAATTAGATCCCTCTGATAGGCGCACCCTACAGCAGATAGCCAGCAGGCTGGGCGTATCCAGGGAGCGGGTGCGACAAATTGAGAGCCGTGCCATTCGGAAATTGCGGAGTGGCATATGAGGCTGGAACTAGGCCACCTGCCTGATAGGGACCTGAACCCGAACCAACGGTTGCACCACATGCAGCTCTACCGAGCCAAGCGTGATTCCAAACAGGAGGCCATAGCCCTTGTACTCCAGCAGGGTTCGCCCGCCGTGCCTTACGAGCGGGCCAACATCACCGTCACCTGGGTGGCGAAGGACAAACGCCGACGAGATTTCGACAACCTCTTTGCATCCCTGAAGGCCACCATCGACGGCCTTGTGGAGGCTGGCCTGATCATGGATGACTCAGCCGCGCACGTCAGCTACACGCTCAGGTACGAGCGGGGCGATACGGACAACACCATAATAGAAGTAGAGGAGATAGGATAATGAAAGACATAGACGGTACTCACATTTATAATTCGCCTCCAGACATTATACAAATCATTCCAGCAACTGATTGGTATGTAGTATATGTCGACCAAGAAGGTGGTGAGGATATGGTTATCCCACTGGCTTGTTGGGTACTGATAGAAACGGTAGATAAAGATGACGTGGCGGATCGTCACGTTGATGCCATAGACTGGACAAGTGTGGGGCACCTGCCCGACATTGACTTCTGCACAGATGCCCCAAACTTCAAAGAGTTTCGATATGATCCAGCGAGGCGATAAGGGCAACACGGTTATGGGCTGGGAGTATCGCACTTATGTCCTTCGAGTTCCCATCCTTCCGAGCGCAGTACCCGAATTCGTCGACTGGCTCAACAAGATCGGCAAGAAAGGGTGGGAACTCGTGTGGGTAACGCCCAACGCAAAGCCTGCCTACATCTTCAAGCGTCCAGTGAAGGAGAGATACCATGGGCTTGAACCCCAGAGTCTTGAGGCAGTGGAAGGATCTGTTCGGGAAGTTTTCGATTCCCCAACACATCAACGTCCCGCCTCGGATACACAAAGCGGTGCCGCAGATCCTGATCCTGGTCGCTGACGATCAGGATTTTCTGGACTTGCTGGAGCAGCAGCCAACCGTGACCGTCATAGACTTCCTTCTGACCCTGCGTATATGGTACAAGGAAGGGCTTGCGGAGGCGTATGAGGGTCGTGCCTGGAATGGCCTGATCCGATTCGCGAGAACGGCGACGTCAGGTGAGGACATATCGAGAGCCCGCCGCGTGCTGACCAGCACGGCTCATGGACAGGACCCACCATGGAAACTACCCGACCATCTCGAACGGCAAGCTACCGAGGCAGAAAGAACGTGGCGGCAAGGCTTCAGCCAACAGAAAGAGGATTTTGACTATGGTCACAACTAACAAAAGAATTTATCCCGACATATTCTGGGTGGAGCTACACTACCACCCCGATATATGGGCCAACGGCGGGCCGCCCGATACCTATTTGTTCCAGGTGATAGGTGGGCCGTGGGGAGTGTCGCGATGGACTGTCCACGCTATATGGGCCAACCGCCCAGCGCCCGATGGCGTAAAAGCCGCGATGCCACGGCGGAGCATGGGACAATGTAAACACTGCGGGGAGCTGCGCGAATTCGCCATGAGCTTACCCGACCACCTACAGGGGATGCCCGCCACCAAAATATACCAGCGGGAGCAGCCTGACTCAGGCCAGCCCGTATCTAGGGACCCACTAACATCGCCGTAGAGGAGCCTCGGGGACACAGGGGGTACTCTGGTAGGGTCAGGGGCCGCGGAAGGCTTGTTAGTGTGGGCCTTTGAGGATGCCGAGCTTAGATCCGAACTTCGCCCACTCGCCCACGGTCACGCGGGAGTCCTTGAGCATCTCCACCCCATACGCGGCCACGGCCTTGCGCTCCGCTGCCGTGTCCAGTGAGCCAGTGATCCGTATCGCCAGCTCCAGTAGGGCCCTCTTATCCGATGGCAACAGTTTCAGTAACCAGTTCATATTCCTATTCCTCCTTGGGAAAATAAAAAAATATTTATTGAGTTGCAGGCTCCGCTATCGTCACCTCAACGTTGTCGGTCATTGTGATGTTGGCGGCAGTTACAGTTGTTGCAATAACAAACTCTTTGCTGGCGAATCCATTCCCCATGCCGATCTCGTTTTTGGAGATAATAAGCGTTCCTATATTCATCTTAGACAGCACACATTCTCCTCCCTTTGTGAACAAATTGGTCAGCCGCATGGTGCCAACTTTGCCGTTCACGGCGTTGTTAGGAGCCTGTATCCAAATCCTGTCGTAAGTACCCCCGCTGGTTATCATCGCTTCAGCTTGCTGATGGCCCCCACCAATGGCCCTCATTCTTGAAGTCCCAGGAGAAGGTGACAAACTTTGGCCGTCACTGGCATTGAACTCAACGATTAGGGTATGTGCATGAATATCAGTGAGCGTGAGCTTCTTACAGCGGCTCTTCTCAAATATTAGCGTACCTACTTCCAGCCGTGTGTTAGTCCCGCCGCCGATTGTGTTGCCGCTGATCTGTACCACGTTGGCCTCGCCTGACGGCAATGCAGAACCAGTGAACACCGTCCCAACCGACACGTTCTCGATGGTGATCTCTCTAACTGGGGTGCTGCCGAGGTCGATCCTCAACGTGTTCGATCCCTCTACGTACTCTGTTGGGACATCCAGGGGCAAGTCTGGCCCCAGAACCGATGCAGCGTAAACCCCAGAATCCCCACGAGCAAATGACCGTTCGGAAAGCACCACCTCATTGACCACAACGCCGCCACCCACCGCTGAACCAGCGAAAAGAAAAGTAGCCGCCATCTGAGGGCTTAACCCACAGGCACGCAAGAGGCTGTAGGGGCTTTTCAGTACGTTAAATGTGGCCTTCCACTTGGCACTCTCGCTGTTGAGGTATTCGACTTTTGCCAAGAGCCAATCCCTTGCATGTCGCACTGACTCATAGGTCTTCCTGGGGGAACGCCCAATCATCCGAGCAACAGCCATGATGCCCCGCCACAGTAGCCTCGGTGGGATCAGCAGCCAATGCACCAGTCTCCGTATCCCCAGCCATGTAAGGCGTGGTATGGCTCGTAGACCTAGCCAGACATTCCGAGGTAGGGCTATAGTAAACCGCCCTATCGCACGCGAAGCCATCCACAATATATGGGGGGTTGCCACCAGCCCCCTCCACAACATCTTGAGGGTAGCAGCAATCCCTTTCAGAATCCTCCACGGGATTAGCAGCACCCAGACAAGAGCTGCCACTACTGCCTTGAATGCCCACCTAGTAGCAGTGACTGCCTTACGGAAGGGCCAGAGAACCCAGCTCAGTCTACGCATCTACATCACTCCTGCTCAAGGACCTTGAGCGAGACTCCCCCAAGGAAGCCGAACACGCTGCCAATCACGGCAGTGACCACCTCTGTGGCCCCCATCTGCATACCTATCCACATACCGAACATCCCGAACAGGGTCCCACATCCGATAGCCGCCATGATCTGTGGACGTATTCTCATGTCTATCTATCCTCTCCAGGTCTTGTTATGTAGCCGCCGTGAACGTCTTGGCCGTCCATGAGGCCGCACTCTGCGCCTGGTCATTGGCTTGGCCCAAGATCACATTGGCCAACTTATTGACTTCATACGCCTGCCACTCGGCATCTGTATCAATCGTTGCATTAATGGCAGCTACCTTGGTCCGTGATAGCGCTCGAGTGGCACTGTCCAGTACCACGCTCTTAGTGACGCCGCCCTCAACAGCTAGGCTCAAAGTCACATCTCCTGTCGCCATTAGTTGCCTCCTTCAAGTGCTAGTAGTTTACCTTCGAGGACGTGTAGCCGCTCTTCCGTGGTCTGGAGCGTATCTCCGATCTGGAGAATCGCGCCGTGGTGGAGCATGGATAGCTTAGTGAAGTTCACCATCTGGCGGGGCTTCCCATCCTCCTCGTGCCAACTATCCCGCCCGATAATACCTGTGGCCTCCAAGTATTCCTTGTTATAGTACAACGAGTTATCTCCATATCTGGCAGGGGTCATGCGCCCCACCGATACGGACTGGACAGCATCCATAAGGGCTACGTCATCGTATGTATCAAATGCGACCCACTCTACGTCAGCATGACCCGACCCCTCGGCATCAAAGATAAACCTGGTCGTTCCGTTACTTGTAAGAACTGCAAGGTTGCCATTTGACCCAACTGCCGCAACGTTAGTGGAACCATCGGTGACTGCTGCATCCCAGTAGATGACACCTACGGCACCTGTACTTTTTGTCGTATCAGCAGCTTCACCGAGCCGTGCTGACACATAGTACGCAAACCCCTTACTACCGTCGCCGTCTTTATAACCCTGGATATTCAGGCCACCAGAGGTGGACTGAGACTTTGAGAACGTGCCAAAAGTATCAGCCTCCTCATTGGCAGTCATTGCATGGCTCACATCCGATGACTTCAGTGTTAAAATCTTGTCGTCCGCAGCACCCATGTTGATGGTCAAGCCAACCGTTGAGTTGGCGTTTGCGGTCTCATTAATGAACCACTTACCATCTCCTACAGAATCCGTGTAAGTGGCTCCAATCGAGTGCATCGTGCCTTCGGCATCGAATATAAATCTGGTTGTGGCATGCGCCCGAATCACTGCGAGGTTGGCGTTGGCTCCAGGGGCTGTACCACCACTGCCATTGATTTCCGACGTGTTTATGCTAAACGGTGCATTGGCAGCCGTTGACTTCACGGTCGAGATACTGTCTCCGAATCCCCAGAAGTGGAATGCGGCCCCCACATATTGTCCTGGCGTTCCTTGGGTATTGAACGCCCTCATTTCCACGCCACCCGCAGCCACCTCGTATTTCTGCATCGTCATGAACGTATCGGCTTCGGCCCTGCCCGTTTCAGAATGGGAGGTATCGCTGGACTTGAGCGCAAATATCTCATTGTCCGCACCAGCTTGGTTGATCGTCAGGCCAACCGTCATATCGCCATTGGCGGTATCATTGATGAAGACGGCTGCTGTCGAGGCCAGCACGATATCACCGCCACTCGCTATCGTCATGTCGGTTCCATCGCTGGACAGCGTTTCACCACCCCTATCATACAGATACAGGGTATCCACAACCCGCAGGTCGCCGTCAAGAACATCAAGGGCGGTAGCCCCGTTGGTGCCTGTGATCTGTAGTACCTCTTCAGATGCGTCCCATGTCAGGTTGTCACCCGACGTACCTGAGTAGAGGATCACGTCAGTTCCACTGCCGTCAGATCCTACCGTGACAGTCCCACTGAGCTGGGCATTACCCGATACATCCAGCGTCCCGTTCAGGTCCACTGCCGTGGCCGTCAGGTCTATCTCGTCGGTAGCACCAATCGAAATAACAGTGGCACTACTTCCCTGTACGAACTGGCTTGCATCATTGAACATCAGTTTGTTGGTGCTGTTCAACGTCAAGCCCGTATCGTTTGTGTGAGTTAGGGTGGCGTCACCATCTGCGCCGAAGGCAAGCACCGCACTATCAGATAACAGCTTAACGTCATCCCCGAACACCGCGTCCTTCACCACGCTCAGGCCACCGTCTGTCTGGAGTGAGCCGTCAGTGGTAGACGTGGCTTCAGTTGCATCGTCGGTCTTGACGATGCCAGATGAGGTGATCGCCCCTGACCCTACGGTACCTGCCAGGGTTACATTAGCACCGCTGAATGTAGCTGCCGTAGTGCCTGACGAGCTAGACTTGATGACCAGCTCACCACTACTGTTGGTGAGCGTGCCGAATAGGGTCCCGTCATCCTTGAGAAATATGTCTGCGCCACCTGCATCAAGGATGATGTCTGTGCCTGCATCTAACTCAATCCCACCTGCATCGGATAGGAGTTCAATGGACCCAGTGCCCGTACCCTGGTCAGCGTGGACAACAATTGTTTCCGATGTGCCGCCGTCAGCAGTGAGAAGGACCGCATTCGCTCCGTTCAGCCCTGACTTGATGTTGATGCCACCTACATCAGACAGTAGCTGTATGGATGCAGAACCTTCCGTAGCTGTTGTCCCTGTATCGTTAAAGAGTGTCATGGTAGAAGTAGTTCCACCATCCACAGTTACGTTTACAGCGTTGGCTAGGTTAGCAGTAGAGCGTATGCCTACCCCACCAGCGTCAGATAGTATGGTCACAGACTCAGCACCTTCGGTTACTGAAGTGCCTTGGTCGGAGTGGATCTTAAGTGTTTCTGAAGTCCCTGCGTTTGCCCGTAGATAGATAGCACCTACCGCATTATTAGTTCCCGTAATTGTAGTCAGACCTGCCGCATCTATAGTCACAGCACCTGATGCGTTAAGGTCATATATGGCTGTGTCTATGTTGAACTCGGTGCTGCTGTTGAGGTCTACGGTAGGAGCCGTTATATCAAGTGTCGTGCCAGCGTTCACCTCTAGGTGTCCATTAGCGGAGGCTATAATATTCTCTCCGCCAGCAGCGTCATGGAAACTTAGTTTCGTATCACCTGCCAATACCAACTCATCGGCTGACTCATCCCAGAGAAGGTACTGTCCTGATGTAGCACCGAAGAACTTCACGTCAGCACCAGTATCATCAACGCCGATGGTCAGTTGACCGAGAATGGTTGTGTTGGATGCTGCCGCAGTAGCACCATTGGTGATGGTAATGTAGTCGATGATTGTGCCTGCGCTTGCCTTGTCAGAACCAATGGCCAGTGTGTCAGACGCTGATGCCTGTATTCTCCACGCATCCCCCGCATCGTCTGCCCTGTCAGCAAAGAGGTAGATCGGCGCTGCAGCGCTGGCCACTCCCCGTACCTTCATCACTGAAGTATCAACTGTCTTCAGCGTTATCTCGTCAGACCAAGGGATGTACCGCACCTGGCCGCCGCCTGCTGACGAGATCTTCACGTCATAGGTTTCAGTAAGGGTTGTTTCCGTGAACGTCCACCTGCCAGTGGAAGTGGTTGTGTAGGCGCTACCTTCTTGGTCGCCTGTAAGGGCGTCACTGGTTTCCAGTATCGTTACGCTGGCGCCGCTTACCGCCGACCCGTCATCCGCACGCACCTTACCGCTTAGATTGATATCGGTTATTGCCATCAGCCTCCTCCTAACTGGGAATGATCCCGAAATTGCAGGGCTTGCTGACAATAGTAGTCAGGGTCCCGTAGCAGATCGTCGTCATCAATAAAGATGAGCGTAGTGCCCTCACCCGCCAAACTGGTTCTTGCCATGATGTCCCTGGCTCGGGCCTCCACGCCATGGTGATAGTGGTAGTACACGCCATTGATATTGACGGCAAGATTAGGGGGCTCCGCAAACAGGAAGTCGATGACCAATCCGCCTTTGTCCAACCGTCCACCCATCAGCGGAGACTGGTACACGAAGTCTAGCCCTGGCTCTAGGCCAAGCCGAATGAATGTCTGGTATGCTACATACTCAGGCATGGAGCCTTCCCAGTTAGCTGGGACCTGTTGTTGTGCCTGTGTTACCACTATCCCTCCAGAATCATAACCCAAGCCACCTTGTCATTATTCGTGGCAGCATCCACATAGAATACATTGGCAGGAACTGACCCGCCAAATTCCCCGAAGTTCAGTGTCTTCGTGTTCCCAGCAGACAGCTCGTATCCGTTGCTGGCTGACACGTCACTCTCGCCGACATAGGCCAAGCCCGAGTTCCCTGCCAGTGCCTTGAACTCGATCTGCTTAACTCTGTTCGTCACGTTGATAATCTGCACCGCAGTGCCTGCTGACGAAACATTAGTTATTCCTGAATCAACTCTCATTCCTATGCTCCTATGGTTCGACGAGTGTCAATGTGGTGGAGCCCCGCTCATCATAGCCAGTGAACTCCAGGCCCACCGCTGAGACTACATCTACATAATAATTCCGAGTTCCTCCGCTGTCATCCCTAAACGTAAACTCCACCAAGGTTGAACTTTCGATGGCACTGATGAGATTCGCCCTGAGATCCTTGGGCTCATATCCCCTGTATGGGTTAGACAGGTCCACGTCCACCGTATGCCCCCACTTGGCATCTATCTTCTTCCTGTACTCCAGTGTGAGTGATACTACATCTGGTGTATTGAACTTCTCAAGACCCGTAGTGGTGGCGGTATCGCGCTCAAGAGTCACCTTGAACTTGATGGCCCTGAACTCTGTGCCCGCTTTACTTCCAAACGTGTGTGTATATGTGCCTGAAGAAGCTCCCATCACACTAGCATTTATAAGGGTGTCTTCAATGTCATAGTATTCCTCTACATAATTCACTGCGTACTCAACCTTGACCGTTTCGGCACCCGTTAAATCCTGTGCCTCGATGTTGAGGCGTAAGGCCAGTTTCTTTATTTCACTCTGCCCAGCATTGAACCATGGTGTCTCGTGAACTCCCTTGAGACCGTAGGCAAAGTTCCCCACCTCGGACGGGTTGATAATATCCTTTGGAAGATCCATGAAGTGGACAGTGTTCTTGTGGCCCCACCACACACGGTACTTGCTATACGCATCAGAGACGTGGATGGAGTCGAAGCCCTTGCCCGCCGTAGAAGCCTGCCATTTAACTTCCCACCCCATGTCGTTGTACCCTAAGATGCTACTGAATCCCGTGGTAGGCTCTATTACTCTGGCGCCATGATGGCTTATCCACTGATAGGGAAAGGACGTTGCCCCGATAGTTGCGGGAGCTGCTCTCGCATCAATGCCTACGAGCAATTCGTTGTGGGAGCCTGCCATATGGCGAATAGCGCCACGCCTGTCAGA
>Ga0114900_1002536_pt1 | contig 10054 bp, 8 predicted proteins | sample MalvireepMed_231_FD_89685 | JGI IMG/M metagenome (GOLD analysis project Ga0114900, IMG submission 89685) | Marine viral communities from the Global Malaspina Expedition - Malaspina viral metaG DeepMed_231 | ecosystem: Environmental > Aquatic > Marine > Oceanic | place: Mediterranean Sea...
AAGCGACTTCAGGAAATTGACTGAACGTGAACACCCAGGGTACAAACTCCGGTGGGTGATGCGTTAAGAAAAAAGGTGTTCACGTTCAGCCAGAATGGGCGTTCACGTTCGCCGGAATATGCAAATTGCTGAGTGTTACAAGTTCAGCTGTTTCGCGCGGCTTCTCGCTGTTCTTCAAAGTAACTAAGGTCATCAACTTTAATCAGGCAGGGCGGCTCGTCAGGCCAAAACTCTGCAAGTACTTAAAGGCGACCTCTACTGAGGCAAAGGTGAAGTGATTAGGCTCGCTTCCAGCTACGTTGCAAGTAAACAAATCCTGCTCGTTGGCCAGGTAGGTTCGCTAGCGATTCGAAGCGCCGTTTCTGGAAATACCTCGGGGAACTCGGACCTTGTGACCATTTTGAGTTTTTGCAAGACTCATTCGTTCGCTCGTCATGGAGTATCGGGTTTTTCCAGATGCTTCAAAAATTTCAGTCGGGCGTTCAGCAGATTCAGATAGTCTTCTTGCCTTTCAGGATCCATGAAGGAGTTCCTGACGATATCGGGCGCCTCGATTTCAATGTTTTTGACAAGCTTCTCGATTCGTTTTGTGCAGGCCTTCACAAGAAGCCCAGCCTGGATTCCGAGCTCAATGAAGTCACACCGTGTATAAAAACCGTTTCCCATGGTTTCGTAGTATGAGGGTTGCCCAGAGGACAAAAAGCGTAGTGCCATCGGATTCTCTGACTTACCGCTGTAAAGGGCCGATGCCAGAATGTCGTAACAAGGGGTTAGTTTGAACGCTGGATGGTAGAGGAAGCTGATATTCTTGAGGTGATGATCGTCATTACCTACGGCGTAGCTAAAGACAAGACGCATCAGAAGCTCCATAGCGACTGCCAGACCTGCATGTTTGACGGCCAATTCCAGCACTTCCTGGTAACTGGCCGAGGTATACTTATGCCCTGAATCGCGATTTGAAATCCCCAGCGCTTGCATTGCATCCTCTTGATGGACCTTTGAGCCATCCTCGAAGTTTCGATCGTATCGCTGAATGATGAACACCAGGTGCCCGTCTTGAAGCCTCAAAAGCCCACAGGGAGGAACTTCAAAGCCCACGCGGCTCATCAGTGTGAGCGTCGTATGCTCATTTTCAGCAAGGTTGGGGTATTGCTCCGGCGATGGCTTAATTATGTAATGTCCACCGCTGTCCACGAGCTTCAGCTTCCCTTCCTCTACGGCCATCTGACACTTCATCTGCACGCCACTGATTGAAAAGCCTCGCGTCTTTTTGGGCATGGCTTTTACTAGCTCAGATCGGCTGTCAAGGACATTTAAATCGATCTTTTTGTTCCCGAAAAGGCGTTCAAGGCATTTTGGGTGGTAACCCGGCTCCCCTTTACTCGCCAGTGCTTTAAGACATATCAAGCAGTTCAATGGTTACAGCTCCTGGTAAATCGTCCCCGTTATTTACCAACAGGGCAAACTCGTCATCTGGATCGATACGTTGTTCTCGGGCTTGTACTCGTTTCAGCCATCCCTCGCTTACAAGACCACTGAAGTAGGGGGGGCAACCCCTCATATTCAAATGCTTCAGACCGCAGCGGCATGCTTTTGCTCAGCGGAGGTTGGCGAAATCTGAGGTAGTCAATTTCGTACTGGAATCGGACGGTTGTACCCTCTCGCTCCAGGAATCCGGCCAAGCGGCCATGCATTCGAACTAATGCTTTCATTTCAGCTCAATCCAAACTTTGAAATTAAGAACCTGACCAACTGTTTGAAGCGTCTGAATGGTTGGGTTGCCGGTCCCGCCTTCCATTGCTCTATAAGTGTTCGGTGACAACCCGCCCAGCTCACTGACATCATGCGGAGTCAGATCCAGATATTCTCTTCGAGCCTTCAGCACACCCGCTAGATCGGTCAGTGGCCGCAGGTCAGGCTCAGTCGATGCCTCGATAGTATTGGCCAGTGCTTTGAGGCGCTCGATCTCTTCGTTTACCGCAGCGACCAGGCTTGCTTTCGTATTCATGGTACAAAGTGCCTCGTATTTTATTGATCTATAGGCAGCTATTTTTTGGTGATGTTCGTTATAGTGCGCTTGCTGCCGCAAAATATCAATTTATTGATATAATGATCCATATAATCCGTTATAAAATTATTTTACTGCACATATATCTACATCTACATACGCTTTTTTCGACTGTATACCAAGCACTTAAGCGGCCAATGGTGGAATTTATGGCGATATTCTAGGAGGTTAGGCAAGAAGGCTGACAGACCCTGCCAGCCAAGCTGAGGGGCAGGAGCAAAGATGAGCGAATTTACTTTTTAGGTTTTACAGCTCTGCCTCACGGAGAAGATCGGCTTTTCGTGCTCGATATGGTGGGGTCGACAATGAGATAGACCTGGGCCGCCAGGCGACCATCGTCCATATCCTCGGGCAACGGTCAGTTGAGGTTCAGGGCATCGGCCCGGGCCAACAGCTTCTGGATCGCCCCGACACTGGTCTTAGTGCTCGCACTGATCTGTCGGATCGAGAGCCCGGCTTTCAGTCTTAGGCGAAGCATCTCTCTAATTTTTCGCATTGGAATTCTCTTTGCTGGCACAACTCCGCTTCCCAGAAAAAGGAATCAGAGTAGCAAACGGTCGAATAAACAATGCGTTAAGAAGGATTCCGGTTTAACGTGAACACTGTTTCCGGGAAGTGGTTGTCTGCCGCGTGCGCTGCAAAGGGTTGCCCGGGTCGCCGGTATCGGAAGAGGCGATCACTCTACCATCCAGTAGCAAGGGGGCATGGCCGCTAACGGCGGTCTGCTCAGTCATGACATTGCCCGTTTCTTCTACTAGGTGCTTTCCCAGACTGCCAAACCAGTAACGCATGATTTCGAAAGCAGTCTGTTTTGCTGCGGACAGTCTGTAAATCCGTCAGGTGGGGTTCGTCTTATTGCCCGCGCTCGGTGTTTTCATGAGTATCCTCATCGGGTTTCCGTCTTTAGTATCGTCTAGTAATCGTGATTTCTAATTAGTGCCTCACGGTACTAATTGGTAATGAAGCGCTTTCGGAGCTTCTGGTGGAATGCGTCCGGATCTACCTTGGTCATGGTCGTTAAATCTGAAATGAAGATCGTTAGCAAGGGTAGCGCCTTATTTTGCGTTTTTGACCGGGTAATCGGCTGTTTTGGGCGTTTGTAACGAATTGGCGCAACGACCAAGTAGTCATAATCCCCGGCTGCTGATCAGCGGTCCCCGCTGGTGAAAGAAAAGTGGCAAAAGGCCCCTGCGTAGCGGATGGTGAGCTTCGCAGGGCTTGGGCACGCGAGGATTCGAAAAGCCATATGTCGGTTAAGGCTGCGTTACCCAGCGGACTTTCGCATGCGAAAGTTTTGTCGCTACCGATCGGTTTCGGGTTGACGTTGCGTTTCCCGTCACTCTCATACGGTAATTTCAACGTAGAACACTCTGTTCCTCTCTCGAATTTGATGGTGAGACTCCACGCTCAATGCAAGTTTTCTGGCTTAAGCGCAATTTGCGGCTCCAAGACTCCGCCCCTTTTTTTGAAGCCATGCGCTCTTACCGGCGTCTGGGTAAAGTCCTGCCGCTCTATCTGCACGAGCCCAGCCTTATTGACCAGCCAGATGTCACACGCCAGCACCAGTGCTTCATACACGAGACTCTGGACGAGCTGGGGGATGCAATTCGGGCCCTCGGTGGGCAGCTGCTGGAGCAAGTAGGGGAGGCGGTCGAAGTCCTCGATCAGCTGCACCGTATCATGCCGATTACACGGATCTGTACGCATCAAGAAACGACGCAGGCTTGCCAGTACGAACGAGACCTTGCCGTCGCAGCCTGGTGTCGATCGAAAGGTGTGGAGTTTGTCGAGTGGCAGCAAAACGGGGTGGTGCGTGCTGGGAAACATCAGGAGAGCCTGAGCTTCCCTGATTACTTCGCCCATTCGGTCGCTCTTCAGCTCAAAGATCCTCGCGGCACTGACCTGTCTGAACGTTTCGCGCCACTTCCGATTCCGTCCTCAAAGAGATCCACGGTTCCCCGCGCCCATGGTAATGACAAACCCGGACGACAAAAAGGCGGACGGTCGAAGGCTGAGACCATCCTGTCGGACTTTTTTAGAGTTCAGACTATCCAACGATACCCGTTCCAGATCTCAAGTCCCATGACGGCGTGGGACGGCTGCTCGCGCATCTCCGCCTATTTGGCCTACGGCATTGTCTCGGATCGAGAGGTCTTTAAGGCCGTAGATAACGCGGTCGGAGCAGGGCACCAGGTGCTGCGACCGCAGGAGTTCGAAAAACTGCAAGATCGGGCCCGGTTTTATCTGGATCGGCTGATGTGGCGCAGAAGCTATATCCAGAGTTTTGAAGACAGTCCAGCTCTCCAGACGGAGCCACCAGTCGCCAGATTCCGGGGTGCCCGTGACGAGCTGGATGCCGATCTTTTCGAGGCATGGAAGCTCGGGCGTACAGGCTTTGCGTTTATTGATTCCTTAATGCGGTGTCTTCACGAAACCGGGTGGATACACATGCGCGGCAGAGCAGCTCTGGTGAGCTTCGCGACCATGAACCTTTGGCAGCCAACCGCCAAAATCGCTGAGTATCTCGCCGGGCAGTTTCTGGATTACGACCCAGCGATCCACTATCCCATCCATCACGTGGTCAGCGGATCGGCAGCGCCAGAGAACGGCATTATGGTCTATAACCCGGTGAAGCAGGGTGAGCACGATCCGGAGGGAGAGTTCATACGCCGTTACGTTCCGGAGCTGGCGGATCTGCCGGGGGAAGCTGTCCATGATGTGACACTGACCAGCGGTTGTCTGAGCGATCAAGGCAAAGCGCACGGGCTACGCCCTTACCCTGCACCAATCGTCGATCACGTTGCGACAGGGCGTTACGCTCGTCGGCGCGTTCAAGAGCTGCAACATGGGTTGGTCGCTGCGCCCAGGAAAAGAGATAGCTCTCAGTTGGGCCTCTTGTAGGATTGTTGGCTTGGGGCAAACCTGAATGCCCGCAAGATTCGAGATTTATAGAGTCTCCTGATATGCCGCTGAGGTTTTGACGGGGAGCAAGCAGCCTTGGAATCGTTGCAAACTCCATTGCAGCTTTAGGACAAGAGCGTCCCGGTGTTCTCTGGCAGACGCACAGGGACAGAGAGCAAATAGCTTCAGTCCTCAGAAAAATCGAGCTCGGCCAATTGAGTTGACGCAGGCAGACTCGGTTTACGAACCGAAACGGCAAGGGTTAGCGGCGCGCATCCACTCCGGTGTTTCCCAATTATCATCTTCAGAAAACGGATCGGGTTTCTCAGGGTGTTTTGTTACTTATACGTCGCTCTGGCGACCCTCATCGTTTGTGGTGATTTGAAAGGGCTTGTGCCTGTGAAATCGGCCAGCGCTTTCAGCTCCTTGGCAACAAACGGACCGATTTGGTGTTTCTTGTAGAGTCGTTCCTGAACAATTTTCAATGCAGTAATGTCACTTTCACTGACCACCAACCCTGAGTCGGCCCATTTCGCCTTCACAATTTGCTCTAGCGTCCCCCGTTCAAGCCAGGACAAGTCTCTCCAAATGTCATTCAACGGATGGTCCTGTGGAAAGAGGCCGGGGGCTGCGAGGATTCGCGAACTCAGAGCTGCAAAGGCGGTCTGTGTTTCTGTGCTTACGGACATAATCGAATTTCTAGATTAGTGAATTTCGTAGCCAAATTTGCACATTTCGCCGGAGGTGCAAGACCAAAAGTCGGCTCAAGCCTGTAAAAAAATGTTTGTTTCTATTGCTGCATCTAGCTCAGCTCGCCTTCACGCCAGTTCGACCGGCAAAGGCGGCTCTGTATGAACTCGAATGAGGCAGTGGACATCCAGATCAAAGCTGACGTTCACGTATTCGCCACGGACCATAACGCAGGCTTCCTGTGGCACGGTGTTGAACGAGCTCTTGCGGTGTCATTTGTGTCGATGCTCCAAAGGCTTATCTGATATTTCATACTTGGGGGTTTTAAATGCGATCGTAGGTTCTGAAATAAATTCGGTCTTTGGTGAGAGTCCTTTCCGCCAGCGGGTTTAAATGTTTGGAGTTTGAAGGGTACACGTTGACCAGCGACATTGTTGCGGTATTGGTCGCCCTTCACAGTCAATTGGGAGCGAGCACCTTTTTTGCTTGGCAGGTACAGCAAGGGTATATCAAATTGATCCATAAAATTGATAACTTGAGTATAATCCCAGCTGTACCTACTATTCTCTTAGAAGTACTGTACTTCTTCCCGAGTGTCTTTGGTCGATCAACTGGTAAAGTTAGCAGTATTTTCGGGAAACAGTCTCTGTAATGACCGTTCAATAATGAACTCAATCTGACTTATTTCAACCTCCATCTCATCGCTTTCGATAACCCATTTCGAGTTGCTTACAAGGCCAGCTGCGACTAAGTCGATAAAATCTGCAACAATATTGTTGTTCCCATCTAGAAAAGATGCTAAACCACCAGCACTTTTATATTCCTGAATCGAGTTTTCTAAACCTTCATACACCGCATTTCGTAAAAGCTCAAAGTCATATGTATTGGCCGACGTATCGAAAACATCCGAAGCTAGTTTTGATACCAGCCATTTTGAGTTTGTTTTAAACAATAATTTCAGCTGTAATTCAGCCGTTTTCTCGCCTTCCCGAAAGGCATTTGCAAAAAACTGTAAATAGCGATCGCTGTCATGATCTAAATAATAGTTCAATAACGAGGCCACTGCTTTCATTTTTCCGTCCTCAATACCTGGACTTTGCAATACTTTTAAATAGCCAGGAAGACCTTTTTCAAAAACTGACAAATATTCCATTGATCCATGAAAACAGTATTTTTGAGGGTCTGAATATTTCGATAGGACCGAATAAATCAGGGGAGAAATTTTTTCTAATTGTGGGTAAATCGATTCGGCGAATATTTCCGTAGCTTTTTTTTCATCAACAATTCTCTGATGTGATCGCATAATCGATATAAACGAGTCAGGGTCAAAGCAGGTTTCGAGCTTGGCCCCGGAATTCAATCGTCCCTTAACCTTAGCGTATTGTTTTTCGCCGGCAACGATTTCGGTCCAAATGTTATGGGCTGTACTCGTCCGGCTAAATCCGATATCGCATTTCGCCATGTATGTGCGGAAATTTTCAGCGGTTTGATAAAAGGTATCGGCACAGAGAAAAAAGGGCATTTTCAATCTCCTGCGGGATTTCGGTGACTGTTTTAGCGCTCCCGCACTGATTAAAAATGTTTCGACGCGTTTGGGGAATAAATCTTCTCAAATTTGCAGGCCAGTCACTGCCTGGGAGACGGAGTCACCCTCAGATGTTTTTGGACATCTTCCGAGCTATAAGATATTGCGGGCGATTTTCGCTGTCAACTCAATCAATCTCGGGCACTAATGGCCAACCATAAGCTGGTCCTGCGTAGACCGCTGAAGGTTGCCACCCATTCCATGTGAAAGCTGCCACTGATTTCACGGCAAAGCTGCCACCCCGGCAGGCTTCGTCTGGAATCAGTGGCAATCTTGGTCTGGGATATGCTGCAGTCAGCATCAAGCCTGATGATCAGGTTTGTATAAATCTTTCAGTACGCAAGATCCATGCATCTCAGCAACCAGAGCAATGCAGCAACCGACAGCCGTACCCAATAAATATATGTTCGGTGCTTAATCCAGTAACCAATACCGATACGGTCCGCGTCGCCGGGAAACTGGCGCCGTTCCAACCGTCGAGAAAGCTGAGGATTTTATGAAGCCTCTTTTTTCTTTAAATTCATAGCATCTTCTCGCGTTTCTGTTGCCATCTCGGTCAGCAAAAAAACGCGCCGGAGCGCGGTAACTATATGTGTGCAAGCGGGCTTTTAAGCGTCTTGTTCTGATCGTACAAGCTCAGCACTTTTCGCCCCTGCTCAAATATCCCAGGCCTCTTCGAGTTCTGTTTCAGCCATATCAACGAACGCGGTCTCGGTATAACCCAACGCCCCATAGGCCTTCTTCGCCCGGTCCATCGCCTTGCGTTGATCCGCAACGGCACCGCTCGCCTCCCGCAGCAGCGCAAAGTCGTCTTCGAACATTTCAACCAACTCCTGCTCCCAGTCCGTGAAGCCGGCGAAGCGCTGCATTGGGTACTTATTACGATTCCGGCCTTTCGGGATCGCTTTACCGAATACCTTCTTATCGTCCGTCGGTCCAAACCACTGCTTTCGATACCAGACGATCTGGATCTTGTAGCCTTCTCGGTCTATGATCCTTACCCCAAGGCGACCCTGGCTCTCTCCCGCCCACTTTCGCTCCTGAATTTGCGCCCAGAAGTTGTCCACCAGTGTCTGAGCTTCCCATGTAATTAGTGCCTCCTGTTCTTCGAGGATTTGCTCCATTTGCTCAAACCAATTCGGATTAAAGCACATTTCCTTACACCTCTTTTCCACATAGATATCTCTTTGCTTTTGCTGTGTATTGTTCACAACGCAGCTCTCTGATGCGGAGCAGTTTATGACAGCTCTCGAACACAGAACTTTGAAGAGGCGGTGTTTTTTTTGACGAATGGGGCGGGTTTTCCTGTTCGTTACACATCGTGAACACATTCTTTGTGCGAGGACTGCATGTTGGCCGGTGAAGGTGCAGAAGGGGTGTTTTTCGTCTCTTACACGTTATGTTCATTATTTCTTTGTTCATGAGATGTATGTTGGGCTGTTGTCGGCTCCATGGCTCAACCTCTCGAATAGGCGTTTCACACTGTGTACATGGGTTGTCTGTTTTTAGCCTTTAAAGAGAATTTAGCTGTCTTCAACAGTTGGTAGAACGCTCATAGAGCATCTCCAGGCAGGGGGGGCAGACCTGTGAGCCTCTCCAAGATCAATGACCAGACACCAAGAGAGCTTGGGAGCTCGACGCCCTTTGGTGTTTCTGGTTGCCTTTGGTTGTGCCGGCTTGCCTAGACGACGCCGTTTGGCGTTCTTCACACCTTAGGTTGAGGTTGATTCAATGCCTCCAACGCCACTTGGCGTTCTCCCGATATCGCGTCAGAAAAAACGACGCAGTTTGGTGTCGTTTTCGTAGCCACCTAACACTTGAATTTGTGAAACCCAAGTTCAGCTGGTGGTGCCGTTAGAAAGCCAAACAGCAACGGGCGGGAAATTTTCATCAGCGCTTCAAATATAACGGGGATGTTTAAAGAGGCGTGTGAGCGCGAAATGCTGATACTTACTATGATTTTTTGCGCCCGCTCATATCTGCCTGCGCTTGTCTGTCAGGCGCCAGACGTGAAGAGAACCGATCAGACTAGCTGGGCATCGAGATACTGCCTGACTGCTTTTAGGTTTCCCTCCAGCATAACCTTTATAGCGGCTCGCCCGTCAAAGTTCCGATTGTTTTTTCTGACCCAGGCATTGGCTCTATCTTCATTCGGGTAGAGCGTTCTTAGGGCCTTGTAGATGCCGAGTACATAGGAAATTCGAAGTAACACAGGATCTTCTCTGGCGGGCATCTCAGAGTTGAGCCAACGGTCAGTTGCCCGCTCATCCTCAAGGCCAAGCATTTGGCAGCGTTCCGACTGGGACAATTGCCAACCGTCTGCAACATTATTGAACAGTTGCAATGCCTTAGACTTATCCGTTGGTGAAAATATTCTGTTATTCATGTGCGTTCCTCCCTGCGCTTCTAGATTGTCACTGAGCTGCTAGGACTTTGCAAAACACATGGTTCCTGATTTCTGGATCGCGCAGAGGCCTACGGAAGCGCAGTCAATGTGCACAATTTATTCGGGTTTTTCGACGAGCAAGATAGTGAGATAGGGGGGGTGGGGTCGGCTTTCACAGCAATGACCATCGCAGCTACCGAAATTCCACATAGTGCGGCCGGAATCATTGAACCAGCACATCGAGGTTTATGGTCGCCTTTTACAAAGGCTTCCCTGCTCGTTGCCTCTGAATGGGTATGAGTGCGTAAACCGCTGAAGGTTGCCACCCATTCCACGTGAAGCCTGCCACCCGGACCGGAGCAAGGCTGCCACCCATCGGAGCGTAGCGACGCGGGTTTCTCTTCTTACTCCGAAGCCGCAGTGC
>Ga0114900_1002555_pt1 | contig 10003 bp, 11 predicted proteins | sample MalvireepMed_231_FD_89685 | JGI IMG/M metagenome (GOLD analysis project Ga0114900, IMG submission 89685) | Marine viral communities from the Global Malaspina Expedition - Malaspina viral metaG DeepMed_231 | ecosystem: Environmental > Aquatic > Marine > Oceanic | place: Mediterranean Sea...
TAATGATTTGGAGATGAGTACCAAAGGACAACTTGATGGAGACTATGCTGCATGAGTTTAATTAATCCACAGCCACCTACAGAAGGCGCAGAAATTTTAAATGAAAGTGATGAGGGATCTCTTCGTGAGGACTCTTGGCTTAGGTTAGCTAGGCAAGCATATGATGATTCTTCTGAATGGGTTGATGCTAACTTAAGAGAGCAGTGGGAAAAGAGCATTTCTTTGTTTAATAGCAACCATCCCCCAGGGTCTAAGTATAATACTAATGCTTATGATAAGAGGTCTAGATTTTTTAGACCCAAAACTAGAACCGCTGTAAGGAACTTACAATCAGCAATGAATGTTGCTTTCTTTACTAATGAAGATGTGGTTAGTATAAAAGCAAGAAATCCTAATGATCCTAACCAAGCTGCGGCAGCTATAGTATCCCAGGCTGTATTGCAATATAGACTAACTAATACTGTTCCTTGGTTTCAAACAATGTCTGCAGCTTTGCAAGATGCAGCTGTGCAAGGAGTTTGTGTAAGTCATCAATACTGGGATTATGAAGAGAGAGATGAAACATATGTAGAAATGGGAAGAGACAATAAACCCGTAATGGATTATGAGGGGAATGAAAAAACAAGAACTCAAGTAACATCAATAAGGGATAAACCAATTATAGAGGTTATTTCTCCAGAAAACTTGAGGATTGATCCAGCATCTGACTGGGCTGATCCGCTAGAAAGTACCCCTTATATAATCCACCTCATCCCAATGTATCTACAGGACGTTAGAGGGAAGATGGATTCTGGTGAGTGGAATGAACTAAGTGATGGGGAATTATTAACTACCACTAGTGACGAGGATGATAATACTACCAGGTTAGTGAGGGACGAGCCTAGAGAAGACCCTCTTGATAATGATGCTGGTTATGGTGAGGTAGAAGACTATAAGATTATATGGGTACATAAGAATGTAATTAGAAAAGAGGGAGAAGATTGGTGTTATTTTACAGCGGGTGTTAGCTATATGCTTAGTGATCCAGTTCCTTTACAAGAAATGTATCCTTGGTTAAGGAGCGGTGAAAGACCATATGTAATGGGTTATGCTAATATAGAGGCGCATAAGATTTATCCTGCTGGCACTGTGGAGCTTACGCAGGAACTACAGGCAGCTGCTAATGATATATGGAACCAAAGATTTGACAATGTTAAGTTAGCCCTTAATAAACGTTACCATATTCGTAGAGACAGGAATATAGATTTAGATGCTTTATTTAGGTCTGTACCTGGTGGCGCCGTTGAGATGGATGATCCTGATACTGATGTAAGGATCATAGAAACTAGAGATGTAACTGGTTCTGCCTATGCTGAGCAAGATAGAATTAATATGGACTTTGATGAGTTACAAGGTAACTTTTCAACTTCTACTATTCAAGCATCGAGATCTCTAAATGAAACAGTAGGTGGGATGTCGCTCTTAGCTAATAGCACTGGGAGTGTAGTTGAGTATGTTCTAAGAACATTCTCTGAAACTTGGGTAGAAAAGGTTCTTAAGCAGGTGCTTAGATTAGAACAATACTATGAGACAGATGAGGTAATATTAGGATTGGCTGGAGAAGCTGCGGTAGCTATTAACCAATCTATGAAGGATATATCAGTTGATGATCTTCTTAAGTATGAAGTTTTATTAAAGGTTAATGTTGGAATAAATGCAACTGATCCCTTAAAGAAGGTTCAGAATTTAATGATGGGGTTACAAACCCTTGCAGCATTCCCAGGTGTGGCCGAAAGAATAAATATGCAAGAACTTACTAAAGAAGTGTTTGGTCAATTAGGATACAAGGATGGCGATAGGTTTATATCCTTTGAAGGTGATCCTAGACTTGCTGAAATGCAGGCTCAGTTGGAAGAGATGCAGGGAATAATTGAGAGCGAACAGATGAAATTAGATAATAGAATACAGGTAGAGGAGATGAAGCAACAGGGTAATCTTGAGGCTATGAATATGAAGACTGGCGCTGAAATTAGAAAGAAAGAGATAGATGCACAGCTTCAGTATATAGATTTGCAGCTTAAGCAGGAAGATGTAGCAACTAGGCGAGCTGAGTTAATGTTGCAAAGAGAGGCGCTTATTAATCAGATAGCGGATGAAGAGATGAATAGGCAGGAAGAAATGTTAGATGAAGGACCCGTAGGTGTTATGGCTAGGAATGACTATAATAAGATACCCTACGCGGTAGGATAATATGGATTATTATGACCCCCTTGAAGTGGGGATAGATGATTTAGTAAAGAGGATAAGGGTAGGTAAAGATGCCAGAGAATTTTTAAATACATCCATTGGTCAAGCTATAGTAGAACGAGCCACTAATGAATATAAGGAAGGTATCAGAGAATTACAAAAAATGTCTGAGTCTCGATGGAGCTTCTCTCCAGAAAAAGAGATTCTAATGTATAGGGATATTAGTGATAAATTATCTTGCCCTGTAAATATATTAAAATGGTTAGCTTCTGTGATTACTACCGGAGAAAACGCAGAGACTATTTCAAGATATAAAACATCCGGTGAACTAGAACCATAGGGAAATAAAATGGAAAATGATAACGCTACCCAGACGGATGCGTTAGAAGAGGTTGTTGAAACTTCTGAAGACGCACTTGTAGAAGAGGTTAGTTTAACTCCTTCTAGTAGACAAAAAGCTTTAGAAGAAATTTATGAGCGAAGAAGTCAGGATGTAATGGAGGAGGATCTTGAAGAGTTAGAAGAGAAATCTCCAGAAGCTCCAGTATGGCATGATGGAGAAGAATGGAAGACTAAGATTAAAGTTAATGGAGAAGAAGTTGATGTTTCTTTTGATTCTTTAAAATCATCGCACCAAAAAGATAAAGCTTCTCAAATGAAATTTGAGCAAGCTTCCGCAAAAGAAAGGCAGTTAATGGCTAGAGAACAGCAATTACGCCAATATGCGGAAAACCTAAAGAGGCAGCCACCCGTTGAGGACGCGCCTAAAGAAGACGAAGCAAGTGATGTTGACGATATAGTTGAAAAATATCATAGCGCTTTGTTTGAAGATGATGCTGCTGAGGCAGCTCGTTTATTAAAAACCTTGTCGAATAGTGGGCGCGGTAACGCTACCCAGAATGTAGAAGAGGTTGTAAATAGGGCTATTATGTCCTATGACCAGAGTAGACAAAGAGCAGTAAAACAGCAAAGAGAAGCTGTTTATCACAAAAGTCTTCAGGAGGCCGTAAAGTCTTTTGAGGAGAAATATCCTGATATAGCAGAATCTCCAGAGCTTAGAACAATTGCGGATAATAAGACGGTCACCCTAACTCAGGATAATCCTGATTGGACACCTAATCAAATTATAGAAGCAGCTGCTGAGTATACTCGCGATTGGGCTGGATCAATGCCTAATCAAAATGGTAGGTTGGAGCGCAAGAAAAAAATTGTGCAACATCCGAGATCTGCAAGGGCTTCTGCTAACATTGGTTCTGATGAAGTTCCAATGACAGCTTCTGAAATAGTTCAGGAGATGAGAAAAGCTAGAGGCCAAATTTTATAACTTCTATAGGAGGTAATTATGGCTGGACAAGTATGGTCAGTTAGCACCTCCGGTGGTTATATGTATGCCTTAAATCTGAGTCGTCTTCTTAGGATGGCAGTTCAGCCAATGGTAAAGTTCCGTCAGTTCTGTGACGTAAAAGACGCAGCGCATCAGGGACTTCATCGAGGTGATACATTCCATTGGAACGTGTTTAGTGATGTTTCCACTCAAGGAACCACACTAGTTGAAACCAATACAGTCCCAGAAACCTCGTTCACTATCTCTCAGGGAACAATGACGATCACGGAAGCAGGTAATTCTGTACCGTGGACGGGCAAGTTAGACGATCTCTCTGAGCAGCCAGTGGCTGAGGTGGTAAGGAAAGTATTGAAGAACGATGCCAAGAAGGCGTTCGATACTCTTGCCGCTGCTCAGTTTAATGCGTGCGCTTTACGTGTAGTTCCCACTGGTGGGAATAGCACGACAGCTCTCACGTTGACAACTAACACGGCATGTACGATAACTAATAATGTGGCTTTTCAGAAAGAGCATGTTAAGTTAATTGTCGATATCATGAAAGAGCGTAACATCCCGGCTTATGCTGATGATGATTATTACGCTTTGGCATGGCCAACGACATGGCGTACTCTGAAAGATGATCTAGAATCAATCAAGCAGTATGTTGATCCTGGTTTTCAGATGATTATGAATGGCGAAATTGGTCGTTATGAAAGCGTTAGGTTCGTAGAACAAACTAATATTGCTAAGGGTGGTATGTCCACGGCTGCTACAGCTTGGACAAACGGTCTTTCCAATTGGGCTTTGTTCTTTGGCGAGGATACTGTTGCTGAGGCAATTGCAGTTCCTGAAGAAATTCGTGGGAAAATTCCTGGGGATTACGGAAGGGATCGCGGCGTCGCATGGTACTACCTTGGCGGATTTGGCATAACACACACGCAACAGGCCCAGACACGTATAGTGATGTGGGACAGCGCGGCTTAAGGAGATATTATTATGAGTTATTCAAATCCTGTAACTACGCGAATCCAATCTGGTGCTAGTCAAGACTTAGGTAATGGTACACCTACTGTTTTCTCTTTTAAGGGGCCAACGGGTATGAAAGGAACCATTATTGATGTTGGCATTGAGGTTACGGAAACTTTCGCGTGTGATAGTACAGATGCATCATTTCAGGTTGGAACTACTAGTGATGCAGATGCTTATTGCAAACTCAACATTTCGGACGGTACTCTATTAACTGATACATTCAATATCCAAAATGATACGAATGCTATTATTGTAGAGGCTATTCCCGCTGATACTCAGATCGAATGTACTCCAGTTGTTGGGGTAGATGCCGGTACTGAAGCTGGTATGGGTTATCCGTATGTTGTTGTTGAGTGGTACTAAGGAGGTCAATTATGGCTAAAGATACAGCAGGAAATCACCCAACGGTTAATCAGAATGGTCTTATCGAAAAGAAAGACGTATCTGGAGAGTCTTTAAAATCTCTAGGTATGGCCAGTATTGGTAAGGCTCAGATGCCGCAGGGGATTGCTAAATCAACTATTTCCACTGATCGTGGGAAGTTTGAATGGCGTTAAGTTAATTGGTGATGGGGCGGGAAACCGCCCCTAATCCATATGAGGATATTAAAATGGCTAAAAGAATGAATTCAATTGAAGCATTCATTGGTGGAGTTGTTGAAACCCCAGAGATGGGGTATGGTCATACTGAAGCTGTCCTTAAAGGATATACCAGTGGCTCTCAGTTGTTTGATGAAAGAGCTATGGATTTTAGGTATGATCAACGAAGAACAAATAACGAAGGTAGAGTTAACGGACAAATGGTGAGAGGAAGCGGCGTCATAGCAGGATGGGCGTTCTAAATAAATAGTGAAAAAAATAGTAGTTCCTGAAAAGGAAATAAATGAGTTTACCCTTGAAGATTTTGGGGGTAAGAGGGGCGACAAAACTGCATGTGTTGTTAGGTATGGTGGTTTTGGAGACATGTTACAAGTTGCATCTATACTTCCGCTATTAAAAGATCAGGGGTATAAAGTATGCATAAATGTTACTGAGAGAGGAGAAGATATTTGCAAGAGTGATCCGAATATTGACGAGCTTATTATTCAAAGAACTGATCAGATATCTATTGATAGTCTGACAGAGTACTGGGATAAGATGTCTCCATGTTTTGATAAATTTATACAGTTATCAGAGTCGATAGAAGGTTCTCTTTTATTAGTAGGAGATAGGACTGAAAAGCTAAATGGTATAAAAACTAGGGTTCCAGGCAATCCTAAGTTTTATAACCTTAGCAAAGAAGAGGTTCATGAATTATGTAATGTGAATTATATGGAAAGAATTCATGACATAGCTGAAGTTCCTCATGTATTTAATCCTAGATTTTATCCCACTAGACAAGAAAGGGAATGGGCTAAAAAAGAAAGAAAGAAGATAAAGTCTAGACATGTAATATTGTGGTCTTTATCAGGGTCTTCTGTTCATAAAGTATACCCGTGGACTGATAGCGTGATAGCTAATATTTTATCTATAAGAAAGGATGTTTCTTTTGTTACTGTAGGTGATGAACTATGTCAGCTTCTAGAGCAAGGGTGGGAAAAAGAAAAGAGGGTTATAACAAAGTCAGGTAAGTGGTCGATAAGAAAAACTCTTTCCTTTTTAGATCGTTGCTCTATAGTAATAGGCCCGGAAACCGGAGTGTTAAATGCGGCCTCTACTTTGAGCAATCATAAGATTGTAATGCTTTCTCATTCTTCTGAAGAAAATTTATCGAAACATTGGGAAAATACTACTTCTTTAGAGCCTGACTACTATGATAATTTTTGCTTTCCTTGTCATAAACTGCACTATGGGTTTAATACATGCAACAGAGATGAGCATACCGGAGGCGCAATGTGTGCTGCTAATATAAAATCAAATGATATTTGTAAGGACATAATGAAGAATTTGAAATGAGTACTTATCTAGTTTTGTGTCAAAATATGGCGAGGGATATTGGTATCCCAGGAACAGGGCCAGACGATGTTACATCAACCTCTCTTTCAGAAGAAGAGAATGCTGTCGTGCGATATGTGAAGCAAGCTGATCTAGATATACAAAGTAGGTGGTTTAATTGGGATTTCTTGTGGACAGAAGCTACTATTACCCCAGTTGTTGGAACATCTACATTAACGTCTCCAAGTGATGTAGGTAACTGGAAATTAGATTCTATTGTTTTTTCCAAAGATACAGACTCTTATCAAGAGTTGGAGTATATGGATTGGGATGACTACAATATCCAGTATAAGATGGGTGTAGTTGAGTCAGGTACACCAGAAGTATTTGCAGTAAAACCTGATAATGTTATAGATGTATATCCAACCCCAGATGCAACTACAGCTATTTCTGTTGCGTATTGGGCAACCCCTACTGAATTAGCAGCAGATGCAGATGTATCGGCTATACCGCCAAGACTACATAAGATAATAACATCAAGAGCAAAAATATATTATGCCGAAAGTGAGGATGCCCCTGAAATTTTATCTGGCGCTTTAGCTGAATTTGAAGATCTACTAGATAAGTTAGAGTCAGATCAGTTACCAGGGCAAAAGAATAGAAGATTCTCAAGAGCTCAGGATATTACTAATTTTACAGTAGTTCCGCAATGACAAAATTAACTAGACGATCTCTCAAACCATCAGGGCTTCAGTCAAGTTATTTTCCATTTGAAGGTGGTGTAAACTTAGTAGAACCAGCTTTGTCAATGAGGGCTGGTGAGCTAGTTGCTGCTGATAATTTTGAAGTGGATGTAAGAGGAAGGTACAGAAGGTTAGATGGGTATGAAAGATTTGATGGGCAGACTCTTCCTTCTGCAATAACTTTTTATAGGATTCCTTTTACTTTAGGCACATCAAGAGATTCTGTTTTTGATAGCGCATTTAGCACTGCTTTTGATATGCAAATTCCAGCAACTGGTGATACAGTTAAGGGAGAAACTAGTGGGGCTATAGGCTCTATATTGCAAGTAAGTATAGAAGATGTTACTGGAGATTCAGCAGCAGGATCGTTTGCTGGTGATGATGCGGAAGGATATGTTTACTTTACAGTAGTAAACGGGACTCTTCAAGACGGAGAGACCTTGTTATTTTTAAATAAAGATAGCGCTTTTAGCGCTGCATTCAATGTGGAGTTTGGCTAATGGGAACACCAACAGCTTTAAGAAAAGAAAGATCAGTCCTAACAGGGACTAGTTTTGCTGATAATACTACTGGGGCAATTACCGCCCAAATGGTTAGGCAATTTACAGAGTCAGGGATGGGTGGATATGCAACTATATATTCTCCGGTTGGAACACCAGCTTCTCAAGCAATAGCAACAGCTACAACTGTTGTAATAGATTGGAATGCTGATTCAGTAGGGGCTAATGGGCCTGATGATACTGGAACAGTGTCTTCAACAACTGTAGGAACAGATGCTGATTTTGCAAATGATAGGATCAGGATATATGATAAAGGATTCTTCATGGTTAATCTCGGTATTAGTTTTGCACAGACTGGAACTGATACTGTGATATGGACGTTTAGGATTACTACTTCAGTAGATGGTGCCTCGGACACTTTTCCTGGATATGATTGTGCGGTTCAAAGAGTAGCCGCAACCCTAGATAATATGGTATCTGCTTCTGGAATAATTGATACCACTGGCCACACTACTTATACCGATGTGAAAGCTTCAGTAAAGCATGCGGATTCTGGGTCTGAGAATTTCCAAATGCACTATGGTCAGTTATCGGTATTTAGGGTTGGATAATGGGGCTTTATGCTACTTCTCTTTCATATGGTCCACCTGTATTAAGAGATGCTGATGCAGATGCATCGCTTGTTTCTGAGTTACAGGCAGCAATAGAAGACCAAAGAAGTAATATTAATATAGTACCTGGAGAAGGTAGTGTTTTAGGTGTATGGGTATTTGGCGGTGATGTTTACGCCTTTAGAAATAAGTCAGGAGCAGCTACAGCTGGGATGTATAAATCTACATCTACAGGATGGTCTGAAGTAGACTTAGGAACAGCTTTAAATTTTGATGGAACTACAACAAATGGAGAGTTTGTAGTTGGATCTGTTATAACTGGTGCTGCAGGAGCTACCGGTACAGTATCTGCAGTTTCTTACTCTGGGCTTTGGGAAACAGGTGCTAAAGGAGCTGTAGTGCTTACTGGGATAACAGGTACTTTTGTAGATAATGAAACCCTGTCGTCTCCTACTTTAGCATTTGACGCTGGCACAACAGAGATAAAAAAAGATGACGTGATAACTGGAGCGACCTCTGGTAAAACAGCTACAGTAAAACAAGTTACAGTAGCTTCTGGAGCTTGGGCCGATGATGATGCAGCTGGTTATCTATCTATTACGGGTAATAGTGGGACATGGACTGATGGGGAGAAGATACAGGTTTCGAGCTCTGACAGAGCAGATATAAATGGTGCATCACAACCATCATCCAGAACTCTAGCCAAGGCTGATGGAACACAGTATGCTCAAACACTAGAGCCTGGTGGTAAATATGAATTTGTAACTTATAATTTTACTGGCACGTCCGGTGGAATTGCGATGTATGGTGTTAATAAAGTCGGCAAAGGTTTTTCTTATGACGGCACCGCTTTTATTAAAATTAATACGGGTATGACTACTGATGTTCCTGAGCATGTAATAGCCCACAAGAACCATTTGTTTTTCTCTTTTCCTGGTGGGTCTGTACAACACTCAAGCATTAGAGCGCCACTGCAGTGGAGTCCTATAACTGGGGCTGCAGAGATAGCTTTAGGAGACGAGGTTTCAGGCTTCTCTATGGAAATTAAAGAGGTTATGTCAATATTTACTAGGAATGACACTTACATGTTATATGGAAGTTCTTCTGCTGATTGGCAATTAAATAGATTCCATCAAGGCTCTGGCGCTATTCCATACACTATGCAGAAGATGGATCAAACATTCTTCTTGGATGACAGAGGTATAACCTCTATATTTACTGTACAGTATTATGGGGATTTTAATGCGGCAGTTGCGTCTAGTAATATAGATCCATATATACAACAGAAAAAAGATAATGCTATATTATCTATGAAGGTTAGAGAAAAGAATCAGTATAGATTGTTCTTTGATGATAAGACAGGCCTGATAATGACCTATGTAAATAGACAAAATATTGGTATTATGCCTTTTACTTTGTCTCATCAAGCTATTTGTTGTTGTTCTGGAGAAGACTCAAATGGATTCGAGGTTTTATATGGGGGTTTTGAAGATGGGTATGTTAGGAGAATAGACTCTGGAACAAGCTTCGATGGTGGTGCTGTAGATTCTTTTATAAGAACAGCTTATCATAATTATGGTTCTCCTCAAGTTAAGAAAAGATTTAGGGAAATAGGGTTAGAGATTAACGCAGATACAGCTACAACTCTTACCGTGCA
>Ga0114900_1002570_pt1 | contig 9965 bp, 21 predicted proteins | sample MalvireepMed_231_FD_89685 | JGI IMG/M metagenome (GOLD analysis project Ga0114900, IMG submission 89685) | Marine viral communities from the Global Malaspina Expedition - Malaspina viral metaG DeepMed_231 | ecosystem: Environmental > Aquatic > Marine > Oceanic | place: Mediterranean Sea...
TGACACTGCGTACAGGGACAAATGTTTGACCTTTGCCCACAATTTTTACAAAGGGGACTATCCATGTCCGCTTCATACTTTTCAAAGTATTCTTTCTTCATTCTTTCTCCTCCTTACGAATTTGTAGTGTTGTATTTATGCCCAGTTTAATGGTATCAAGAACAACCTTGTCGCCATCATTCCACTCTAAGGTATTCATAATGCTTTCTGGTATATACAGAATTATCTCTTGACCACTCATAACAGTACACCTAAGTCGATATTCTTTAGTGTCGTTCATTCATTTCCCTTTAATGTTTAAAAAAAGAGGGGAGAATATCCTGAATAGGGAACTCCCCCCTTTCTGTCCGTTGTGGTATGACTACCACTATGTCTGATTGTTTAAGTTGGTACAATCATAAACCATCGTATTACTTACCGAAAACAAAGCGCCTAACATAATTGGAGACCCCATACTGAGGGTCCTCCTCTTCAGCCAGAATTGCCCAACCAGTCAGACCAGGCAGTGTGTCGGTATCTACTGAACCCGAACTATCAACGCCAAATGCTTCATAGAAGTTTTTAACGGCTCGAAGTCGGTTGTTACGAGTCTTATCATCATCATCAGATGTTGGAAGCATAAATACTTTCCGAACATCTTTTGAATCACTCTCATCAGATATAGCCATCAACACCGAAAGGTATTGACCACCAGTCTTCTCAGAGGTTTTGATTTCAGCAGAGTTAATACGCAACTGATACTCTCCAGGTTCCACACTAGAAAGTTCTTTTACATCATCAAGATTAAGGTCCAATAAACCCATTTTGATTCTCCTTATTGTTTATCACTTGTGTTTAAACCAGCCTTCTTCAGCAGCCTTTTAATGTCAGGTTCCTCATATGTATCAAAGGTTCCATTCTTACCAAGGCGTGTACGTGCTCTATAAAGACCAGTACTACGAGTTAACAGTGTATATTCCACACCTTTGCTCGTCTCCTTTGTCATTGTAACATATATCTCATCAAACAGCAAAGGCAACTTAGCTCTCAATTTACCTGTGAGCATCGGATTAGTAACCATCCGTCCTGTTACCTCATCTTTATCAACGTCTATATGTCCAATAAGCATACAGTTGCAAGGAAGAGAGGTGATAAGCTTCATCGTATCTCTTATGGTATTCATTTGGACTTGCCAATCCATGAGCTGCGGAATACCACCTGTTCTCCCTTGCTTCCGTAAGATTTCGTTCATCAACGCTTCTGTCCACGTGGTGACACTATCCAAAATAAAAGTGCCTACATTGTCGAAGAATCCTGCGTTTCTAAGTTCATCAAAACGCATTTCCCACCGAGCATATTCTGTCGGCTTCTTAGAGTTCTCTGACTCAAACTTCTCAACATAAACATCACCGCCCTCAATTACATCTGAGAGTGATTTTGTACCACCTGGGTCAAAGGAGTGTATTAGAACTGGTTGAATACAAGTACGAGCAAGATACGTCTTGCCAGTACCTATATCACCATACACGAGAGCATTAAATGTCTCGGTTGTGCTATCAGAGTCATAAGCTGACTGAATGTCATCAAACGTCTTTTTAGCTTCCATCCTTGTTCTCCTTCTTTATTTGTGCATCCTCTTCACTGATAGTGACAACTTTGTTGGCTGTCTTCTCACGGTCAGCAGGATTCCACCAACGAGTATTAAATCCCATAGGTGTCTCTTCGCTGGTTATCCTCTCTACAGGATTCTCCCAAGTTATACAGAAATCGAAGTAAGGACAAGTGCCATACTTTGTACACGAAGTTGTATTCATAGGAAAAGCGTTCATTGTAGCATCCTCTGGTGTTACTTTCTGCAAGGATTCAAATGACCACTCAATCATGTCGAGGTAGTGATTAACAGTATCAAGCCATACCTTCATAGCACCTAACCCTTTGCGAATAGGCACACGTACAAACTCTTGGTCTCGCTTGCGAAATATAGAGCCATTGACACGAACTCCGTAAACTTCGTTGGGCTCATATAAGCAATACAAAACGTGAGTGTATGTGCTAATCTGCATTGATAAGTACCATTGGTCAGACCATGCCTTCATTAACCGAGAGCCGGTCTTATGCTCCAAAGCAAACACACCTTCTTTGTCCTTCACAACTGCATCAATCCGCCAGTTTACATAGCGGTCCTGCGACACAGGCACTGTTCCGGCAATCTCAGTGTGGAGTACCTCAAAGTTGTCGTGCTTATATTGGTTGGTATATCCTATTAACGCAGGAAGTACAGATTCCGGAACCTTCGGATGTCTTTCATGGTCTGAAGACTCGTGAAAGTGCTCCCTATAATAAGAGTTAAAAGCATCAAATGCACCTTGTATAGATTTAGCTTCATAGCCATGTAAGAGCAAATGCTCCATAGCTCTATGCCAACCTTCACCAAACACAAGATGAACATTTGGTATCTCTTTTTCCCAACCAACAACATTTCGATAGAAGTATTTGCGTGGACACTCCATAAACGTCTGAATCTTCGAGGCGTCATGGATGCCCCATGTGCTATGCTCCTTTACGGGATAGTCGCTCATATTCTAACCTCCTTATCCGTGTTTCGAGCATTTTTATTCTTGCTATCAATCTTCTCTTGTCCTGCGTGAGAGTGCTGATTCTTGATACGTGCTTTAGACAGCACCGAGTCCATGATGATTTTTCTTTCAACATATCTATCATCCTTATGTATGAGCAAGTTCAACCTTCCATGCAGGAAAGTGAATTGAGAGCAAGCAACCACGTTCATGGAGGTGAGTCCAGTCATAAGAATGTAATCGGTGGACTTACTATCTTTAAGTACCTCAGCAAAGGTCCTATACATATGGTTTATACCAAACTTATTTACCACTCCTTCAGAAAGGTAAACTAATGTACCATAGGCCTCCGCTTGAGAGAAATCATGTCCAGCCTTGTTTACAACATAGACTTTATTCATATATCCTCCGTTCAATTATTGAACATAGTTACGGTATTATTTCCACTGCAACTGGAAAGCGAGGAACTTTCTTGTCTTTGGTAAGGTCTTGGTATTTAACCTTAACCCTTTTACCAACAAGACGCCTCCTATGCTTCCACAGTTCTATGCGATGTTCTCTGGTCAAAAGAGGTCCGGTGCCTACCTTAAATGTATGGTGGCTATCACCCTTACAGATGAAAGCACCAAGAGCATCTTTCGGGTCACCATGTATACTTATCTCTTCCAGAGAACCTGTTATTGTGTACTCATCCTCCTTTCGGGGTTTGAGTTTCATCATGCTATAAGACCGCTTCCTCTCATATGGAGCATCCTTACTACGAATAATAACACCTTCGTATCCGTTTGCTAACATTGTATCAAGGATAATAGCAATCTCATCCATGTCTTCTGCTAAATAGGTAGGAACAACTTTTATTTGAATAGGGTACTTTGTTACTTCATCTTTCACCTCTGCGAGGTGTACAAATCTTACGTGTTGTGGAGTGCTTACTCCGCTGGTAGGTATCACATCAAATATGTGATATTCAATACTTCTAAAATCGTGGTGCATATTAACTGTTCTGGATGTAATGGAAGTTATGTGTTCAAAGGACTTGCCATGAATGTAGAGTTCCCCATCAAACTCTTCTATGTTAGGCACCGACTCAGATAAGGCATTGAGTTGCTCATTAATATGAGGTACCGACCCTATGAGTTTGTTAGTGGAGGAATATAATGAGGATAATTCTTCTGTATCTGTAGGCATGTCGTCTATCAAAGCCCGACAGCGAACTCCATCAAGTTTTGGCTGAACGTAAAAAGGAGGTTGCCACTTATACAACCTCTTATGTTCAAATGGTATTGCTAGTTGGGCGTAACGCCTTTCACGACGCACTACCCTCGATATTCCCTATGACATTGATAGCACCTAACACGTGGTACTTCAGTGCCATCATCTTCAACACACCAAATTCCTACAGTGTATAAAGTTTGTTCTTCACAGAAAGGACACAAATTATACTTCTTCATTAAGTGCCTTTCCTCTAACCTGTCTAATACGAAATTAGGGAACAATGATAGCTGCTCCGCCATGCCTTTCTCCTTCTTCAAATTGTTAAATTTTGTGGTTCTTAAAATAAAAAAAGAGGGAGGCACACAATAGCACCTCCCTCATGGAGTTAACCAGCTGAACTAAGCAGCTTGGCTTTTCAAGCTCTCAATCAAAGCCGCTTGGTCATCTGCGGTCATTGAAGAGAATTTACGCATAACAGCAGCAACTGGGTCTACTGTTCTTTCAAGGGAAACACCAGGTTGCCAATCTTGCATCTTCTCCTGTATGGTATCTTCATCAACACCAGATTCGAGGTAGCGTCTGATAGCAGCTTGTGCTGTTATTTTAGCTTTGGATACAAAGTGTGAAAAAACAACCTCATCACCAAATTTCTCACGAGCATCTTCAAGATTATCTCCGAAGTCATAGGTAACAGTTGCAGTGTTCTCATTTTTCTTGGCAGTTATTTCGGTTAGTGCCATTGTTTTACATCTCCTTATCGTTTGTTAGAAAATGGAGGAAAGTTCCCCCGTTGAATTAAATATAATTTACAGTGATTATATGACATGATACAACAATTATTTTCGCTTCTGTTAAAATAAATAAGATGTCCTTTGTGGATTATTGCGGAGTATGTCCAGCGTTGCATCTGCTTATACCATCCGCATAACGAAAGATATGACCTCCACAAACATCACAATCTTTTCCTGTCGGGAGTCCAAAATCATCAACATCTCCATCAAGGCGGTTAAGGGCTTCCTCAATGAGGCTTACCTGATTGCCCTTGAATCCTTCAGATGCTATATTCTCTTTTTGAATTTGGTTGAGTGCCATCCTATTACTCTGCTCTGCGTGTCTTGTCTTACCTTTTCCCGATAATCCAGCTTGTTCCAAGTATGCAACAGCACTCGCTGTGCTAACAAACTTCTCCACATCAAAAACAGATGTTATCATGTCCGCCATATCTTCCACAATATACCTAAGAAGCCCTGACCGAGTTTCTGGAAGGTCATCCATCCTTTCATAATAATACTTCGTAATGGTGGCTAGCGCCTTAACATCACACCGCCCTTCGAGTATCGTTGTCTTCGGTTTACCCTTATGCCTCATCAGGTTCCATCCTTTCTCCCGCATACGCAGGGTCAAAATATTCATCTTTACGATAAGGATATTTATCTGAGGTATAACAAGCATCACAGTATAATCCTGTATATAAGCCATAAGCATCATTCCTTGCCCAGTGGTGGTAAATCAGTTCACCATGATTAAAACCATGCTCTGCTTGTTTCTGACAACCTTGACATATAGCATTTATTTCTTCCCGCATTTTATCTCATCTCCTCTAATTAACCCTTCCAGGAACATTTTACGAGCTTTGATTGACTCTATTGTAGTGTCAAGAATATCAATGCAATCTTTATAATCTCCTGTATAAAGGTATTTGTTGTAAAGTCGGCTATTAAACCTAACCTCTGCTATGCTTTTCACCTCATCATATGAGATTGTTATTTTGCCGTTCTTAGATTTCATGGTGTCTCCTTATGTGTTGTTGTGAGTTTGTATAAAATTTGAACAAAGAATGGGTGACATACTTATATAAAGCAAGCCACCCATTTATTACCTTTGTTATGTTGTATTAATGTAGGTTTTCAATGATGTCTTTTACGTACCATCACCTCCTTCAACTGTATTCCAACCAGTTGTGATAGGAAACACATTAACTTTCCAATCGTAATAATCCCCTGAGTTTTTCCAAGGTTTCTCAACCACATAGATAACTTCCATTGCGGAGAAACCCCTCTCAGTGACAAGGTATTTCAAGTACAATACCCAATCATCTTGTTCCCAAGGGTTGTCAGATGAAATCTTCATTTCATTGTGTCCTTTGTATTGTTAAGGGGTATATCTCCATGATGTCCCCCTTTTTCATGTAACATAGTCGACCAATCTGCCTAGGCGTAAGCAAACCTATATTACCTTGTATGAGATGGAATAAAGTGGAAATGTTTTCCTCGTGTGTTTTGGAGTTTATTACCGAGAACCATATACGTTCCCACTCTTTATTGATGTTACTCATCGTCATCAGGAAAAAATTTCTTATTCCAATCATCACGAAGTTTTTCCATCACCTTTCGGGTATATGTGTAGTTACCACCAAGTACGTCATACTTACAAGAATTTAAAAGCCCTCTAAGATTTTCAGCTTTCTTGATAACATCTTTATCCGTATGGGATGTTCCCAAACCTCTTAAAAGATTGTCAAGTATATTTAATAACATAGGATGTCTGTGCTTAGCCATTGAAGCACCTACGGTATAAAGTATTCCCACAATCTGTTCCGATGATAGGTTTATGAAATCTTCTTCGGTTAACCTAAGTATTGTAGATTCATTCATCTTCCTGGAAAGTCCTCCAATTTCATATTAAGATTAAATGCCTTATTCAATGCAGATATAAATGGTTGAGATTCCGGTGATGTAAGTTCCATCCAATTTATGGTAGGTAACCCATCCTTGTCATTAATTAACTCAGGAATGTCATCACTCATCAATAACCCACACTCTACATTGCAAATAAGAAACCCATGTTCCGGATTAGAAAACCGTAAACTTTCATCAAACGCACAAAAGATTATACCTTCTGTATCTTGTGAAATAGATTCCTTCCACCTCACAATTCCATATGTGTGAGTAACACATCCTTCGTCATCATAAGTACAATTTTGTGGTGTGCGAGATATATGAGGTTCGTTTGGGTTAAGCATACTATCCATTATGTACCTCCTCCATTTCTATTTTAACGATATACTCATGTTGATTAAATGCGTTAGGTCGGATGGTAACTCTCGTACCATTTTGTGGATAAGTAATAACCGTCCTCTCCATTCGTTTAGGGTTAATGTTAAAAAGGTTTTTAATTTCCTTCGTACGCATTAACACCTCTTGTTTGTTAGCCATGTTAACTCCTTATGTGTTTGTCAGAATCCGCCCACCTATTTAAAAGTCGGGGCGGAATATAATGTATAATATACGACTAATATACAACACAAAACAACAATTATTTTGAATCTACCCAAATAAAATAAGGCGTATATTTGTCGGGTCGTATGTCTGTATGTAGTGTATGTTATCCGGTGTCCTTAAAATAAAAACAGGAAATTCCATGAAATGAAGGTGATGATGAGTGTGAGTGATTGTGAGAAGAAGAGGTATGTTATATATTATATTCTTTTTTTTATTTTTTTTTTTAGACAATTAAAAACGTCTCATATAGTTTGGAAAAGGCAGGATACATTTTTCCCCTGTATTTTTTTAGAGAGGCCCAATGACCTACACGACATACGACATACAAACATACACAACGGCAAGAATGTTGTGGGAGACACCGGACAACTTAACATCCGTGGGCTATGCATGTTAGACAGTTAGGTATCGTGTGGACAACTTTGAATAATTTTTGAACATAGTTGCCCATGTTGTTGTGCTTTGATTGGATAGGTGCGATATGCGTGTGGTAGGTGGACACAAAATAGGTGTGCCATATGAGGTGTGCCATAAGGTGGTGGGCTATGCGGGTTAGACTAGTTAGGGATATAAATAAAAAAAATCTGGCAGGATGCCGTTAAGACATCCCACCAGACTTATGTAAGGTTACTCCATATCCGTTATATCAGGTATATTGTCAATCTCATCCCAAGTTAGGGATAAATCACATCGAGGGTCATCCTTTTCCTTTATCGACTTTTTAAGGTTTAACCTCCGTCGGTGTATTGACATTTTTCGAGTTATTTCAGACCCATCTTTTTCAGATGGTAGAAGCGAGCCCTTTAATCTTCTCTCACGATTTTCTCGTGCATCTTTTAGCCGTGATTTTTTAGTTGGTTTACCCATACTAACTCCATTTTATGTAATTAAAAAAGTGGTCAAAAGGGGTGAGTTGCCCCACCCCTTCAACCGTTTCATCCGTGTTATTTCACGGGTGTTACCATGTCAAGGAACCGTTTACGGTCATCTTCCGACATGGAACCAAACTTTGTAAGTATTGATTCCGGTGTTGCCGGTGCGGATGTCCGTTTTCCCAATTCCGCAACCATCACTTCGGGCGGTGAAACTTCGCCGGATTGACGTTTTAACATATAATCGTCAAAATTATCAAGTTTCCGGCATTTCGCTTGGTGACTAATTACAATCGTGCGTAATGCATATGTAATTAAATCATCAAGTGTTACACCTTCAAAATTAACAACCAACCCGACCGTGTAAACTTTATCGGATTTTTTGTCTTTTTTGATTTTGATGGTAACGTTTTCAACATGGTTTGTAATTGTGCCTTTTTTATCCAGCATAATTAACTCCATTTAAAAAGTTACATAATCATTTCATGTACCATGTATCGGAATTTAACCGTGTGCAATACATAAAATAGGGGTCATTTTTGCCCCGTTTCTCGTTTCCGTTACATCCGTTGGTCTCGTTATTCGGTGTAATGTTATGTCAAAAAACTTCGGTTTGATGTGTCGAACGATGATATGATATGATGACAATGCAACATGTAACAATAAAAAAGATGTTAAAAATTGTAACATGATATACATAATAATATGATGACGTGTTGCATCTATACATAATAATATGATGACGTATACCCGAAGTTTACATAATACGTATGACATAATAACGTGACCCCGAAATAAAAGTTATACATAATGTAGAAATTATACATAACTTCGGTGGGGGTAACATGGGGAACGTGAGGGCGAACGGGTGTAAACTACCACTTTTACATTATTGCTATCTTTTTATTATTGTGGTAATTTGTGTCTTGTTCTTTATATTTGTGGCTTTTAATGGCACGATGAAAGGTCATATATTATACCATGATATTCTTAGACAGAAATGTGGTTTGTGGTAATGGGTAGGCTTCCTACAGGGCAACGGAAGTATCAGATACAAGAGCTTTGGGATTCCCATAGAGAGATTAATAGAAGATTGGTGTCGGGGCAGAACCAAAAAGATATTGCTCGGGATATGGGGATAACAGAGGCGAAGGTGTCTTATACTAAGAACAGTGCAGTTGCACAACGAGATATAGGTATTATGCGTGGAGCACGAGATGCAATATCTCTGGATATATCTGTGCAAATTCGGGAGGTTGCTCCTGAAGCACTTGAGGTGCTGACTGATATTATGAATGGAGATGATAACCCAAAATCGTTGAGAGCAAAGGTCGCCATTGACTTGCTAGACCGTGCTGGGTATGCTCCACCTAAAAAGGTTGCACACGCTATTATGCACAAACACTTTACCTCTGACGACCTAAATGAGATTAAGGAGAGGGCGAAGGAGGTTGGAACCGCTTCTGGTGTTGTTGTTGATGATACGATAGAAGAAGCGTAATATAAACGGCTCGTTCATGGTCTCACCAAGACCTTGAGAGCGCCTTAATATAAAGGGATAAATATGGCAAATCAAGACTTGCTTACTGTAAAAGCGGCTCTTAACACTGACACATCAGGGAAGTGGGATGAGCAGACCGCTGTATCGGTCACGACGAGTACAGTAGCATCCACTGCTATTAACACCAAAACTTATCAGACTATAGGGGTTCACACTGATGGAGAGTTGTATATTAGTTGGAACTCAGCTGCGGACACACTCGATGATGCGAAGGCTTTGAAGTTGGCACAGGGGCTGACTTTTATAAAAGTCCCGTTGGGAGTGGTTGCAGGAGGGACTGTTTACTTTGCTTATAAAGCGGTAACAGCAACTGTTAATCTTAGAATTGTATTAATGTAGGAGATATAATATGTTAAGTGGAATTATACAATCACAAGGAGTTGGAAATACAGTAGAAGCAGGGGAGTTAAATCTATTTGGGACGGGAAGTTTAAGTACAGGAATTGCATTTGGTGATGGAGATACAGGTATTTACGAAGAA
>Ga0114900_1002572_pt1 | contig 9958 bp, 16 predicted proteins | sample MalvireepMed_231_FD_89685 | JGI IMG/M metagenome (GOLD analysis project Ga0114900, IMG submission 89685) | Marine viral communities from the Global Malaspina Expedition - Malaspina viral metaG DeepMed_231 | ecosystem: Environmental > Aquatic > Marine > Oceanic | place: Mediterranean Sea...
GGTGTGTCATGTGGGGGTGCGTCTTGAACGGATACAAATTATTATTGGTAGTATTCCTGGTTTCCTGTTCAGGCGGGACGTTCGAGGTTACGGCTGATACCCCGGTAGGGGATTTTGCCGTTCGGTACATCAAGGTCCCAGTGACGGATCGGGTGTGCCAAGACCGACTCGCTGAGTGCGTCGTCCACGTCGAAATGTTGGGTAATGAATGTATAGAGTTGGAGGAGGGTGATCCTGGTTTCATGGGGCCGGATGGATCGCTGATGTTGGGTGATGAGCCTTAGTGATGGCTCCCGATCAGGAGTTTGGAACATGTCAGAAACAACCCGGTACATATTCACTCAATCAATTATTGATCTTGGGTACACGAAGAGCACAGCAGAGGAGATGGTTACCACCTTTGAGCGGGGTGGAGGATTACAGTGTCTTTTTCGCTGGCCCGATGCGTTCAGCATGTTCTCATCTGAGAAGAACGTGGCTGATGTAGTTTTAGACCTTGGGCTATTTTGAGTATTTGGAGGTATAGATGGACGATCTAGATTATGTCGAGCGGAGTGCCCGAGAAGATATTCCTAAGAGTCAGGAGGAGCTAAAGCGGCTGGCTGATGATTGTGATGGGACTCTCAGGTCTTGGTATTGGCGAGTGCCTACTGAAAAGGTCGTGCGGTCGCTACGGAGGCAAGTGACTAAAGCGTACCGAATTGCGTCATCCCCAGAGTGGGCAGTTGAGGTGGTCATAGAGCGTTGTGGAGATTGTTGCGAAACAGGCGCAGGCGCAACCGCCCTCCCAAGCACTCATTTAGACGTACTTCATAAGTATGCTCACCACTGTTGGGAGCACTTGGAGCTACGAGAGAGAGCCGGTTATGAGAACGCTGTTATGTGGGCTGGCGACACCAGCGGTCGTGGGGGCGTTTCTCTTTGGTATGTGAAGTCGAACCACGATCCGTACACCTACAGATAGCGGGCACTTGTCGGAAGTCTGTATAGTGTCGATCTCTGGCGGCGCGGTGGAATCGTTAATGTGTAGTTGAGGACTTTTGAAATTAGAGGTATAAACATGACTAAGCGTAATCCAATCGCTGTCGCCCATGCGAAGCGCGGAGCCGCTGGCTCTGGAGTACATAGAAACCGTAATGGTCAACTGAAGAAGGGAAAGCTTCGCAAGGCCACTAAGCATCGTAATCCACGATACTCACACAGCAGGGATGCTCGTAGTGATTGATGATTCTAAAACACAGTCCCGCCTTTCTGCCCTCACCCTGGTGTACCTACCAGAAATAGCGGAGCACGTTCTGTCGCTCCGATATCCCCATGATGAAGACCAGCTTCATAATCTCCATAAGCTTACTTTGATTGTGAAAGAGGCTCTGAGGGAACTCTCAGATATTCTTGGTGACGAGTAGTGTCCTGCCCATTCTGCGATCTGCCCGAAGATCGCATTATGTTCACCAATCGGATGGCTACCGCAATCTTGGATCTCTACCCAGTATCCCCCGGTCATACCCTCGTTATTCCTAACGTACATGTCGTCAGTGTGTTCGATCTAAGCTGGCCTAAACGCCAAGCGGTCATGGACATGGTTGAGCAAGTGCGGAATACGTTGAGCAAGCAATACCGCACCAACTGCTTCAACATCGGTATCAATGACGGGACGTGGGCTGGGCAGACAGTACCCCACGCGCACATTCATGTTATTCCTAGATACAAGGGGGATGTCCCTGACCCCCGAGGTGGCATTCGGCACGTCTTCCCAGACAAGGCTAACTACTTGAATCGTGAGTAATATCAATTACTTACAATACAGTTGACCACCCCCACAACCACCCCCCTCTAACCCACCGTAATACAAGGGCATTTCGCCCCCCCAAATCTACAAAAATATACCCAAAACTAAGAATATGGCTAACCAGCCAACAACGAGCAACTCATTGAAATTGCAGGAATATTTTCTGCGGCAAATAATGGATTGTCCCACTTGGTCAAATCCACCATACTCGCCCCGATGAACATCACTTTTGAAATAGGTGCCTAATGCCATCCGAAGAAGAGAACGCTACGCGCCCATCGAGGAGCATGACGGAATCCATTTCCAAGAGTCAGATCGCAATCGTCATGGGGATCGTCACCGCTGTTGCCGGGGGCACTTGGGCTGTCGCTAATGGGCAGATCGAGCACGAACGAGAGCAGTACGCCGAGTGCGTTGCGGAACTCAATGAGACAAACGACTTCATTGCTTCATTGTCGGCAGTCTGTGATGACCGGATTGCTGAGTGCGTCACCACAGGTGATGGCAGAGTCAGTGGCGTGAACGAGCGGTTGGACGAGTGCATCACTAAGCTACTCATTTGGAATGGGCGGGCGTCGGATGGGCTTATTTCAGGCGACGATGAGGAGTAAATTATACACCTAGCACTACGGGGTGTATATTCCTGTTTGGATTGGTTAGGGAGATAGGATGAAAGAAGCAATCAATATTCTTAGAAAGGCGCTCTCTCCATTCACGTCTGATAAACCGGATCGGGAGTGGGAACACCACCTACCGAATATGGATGACGGTTCTCACCGTGATCACAACGGGCATATTCGTGTGGCTAGGCCCGATCTTCCCCCGACTACGGTACAGGTTGGGCCTAATTCCAATCACCGGGTGGTGAATCCTGATCGAGCGGCTCATCCCGATGCGTGGTTTAATCCCAAAGAGAAGGCAGAGCACGACCTACTCAACCAACCAGAGCACAAGGAGAAGGGTTGGGATGTCCGCCCAGTGGTGATTGGGTCCACGGGTCAATTTGACGGTGTACATCCTGCATTTTTGGGTGCTCATAACAGGCTACCCTACCATTCGAGGGCTGTGTCTGATGCGTTCCATGATGATAAGGGTCCGTATGGTCCTTCCAATGATGGTCGGGCTAGGCTCTCCTTCAATCTCGATCATTCCCATTGGGAGCGGAAGATAAACCACCCCAATTCCGATTGGGGTAAGCTAGAGAACAGTGTTCACTCTGTGGAGTTCACTCCCCCAAACCGTCATTATGGTTGGCGGCAAGGTAGCGGGCGAGCCCCGCACCCCGGTGGTCCTGGGGGTGTTCTCGATGACCGGCACTCGAAGCTCGATACGAGCAAGTTCACTGTTCACCGGAATCCGAATCATGATCCCAACTCTAGTGAGCGTCAGCACAGAAAGTGGTCGTTGTCGCTGACGCGCCCTAATGGTGAAGTATCTACGTCGGTTGGGCATTATGGCTCTCTGCGTACTGCGGTCAAGGTGAACCAAAACTATGCTCACATCACTAATGTTGGCTACCACGACGACAAATGAAAGAAGCCACCAACATTCTTAGGAAGGCTGCGAGAGGTGCTGGCGTCCAGATGGATGACGGCATGGGTGTCAGCGGGCATGGAGTGTATGATCCCGCGAATTCAAAACACTCTCAATTTAACCCAGATGATCCAACTCATTGGAAGCACCCCGCACACTACAACGAGTACAAGCTACTCAACCAACCAGAACACAAAGCACAGGGTTGGCAACCCGGTCGCATCTATATACCGCATCACAGGCCCCAGCGGGATAGCGCGGGTCCAAGTCCAAATCAGTATCAGAAACTATGGTCAGGACATGATTATTACTCTACGCCTCACCCCCGGTCTATGGAGAGTGACAGCGGTGCGGATATTAAGGCTGTGGAATTACGGACTGTTCCTCCTTCTCGGTGGGGTGGGGGTCTTGAGGGTATTCTAAGCGGTAATCGTGGGGGTAATCCAGGTGATGACCACTCAGCGTGGAAACAAGCTAGGGATGTTGATAAGCGAAGTCGGGCTAACATGGGTTGGGATGAGCCTGACCACCATATAATCCATCCCAACCCAGACTTTGATCCATCCCACCCCTACACCAGCAGTCGGCCCAGGTCGAGGTGGAAGATCTCCCATGTTCATAGTCATAGTGGTGAAGTGTCACACAGTTTTCATAACGCTTTGCGGCGTGCCATCCACTCTGTTCGCAAAGAGAACGCACACATCACTAAGATTCACTACCACGACGACAAATGAAAGAAGCCATAGATATTCTTAGGAAGTCCCAGCAGGGGCACCCGTTCACTATTCACAGTCCAGGTAGTGAGGGGGACTTTCACATTCATTCCGTTGGAGCCAACGCGGGGAAGCCAGCGAAGGAGCCATCAGCCACTACCTATGCAGTCAGGTCAGATCCGACCGTATTGGACCCTAAGTTTTTGCGGTACGCATTTGAGCACGCTCATCAAACAGGCAGGTTCAAGAAGTACATGCGGGGCTCAGTGATTGAGCGGGTGAACGTGGGGGATGCTCATAAGGCGATGGTGGAGCACATGCGGAAGATGCCAATCTTCTCTCGGAACAAATGAAAGAAGCCATCAACATACTAAGGAAGGCGCTCGGGCATACGGAAGCGTGGGAAATTGGTACTACTCGGGGTGGTCATGCGATTTGGGCTCCTCCGTCACCTGTCCCCCCTTTGGAGGCGGGCCTCCCCTTCGGTCCACTACGACCGCGATGGGAGGATCACGGGCACCGTCACGCGATCCAGAGATCATACACGAAGCCCGGTGAGAAGGCGTGGGCTCCGTCTGATCATGAGGATGCTGCTGCTAAACATAGTTATTGGCAGGATGCCTACTATAAACTGTACGGGGCTCCGCATCGAAACTTCGGGGATACAGAGCGGAGAAACTTTCTGGCATTAGCTCATGCCCATAAGGGTGCGAGAGAGTTCCATTCCAATGCTGCGCTAACCGCCCATTTAGATCCCAATAACCCAGACCATTGGCATGATGAGTCGTCCTACAACGAGCACCAACTACTCAACCAACCAGAGCATGAGGAGAAGGGTTGGGTTTCATTGCCGTGGCATCGTTCTTCAACTGCACATACTCACCGAATTTTTCCTCCTGGGGAATCCGACTCTTATTATGGCGGATCAACCTCCGGTTACGGTGATCCAAACAAGGTCAAAGCAATAGAGCTTAGAAGTAGTCATTATGAGCCCGGTAGGTTTCACCACATTATCCATAAGAATCCAGGTGGGACTTCACCACCTAGATATCTGATGCCCCCAACTGAAAAACCTTGGAAGATTACTCATGTGGATACCCACACAGGAAAGGTAGTAGGTGAGAGTTGGCATATGGATCTGGAGGACGCTATTAGCGACAGGGATAGGTATCATTCTCATATGCCAACTCTGGAGCGGAGCGAGCAGCGGGATCGCGCCTATCCACCAGCTACCATCACCAAGATCCACTACCACGATCCAAAATGAAAGAAGCCATAGATATTCTTAGAAAGGCACTCGGGGAGAATCTTGACCCCAATAATCCAGACCATTGGAATGATGAGTCGTCCTATAAGGAGCACCAGTTACTAAGCCAACCAGAACACAAATCCAAGGGTTGGCACTCAAACCCACATTCTCGGAGCACGTCGTGGGGGCGACCTGAACAGAAGTTAATAAATGGCTGGGGTGACGACGACCCAAATGAGGGCAGTATCGGATTAAAATCAGGTGGGGCCAATGTTAAATCAGTAGTGCTTAGAACCGGGGACTATGACCACCAACGGCATTGGTATCCACACGACGAAGACGATCTTCATGCACATCAGAAATTCTGGGAGGATTGGGAACCTGGCAAGTACCGTCATACCATTAAAAGGAACCCAAACTATTCTAGCCACATTACCCCACCTTCCCGATTTCATCCGAATGCTCATCCGTGGATGACTACTCATGTGGATACCCGCACAGGGGGGGTGGTGGGGCGCAGTTGGCATAGGGACTTCTCAGACGCTCTCTCGGGGCGGTTCGGATTTGATTCTTCCAAAAGGTCTTTTCCAGCGGCTACCATCACCAAGATCCATTACCGCAACAAACCACTAAAACCTGATTTTAACCCCGAAACGGCTCACCAATTCCAGTGGCATTGGGGACCGGCGGCGGCAGGTGAGTACAAGCTACTCAGCCAACCAGAGCACAAAGAACGAGGTTGGTCGGCAGAACCAAAATGGACTAAGTGGGGAATTGGGGGTCGTAGTCAGCAAGCTAAGTATCGTGTGAATAAAGATGCATCTGATTGGAAGAGTCTAGAGAACAGTGTCAAAGCATTAGAGTCCAAAGGAGCGGCTGCTCACCATGTCATCTATCGTAACCCAGAGTATGGACCGTTGGGCGCAGGGCATAAGTGGATGAGGACTTCAATAGATACACGTCGAGGTGTGCCAATAATCCCCCCAACGGGGCATCCGACTTTACAGGCTGCTGTTCGTAGAGGCAGTCCGATAACCAAGATTCACTACCACGACGACAAATGAAGGAAGCCACCAATATTCTTAGGAAGGCGCAGAAGCGGGACGAGCATCAGGTCATGATGCCTGACGGTCCTAAAACGGTGGAGACTCTGCACCGTAGAGGGCTGTATGCCGTACATCACAACCCAGAAACGGAAGATACCTACGGTGGTTATGTCGTAACTCACGCCCCTACTGGTCTTCGTGTGTCCTCGGTGCCAGATCATAAGCCAGTCGAAGGATTCCCCAACTACTCATTAGGCAGGGCGAAGTATCTAGCAGATGTCATGCATAGCTATGCAGGCGACATCCACAAGGATGCTGATTTTGGTGAAATGCCATATCAGAGCGATCACGATGTCTTGCAACGAGCACACAACTATTGGAGTCGGACCAACAGGGGGCAGCGGACTTTCTGGACTCCAAGGGACTACTCGGAGCATCTAGGTGGTAAGCTGGGATCTGCCGAGTTTGAGATGCTTAAAGACCGCAAGCATCGGGCAGCGGGATGGCATGCTAATCCGGTCAGCTATAATAGGGGGCATGATCCTGGTGTCGCTCCCGGCCATACGCCAGCGGAGCATGCAAGGGCTGAACGTGAGGGGTACAAGTTGTATATGCACCACTACCATGACTTGCGTGGTAGTGATTGGAGATCCCTAAACGATAGGGTCAAAGCGGTAGAGATGAAAGATCATGCCACGGATGATCGACACATCCTACACCGGAACCCTAGTTACGTTGAGGAGGCGACACCAGCGGTCGTGGCCAGCCGACAACTCAAACATCTATCGCCTTGGCAAACGACGACGGTATCGAGTGGTGGGGACATATCCGAAAAGTACCATCAATCTCTAAAGGCGGGAGTGACGAATCTACGTCCTGGCACCCCGCAGAGTTTCGCGCACAATCACCTGAAGTTGAGAAACACCGCTATAACCAAGATTCACTACCACGATCCAAAATGAAAGAAGCCATAGATATTCTTAGAAAGGCACTTGATCCCATCAAGGGGCCTGATTCTGTGGTAGCTGCCAGGAAAGCCCCCAGACACATCCATTTGTGGGCAGAGGGGGACGGGGTACGGATAAGGCATGATATAGACACGCATCATCCAGATAGTTGGCATAGTCCTGCCGCCCACAAGGAATACCAACTACTAAGCCAACCAGAGCACCGCTATAGGGGCTGGGGTGTGGATCTTTCATCCAACAGTAGTCTTGGGCCTCTCTCAAGTATTCGTGAACCACCTAAGTTCAAGCGGGCGAAAATGCTCTTCCCCTTTCACCCAGGATTCGAGGAGTCAGTTAAGGCAGTAGAGGTGGGCTCCCCAGGATTCAAGACTGTCATACACAGGAACCCCCACTATGACCCGAAGGTAGCGTGGTCCCCCCATGAAGAGGATCGGCGTACATTCCCCTGGTCATCTACTATTGTAAATACAAACAAGGGCAGCGTACTTGATGAGTGGCACCACAATTCGCTACACGCAGCGATTAAACAGCACCGGGGTCTTAAAGATTCGTTCATCACCAAGATTCACTACCACGACGACAAATGAAAGAAGCCACCAACATACTCAGGAAGGCTATCAAGACCCGTAAGGATATCTATGGCAATGATCGCCCGACTAAGAAGACGCTACAAAAGCGTAAGAACTTTGCTCCCGGTGGGCACTACGATGAGTATCACCTACTCAATAGTCCAGAGCATAAGTCTAGAGGGTGGGCGGTCAGCGCCCCAGTAAGTGCGGATTACTGGCTGAGTGCTGGGCATAGTCGGCTTTTTACTATCCCATACCACCCCGGTGACGAATCCAGATTTGCGCCCCCTGGTCATAAAGATCGGTTCGGTAATGTGAACCACATCAAAGCGGTCGAGCTAAAGTCTAATCCTGGTTACTCTCAATATGGTGATCCGTGGGAAGAGTACAAGGGCTGGGCCAAGCAGGGTCTATGGGAGGATCACGGTCACCATAATGTACAGAACATCTCCTGGCCCAAAGAAGTACACCACATCGTACACAGGACTCCCGATAACCCAGACCAGTGGCAAGTCACTCATATGAATCCGCATACTGGTAGCGTGATCGGTGTAGTACCAAAGCGTGATTTTCAGGACGCGCTACACTCTACTAGGAGCGGCGATGCCTTATTCGGTAAGGGTGGGGATGTTACGCACGCTTTCGTACCCGCACACATCACCAACGTCCACTACCACGACGACAAATGAAAGAAGCAATCAACATACTAAGGAAGGCACTCGGGGAACCTGAACCCTCAAGTCAAACTCGGAGAGGCACGGGTGGAGAGTATCTGAAGTGGCGAGCTAAGGTAGCAGAGCAGGAATACCAACTACTCAACCAACCAGAGCACAAAGCACAGGGCTGGGTTATAGAGAAGCCTATATACCGTAAGGCATATAGGCATCACCCTACAGGTCAGTGGACTACCGACCCAACCCCAGCGTCAGCGCATACTTATCTTGGTGAGCAGAATGATGGGGGACTACTCCATTTTGGGCGGCAGGATTGGGGTAATTTAGAGAACAAGGTCAAAGCAGTAGAGCTTTACGACCACCAGCACCCATTACACCACATCATCCACAAGAACCCAGAGTACGATCCCAACGCAAATCAGGCTATTTCTGATGCTATGAATCGGGGAGCCAGAGTTAGTTCTTTCCCAGATTCCATGCTCCGCAACAGGAATAAGTGGATGAGCAGCACTATCAGTCCGCATGAAGATGGCACTGTTAAAGGTGTGCGGCACCATGCTTCATTAAGAAGTGCGGTGATGGGTCTTCGTGGGATGCGTGCCGACTATGGGTACACCACCGCTATAACCAACGTCCACTACCACGATCCAAAATGAAAGAAGCCATAGATATTCTTAGGAAGGCTATCAACTCTGAGGACGAGTTTCGCCAGCGGTACAGTCACCCAACGATGTTGAAGCACTCAGAGAACCACTACAACGAGTACAAGCTACTCAACCAACCAGAACACAAAGCACAGGGTTGGGATCTGGGGACCACGCCATATGGGAATGGGCTACCAATTCACGGAGTACCCGAAGACCACAAGGTCAAAGCAGTAGAGCTTAGAACAGGGACCATAACTACGGGTGAGGAACATAGGCATGTCATCTATAAGCCTCGACACCGTGATAGTCATGGGCGCACTTTAGATTTCCCGTGGAAGAGGACTACGGTTGTAGAACACTCTAGTCCGCTGAGTATCTACCACAGAGATCCAGGGCACATAGTTGGGGAGGGTGAGTATAAAAGCCTTCACGAAGCAGTCGCAGATACGAGGATGCACGGCGGAAGTTGGACCCCTACCCCCATCACTAAGATTCACTACCACGACCCAAAATGAAAGAAGCAATCAACATACTAAGGAAGGCACTCGGGTCCAACCCTACCAAGACCTCCTATCAGGATCTTATCGAGCACTTTGCCACCCCAGCCCACTGGGCCGATCCAGAGGATCATAAGGAGTTCCAATTATTGAATCAGCCGGAACACCAAGCACAGGGATGGTTTTCATGGGTGGGGTTCGATCCGAAGCGTATTATGGATGAGCACCGAATACACCAACATTCCCCGCACAACGTCAAAGCAGTAGAGCTTA
>Ga0114900_1002574_pt1 | contig 9951 bp, 22 predicted proteins | sample MalvireepMed_231_FD_89685 | JGI IMG/M metagenome (GOLD analysis project Ga0114900, IMG submission 89685) | Marine viral communities from the Global Malaspina Expedition - Malaspina viral metaG DeepMed_231 | ecosystem: Environmental > Aquatic > Marine > Oceanic | place: Mediterranean Sea...
GGTGAAGATCGAGGAGGACAAGTTCGGGTTCAAGAAGATGACCAACGAGGAAATGGAATCTATCGCACGAAAGATCTGGGGGTAAACGATGCAGCAAGACGAGGCGATGGACGTAGACGGGGTACGCCTACGGATCAAGATCACCGAACAGGCGAAGAAACTGGTCGGCGAGTTCACCTTCGAGGGCACGTTGTCCACGTTGGACGACCTGACCCAGGAAGACATCGACGCCTACATGGAAAAGGCCGACTGGGTTCGGCTGGCGCTTCGACGGTGGGGCGTGATGGTGGAGAACGCGGCGATCACGGAACCGGGAGGTTTGGACTGATGACGACGACGAGCAACAAGCTAACGACGGTGGACCCACAGGCGGTGACGCGGTATGTATCTGGTGGGAAGGAAGTCGCCTTATCCATCCGCATCGTGCAGGAGTTGATCCAACCGCTGGCAACCGATATCGAGGCGGCGGTGTTCCTCGAACTGTGCAAGGGACAGGAACTCAACCCGTTCCTGCAAGAGGCGTACCTGATCAAATACGACAAGGCCAAACCAGCCGCGCTCGTCGTTGGGAAGGCCGCGTATCTGAAACGGGCCGAGTCCCATCCCCGGTACAACGGCTTCGAGGCGGGGATCATCGTGAAACCCAAGGAGGGGCTTGAGTACGAACTGGAAGGAGAGGTCGTCCCCGAGGATCACGCCCTGATCGGAGCATGGGCCCGGGTCTACCGGAAGGACCGCAGCAAGCCTGCGGTCAGCAGGGTGAGCCTAAAGGTCTACGACAAGAACCAGAGCGTGTGGAAGGACAACCCCGCGCTCATGCTCCGTAAGACAGCGTTGGTCCAGGCACTCCGCGAATCGTTCCCACAGGTCTACGCCGGGGCGATGTCCAGTGTGGAGGTCGCCGACGAGGAAGTGGTCAACGATTTCATCGACGCCACGGCGAGAGAGGTCGAAGCCCCTCCCGTAGAGGACGTCGAAAAGGAGGATCCGACTCCTGATACCGCTGAGACGGTTGAGACCCCGCAAACGGCCTCACAGAGCGCCGTAGGTACACCAGCGGAGCGTCGGGGAAGGTTCTACACGACGATCAGGGCGAACTTTGGTGAGAAGTGGGACGCGGACGAGGTTGACGGCTGGCTCAGGGAGAATCTCCAGATCGATGACATAGAGAAGACGGACCCGGATGATCTCCGGGCCTTCTACGAGTCGTTCGCAACAGCCAACGCCGAGGCGAGCCAGTCAGGGAGGTTCTAGCATGGTCTACGAATACATACGGCACGACTGCAAGATCTGCACCAGCGAGAGCATCGGTGCGCGGCACTACGACAGGGTTCACGGGTTTAGGTTCTCGGACTACTTCAAGCAGTCGATAGTGAACGGATCGAGAATGTACAGGTGTACCGAGTGTGGGCTAGTCAAGCCCAATCACTCCGAGGCGGGGGCACACGTCTGGGCGGATCACATGAACGGGACGCTGTGGGTCAAACAGGAGAATCCCGGTTTGGAGCCAGTGGTGGTCAGGAACGAGACGATCAACGACCTCTCTGAGAGGATCTACGAACTGAAAACCGAGAGGGATGACTTCAAACTCCTCCTACAGGTCGCGGAGGACGAGAGCCATCAACTTCGGGATGAGATCGCATCGCTCAAGCTGAGGCACAGCGGGGTCGAACTGACTGAGACCTCGAAGAAGGTGCTCTCGGAAATGTACCGGGACTTCTGACTTGAAGCTGGTGGTGCTCCTCCCGTATACGCCGTATGCGGTTCCGGTGTCGGCTAGGAGTTCATTGAACATGACTCCCAACGCCCGGAACCGTAGACGGTTCCCCGACACGAAGGCCAGGGAACAGATGCACTCCGATGCGTACTACCTCACCAGAGAAGCATCCGCGTATCAAGGCGTGAAGTTCGAGGCAGACGATCCTCTGGAAATGAGGATCGTCTGCCGTTCAAAGGTCTCTCGCCAGCGCGACGACGATAATCTAATCGCTGGTTTGAAATGGGCCCGGGATGGGATCGCCACGGCGCTCGGCGTGGACGACAATCAGTTCCGTGTTCAGCCACCGGAGTTCGAGAAGGGTTGGCTGAACGAAACGGAGATCACTATCACGAGGGCTGTATGAGCCAGCCACCGATCGAATCTGGGTTCCTGATGTACACCGAAGAACTCCCCCGCCTCTCACAAAGAAAAGAAAGGAAAAGAAGATGCAGTCCGGAATCGACATCGACGAAGACCCCATGCGGCACATACGCAGGCTCGGTGGGGAGGGAGTGCTCAAGCTCGGGGATCTCCCATCTCTAACGGCTGGGGTTCTCCGGGTGACTGCACTCCTCTCAGACCACGAGTGGCACACCGCCGATCAGGTGAGGTGGGCCGCCGGAACTGGGCATAGGCCAGCGTCCGAGGGGCTACGCCGACTGAGGGAGATCCGCGCATTTGCCCCGGTGTGGGTGAAGCGGGGTGAAGGGCGAGACTTTCTCTACCGCATCCCATTCGCCGAGGAGATCAAACAGCAGGTCACCGTGACAACCGGGTGCTAAGATAGATGCAGATCGCCTCCTTGGCCGGGTGCGTTCCACCGTGAATCTCGTAAGAGGTTCGGCCAAGCACGGTGAGCGCACCTGGACAGGGAGGTTTCTTTGTGGCCTGGATCAAGATCGATGACCAGTTCGTAGACCACCCCAAGGTGGTCCGTGCTGGCCCCGAGGCAGCGTGGCTCTACGTCTGCGGCCTCGCGTACTGCGCCCGGTTCCTAACCGATGGTGCGATCCCTGAGCCCGCTATCCGGTCGTTCGCTGATTTCGCCGATACCAACCCGTCCGACCTCGCCGACCGTCTCGTTGACGTCGGCCTGTGGGCCCGTTTGGAAGACGGCTATCAGGTCCACGACTACCTCGACTACCAACGATCGAAGTCTCAGATCGAGCACGATCGCGCTATGACCGCTCAACGGCAGGGACGCCACCGTAGTAACGTGGTGAGTAACGGCGATAGTAACGGCGATAGTAACGGCGTTAGTACGGCTGCTCCCATTCCCATTCCCATTCCCAAAGAAGAAAAGAAAGAGAGACCTTCGGTCTCTCCAAAGAAAGGGGTTCCGGAGGTCTCTGAGGGATATCGGTCAAAGAAGGTCAAGGAGTTCAAAGAGCTTTTCGGCGGTGTGGCGGCGGTCGAGGAGGAGATCGACCGGGCGCTGAACCACACCGCGGCGTTGAAGTGGTTGAACACCGAGAGAGGCGTGTCGGGATGGTTGGGACGCGAGAGAGACAGGAGACTCGCTAATGGTACGAGACCAGTCGATGTCGGAGGTCCTAGCAGGGATCGTGGCGAGGGGGAGTGGGGGGAACGGGCAGACGACCTCGCTGCTAGACAGCGAGAGGTCGATGCCGAACGGATCGCAGCAGGGAAACCCCCGCTGTACGGTGTGTGACGACACCCGCACGATCGAGACCCGGTTCACGGTCATCGCGGAGGGCCGTCACGATCGAGCCGTCTCGCATGACGCGATCGTTCTTGCCCGCGCAGGGGTGGAACGGGCCGAGGAGATCAAAGACCCGCTCCTGATCTCAAAGCGCCGCGCCTTGCTCGAAGAACTAGAGCGGGCCGCCGGTAAGTTCGCGCACTACAAGACCGTCGCCGTCCCCTGCACCTGTGTAGACCGGATCAACACCGAGGACCGTGTTCGTGCGGCGGGCGTCCCGTCCGACCTCACTTTCGATACCTGGACCGAACGTGACGGCACCGAGCGGGCCTACGAGGGGGTCAAGGCGTATCTAAACGGTGGGGCAGAGGGGATCCTCGTCCTGACAGGCACGTATGGAAGCGGTAAGACCCACCTACTCGCCGCGTCGATCCACGGGCTCGCGGAGTCAGGGATATCGTCCCGGTATCGGTATGTCCCGAAGCTCAGGCAGGAGTTGATAGCATCCCTCGATCGGAACTCCCCAGGTCCCTCGACCGATGCGTTGATCCTGATGTACGCCGAGAACGGTGTGCTTGGTTTGGACGACCTTGGAGCGGGCGCGGAGAAGCCCCGTCCGTTCATCGTGGAGGCTATCGAGACTATCGTGAACCTTCGCTATGAGAAGGGCCCGGGCCTCATCGTGACGACCAACCTGACCCCGGAGGAGATGGAAGCGAACTGGGGCGGCAGGATCGCCGACCGGCTGTTCGACATCCGTAGCGGGCGGGCGCGTCAGGTGTTCATCACCGCTCCGAGCTACCGGCGATGAACACGAAGCACCCACCGTCCATGATGTTCTGCGCCCGTTGCATGGCGTGGATGGACCTAGAACTAAACCACCTGAGACGTCACCTGTTCCCTGGCTTCCGGCTTGTGAGCGTCAAGAGGGGCGACACACAGAGGCGCCCCACCCTACGCGGTGGGTGGCCCCAGAACGGTAGGGGAGGGCAAAAAGGAGCCCCCCGACCGTAGCCGGAGGGCTCCTGCTGCAACGGTGGGTTAGACCCCGGACTTCTTGAACAGGCGGTCTAACGACTGCCGGATCGAGCGGATCGGCTCCCTCCCCTCGTTCTCCCACCGATTCACGGTGGGGAGGGCGACCCCCAGACGCTCCGCTAGCTGCTGCTGCGACCAGCCGCGCACCCGCCGAAGCTCCCTGACCTTATCGGCGGTCGTCATTAGTCTCCCTCCGGGGCGGGCGCCGCCCCGTACTTCTGTGCTTGCTGCTCGATGAGTTCGATGCGTTCCTCGTAGCGTTCCTCGTATTCCTGTTCCTCGATGGCGGCATCCTCCCCCGTTTGCTTGTGTTGGCACTCGCACCCGCACCACGTTGGGCAACTCGGGCAGGAGCACCCCTGCGGCGTCTGTGTCCAGCTACCCGGGCTGCACCGGCTACACACTCCCACTGGCCCTCGTCCACTCCCTTCGCTGACCCTCGTTAGTGCGGCGTTGGCCTCAGCGAACGACAGACCTTCGGTTCCTGCCCACTGGCCCTCGTCCTGTCCTTTGATGTAGATCCCGACGCCTTCAAGTTGTTCAAGTAGGTTGAAAAGCGCCCGTACAAGGTCGCTGTGGACATTATCCGAGTGGACGATATCTCTGGTAATGAGCTCGTCAAACGTCAGAGCCACCTGTATGCGGGCCTCTCCTCGTCCGAACCCTCCAGTAGTCCATATCTCGAACTGGTGAGCCTCAAACGGTGTGGGGTGGTAGGTTAGGGGTGCCATCACGCCTCCTCCAGGGCGAACAACTCCGCCGTTAGGTCGGCGGGAGCGTGGGTTTCCATCCACGCCAGAGCGTCCCCCTCCGACATCGGCTTGATGCCGCTCCCCGACTGTGAGCCGTTCTTCTCCCAAGGCTCTGCGTACTTGCTCATAGGGCCACCCTTTCCAGCGAGGAACCACCGTCCCCGCGGCGTCCGGTAGAGCGTTTCGTCAACGTACTGCCAATCACTTGGGCCGAGATGGCGGCGATCCCAAATGGACTCCGCCTTGTCTGTGTCGTAAACCTTGCCTTGTATGACCATCCTCATCGTGTTTCCCTCCTGCTGAGTTCGCGTTGTTCCCGGGTCATCGCGCCGAGACGCGGTAGCCGCCCGCCTCAGAATGTGGGTTGTCGTCCTCGTCCCACTCACACTGGCACCGCGCCTCGGTTTCGATCTCGATCCTGTCTCCCGGCTGGAGATGCAGGTCGTCCAGTAGCCCACGCCGCGAGAGTTGCTCCACGCACGTAAGGCAGAGCTTTTCCACCGATGCGACCTTCCTGTACGTCATCATTCCCCCTCTGCCTTCGCTAGTGCGGCGTGTGCCATCGCGGTGCCTTTGAACGCCACCAACTCATCGAGCGAATACGGTTCGCCGTTGTCAGCAGCGTTGGCGATATCGCTCAACTCCTGCTCGCAGACCCGCAGCGCCTCCACGAGGTCGGGGTATGCGTTGTGGCGGTGCACCATTTCCTGCCGGTAGGTTCTCATCTAGCACCCCGCTTTCTGGTTCCACGCCTTCTCTGCGTCCTCTCGTGGCCCGTCATGGGTCCGTAGCGGCTCCTCCTCCGTCCTGTCCGCCACGGCTATGAGCAACGTGTGAGTACCGTCCGCTGAGTAGACGACCGCCGTATCGCCCTGCTCCTCCAGTTCGGATAGGTGGTTGTCGTCGGGCTCATTCATCGCCTCGCGTCCCTCCTCGTCGGCGCTGTCGAAGCCGACCCACGACGGTTCGTACTCTCCGGTCTGGTATATCTCCAGAGCCCTCTCGGCGCTCTCCGCCACCACTCGATACCTCCGTGTGAATCGCACATCGACTTCGATTTCAAACTCCATCAGTTCCTCCCATCACTGAATCGTCCTCGTCCCTGTTCTTCCGTTCCGGCTTCCGTACCGACTGGCTGAACCCGGCGAACGAACCGCTGTGCTCGACCCGTACCTCCGTCCCATCGATGACGAACGTCCCCCCGGCTGCGTACTCGTCGGCGTTCCAATCAATCGCACCGTCGAAGGTGATGCCTGGGTTCTCCACGGCGATGCGGTCAACCAAGTCCTGTAGCTGTGCGCCCCACGGGTTCGTCTCGTCCTCGGGCCACCAGCCCGAGATCGTGCTGTCCATCGGTGCGACGGCTGAGTAACGCGGGGTCTGTTCGACCCACCACGGGCCATACCGCGCCCAACCGCTCTCCGACCCCTCTGTGGCCTCTCGTAGCTCCGTCCTGAGTGCTTCGGCATAGGCGTCCGGGAGCCTCGGTGTTGCCTCGAAGCTCCCGTCCGTGTAGGTGTAGTTACCCATCTGCGTCCTCCCTCTCGTTGGCGTCTTGTCGTCTCTGTATCAATCGCACTTCCTCCTCCAAGTCCCTGAGCAGAAACTCCTCGTCCTCGGGGCTACCGACCACGACCAGTTCGTACCCCCAACACCATTCCTCGCCGTTGTACGGCATCCCCCGTCCCCAGTTGAACAGCGTCCCCCTCCCGACCCCATCCATCTCAACCGTGTAGACCTCGCTGAACGCTCCCTCCTCCTCTGGGCCGATGTCTGCGAGGATCCCGGTCTTTCCGATTAGGTCGGCTTCTGGAACGGGCCATTCCTCCGGGCGCCATGCCTTGATGATTCGTACACGGTCCCCGAGTTTCATACGTCCTCCCCTCTCCTCCGTCCTGTTAGACGGCGCTCCAAAGCTCTGTGCCCGGTGCGCCCTTCGTGTTTGCCAACACGGCTACGTTGCCGTGGTCGGAAACGTGCAGCCACACGCTCCACTCCTCCAGCCATGTGAACTCAGAGTCCTCGTCCCACGCCTCGCCGTACCTCTGGGCCTCCTCGATAGCGTCGTGGTCGGGCCAGAACCCGAAGTCCGCACCGTCCCCCGGGAGCGTCCCGAAGTAGACCAGCGGTGGGCAGACCTCCCCGAGTGCGTCCCCCAGGGCGGCTAAGTCCCAACCGGCGTCCTCGGATTCCCAGAACTCGTCCTCGATAGCGTCGAAGTCGTTAGCGGGGTAGTTGTGGTATTCCAGATGTTTCACGCACTCCAAGTCGGGCGGGAGCGTCCCGCCCGCATCGAGGAGCGCCGACACGAAAGCCGGGAGTAGGTCAACGGGCCTGAGTGTCCCGCTGCTGATGCTGCCGATCGTGAAGCTCATCGTCCCCTCCTCGTCGGTCGTCGCATCTCTCGCTCATGCGCTGTAGCCAGAGGTTCGTGGTAGTCGGGGTGGCTCGACACCTTCCTAGCCTGTTTCGCAGCATCAACGGCGCGAATCATCCCGCCGAGTACGGCGGGATGCCACTCTTTCATCTGGTCGGCAACCGGCGCTGAGAAACCGTTTTCCAACAAAGTCCTAGCTTGCTCGAAGTCCATTAGTCGTCCTCCCTCTGGCGGGCCCGTACCGTACGGGCCCGCCTCTGCTTTGCTCGATGGGCCTCTATCCATAGACGACCTCCCCGAAGAACGCCCACTGGAGGATTGCCTCTGAACAGGCGTCCGGGTCGGTGATTAGGTCGCACCCATCACAGTGGGTTTTATGTGGCATGGCGTCGTATGCGTCCAGCAGGTCGCCAGCAGTGAACGAGCGCGTTAGCTTGTCCTCAAGGACATGGTCGCCAGCGTCGTAGCCGTCTGGGTCGTCAACGGTGACGGTCAGTGTGCCGGGTGTTTCCCAATCAGCACCCTCGCTGTATCGAACGTCCCTCCACCATGAGTAGATGAAGCCCGACCCGGTGACGGCCTCCCATGCTTCATGCTGGCGGGGTGTGACGCTGTCGGGGCGTCGCACCAGCGCCAGCATCTCGTCGTCGTGGTCGGTGAGTTCTCTCACTATTTCGCGGGCCTCTTGTTTCGTCGGGCCGCCCATCACCCCGACCATCGCATCGGGCATTTTCAGGGTGTCGCGGGCAATTTTGAGTCGGTGCTGGTCAGGAACGCTGAGGGCGCGGCGTTGGCTGGGTCGGTCGGGGCGTGTCACTGGCGGGGCTCGTAGTCGGCGAAAATCTCGCTCCAGTGGCTACCGGCAAGCAGGGCGTTTGCTAGGTCGCCCGTGTCAGCGTCCCGGATGCGTTCTACAAGCTCGTCCTCGTCCTCGGGGCTCGGGAGGTCGGCTTCGTTGTAGATGCTGCTCAGGTAGTCCCCGAGAACGAAGATGGTTATCTTCTCGTCCATGCTCCGTCCCGCCCGCTCGAAGATGCGGGCGAACCGTGCGGCGGCGTCCCCGGCGTCCGTGTAGTTCTCTGGGTTGGTGCTCATCGTGTCCCTCCTTGGGCTCTTGGTTCTTGCCCGAGGCCCTCCCCGACTGGCTGCCGGGTCTGGCATTTCGGCCCCGCGTGGGGGGCGCTCATCAGGGGCGGTTTCTACCACTCGAAAGCGGTCTCCTCGATTGTGTCGGCGGCGTCGTTGGCGCTGCTGACGCCTTCCTCTAGTTGCTCTTTTGCCTCCTCGATGGCCTGATATCGCTCGGTCTCCGAGAAGTGCTCCTCTAGGCTGCCGAGGATGTCTTCTAACTCCTCGATGAGCGTCTCGACGGGCTCGATTGCTGCGCGGATGTCCCCGGCGGCGGTGCCGGTGAGGTCGGCGCGTTCCTCGCTCTTGGTCTGTCGGTGGCGTTTGGTGCTCATGGTGTGGCGTCCCTCCCGGGGGCCGGGCCGTGGCCCGGTCCCCTGTTGTGCTGTGCTGTGTGGCTAGTAGAGGAAGTGCGATGCGAACGCTAGGAGCGTCGAGGGTGCATCGTGTGGCGCGGTCGTAGCGTCCCAAAACGGCGTCCACGGCGTCCCCCAGTCCTGATGCTCCAGCCACGCCCGGCGGGGTTCGCCCTGGTGGTCGAGTTCCCCCCTGATCCGCAGGGCTGGCCCGCCAGTGGTTAGGAGGATTTCAAACTCGGCGTCCTCGCTGTGCTCGCCGGGGGTGTGCCAGTCCCCGCGTACAAGGACTTCGAGCACAGACTCGGAGATGCGCTGTTCGGCGTCGTCCTCGTCGTGGTAGTCCTGCCATTCCTCGGCGGTCGCGTCCCTGTCCCGGTCGAGGTCGAGGGCGTCCCGAACGTCCCCCGGTAGCGCTTCGCAATCCTCGCGGGCCTCGGTGCATCGTGTGGCGTGGTGGTAGCGTCCCACCATCGCCACAATCGAGGCCGCCCACGCTCTCGCGTTCTCCTCGGCGTGGTGGCTGCTGCGGTCGGTGTCGGTGTGGCTCATCCTGTGGCCTTTCTGCCCTCCGGTGGGGGTTGAGTCCACCGGAGGGCTTTGCGTTGCGCTGTGTGGCTAATACTCGCTCGGGAATAGAACGGTGATGCTTTGCCCGCCGTCGGCGTCGGTGACTTGGCGGGTTATCCAGAGGCGCTCCCCGGCTGCGGTGTATGCGCCCATCAACAGGCCGTAGGTGGAGCGGTCGGGGCTGTTCAGCGCCTCGACGGTCGCATCGTTCTGCGCCCAGTCCCCGGCGTCCGTGTCGCCCCAGTCGCCCCGGTTGAACCGGAGCAGCGAGGCGTAGACGTGCTTCGCAAACTCGGAGTCGTCCGCGA
>Ga0114900_1002578_pt1 | contig 9945 bp, 9 predicted proteins | sample MalvireepMed_231_FD_89685 | JGI IMG/M metagenome (GOLD analysis project Ga0114900, IMG submission 89685) | Marine viral communities from the Global Malaspina Expedition - Malaspina viral metaG DeepMed_231 | ecosystem: Environmental > Aquatic > Marine > Oceanic | place: Mediterranean Sea...
AAGTAGATCAGCGAGCGCAGTTCGAGCACGCCGCGTTCAGCCGTTTCGAAATGCGTAAGGAAGGAAAAGGTCGCGACCAGGTCCCCGGCAGCCGCCCCGAGCGCACCTGACACCGCCCCCACCACCATCGGCCAGCCGGCAGCGGTAAAGACGAAGGCGACGACCACGCCAATGACATAGGCGAGCACCTGGCTTGAGACGAGCGATGACACGGCCGCACCTATCGAGAGATAGGCACCGGCCATGATGAGGCTCATCAGGTAGGACAGGAAAATTGCCGTGTTGTCCGGCGCGCCGAGATAGTTGACCGTCAGCCACATCGGGAAGGTCAGCACGAGGCTCACCGCAGCCACGGTCCAGGCCGCCAACAGCTTGCCTGCGGCAAGACCCGTAACACTCACCGGCAAGGACATTAGAAGCTCGGATGTCCCCGCCGCAGTCTCATCCGACCAGAGCCGCATCGAGAGCGCCGGCATGAAGATCATGTAGAGCCAGGGATGCCAGTAGAAGAAGGGCTGCAGGTCAGCGGCCCCTGTGTCGAAGAAGTTCGACGCTTCCCAGGTGAAGAAGCCGAGCATCATCAGGAAGATGGCCATGAAGACATAGGCGAGCGGCGTCGCGAAATAGGCGCGTAGTTCACGCGAATAGCTGGCCTTCAGGCCTGTCAGCGTGTCGACGGCCCATTGCCTCATACCCCGTCGGCCTCCGCCGTCCCGGCCATGGTGATGAAGGTTTCCTCGAGACCGCCGGGCGATTGCCCGGTCAGGCTGTCCGGCGTACCATCGGCCACGATCCGGCCACGATCAATGATGATCGCCCGGTTACACATGGCGGGCACTTCTTCCAGCGTGTGCGTCGAGATCAGGATCGCCTTTTCCGGCGCCATGCGGGCAATAAGGGCGCGTACGGCCCGCTTCTGGATCGGGTCGAGCCCGTCTGTCGGCTCATCCAGGACAAGGACATCGGGATCGTTCAACAGCGCACCGGCCAGTCCCACGCGGCGGCGGTACCCCTTGGAGAGCGTGACAATGCGCCGGTTGGCGACATTGGCGATCCGGGCATCGGCAACCACGCGGTCGATGGCGCGCTTGCGCTCGACCTTGGCAAGGTCATGCGATGTGGAGAGGAAGTTCAGGAATTCCACGGGCGTCATGTCGCCATAGAGCGGGGCACCTTCCGGCAGGAAGCCAAGGCGGCGCTGAGCTTCACGCGGCTGGTTAATGATCGAATGCCCGGCAATCACCACATCACCCTCATCGGGCTCGATCACACCCGCGACCATGCGCATGGTGGTCGATTTACCGGCGCCGTTTGGCCCCAGAAAGCCAAGCACCTCACCTTTCTTGAGGGTGAAGCTGACCTTTTCGACGGCCACATGGTCCCCAAATCTTTTCACGAGATGCTTCAGTTCGAGCATGTCCGGACCCGTTGGCTTGCACAGACGCCAACTGAGTAACCATCTCGCCCGCAGCTGGCCAGAGGCTGTTTGCTCAAATCGCGGGCAAGACGCAGAAAGTGAAAGAAATTTCACCTGCCGGTCTTGGCGGTCCGTATTGCATGGGGTGAGGATGTCGGGTGAAGGTTGAACAAGCTCCCCGGGGGGCTGGGGGGGCTGATGGGTCCGGGATGCCTGCTAGACACCAACACCCGACTATTGCAAGGTGGCGGTAATCGGCGGCGCTCGCAAGGCGAGAATGCGGCTAAATCCTGTTCTTCGCATTAAAAATGCGACAGGAAGGTAGAGCGGTAAAGCAAGGGAGCGTGATCTCACTTTATGGGAAGCGTGACAAGACTGCAGCCATCGCAACAGCCGAAGGTTGCTTTCCACAGAACCGAGATGAGTCGCATCCTGGATGTGTATGGCCGGATGGTCATGTCGGGTCAGGCCAAGGATTATGCCATCGGCATGTATGGCGATCATGCGGTTTTCGCGATTTTCCGGCGCCATGCAGAGGCGCCGACCTGGCGGATTGAAAAGGTCCCGGCCCTCCGGAACCAGCAAGGGGCCTATGTCGTCTATGGCAGCCAGGACCAGGTCCTGAAGCGCGGACATGATCTCGCGCAAGTATTGCGCGTCTTCGAGACGCGGCGCTTTGAAGTGATCAACGGGAACAAGTGAGGCGGGCGCTGCCCGGCCGGCTAGTGGCCGGTGAGCTTTTGCAGCAGACCGAGAATGCCGGTAAATCTGAGACCGCCCTCGCTGACAGCGAAGGCAATGCAGACACCATCATCATCGGCGACGGGCTGGTGGGTATCGCTCGGCGTCTGGCGTGAGATGTCGCCAGGGCCGTAAGTTCCCGTCGCATCCGAGAAACCACCCTGCACCACAAGTGTAAGCTCATCGCCCTGGTGACTGTGGCGTGGCACCGAAGCGCCAGGTTTGATGCGGTAGAGATGCGCATGGACAGCAGCGCTGTCGCCGAGGTCAATCCGGCTGACACCCCCCGTGAGATTTCTCCAGCCACCCTGCTTTTCGCAAGCTTCGAGCGCTTTCTCGCGTAGCGGCTCGGGGAGTGAGAGCAGCTCCTGCAGTTCTGATCCGGCGGCCCGGGCGGCCTGTAGGTCCCGGTCTTCGGTCTCCTCAATTTCATCTATCGCGCGAAGCGCCTGCTCGAACGCATTGGGAGACATCGTTTCAGGCGCTTCCCTTTCGAGCATCGCGCCAGCGATCGACTCCGATATGTGGAGGTCTCGCAGAATATCCGAGCGCATAGCTGCCTGGGTCTCGACCATCAGGGCAAAGGCTGGGCTTAAACGTCCGGCGGAATACGCACTATAGAGTTCGGACACATATGATGGTTCGCTCGAATGCAATTTTATGACCTGCTGCTTGCCCCTCAACCGGCTATATAGCCGATATTGCTGGCTTCCTGATTTCGTCAAGGCTTCCTGCAGGTCTCATATGCAGTCAATCGCCCATTTCGCCCTGAAGGCGGCCGCGCAAGCGGTTGAAGGCCAGCCTTATGCGGGACTTCACAGTTCCAAGCGGCAGGTCAAAGGCTTTCGCGATTTCCGAATGGGAGAGGCCGTCGTAAAACGCCGCCTTCAGAAGATCGAGCTGCTCCTTGGGGAGCGCATTCAGCTGTTCACGCACGCTCGCATCGATCTGGGCCCGGCTCAGTGTTTCGTCGGGCGCAGCTTCCTCTGCCGGTTGAAGCATCGGCTCCTCGGGTGACAGCTCCGGGCGGGAAGCCTGACGGAAGAGATCGATCTGGCGGTTGCGGGCGATCCTGAAGATCCAGGTCGAGACCGATGCCTGTTTCTCGTCGAACTGGCCGGCCTTCTTCCAGACGGTGAGCATCACATCCTGAACGACTTCCTCGGCGCCAGCATCCTCAGCCCCCATACGCTTGAGATAGCTTTTCAAGCGGGGCGCATAATATTCGAACAGGCGCCCGAACGACGTCCGGCACTGTTCCTCGGCAATCTTTCGGATATATGCCGACTGAACGGCTCGATCGCTGCTGGCGCTGTCAATCCGGGCTAAGGTCAAGTCACGTCCAAGGGCTATGGCTGGCTCTCAGAAATCGCACATATGGCGCAAAATGCAACCTTTAGGCGCGCGACCTGTTGGCATCACACGTCAGCAGCACCGTCAAAATTCAGCCTTAACTTTCCGGCAGTTTTGCTGCGTTAAGACCTCTTTCTCCAACTCCAAATCGTCTTCATGCTCATGATAAACAGACCCCTGACCAGTCTGGCCATTTTGTTCGGAACCGCTGCATTTACTGCAGATGCAGCCCCGACAGCCATCGGCCGATACGATGACTGGACCGTCTTCACCGAGTCCGTGAACGGCGAGACGCTTTGCTATGCCGCGACCGAAGCGACCGACAAGGCACCGAAAGCTTCCGATCACGGAGATGTGTGGTTCTTCGTCTCCAACTGGAAGTCCGGCAAGGCGCGCAGCCAGCCGAGCCTCAAGGTCGGCTATGAGCTGCGGGCCGATCTGCCCGCCCGCGCTTCCGTCGGACGTTCCGGCTGGACACTCTATGGTGTCGGCAAGGAAGCCTTCGCTCAGGACCAGGACGATCCGCGTCTTGTCTCCGCCCTCAGAAAGGGCAGCGAGCTGCGCGTAGAAGCGGTCTCGGCGCGTGACACCAAGGTCTCCTACCACTTCTCCCTGTCGGGATCGGCGAACGCGATCGACAAGGCGTCTTCGCTCTGCCGCTAGGCGGAGACCTTGTCCTTCGTGACGTCGAGGCCAGCCATCGTGCCGTCCTCGCGCCATGACTTCAGGATCGAGAAATACTCCATCGAACCGCCACCATAGAAAGAGTTCTGGCGTGCCCGCTGGGCAATCTGGCCTTCATTGTTGTAATAGCCGGGCGTACATTCGGCGAGAAACTTCTCGCGCATCTGCGCCTTTGCAATGATCGTATCGACCCACTTGCTCTGAGCTTCCTCGGTCGGCTCCATCGCAATGATGCCATTCTCGGAAGCATCCGACAGGATATGGGCGATATGGATCGCCTGCTCGTTGAGCTGGTGAGGATAGTTGGCCGTAAAGGCGGCCTGCGCACCCCCCATGACAAAGACGTTCGGAAAATCCCGCACCATCATGCCGTGGAAGCTGCGCACCCCGCCTTCCCAGGCGTCCGACAGCGACCCGTTGCGGCCATAGAGCTCATAGCCTGAACGGCGGGTGTAGGATGTGCCCACCTCAAAACCGGTGGCATAGATCAGGCAGTCGACCTCATACTCCTTGCCGCCGACGACGATGCCCTTTTCGGTGATGCGCTCGACGCCCTGCCCGTCCGTATCGACCAGTTCGACATTCGGCCGATTGAAGGTCTTGAGATATTCATCGTGGAAGCACGGGCGCTTGCAGAACTGGCGATACCAGGGCTTCAGCGCTTCGGCGGTCTTGCTGTCGGCGATCACCTCGTCAACGCGCGCACGGATGGATTCCATCTTCTTGAAGTCTGCCAGCTCGCCGATTTCCTCGAGCTTCTTCGGCGTCATCTCCTCGCCATTCTGCTCCTTCGCAATGAAGAGCAGGTTGCGGATGATGTCGGTCCAGCCATCGCTGACCAGGTCTTCAGCCTGGTAGCCGCCGGAAACGAGGATGTTGAAATTGTCCATCCGCTTCTGCTGCCAGCCTGGCTCAAGTGATTTCGCCCAGTCAGGGTCTGTCGGCGTGTTGTCGCGTACATCGATCGAAGACGGCGTGCGCTGGAAGACGTAAAGCTGCCTGGCGCCTTCCCCCAGATGCGGCACGCACTGCACGGCGGTCGCGCCGGTTCCGATGATGCCGACGCGCTTGTCCTTGAGCCTGTCGAGCCCACCCTGCGGGCCGCCACCGGTATAGTCATAGTCCCAGCGGCTTGTATGGAAGGTGTGGCCCTTGAAATCCTGGATGCCCGGGATGCCGGGCAATTTCGGGCGGTGGAGCGGACCGTTCGACATGATGACGAACCGCGCCTTCATCGCATCGCCCTGGCTGGTCTCTACGATCCAGCGCTTCGAAGCCTCATCCCAGTGCATGGCCGTGATTTCGGTCTGGAAGAGGACATCGTCATAGAGGTCGTAATGCTTCGCGATGCGCTGGCTATGCTCAAGGATTTCCTGCGCTTTCGAATACTTCTCGACCGGCATGTATCCGGTCTCTTCGAGCAGCGGCAGGTAGATATAGCTCTCGATGTCGCAGGCCGCGCCCGGATAGCGGTTCCAGTACCAGGTCCCGCCGAAGTCGCCGCCCTTCTCGATCATCCGGATCTGTTTGATGCCGGCTTCGCGCAAGCGCGCACCGGCAAGCAGCCCGCCAAAGCCACCACCGACAACGATCACATCAACTTCATCGGTGAGAGGCGCCCGCTCGACTTTCTCGTCGATATACGGATCGTCGACATAGCCAGCATACTCATCGCGGACCTCGACATATTGCTCATTGCCGTCAGCCCTGAGGCGTTTGTCGCGCTCGGCCTTGTATTTTTCTCTCAGTCTGTCCGGATCGAAGTCCACGCCGCGCGCGCCGTCAGCCATATTGTACCTCCCTCGAAGACCTTTTCGGCCTTTTATTTACACGCTGCAGTCACAATGCCTTCGAATTCTTAGATTTCGGCCGAGGACATGCTATGTGCAGCGCAATGAAATACGATCTGGACCTTTCACGCCGCGTCAACGCAAGCGAATCCGCGCCGAAGAATCTCGCGGGGCTGTCCATCCCTGCGTTGAAGGCGGAGATGGAATCCCTCGGGCTCGAGCCGAAAAAGGCCGGCATGCGCGCCAAGCAGCTGCGCCGCTGGATCCACCATTTCGGCGTCCAGGACTTTGCCGGAATGACGGATATCGCCAAGGAGCTGCGCGCTGAGCTTGCCGAAAAGTACGTTCTGACCCGTCCGGAGATTACCGAACACAAGGTGTCCGTGGATGGGACGCAGAAATGGCTGACGCGGTTCCAGCCCGGTGTTGAAGGCGAGAGCGTCTATATTCCCGATGTCGGCCGGTCCGGCGCGCTTTGCGTCTCAAGCCAGGTCGGCTGCACGCTGAACTGCACCTTCTGCCATACCGGCACGCAAAAGCTGGTGCGTAACCTGACGGCCCAGGAAATCGTCAATCAGGTCCTGATCGCGCGAGATGAGCTGCAGGAATGGCCGAGTTCGATGGAGAACCGCAAGCTCACCAACATCGTCTTCATGGGCATGGGCGAACCGCTCTATAATCTCGACAATGTGGCCGAGGCCATCGACACGATTTCGGATGGCGACGGCATCGCGCTCGGCCGGCGCCGGATTACGGTGTCGACGGCTGGCGTTGCGCCAAAGATCCCGGAACTGGGCGAACGCACCGGCGCCATGCTGGCCATTTCGCTGCACGCGGTACGCGACGACCTTCGCAACGAGATCGTGCCGATCAACAAAAAGTATGACCTCAAGACGCTCTTCGATGCCATCCGCGCCTATCCGGATCTCGGCAATTCCAAACGCGTGACCTTCGAATACGTCATGCTGAAAGGCGTGAACGACTCGCTCGCCGAGGCGCGTGACCTGGTGAAGTTGCTGCGCGGTGTACCCGCGAAGATCAATCTTATCCCGTTCAACCCGTGGCCGGGCTCTCCCTATGAGTGTTCCGACTGGGAGACGATCGAGAACTTCGCCGAGATCGTGAACCGGGCGGGCTATGCCTCACCGATCCGTACCCCGCGCGGTCGCGATATCTTCGCCGCCTGCGGACAGCTTAGGTCGGAAAGTGTGAAGAAGTCAGCCGCCGAGAAGCGCCGCGAGGCGCTGGCCCAGCAGGCCGAAGCCTGACGCCGGACTACAATGGTAAATTCCGCATTTATCATGACCCGGAATTCTATCTGAAAATCACAAGTCCTATTTCGCGGTTCCTACAGACCGATCTGGCATAAGCCCCCAATCTACTAGTCGGCGGGGGGCCGCATATGTCATCAGTTCTGTCCATCTTGCAGACGACCGTGAGGCCGTCTCTGAGCCATCTTGCACAGACACCAGAGGCGCACTCCTCGCGCGCAGAAGACACGGCAAGAAAAGATCCCCAGCCCGTCTCATCCGGGCCGCCGCCGTCTCCGGTGGATGCCTCCATGCGCCTGAAAGCGGCAGCCCCCCGGTCGAAAGACAATACGCCGGCACCGGACGTCGAAGAACAGATTCTCGATGAGGAAACGCAATCCGCACTGGTCGATGCCAATGGCGGGGAACGGCTCGACATGCCGCGAATGAGTGCATCGCTGGCAAGTGCGCTAGTCACGCTGAACGCAAAGCCCGCCTCGATGGCTCACCTGCTCGTAGGCAGCGAGGAAGGGCCAAGCTTTGTCGAGCAGGCCTATTCGCAACTTAGCCGGAACGCCGATACCGGGGCCGCTGACCGCGTCCCTTATAGCAAGTCAGCCTGACGCGGATCAGGCCGTCTTTACGGCCGGAATGCCAGCTTCACGAGAATAGAGCCCCTGCACCAGCTGGCGCACGAAAGCGATGTGGCTGCGCAGGTGGTAAACTTCTTCCGTATAGGAGAGCGGCACATCGAGTTCGCCGACCTCCTTCTGGAGTTTTGATAACTCTGTCAGCACCTCGTCGCGCTGATCATTCGTGGTCGCCTCGCGCCCGCGTGCTTCGAGTTCGCGCAAATCCTTGTACCAGACGTAGATTTTTCGCCGCACGCGCCAGCGATAGATTGGCGGCGCCACACGTACGAGCGGGATAAGCAGCGTGATAAGCGGGATCAGGAACACCCAGGCGCGTTCGAGGAAATTTGCCACCTGGAAAGAAAAATAGTTGCGCAGGAAGGACGGCCCATTCTTCCAGTATCGCTCGGCTTCCGAGGAAAGCGGCATGTCGATCAGGGACTTGTCCGGGAAGGTACCTGCGGGCGCAAAGGCCGAATTCCCCGAGTGGATGTTTTCGGAGGCCTCAAGCAGGAGCGACTGGATGGCCGGGTGCAGCGCCTCATCCACGGCAAGCTGGGCCACCGACGCGATGAGCGGCACATCCTGAGCCGGCACATCGTTTTCGAGATCGAGAATACCCCGGTAAAGCGTGACTTCGTCGAGCGCCGCCGTGCGTCGGGCAAGGGCCGGGGCCCGCTCGAAAGGCAGGAGAGAAATGCCGTCCGTCTCAAGCAAATCCTCGATATAGGGCGCATCAATCGACGCTGAAAAAGCCGCCGCGTCGAGATCGCCCGCCTTCAGGGCCGAGGCCGCTGCAAGGCCGCTCTCGCTGCGACGCGACTTGTCCGTCCAGTCACCGCCCCATGTTTCCTGAAGGTCGAGCGCAAGGGCGCGCGTGCCCGACCCGTCCGGACCGATCGCCAGGCGCACATCGCTCAAGTCTCCGAAATCATCCGCCCCCACATCCTCGCGCATGAACACCCAGAACGGTTCATGGAACATCCCGGCAAGCGAACGGAGCTTTTCGCGGTTCTCCGGCCCGGCAAGTCCGCCCTGTATGAAGGCGACATCGGCCTCACCCGCCATCAGGAGATCGAGATTCTCGACCGACCCCCGCGTTTCGAGAACTTCGACCTCGACGTCACTTTCCGAAAGAGCCTGCTTGTACTGCTGAGCGAGGGAATAATAGGCTCCCCCCGAACCGCCCGATGCGAAGGTGATCTTCCGGGGCGGGGCCGGGTCGATCAGGGAAAGGGCAAGCCAGATGCTGGCCAACGCGAGCAGCGCGAGCGGCCCATAAACCTTGAGTGCATCTTTCATTTTCTTGTCCATGAGCGCGACCCACCTCAGTCCCGACTCTAGACCGCCCGGTCCTGTTCCGTCGAGTGGATGATTTCCACAGGGACGCCCTATCATGCGGCACGCTGAAGCAATTGCAGGAAGATGACGGCAATTTGAGTCGTTTTCTGGTAGTGTGCCCCCTATGTTAGTGTTCTCCAAGACACACCAGGATCGACGGATTTGAATATGAACATGCGTAATCTCGCAGTTTGGGGGCTCATTGCTGCACTCGTTGTGGCCATGATGATCGCCATGCAAGGCTCATCAGTGGCGGCCGGTTCGGAGAAGGTTCCGATCTCCGAAATCATGCAGATGGCCAAGGACGGTCAGGTCTCCGAAGCGACGGTCACAAACGACCGCATCACGGCCACGACAGAGGGCGGCAGTACCGTCTATGCCGAGAAGCTGCCGAGCAATTTCGAAGCGTCGAACAAGCTCTCCGATCTCGGCGTGCAGGTGACCGAAGATGCCGATACAGGCTTCAGCCTTGGCGGCCTTCTGCTGAACCTTCTTCCGCTTATCCTGATCCTCGGCCTGTTCCTCTTCCTGATGCGCCAGATGCAGGGCGGCGGCGGTGGCCGCGGTGCGATGAGCTTCGGCAAGTCGCGCGCCCGCATGCTGACCGAAAAGTCTGGCCGGGTGACCTTTGATGATGTCGCCGGCGTGGACGAAGCCAAGGAAGAGCTGCAGGAAGTCGTTGAATTCCTGCGCGATCCGGCCCGCTTCCAGCGCCTTGGCGGCAAGATCCCCAAGGG
>Ga0114900_1002580_pt1 | contig 9942 bp, 10 predicted proteins | sample MalvireepMed_231_FD_89685 | JGI IMG/M metagenome (GOLD analysis project Ga0114900, IMG submission 89685) | Marine viral communities from the Global Malaspina Expedition - Malaspina viral metaG DeepMed_231 | ecosystem: Environmental > Aquatic > Marine > Oceanic | place: Mediterranean Sea...
ACGTATCCCTGTAGTAAATAAAATCATGCTATTAACTGCACCGAAACATAGGTGTCAGGCGCTCCTGAGCCACTAATGTCTACAACATCAGATGATTCACCAACAGCCTGCATAGCAATTGTAAGCGTGTCTGCTGCGTCCATGTCTATAATAGCCGCCACAGATATGCCAGGAGCATCAGCAGCACCTACTATATCCTGCATCTGAGTCCAGCTACGGTTAGAGGAGTTAATCTTGGCTTGATTATATGTCCCTGATGCTGTTGTGCCAGAGTATCTCAATCCAGCGATAACTAAATAACGGCCCGTAACTGGTGCTGTAAAAGTATCCGAAGCAAAATCTGCATTTTGGTCATATATTTCTGTATCAAAATCAACCGTAGCTTCCGTATTATTACCAGTAACGTTCGAATCGGTGGCCGAATTGTAGGCGGCTACTGAGGGTTGCGCCGCCATGTTGACTTCGCCGTTAGCGGATATGGCGATACCTGTCGAGCCGCCGTTGCCAACGAGTAGGTTGGCCTGCATGTCCAGGTTGCCACCAAGTTGGGGCGTTGTATCCTCGACGACGTTGGCAAGGCCGCTACCAGCTGCTTGGAATGTGGGTGCAGTTCCCGCTCCGTTGGACGTAAGTACTTGCCCGGATGTGCCTGTAGCAACCGTAGTAGGGGCACCTGCCGCATCCCAGGTGATTAGCTCCCCATCTGTTCCATTAGCAAGTTGCGAGACAGCAATATTGTCAAAGGACAGCAGTAGGTTGCCACTACCATCATAGAAGTTCCAGGGCATTATAGACTCCTCGCTTCTTCCCGCTTGCGCTTGAACTCTGCTATTCGTTCAGGCGTGTGTTCAATAACAGCCAACCGCTGTACGTCAGGATGCTCCTTAGTCAAATCGTCACCAGGAGCAACTACATGACGATGATAAGTACGGCTTACTACCTCACCGTCCCTTTCAATAATGGTGTCAACCCTGACCTGGATTAGACCGCCAGGTAGGATTTCCCGTGAGCCTATTTCTGTTCGTTCTGTTAGTGCCATAGTCTCCTATACCCGGTATTGAAATACGCCCCGAAGGGTGCCGTTGACGGATAGTTCCGTGATAGTCATGGCGTATATTCCAGAAGCTGCGTTATAAACTTGAACGCCAAATATGGAAGTGTTTGGTTCGGCTCGAGCGATAAGGTTGTATCCAGCGGTTAAGGCTAGGCTGCTTCCTTCTATGGAAAATACGGGCCGCTCACTTGCGTTATTTACTGTGGCGAAGGGCCACCCCACGATAGTGCAGCTGTTGGCCCCAGTAAGGGTGCCGAGATTAGTTATTTCTACAACGAATGTTCCGAAAACGCGGTCGCCAATCTTAGTATACGTTCCTACCTGTTGCCCGTAGACTTGACCTTCTCCGCTTCCGTCTCCGGTGGCGTCAGCGATTTGGGGTGTAAATGTTCCTTCCTCGTAGTCGTCCAGTACGTTAGCCCCAGCGTCAGCAGTTTGAGTGGCGGGAAAAGCTAGATTAAACCCGTTCAGGTCAAGGTTGGCGCCAAGCTGCGGTGTCAAGTCCTCAACTACATTCTGCAACACACCGCTAGTGGCGACAGTGTTTAGCTTGTTCCCACTACCGTCATAGAACGTCCAAGGCATTAGGTTAGCTCCAGACCATATACAGTATAAGTAATTGACGTAGCAGCATCCGAGTCACCACTCAATGTATCAGCCGCTTCCATGATGATAGTACCCTCAAACTCGGCCCACCCACCTGCTGCAATAGATATGGCGGGTAAGATAGAGTTAGCAGCAACCGTTCCATCGTGGAAAAGTTGTGCTGTCTGCGCCCCTGCTGTATTGTTGGTCAGCGTAATGTACTTGACTATGGCCGTGGTCGAAGCCGGTACGGTATAAAGTGTACCGGCTGTCGCAGGCAATTGGCCCTGAGCTAACTTTTTATATGTTTCTGCCATATATGACTCCTACGAAATAAAGAACGAAAAACTAGTAGTAGCCAATTTCGCACTTGTAACAGATTTATCTGATGGTGTTCCTATATCTAAGGTATCTCCTAGAGACACCCCCCAAAAAGTGGTTCCAGTATCGGGGGCTGTGGTAAAGGTTATTGTATCTCCAGTTACTGTATAAGCCGTATTAGGTTCCTGAATCACACCACCTAATGAAATAATCATAGTGGCTGGACTCGTGGGATAAACCTTAACACTATCAGCCGTTAAATTAAAAACTGTTGTTGAACCATTGAAACTACTTGCAATAGTATCAATCCTTTGATAATTGCCATGTTCAGGTTCTTTACCTATGTATGGCATCTTATGTGTTCTCCAAGATACTTATGGTAGCATCTAAAGCACTAGCCGTATCACATCTGACTTGAACAGTATCGCCTGTACCAGCACCAGTATTCGCAACAACTACTTTACCAGAGATAACTTCTAAAGCACTTCCTACAGGAACCTGTGCGCCTTTAATTAGATAGACATCCTCTCCCTGTCCACTTTGCACCTCAATCATTACATCAGCAACTATACTAGCTCCACCTTTATTAGTTAATAATAATCCTATTACCACCGTATCGCAGTTAGAGGGAACTGTATATAAATCACTATTCGCATCAGTCGTATTTGGTAAAGCCGTAGTAACTACATCTGCCATCGTTTTTCGCTTAAACTCAGTTGGCATTTATATCTCCTTACAGGGCGACTGCCATAGCAATGGCAAAAGATTCTGATGCTCCAGTAGACGAATTAGTAATGGTAACAGTATCTGTTCCTGCATTTGTAGTTAAAGCAATTCCTGTACCAGCAGCAAAAGTAAGAGTATCTGTGGCAGTATCTGCTACTACATCGGATTGTCCACTTACTACAATAGTTTTAAAGGAAGATTCGTTTGCTTCACCTGAAGCTCCAATATATGTTGAAATCTGAGAGGCGTTGACATATTTTGTAGTTCCACCATCATCAATTAAAAACTTATCAGTATTAGCTATAGTAATGCCTGTTCCATCAGTACCGCTATCTATTTGAATTGCTCCACCAGCTACTTTATCAGCAGTAGCGATGGTGGCTAGTTTAGTATCTACTATTGCAGCACTAGCATTTACATCGGCATTAACAATTACACCAGCAGTTATAGCCGCAGCCGCTGTAATGTTCCCTGAACCATTAAAAGTTGGAGAAGTCCAAGTAATATCTCCTGTCATTCCAATAGTTCGACCAGTAGCTAAGATTGTTGCTGAACCAGCAAGTCCTGTCGCAGTTCCAGCACTTCCTGTGACGTTACCTTCTATATCCGCTACAAGAGTTCCTACTGCATACCCAGTTCCACTGGTATTAACTGTAGTAGTAGGGGCTGCTTGCAAATCTTTGAATAATTTCCATTTACCCGAATCATTTGCATCCCTAAATATCCCACTATACAAATCTAGGGAACCTGAAGTGTCATACAAGCCATAAAACCCAATATCTACAGCATCTGCTGCATTGTTATTACTAGCTAAAATCATGAGGGGGTCTTCTACAGAAACTGTCGCAGTATTAAATGTGGTAGCATCCCCAGAAACTGTCAAATCACCAGCTATATTTACAGTTGTATTACTCGCTCCAATTGTTAGAGTATTATTTCCAACAGTAGCAAAAATAGTTTTATCACCAGACGTTAAATCTAAGGCAGTTAATGTACCTACAGATGTAATAGCAGTTTGAGCAGCCCCAGTAACAGTTGCCGCCGTACCTGATGCATTTCCTGTTAACGCTCCTGCAAATACCGTAGCTGTTACGGTGCCTGTATTCGGATTATAATGCAAGTCTCCATCCATTTCTAACCCATGAGCACCTGTATTAGTCGCTGCATCGGCTACAAATGTAATAAGGTTATTTTCATTCGTACTTTCATTATCTGTAACCGTTAAAGTTCCACCACCTGAAGCAACAAATGTTACCGTATCAGAGCCTGCAGCAGTAGTGATAGTCATACCACTACCAGCAACAAAAGTGAGAGTATCAGTTTCACTATCAGCAACTACACTAGATTGGCCTGAGACAGCAACGGTAGCGAAAGCATTCTGATTGGCTTCACCGCCTTCAGATTGCCCTTCAGTTAGATTAAATTCTGTTCCACCGTCATTTTTAAAGTATATTTTGCTGTCACTAGACTTAATATATAAAGCTCCGTACCCACCACTAGGCGTACCTGGAGCCGAACCTTCAGCGACTGTAATATGATCCCCAAAAGTTTTATTACTAAAAGTCTCTGCAATAGTATTACCAGATACAATCTTCCAAGAAGTTGTACCTAAATCATACATAAATAAATCTTCAGTATCAGTTACAAAAAACGTACTACCATCTATGATATTAGAAGTAGGCTTAGTATCTGACGCTACACCAGTAAGTTTATTGCCAGCGTAATATTTAATTGCCATTTATCTGACTCCATTGCATCGGTACTTCAAATGAATGCCCACACCAGAGATCTAGGACCATTACACCACGTTCAAAGTCATATAGAGGATCTTTTGCCCCATCTCTACTACCACATTCAGCACATATAGCCCTTGGAGAAGTAATTTCAACTTCTACCATGCTTCCAGCCTTCTGAATCTTTACTGCTAAGGCATTATTATTAGTATCTACCTGTTTTAAGTACAATCTAGCTGTTTCAGCCCCTTGAGAACCGAAAGTACTACTAGCAACTTTAGCATCAAACTCTAAAAATGCCCCATTTACCGTACTATTAGTTAATATTACCCCTCCAGTACCCTTACCAGAGAGTTTTAAGCCTATATTAGTCTCGCCACTGGCTGCAATAAGGGCTGGATTGCCCGTTGCCCCGTTAGTAATGGCAATTTCATTAACTGCACTGCTAGTTGTATTGAAAATAACCTGTTCAGCACCATTAGCATCAGCAATATACCCAGCATTTGCTATTCTCGGAGTCGTTAAAATTTTACTGACTAAAGTAGTAGCAATCCTGGCATCTGCTACTGTTCCAGAGTTAATTTGCTCTCCAGAGATAGATTTATTAGTAAAAGTAACAGAATCTGAGGCATATGCAGCTAATTCAGTCTGAACATAGGCCGTTGTGGCTGCATATGTAGAGTTATTGTTAGCTGATTGGGTAGCAGCAGTAATATTACCAAAAACCGCATTCATTACGGTCCCTGAGAACACTTCTGAGCTATTAGTAGCGGCAGTAAAGCCAGTAAAGGCTTGAGCACTATTATCAAAGCCAAAGAAACCGATTCTAGCTTGATCTCCAGTCAGAAAATACCTAAATTCTACTCCTCTATCCTTAGTATCAGCAGAACCAGGTGCAGTATCACCACCTACAGTGATTACAGGGTCATCTACAGTCGTGACAGTAGAATTTATGGTGGTAGTAGTCCCAGATACAGTTAAATTCCCTGCAATAGTGACGTTATTAGGTAATCCTATCGTCACTGTACCGCCAGATTGAGCCACAGTAGTCTCATTTGCGGTAGCAGCGAAGGTTAATGTACCACCAGAAGCAATATTTGAAGCTGTAGAACCATCTGTTACTACAAATGCAGTTCCAGTGAGGGCCGAAGTGGGAATAGCAGAGAAAGTATTACTAGCTCCACTCATAGTCTTATTAGTTAAGGTAGCTGCAAAGGCATCAAAAGTAAAAGTGTCATTTCCAGTTAATAAAGGCAGACTAACTGTTCGATCTGCTGTAAGATTGGCAACGCCAAACACATATTGATGAGAAGCGTTAGAATCATCAATCTGAGGAGTAACTAACGTCTTATTTGACAGTGTTTCTGTTCCAGCCACCGTAGCTAAGGTTCCAGTTGCCGGAAGTGTTACGTTAGTTGTAGCACCAGTAGTCAAAGTAAGGGCATATGCACCAGCAGTGATGAAATTATGGGCTGTCGTAACATTTCCAGCAAGAGAAACGGTACGATTAGCATTATTTACATCAAAAATTATAACTCTATCAGCATTTATTCCAGTAGTAGCTGATTGAACCTCTAAATCATACGCTGCACTATTATCTCTAACACTTAATACGGTTAATTCAATAGCCGTTCCGCCATTAATGGTAGGAGCCGTAAGAGTTTTATTAGTTAACGTATCAGTAGTTGCTCGTCCCACCAAAGTATCAGTAGACGCAGGCATAGTTAACGTGGCATTTCCTGAGTAACTAGAGTGCGGTGCAGACTGCAAAGACACATAATGAGCGTTATTAGACTCACAATATAAACGAACCTGTGAAGCCGTTCCACCATTTCGTATATCAATGATTCCAGCACTAACCGTTAAAGTTCTAGTAGCTCCTGCCGTAACATCAACAGTATCTGCTGCACTGAAGTAGATTCCGGTATTCGTATCCCCCGTATTAGTTAATGCTGGTGCCGAATTGGAGCCATCAGTAATCGAAACTACGCCACCAGCAGTCAATACACCGCTCGTGATTAACGAAGCTATGGTTCCAACAGAAGTTATATTGCCTTGAGCAGCAGTCGTAAGAGTGCCTTCTAAACTTCCTACCACTAAAGTACTAGCTGTATAGCCAGTTCCACCTGTATTTACCGTAGTAGTAGGTGCAGCTTGATTCCCATGGAATAATTTATACTTAGAATCAGTAGCATCCCAAAAAAGTCCAGTGTAAAGATTCGTTCCATTAGTCCGATAACGAGAATAGAACCCAGTATCTACTGAATTAGCAGTATTTCCTGTCGCTAATGCAATTAAAGGGTCTTCAACACTAAGAGTAGTTGTATTAACTGTAGTAGTATCCCCATTTACAGTTAAATCACCAGTAATCGTGACATCATTAGGCAACCCTATCGTAATAGTTATATCTCCACCACTACCAGACCCAGCCACAGTAACCTCATTGTCAGTACCATCAATACTTAACGTACCACCAGGATAAAGAGCAAAAGTTGGATTCGTAGCAACTGAAAATAATGTTTCAGTTGACCCAAGTTTTGCTACAGCGATGCTACCAGCTAACATGGCATTAGTAACGCCTGTTGCTTTAATTTGTAAATCACCACCACTAGTCTCTATAGAAGAATCATCTACATTTATCGCTAATGCTTGAGCAGATAGAGTTAAACCATCCCCAGCAACAGCTGACTTTAAACGTAAACCAGTAGAATTTTCAATTGCTGAAGTTCCAGATAACTGAACAGCTGAGCCACTAACTTTATTAGCAGTGGAAAGAGTAGCTAATTTAGTATCAGCAATGGCAGCATTTGATTTAATACTCGCATTGGAGATATTAGTAAGCGTATTATTATCCGCATCAATACTTTTACTACTTAATGTAGCAGCAAAACCATTCATTGTGAACGTATCATTACTCGTTAATAAAGGTAATGTAATCGTCCTATCTGCTGCTAAAGCTCCCACACCAAAAATATATTTATTAGTAGCATTACTGTCCCCAATCTGAGCAGTATTAATAACAGGACTATTAATAGTTTTATTCTGTAGGACTTCAGAAGCAGTATTAGAAGCTACTAAACTCCATTCACTACCGGTCCACGCCCATAAGTCTTGAGTATCAGTCTCAAAGAAACGAGTATTAATCTGGAGAGTACTGGTAGCAAGAGCTATCCTTTGAGAATATGTTCCAGAAATAAGGTTAGTTGCTCGATAAGTAACCATTAAGCTATTCTCCTCCAGGCAGGAAGCTCCATTTCAAAAGCATGTCCACACCACAAGTTAACTGTCATCATCCCCCGTGCAAAATCATACGTAGGGTCAGAAGCACCATCAGTACGCCCACATTCTGCACATACAGCTTTAGGCGAAGTTAACTCTACCTCTTGAATAGAACCAGCCTTTTGGATCTTTATAACAAGAGCATTGTTATTGATATCAATCTGCTTTAGATACATCCGTCCTTCTTCCAAAGCAGGAGTACCTGGACTTGCTACTTTAGTAAAATCCACATAAGGAGTATTAATCCAGTTACTTCCGTTATACTGAAGAATATCATTGCTCGCAAGAGAAGATATAGCTACATCTCCCATCTCTGACAATTCATTCTCTAAAGCTATTTGAGAAGTTACATAAGCCTTAATGCTCTGTTGAGAAGCTAAATGTGTCGCAGAGTCAGAAGCCATATTATCTTCATCTTTAATCACCGTACCACTAATACCTGAAGCATCTATGGTAAAAGTCGATGTAGATGATAAAGTCATGGCCCTCTGGAAGGCCATAATCCCATCAGTCCAGTTAACTTGACTAACACCAGCTATCGTGGCATTTAACGTATTGGAACTATGTGTATAAACAAGACTGCCTACATTATTGGCAGCAGCATCACCAAAATAAAAACCACTAGCCGTAGGGGATAAGAAATTTAAAAACGCATTACCGTCACTTTCTACAGTTAAAACTGTTCCAGATATCGCATTCACAGAACCAGCCGAAGCAGTCCATAGATGTAGAATCGTATCAGGACTTGGCGCACCAGTCCGTCCTAATATTACATCCGCCGTAGACGGAACAATCCATTTTATATCGGTTCCATTGGAAGATAAATCAGCATCCGCCCCACTATCGCCCAACTGTAAGGAAACATTATCAGGTAAGACAATTTCACCTGCTCCGAAGCTCGTAGTAACGGCTCCGGAAGAAGACGAACTGATTTCCCATACATTAGTAAGCGTATTTCCAGTCTGAACAGACCAAACTACTTTAGAATCCTTAGTGTTGGCAGTAACATCATTAGCCGTCCAGGCCATACGAGCAAATTCAGCTTGATTACCACCTGAATCTTCTAACGTATAGCTGATATAGGCATTATCACCGTCAGCGGCGGTGGCTCTATTTCCGCCACGAAAAATAGCTACTTGATTAGAAGCATTATCGGTTGAATCTTGAACAATTAATGGTATTCCAGTAGAAGTACCAATAGCTTCTAAAGAAGGCTCACTATCGCCAAAAGTATAGCCTCTAAGAGGATAAATTTGTCTAAGTTCAACAGGCATCAATCACCTCATTAAAAGGAACGAGCATCGTCAAAGCCCCGATAAAACACTCTACAAAAACCAAGATCCACTGTAGATGCTCCTCCAGATTCAGATGCGTTATAAATCATAAAATGGGGCATAATATCTGGTAAATTAGTGGTGTGGGTAGCAACACTATTACCATTAATCCAAAATTCAACCTGATTTTCAGTTATTGCCATCTTATAAAGGTTTCTATTAGTCAAAGTAATCGAAGATGGTGTGTTAACCGTCTCTGTACCAGAACTATCAGTCACAGTTTGGATAGCATCACCAACTAAACCAAACCCAATTATGTCTGTAGTAGTCCTTAAACCACTTGTAGACTCGGAAAACCCCATAAAAAACGTCGTATTATTAATATTTGCTACATTTGTAAATTTTGTTTCCCACTCAGCAAAGATTCCTCGCACCATCGACGTATTTGCCGTAGCTGAAAACTTACTTGGAGTAACTCTAAAGTTATAAGTAGTGCGTAATCTGGCAGTATCACTCGCTGGAACAGTGATAGCGGCTTTAATCATATCATCATCATTAGTAACTCGTGCAATCGTAGAGGCAGAACCTGTATCACGATTCCAAGCACCAGTAAATGTGTTATCTGCATTAGACCATTGTTCAGTTAGGTACTGAAAATAATCTGACAAATATGAATTAGACGTTGTATAAACGTTGAAAAAACCCATATCTATATTTTATCCTCTATCAGGCGTTAATTCTAGTCCTAGATTCCCCTCACATACCCAATTACATTACAAGTTTGGCCCCCAGTTGAGTTAATAACACTAATATTATGCTTAACGATATGTCTTATATTTATAGCATTAGCTACGCCTGCTTTTAGAAGAAAACCAATCGGTCCACTCAGTTGAGCCGTCCTATTAAAATCAATAATGGCATCATTAGTTAAAGAATATAGATAAATATCATGAATTTCTGTCATTGCTGG
>Ga0114900_1002588_pt1 | contig 9916 bp, 12 predicted proteins | sample MalvireepMed_231_FD_89685 | JGI IMG/M metagenome (GOLD analysis project Ga0114900, IMG submission 89685) | Marine viral communities from the Global Malaspina Expedition - Malaspina viral metaG DeepMed_231 | ecosystem: Environmental > Aquatic > Marine > Oceanic | place: Mediterranean Sea...
CGTTGAAGGTGCCGTCGCCCGCTTCGTCCGGTGAGGCGCCCGGAATCGGCTGCGGTTGCAGCGGATCTGCTCCCGTTGCATTCGGAACGAAAAGGAAGGTCGGGATGTTTTCCTGTGCCTTCTTGTCGTCCGTATAGCGCAGGCCGACAGTCAGTTGCAGGTTATCGGTCAGGTCGAAATAGCCTTCGCCGAAGACAGCAAATGATTCCAGAGAGTAGGGCGAAAGCGACCGGAAATAATTCCCGCCATCACCAGCGAGGTTGGCAAGCGGTCCGAAGGACGGGCCGCTATCATCGATCGGGACAGGGCCGCCGAAGATCGCGCCCCCGAGGGCATTGTTGATCTGCGTCAGTCCGGTCAGTGTGTTCGAGAAGACGTAGTAGCCTTCGTCCGGATTGTTCGGGTCGATGGCATCAAAGTCTATGCTGATGGCCCCGACGTTGAAATTGAACCGGCCGTCAAAGTCGGACTGCATCCGGATTTCGTGGGTCGTCTGCTCGCTTGAGCCCCCAGACAGGTCGAACGTCCGGAAAAAGTTCGACGCGCCGAGTTGCGGATCATCCACAACGCCGCCCGGGAAGAGGGCCTGATAAACCGGAGCCAGGGCGGTATTTCCAAGCGGCACGCCCGCCGTATTGAAAGGAATGGTCGGCGAAACCTTGTTGTAATCCTCGATCGAGCGGCTGGAAGATTCGCCATAGCTGCCGAGATAGGTCAGCAGCAGGGAGTCGGTCAGGTCGAATTCGGCTTTCCAGGTGAAGAGGTCCTGATCGGCGTAATAGTCCGGATCAAAAGCAGACTCGATTTTTCTCAAGTCACGGACGACCGGCTGTGTAAACGCATCGCCGTTCAGAAGACCTGCCAAGATGCCAAGGCCACCCCCAAGGGTGCCGGCTGAGTTTAGGCGGTCATTGGCCTGGCTGAGAGGCGCGTCCTGACAGCCCAGTGAGGTGTAGACCTGATCGGCGCCCGACACGGGAATGCCGGCAAAGGACGTTACGAACGGATCCTTGTCGCAGAACTGCTTGCCGGAGCGAAGACGAGAGTCTTCTTCTTCGAAATGCTCATAGGAGACCCAGCCGCGAAGCCGGTCGGTAGGTTCCACAGCCAGGGTGGCACGAATGCTATAGAGATCACGGTCATCAATGTCGTTGCCCGTGACGATATTGTCGACATAGCCGTCGCGCTGCAGCATCGAGCCCGCAACACGGAGGGCCGCAATCTCGCCAAGCGGCACGTTCACCATGCCCTTTGCCTTGAAGGTATTGTAGTTGCCGTAGGTGAGCTTCGCGTCGGCCTGGAACTCCTCAAGAACAGGCTTTGCCGTAATCACGTTGATCACACCACCCGTGGCGTTCCGGCCGTACAGTGTGCCTTGCGGGCCACGCAGCGTCTCGACCCGTTCCAGGTCGTAGAACTCGGCTTCGAACAGCCGGTTGGCGGTCAGCGGCACGTCGTTTTGGTGAACACCAACCCCGGCATCACCGGACTGGGCGACCAGGTCAGCACCGATGCCCCGGATCTTGAAGTTGTAGCCTGTGAAGTTGCCTTTCGAGAAAGCGACGTTCGGGATGGACTTGGTCAGGTCCGGCCCGCCAGTCAGCTGCATCTTTTCAAGCGCTTCCTCATCGAAGGCCGAGACCGCGATCGGAACGTCCTGAATGGACTCTTCGGTTTTCTGCGTTGTCACGAGGACGGTGCCGAGCTTGCGCTGTACATCCTCCTCCTCCTGAGCATGGGCCGCCGGAAGCGACCAGCCCAGAGCAATCAATGATGCCCCTGCGAGCATCAGATACTTTTCGGGTGTTTTCGGAATCATCTAACTCTCCTCCCAGTCGAGCGTATTTGTTTGTTTGCGCTCGATTTTTGCGTTTCCTCACGGGCCTCCCTTTATTTTGCGGAAGTGCCTCACCTGTCATGACAGCGACAGCCGCGACACTTTGTCAATGGCTTCGTTTACTTTGGACAAGTTGTTCTGAAGGCGTGATTTTTGGGTGACGCCTACATGACCTTACGGAAGGTTTTGCTTGGTTGGAGGGATTGGCTCTGCTAATGGCGCGCCCATGACGAAACCCACTTCTGCCCTCGTTCTGTTCTCTGGTGGACAGGACTCGACAACCTGTCTCGCTTCGGCGCTGAAACGGTTTCAGCACGTCGAAACGGTGGGCTTTGATTACGGCCAGCGCCACAAGGTGGAGCTGACCTGCCGCACGAACGTCCTGAAAGCGCTTCGCAGCCATTTTCCGCAATGGGCTGACAGGCTGGGAGAAGATCACATGATTGATCTCTCCGTCCTTGGGGAGATCAGTGAGACCGCGCTGACGCGGCAGGATGACATCACGACGGGGGAGAATGGTCTGCCATCGACCTTCGTGCCAGGGCGCAATCTGGTGTTCCTCACGCTCGCTGGAGCCTTGGCCTGGCGCCGCGGCATCAGCGTGCTTGTCGGCGGCATGTGCGAAACCGATTATTCTGGCTATCCCGATTGCCGGCGCGAAACGATTGACGCCCAGCAGAAGGCGCTGGCGCTTGGCATGGACCGGTCGATTACCGTAGAGACGCCTTTGATGTGGCTCGACAAGGCCGAGACCTGGCAGTTGGCTGAGGACCTGGGCGGGTCGGCGCTGGTCGATCTGATCGTCGAAGAGACCCACACCTGTTATCTGGGTGAACGCGCCCGGCGGCATGAGTGGGGTTATGGCTGCGGCAAATGCCCGGCCTGTGAACTCCGGGCAGCGGGTTACAAGAAGTGGAAGCAAGGCGCCGTCGCGTGAAGACCTACTCCGTCAAGGAAGCCTATGTCACTCTGCAGGGGGAGGGGGCGCAGACGGGCCGCGCGGCTGTGTTTCTGCGCTTTGCCGGCTGCAATCTCTGGACAGGCCTTGAGCGCGACCGTCATCGTGCGGTCTGCCAGTTCTGCGACACCGATTTTGTCGGCACGGACGGAGAGAATGGTGGCAAATTCGTCGGCGCCGATGCGATTGCCGACCATGTGGCCGCGCTTTGGGCCACGGAGGCGCTGGACGCGCCTGGCTATGTTGTCTGCACGGGTGGGGAGCCTCTGCTACAGCTGGATACGCCGTTGATTGAGGCGCTCCATGCGCGCGGTTTCGAGGTCGGCGTCGAAACGAATGGCACCGTCTTGGCTCCCGAGGGGCTCGACTGGGTATGCGTTTCGCCGAAGGCAAATGCCGGGATCGTTCAGGTCGAAGGCGATGAGCTGAAGCTCGTCTACCCTCAGGACGAAGCAGAAGCCCAGCCGGAATGCTTCGAGATGCTGCAGTTCCGGCACTTCTTCCTTCAGCCCAAAGATGATAACAGGCAGGCCGATAATATTGCTGCTGCGGCGGCCTACTGCATGAAGCATCCAAAATGGCGACTGAGCTTACAAACCCACAAACTGATCGGGCTCCCCTGAGCCCATCAGGCGAAGTGTTCGAGATCTCGAAGGCGGTGACCTTCGAGGCTGCGCATTTCATGGGAGGGAAGCCCGAAGGCCATCCCTATCGTAACCTGCATGGACACAGCTTCCGTCTCGAAGCGAGCGTGAAAGGCCAGGTCAAGCCAGGCGAGGAGTGGGTGGAGGATTTCAGCAAGCTTACCGCCGCACTTCAGGATGTTGCCCAGCAGCTCGATCACACCTTGCTCAACGAAATTGACGGCCTGTCGGTGCCGACTCTGGAGCGCATCTGCCTCTGGGTTTCCAATGCCCTCAAGCCGACCCTGCCGGGGCTGACCCGCGTCACGCTATCGCGCCCCTCGCTGAACGAGAGCTGTACGCTGGACCTGAGCGCCCGCACCTGACCTGAGCCGGTCAGTCGCGAGGCTGCTTTTCAAATGTTACTGACCGCTAAGCTTGTCTGCGAACTTGCGGGCAAAGCGGCTCGATGCCCGGTCAGCGTCATGCCATGTGCTGGCTGCATGAACCTGGTCGATATTGGTCTCGTACCAGTCATATTCGAATTCCGCGATTGCGGTGCCGCTGGCATCGTAGGCGACCCCCTTGAGGTCCATGCCACCGATTGATTTCGACCGCAGCATGTCCAGGCCAGGCTTGTCGCTAAGCTGCTTCATCGTTGGCCGGTTCGGCTTTGCGTCTACAATGGTGACGCTGATACGGGCCGGATCGATATTCACCTTCTTCAATTCACGTTGCATGTCTTCGCGAATTTCACTGGAAAGCTTGGTGCCTTCCTTCAGGCCGTAATCGTCTTCCAGTTTTTCCTGGAATTCCTGGGAATACTCGACCGTGATTTCGCCAGCCGCTGCTGCCGCTGCGGGCAGGGTCGTGACCGCAAGAATGGACGCAATGAGAACTTTCATGGGGATACCTCCTCTAGGGGCAGTATACCACTGAGAACGTTCCTGCACCAACACAGTTGCCAGCACATAGTCTGGCAGGGCCAGTAGGTGCTAGTCGCGGTGCTTCTTCTTGTCTTTCTTGTCGCCATCCGGAATGGCCGCATCGACAGCCGCGCCGGTGATTTCGACGGCGCCCTCAACTGTTTCGGCAGCAACACCGACGGCGGTCCTGACAAGACAGCCACTGAGCGCCAGCGGCGCAGTAATGACGGCGAGAAAAAGAAAAAACCGGGCCATGGGCGCGAAGCTGGCATGGCCCGGTTAATCAGCCAATAACGTTGCAACTACACCGTATCGACGAAGACGATTTCTGCGTTTCTCAGGCCTTTGAAGGTCAGCGTTTCCGGCCCGGTGACGGCAGCCCCGTCGCGCGCATTGAGTGTCTCGCCGTTAAGCTCCACTTGCCCATCGGCAAGCACGAAATACCCATACCGGCCGTCGCTCAGCGTGTATTCCAGTGATTCGTCTGTCTTTATCGTGGCGCCGAGGACCTTTGCGTTCTGGCGGATTGGCAGGGCGTCCTCCTTCCGGTCGCCGCTGGCGAGCACGGCCCACTGGCCGGACCGGTCGGCTTTCGGAAACTTGCGCGCGCCCCAACCGGGCGCGCCGCCAGCCTCTGACGGCTCGATCCAGATTTGGAAAAGCGTTGTTTCGCTTGTTTCGGCATTCCATTCGGAATGCTGCACGCCGCGGCCTGCGCTCATGACCTGCACGTCGCCCGCTTCGGTGCGACCCTTGTTGCCAAGGGAATCCTCATGGGTGATCGCGCCCTGACGAACATAGGTGATGATTTCCATGTCGCGGTGACCATGGGGCGGGAAACCGGTTTGCGCACGGATACGATCATCGTTCCAGACTCGCAGCTTGCCGTGCCCCATCCGCGCCGGGTCGTAATAACGCGAGAAGGAAAAGTGATAGTGGGCATCCAGCCAGTCATTCTGGAAGGTGCCGAGGTCTTCAAACCGTCTGATGTCGATCATGATGTGCCTCCTATGACACGACGTTCGGCGACGTAAATTGGAGACCCTCCGGCTTTCTTCCAGATGCTTTCCGCGAATTCACTCATGCGTAATCGGCATGAATGAGGCGTGCCTCATCATCATGCAGGAAAGGGAGGCGACCTGAAGGGCGTACTGCCCCGGACCGCCTCCCTTTCAAGAACCATTCGCACGTCTAGATCGGCTCATAAGGGAAGACGGTCGTCGTCGCGCCGAGGTCCATGAAGCTGCCCTTCATGGAAGGCAGGCCCTGCTCAAGCAGGGTCTCTGGCGTCCAGCCTTCCAGGCGGGCAACGGACTTCACGGGACGCGGCTGGTCGAACAGAATGACTTCATTGCCGCGCACCGAGAAGATCTGGCCGGAAACGTCCTTTGCCTTCTCAGCGCAGAGCGTGACGGCCAGCTGGGCGACCTGGTCGGCGCGCATGCCGTTCTTCATCCGCTCGACGCGCTCCTTGCCGGCTTCATCCTTCACAGGGATCGAGGCAATCATACGCGTCCATGCAAATGGTGCGATGACGTTGGAGCGGACATTCTTGCGCTCGCCTTCCATGGCGATGATGCGCGACAGGCTGGCAATACCGAGCTTGGCGGCGCCGTAATTGGCCTGACCGATATTGCCGATCAGACCGGTGGTGGATGTGAAGAGGACATAGGAGCCGTCTTCCTGGTCGCGGAAGTGGTTCACCGAGGCGCGGGTCACGTTGAACGAACCGTGCAGATGAACATCGATCACGGCTTTCCAGTCTTCTTCCGACATCTTGTGGAACATGCCATCCCGAAGGATACCGGCCGGGTTCATGATAGCGTTCAGGCCGCCGAACTCATCCTTGGCCTGTTCGATCATGCCTTCGACCGCCTTGTATTCGGTCACACTGTCGGAGTTCGACACGGCTTCACCGCCGGCGGCACGGATTTCCTGCGCGACCTTTTCCGCCGGGCCAGCATCACCAGCATCGCTGCCTGCATCGGTCAGTCCGCCGCCAAGGTCGTTTACGACGACTTTCGCGCCTTCCCGAGCAGCGAGCAGTGCGCACTCCTTGCCAATCCCATTGCCCCCGCCGGTGACGAGAACGACCTTGCCATCCAGTACGCCCATGACTTCCTCCTAGTTCGCTACATTCAATTCAGGTGAGCCTTCCAACACCTTCGTGCGAGCCTTGGCAAGATGTACAGGCGGGACTTATCGCCGCTTGAGGCCCGCGATCAGGCGCCGCGCGCGCAACAGGATGGTCAGCACGGAGCCAGCCAATATGAGGGCGAGGGCGGCAAACATCACTTCGCCGCTTCCGCCCCAGACCGGTTCGAGCATGGCAAGCACCGCTGCTCCGGTCAGGACCGCCATCCGGTGCTGCTTGGCCATCGGCCCGCCAAAGTCGGCGGGAAGGCCGGTGGCGCGCCCGAGCTCCCGGACGTAGGCGACAAAAATGGCCACCGCCGAGGCTGCGAGCCCGAGCGCAAGCGATCCGCAGGCAAGTCCGGCGCCCATCAGCAGCAGAAAATCGGACACACGGTCGGGAAATTCGTTCCAGAAAGCGCCGTCCTTGCCGGCCGAACCATGCTCGACAGCCACCATGCCGTCAAACAGGTTACAGAGTAGCCGTCCCTGTATGCCGATAATGGCGAGGATGAGGAGCGCGATCTGCAACCCCCCGTTACTGGGCCCGGTCAGTGCGAGCGCTGCAGCACCAACTGCGGCAAAGACCATACTGGCGATTGAAATGCGGTTCGGCGTCACGCCGGCCTCGGCCAGCTTCCGCGCACTCCAGTGCGCCCAGCCGGCTTTGCGCGCGCCGATCGGGCGCCGGATGTCGATGATCTCATTCATGCGGCAACCCTCTTCTGGTGCCATAGGGAAATCGAGTAGATGGCGGCATAGGTCAGTGAAATGCTCGCCGGCACGGCGATGGTCGCAAGAATTTCAGGCGTTCTTGCAGCGAGGTGACAGACAACGAGCACACTGGTCGAAACCGTCCAGACAATTGCCGGAGGCATCAGGATGCCAATAACCGCGCCGCCGGGGGAAAACCGGGTCGAGAGCGCTTCGAGCGCCTTTTTCATAACCAGCGTAATCAGGGCTGACAGCGTCCCCTGCACGCATGCTGCGAGCAATGCGTCGGGGAGGGGGTGGGTGATGTTCGCGACGAACGCCCACGCTCCGATCCCAAGGAATGCGTCGGCGACGTGCGTGGCGCTATGGCCAAGAACCGGCTTGACAATGGAAAGCAGATGCACGAGACAACCTCCGTAAGTGAGCGCTTGCTTACTAAGTTTGGAGCTTAAAACATGGATTGGATTTTTGCGCAACCGCTTCCTTTGCTTTGGAGCTTTGCCGGGCTTCTTGCCTTGCTGGCTGCAGGGACGGTGGCGGCTGGTATCGCCAGGGTCTCAGGATCGGCTCTGGCTGACGATCTCGGGCCACGCATGCAGAGCTGGTGGCTCATCTGCGCCTTGCTCGTCGGGGCGCTGCTTATGGGTTGGCAGGCCTTCACCCTCCTCTTCGCGCTGGTCAGCTTCATTGCGCTGCGGGAATTCATCACGCTCGCGCCGACACGCCGGGAAGACCGGCTGGTCGTCCTGTTTGTCTATGCAAGCGTGCTCATCACCTATTGGGCCGTCTGGATCGACAATTTTGCCTACTTCCTGGTCATCCCGCCGGTCTTCATCTTCATCGCGACAGCCATTCTGATGGCTTTTTTCGGAAGGACGGAGGGATTCCTGGCGACAGCAGGCATCATGCAGTGGGGTGTGATCGTCTGCGTCTTCAATCTCGGCCATGTCGCCTTCCTGATGCGCACTCCGTTCGAGGAGGTGCCCGAGGCCGGACCGGCGGGCCTGGTCTTCATCCTGATCGCCACGACACAGTTGAACGATGTCGCTCAGTATTGCTGGGGCAAGGCGTTCGGCCGCCACAAGATCAGTCCCAAGGTCTCACCCAACAAGACATGGGAGGGCGCCATTGGCGGTTTTCTGACCACTGCGGTGGTCTTCGTTCTACTGGCGCCGTACTTCACGCCGCTGACGTTGTGGCCGAGCGTATTTGTCGGGCTTTTGCTGCCCATTGCAGGCTTCTTTGGCGATATCACCATGTCGGCGATCAAGCGTGACCTTGGCGTCAAGGATACCAGCCGGCTCCTGCCGGGCCATGGCGGCGCGCTCGACCGTCGCGACAGCCTGATGTTCACCGCGCCGCTCTTCCTGCACGCGCTGGCCTATTTCTCACTGGAGCGTTTCTAGATGATCTGGCAATTATTCCGACGGTTCATTCTCGTCTTCATCGCACGGCCTTTCGCCATGCTTGTCATCGGCCTCGATGTGCGCGGACGCCGGCATCTGCCGACGCAGGGCCCCGCTATCATCGCAGCAAACCATAACAGCCATATCGACACGCTGTTGTTGCTCTGCCTCTTCCCGTCGAAGACGCTGAAACAGGTGCGGCCTGTCGCAGCGGCCGATCACTTCCTGAAGACGCGGCTGTCGACCTGGTTTTCGCGCAACGTGATTGGCATCATTCCGGTCAATCGCAAGGGGGCGCAGAAAGGTGAAGACGTGCTCGCCGGGTGTAAGCAGGCGCTTGAGAACAACGAGATCCTGGTGATCTTTCCCGAAGGAAGCCGAGGTGAAGCCGAACAGATGGGGGCCTTCAAATCCGGCATCGCGAGACTTGCCGAAGCCTTGCCCGAGACACCAGTCGTGCCGGTCTACATCCAGGGTGCAGGCCGGGTCCTGCCGCGTGGTTCCCGTATCATTGTGCCTTTCAATTGCAGCGCCATCGTCGGAGCGCCCTTCCGTTGGTGTGGCAAGAAGGATGCGTTCATGACGCGCCTGCGCGACACGATCGAAACACTGCGCGCCGACGCGCCGCCGCTACGCTGGCTTTAGGGGGATGTGATGATATCCAATACCGTCACGCTTTTCCGCATCGGTCTGACCGTGCCACTCTTCCTGCTTTTGGCGACGGACGGCCCGGGCCTGCTGGCACTGCTCCTGTTTCTTGGGGCGGGCCTGCTTGACGTTGCCGACGGCAAGATTGCACGTGCTCTGGGTGAATCCTCGCGCTTGGGGGCCTTTATCGATCTTGCAGGCGACAGGCTGCTCACACTGTCTGCCGTAATGGGCCTGATCGCCAGTGAAAGCCTGTCTCTGGTGGGCGTTTTGGCCGGTACGATCCTGGTCGCTCGCTGTGCCATCGTCGCGACAGCGGGAGAGGCGCTCGGCGGCCCCTGACAAGCTGAAAGCGTCCTCTCTGGAAGCGGCCAAGATCGGACTTTCCTTTGCCGGTCTCGGCCTTGCGATGGCACCAGTCATACCGGTGGAGATGCCATTCGGTCAGATGCAGCTTGTTGAAACGCTTCTCGTGGGTGCCGCTTTTCTGTGCGCCGTCACTATCGTCGATTATCTGCGTCAGGCGGTTAGGTCGTTACAGGCTGTCTGAACCCCTGAAGTTTCGCGATTGAGGCGTCAGCTTCAGCGATAATGCTATCGACGATTTCCTTGACGGTGCCGACATTCTTCACGCCGCCAGCCGATTGGCCCATCGCAAAGCAGGATGTGTC
>Ga0114900_1002600_pt1 | contig 9882 bp, 10 predicted proteins | sample MalvireepMed_231_FD_89685 | JGI IMG/M metagenome (GOLD analysis project Ga0114900, IMG submission 89685) | Marine viral communities from the Global Malaspina Expedition - Malaspina viral metaG DeepMed_231 | ecosystem: Environmental > Aquatic > Marine > Oceanic | place: Mediterranean Sea...
CAAGACCGGCCTGATCGCCTGGAAGGCCAACAAGTACTCCGTGCCCATGGCCTGGCAACAGGCCCGGGTGGGCGTTCTGGAGTCCGGCGGCCAACTCCACATCAGCGACCTGAACACAGGCGACGTCATCGCCAGCCATGCGCTGTGTTCCGACAAGGGCAAGGTGATCAAGAACACCCATCACTACCGCGATCATGCCCAGCGGGTGACCACCCTTGAGAGCAAGATCAATGAGATGATCGGTAGCGAAATCGGGCAACGGTTGTGCCAGCAGCTCAAGCGTTCCGAGCCCAAGATCTACAAGGATCAGTTGGTGGCTACCCGTGACCTGCTCAAGCGCCATGCACCGGTGGATCCGGTGTTGCTCACGACTCTGGCAGAGCGTCCCGGCATGACCGCCACACGGCTACAAAGCTACCTTGAAGCGGCCCAGGCCGCCGTCCTCCGGGAACGGCAGCCGGAACCTCTACCAGAACCTAAAAAGGCACTGGACTTAAGTGCTTATCGCCGTATTGGCCACTCCAGTGGCCAGGGGGTGACCCATGAGCCAGCTTGAACAGACCGTGTCCCGTTACCGCAGTCTGCGCCTGAGCGCGACCGCCGACGAACTGACCAACCTGCTGGCCGAGGCTGAAGCCAACGAGATGTCCTACCTGAGCTTCGCGGACCGGCTTGCCGAACACGAACTGATCCAGCGCCAGGACAAGCGTATCCGCCGGAACCAGAAGATGGCCGCGTTCCCTGCCGAGAAGCGCCTGGAGGGCTTCGATTACCGGCACCAGACCACCATTACCAAACGTCAGGTCAATGCCTTGCTGGACTTCCAGTTCATCGACGACCGAAACAACCTAGTGTTCATTGGACCTCCAGGCGTGGGCAAGACTCACCTGGCCATCGGCATTGGCTACAAAGCCGTGGAGGCTGGCTATCGAGTGCTGTTCCGCAACGCCCTGGATCTGGTGGAAGAGCTAGAGCTGGCCGAGATGAAGGGCGAGCTGAAAAAGCGGGTCAGCGCATTGGCCAAATACGACCTGCTGATCATCGATGAACTGGGCTACCTGCCCATGACTCGGCAGGCCCGCTACAACCTGTTCCAACTGATCAACAGCCTGTACGAATACCGGTCCATCATCCTGACCACCAACAAGGACTTCACCAGCTGGGGTGAGTTCTTCCACGACGACAACGTGGCGGTGCCGATCATTGATCGGATCATCCATCACTCACACATCTTTATGCTGGGAGGGGAAAGCTATCGACTGAAGCAGAAATCCACAAGCTAGACTATGAAAGGTGGGTCAATTTTATTGGCCAAAGGTGGGTCAAAATAAATGGCCATTGACAGTTTGGGCAAATGACCACCACTGGAAATGCAGGCTTCGACAGAATGAAATGCGCTAAAATTCTGGGTTCGGTCGTAGTAGGTGCTTTGGGGCGGGTGGCAGATGCCCGACGACGTTTTCTTGATTATCTCCGCCACCACAGGCGCAGACCCGCTGAGCAGCGTGAGAGCCAGTACCAAATACTGGAAATGCTTCACGTACCGCTCCTTAACTACTTAAAATCTTGGTAAACAACGTAAAATCCACGCCTCTATTTGGCTTTCCGCTTGCGCCCTTTCGGTTTTTCCGACGGTAGGAGTGAGGTAATCCTCATGTGTTGCTCAAAAAGGAAAGCAACACGGTCTGCCTCACTGCTCCAAGTGCGCTTACCGCCACTAGGTACATATGCGGCATCTACGGCCTTGTCGAGTTGCTGGTGTGCTCTTACAAGGCCTGCTGGCATGCTCAATGGATCGTAGAGATCGGCCAATGAGGAGTCTTTATACTGCGCTCTAGCATCGAGAATGCCTTGTGCTGCTTCAGTAATGGCCTCTTTGTGCTTAGCTGTGGCATCCATGGGCCATGGGTAGTTGTTGTAAACGATATCTTTGGAGTACCGATAGTCGCTTTTAATGCGGCCACACGTCGTTCTAACCCATGCCATGTGCATGGTTGATTGAATTACCCCGAAATGGAAAAGGTTGGCATTTGGCAGTGCAAAACAGCTATCCCCGACAATCACATCTTTGCTGAAAAAGCCGAAAGGGATGTAGCGCCTGGTTTCTGAAGAATGCCGAGGGATTAGCACATAATCCGAGGTAGGTTGGCCTATCTGACGATACAACATTGGGTAGGGATATTCCCTTGTCGATTTTGCCTTACTCGCTTTCCTGACTATATCTACGTTTTTCACCCGACCCATTACAGCAGGGAGGCTTTTGACATCTGAAGGATCCGCATCAACGAGCCAAAGCGTCCAGCGGGGCACACTATTGAAGTACTCAAAAGCCCCAATGAACGGCTTGATATAAGGTTCAGCTCCGGGCTCGGCGGCAATGAACTCGTCTTTTTCATGATCTTTAAAGAAAAAATTGCCACCATCGGTTGGCTTGCTCCCATACTTCATCTCCGGCATACCAAAAGAATTGTGGCTACGATTTTCCAATAGAACCCAGGGGGCATCTACAAGGTAGGCGTTGATTTGCTTGACAGGAACCTCATGCGCCTCACCGTCAACCGTTTCATAATCAAAAAGCCGGCATGGTAAACCGGGCTGAGCGGAGAAACCGATGATTACGCAGTAAACGGCAGCCACGCCCTGGGCTTCATTCCGCCACTTGAAGGTTCGGTGGGCAAAATGAATCTTTAAAGGTGAGCGCTGCATAAGTTCACGCCACAGAATGCCGACCTGCTCCCCCTGAGTGATTGAGTTAGTAGAAACAAACGCAACGTAAATATTTGTGCCGTTGATGAAGTCCGCAGCCTTACAATACCAGGCTGTAACGAAATCCATAACGCCGGGCCGAGGGGTGTAGTGATAACAAGCAGTCATTTCTGCTTTTTGAGTTTCTGTCTGAAGATGGTGGCCGAGGAACGGAGGGTTGCCGAAAACATAACTGCATTGTTCTGGCGAAACAACCGAACTCCAGTCAAGCGTTAGTGCATTGGCATGAACTACATTGGCCGATTTCACCAAGGGGATCCGCACGAGAGCCTGGCCAAATGTTTCGCCTACAAGGAGGTTCATCTGGTGATCAATCAACCACATCGCAACACGAGCAATTTGGGCTGGCCACTCCTCGATCTCGATACCGTGGAACTGGTCAACATCCACCTTCACGTACTGATCCACCGCATCCATTGAGAGTTGCTGTTGATCAGACTTGTAGAGGCGCTTGATAACCTCAAGCTCGAGCAGCCTTAGCTCACGGTAGCTAATGACTAGGAAATTTCCGCAACCGCAAGCCGGGTCAAAAAAATTCAAACCTCCCAGTTTTTCGTGAAACGCTTTCAGTTTGGTCCTTTGAGATTTAACTCGCTCAAATTCGGCCCAAAGGCCGTCCATGAAGAGCGGGCCAATGACCTTCATGATGTTCTTCTCACTGGTGTAATGCGCTCCCAGATTTCGGCGCATTTCCGAATCCATGATGCCTTGGAAAAGCGAGCCAAAAATAGCGGGGCTGATCGCTCCCCAATCCAACTCGCAACAAGTAAGCAGTATCTCGCGCATCGAACGGTCGAAACTGGCTTGAGGCAGGTATTCCTCGAATAACCGGCCATTTACATATGGGAAGGAAGCAATCTGCTCATCTAGGTTTTTCAGGCGTTTTTCTGGAGGGGTGTTGAGAGTTTGAAAAATCTGATTGAGACGTGGAGCAAGATCTGAACCATCCTCAGAGGTACGAAGTCGGATGAAATCCTCGAACGCGCTTCGGGGCATGAAAATGCCGGTGTCGTCAGCGAACAGGCAGAAGAGGATCCGGACCAAGTAGACTTCAAGCTCATGGCCCTCATACCCGACATCTTTAAGCGCGTCATGCAGTTCGGCCAATTTGCGTGCCGCTTTGGCATTTACGGGATCCTGCTCTTTGTAATCCCTGGCCTCATATCCCGCTATGAAACCAAATAAGGCAAGGTTCTTAGGAAGGTCAGTAAGAGGGAACTCTACGCTCTCGTCTGTGTCGAGGTTTCGCAGTCGAAAACGGGCGAAATCAGAAACGATGACATAGCGAGGAAGCTCCTTGTCGTTAAGTCCAGGGAAGTAGTCAGTTGCTTGGTCGTAAGCCGAATCGAGATTTTTTCCGAGTGATTTATGCTCCGCCAACAACATGCCCGGCCAGAAGAGATCAATGAAACCGTCCTTACCGTCGGCTTTCTTAACGTGCTTTTCAAAGGCCGCGATTCTCCGTCGATTAACACCGAACACGTGGAAAAAAGCATCCCAAAAGCTCTTGGCTTCCGCGTGTTCAGATGATTCATCTTTCCAGTCACGAACAAAAGTGACTGAACGGTCCCTGATTTCATTCCATGACAGCGGCATGCACACTCCTTACAATGAGACTAAGGGTGAGCCCACCCCTTTACGTTTTTTGGCATCGATTGTCATATCAAAGTCTTAGGACGTCAAATGCCTACCACGTCGAATGTGTGCATGAGCCCTTCCAAGCGTCAGTCCAATCGATGTCGAAGCATATCCTTGGGCTAAAATTGATGTTCCAGTTTATCGCAATGTTCAAGAAGCGGGCTGGGATGACGCCCGATGAATATCGCCGGGGTCAGAGAAGCGAAGGATGAACGCAGGGCCCGACAAGCCCGTCAAAATGTTTCGGTTGGATCAGTCGCTAATTGCCCGCTCTATTACACATTCCTCCGATTCGCTGCTCCAAAATAGCCGCAAGGCTCTGGGTTATCGTCCAAGCCAAATGTCCGCTTTGCGACCGTCCCGCATCCCAGGCAATACCTAAACAAAAGCGAACATTGGCAAGCGGACCTTTTTTGCCGCGCTGCGCCAAGGTGAGAAGTCCATGTAAACATCCCTGTTTTGTAACCGTCCGGTGATTCCACCTTGAGCCAAATCGCCTGCCGACCAAAAGGCTCGAAGCTTACCACCCGGTCGATTCCGGTCAGATCCAGAAACGCCTCGTCGATGGAGTAGACATCCACTCTCGATGCCAGAGCTTCCAGGGTCGTCATCACCCGCCGGCTTATATCGCCATTTGTGTGGAATAGAGAATCAATTGGAACGGGGGCTTTGCTCGCCCCCCCTTGAACTTCTCATACCCAACCTGTTTGGCTATAGCTACTGAGGAGATCGCGGTGGCCCACCAAATCTTCCGGTCATCCTGTTCAATTACACCGCTAGCCGTACCCAGGAGGTGCCGCAGCGCCTCCTGGAGGCAGAAAGGCGTCGAGCGTATAGGTTGCTGGGCATGCGCGGCGCAAGTTCATCAGAAAACTCAATCCAAGGGCAAGATCGGCCGAGCGGAGATGGCACTGACTCTTATCAACAAGCTCTACGGCATCGAGCGCGACATGGAAGAGGCGGGCGATGCCCAGCGATACCAGACGCGCCAGTCGCAAAGCCAGGCTTTCCTGGAGCAACTGAAAGCTAGGCTGGACAAAACCCCTCCCCAGGTCACGTCGTCAAAGTGCCTTGGGCAAGCAATCAATTGCCTTGCGAGCAACTGGTTAAAGCTGATCCGCTACATCGAAAGGGGGACACCTGCCCATCGACAACAACCCTGCCGAGCGGGCGAGCCACCTTCTCATGTACATATGACCAAAGCGTCGCCCGTCTCCTCCCGTTATGTCATGCCTACCCACGACGGAGTATTGACGGTCTCTGTGCGCCAGAGCATAGTTTTCCCGAAGGGCGCTTAGGTACATATCTTCATGTGCTGTCCAGGCGCAGTTGCGTTTAGAGTACGTGTCCAATCAGTTTTAAATGGGTGTGAACATGAGAGCAGAAACTGAATCGCGGATTTTTTCGGTGGATGAATATGTTCGTCCGTCTAACGGCGAACCGATTCGTTCGGTTGTTCTGGAAACCAATGACTCTGTCGTCGTTGTTTGGCACGCCCACCCTGGGCAGGAAATAGCTTCCCATGTACATCCTCACGGCCAAGATACTTGGACGGTTATCTCAGGTGAAGCCGAATATCATCAAGGTAACGGCATAGTCACTCATCTTAAAGCTGGAGATATTGCGATCGCAAAACCTGGGCAGGTACATGGTGCAATGAACTCTGGCCCCGAACCTTTTATATTTGTTTCAGTGGTTGCGCCGGGCAATGCCGGTTTTGCGTTGGCTGAGAAATAGGCGAAAGGCCTGAGAGGAAACTGATGAATACACGATTATTTACGTTCGCTGGTGGAGAAACGGGTGTTTGGCGCGTTGTTCGGATGGATGCCGTGGCGGGAGCCCCTCTCCCTGGAATCCCCCGGCTCGACGTAGCCGCTGGCTCTGTTTCGCCGCAGCCTTTGGGCACCAAATGGCTTCTTCGCGGGATAACGAGTAACGAGCGTTATGTCGTGCGTGAAGAGAAGGATCGTCTCGTGGCGAAGCAGCCAAGTTTGGGTCGAGCAGAGGCCACCTGTGCCGCCCTGATCCCTATCCGGAAAAACCCCTCATGGTGGGGACTGGCTCAAGACGAACGCCGGAAGATTTTTGAGGAGCAGTCCCGTCACATTCACATTGGGCTCCAATATCTCCCTGCTGTGGCCCGTCGTCTCCACCATTGTCGGGACCTGGGCGAGAGCGAACCCTTCGACTTCTTGACGTGGTTCGAATATTCCCCGTCTGATGAGCCGGGCTTTAACAGGCTTTTGGCCGAACTCCGGGCCTCGGTGGAGTGGAAGTATGTCGACAGAGAAATCGACATCCGGCTAGTGCATGAGCCGGCCTAGTATCAGGTTTAACTGCGATCTCCGTGCGGCATACACCTGCGACACCCGCAGCCCAGCAAAGCCCGGAAAATCTAGTGTGTCTAATAACTTAGGAGTAACACGACACGTATGCCTAGCGAGCCACCAGTCGCTTGGGAAATTTTCTACTTATGGCCTCCTCTTTCTCTCATCGATCTCCCAGGGCATATCCTGCCGTCTAGAGTTGGCACCTTGTCCAGCTTTCGAAGAAGGCTCTCCATACACGTCCGGCCTACACCTTGTTAGGTATGGCCGGTTTCCAGTTGTGGGGCAATAGCTCGTCGATGGCGTTGTTCTTCTGTGTCGGCAGGCGAGTCAGCACATCCTTCAGGTAGGCATAGGGATCATGCCGATTCAGCTTCGCTGACTGTATTAGGGTCATGACCGCAGCCGCACGTTGACCACTGCGCAGTGAACCCGCAAACAGCCAATTGCTGCGCCCCAGCGCCCAGGGTCGGATCTGGTTTTCCACCCAGTTGTTGTCGATGGGCACAGCGCCATCGTCCAGGTAGCGCGTCAGCGCTTCCCAACGTTTGAGGCTGTAATCCAGGGCTTTGGCCGTGCCGGAGCCATCCGGCACTTTCTGGCGATGGGCCAGCATCCACTGATGCAGCGCATCGGCAAGGGGTTTGGCTTTGGTTTGCCGGATTTCCCGCCGCATATCCGGTGGCAGATCTTTGGTTTCCCGCTCGATCTCGTAGAGTCCACCGATGTATTCCAAGGCCTTGGCCGCCAATTCGCTCTTGTTGGCCTCGTGCAGGTCATAGAACTTGCGCCGGGCGTGGGCCATACAGCCGATTTCGGTAATGCCGTTGCCGAACCCGGCCTTGTAGCCAGCGTAATCATCACAGACCAGCTTGCCCCGCCAGTCACCCAGGAAGGTTCGGGCGTGTTCGCCTGCACGGCTGGGTGCGAAGTCGTAAATAGCTGCCTTCAGGTCGGCAAACGGTGTGGTGCAGTAGGCCCAGACGTAGGCCTTGTGGGTTTTCTTCTTGCCCGGGGCCAGCATGCTGACCGGGGTTTCATCGGCATGCAGAACACTGTGTTCCAGCAGAGTATTTCTCAACGCATCCACCAGCGGCTGCAACTGCACACCACAGGCACCCACCCATTCGGCCAGGGTGGAGCGCGGGATTTCCAGGCCGGCACGGCCGAACATGCGTTCCTGACGGTACAGCGGCAGATGGTCGGCATACTTGGCCACCAGCACCTGGGCCAGCAGGCCAGCGGTGGGGATGCCTTTGTCGATCACCTGCGGTGGCACCGGTGCCTGGATCAACGTCTCGCAGCTGTCGCAGGCCCATTTGCCCCGGATGTGACGTTCAACGGTGAACTCACCCGGGACATAATCCAGCTTCTCGCTGACGTCTTCGCCAATGCGCTTGAGCTGGCAGCCACACTGGCATTGAGTATTTTCTGGCTCGTGGTGGATCAGGGTGCGGGGCAGTTCCGGTGGCAGCGGTGTGCGTTTGGGTTGCTGCTTTGGCCGAGCGGCTTTCTGCTCCTCGGTCATCGCCTGTTCCAGTTCGACCTCGATGGAGGCCAGGTCGCTGTCGATCAGTTCGTCCAGCAGTTTTCCCTGAACCGCGTCCAGCTGCTCGCTACGCCGGGCGTACTTATGGCGCTTGAGAATGGCCACTTCGTGGGTCAGCTTCTCGATGACCGCATCACGGTGCACCAGAGCCCGCTCTTTGTTATCAACACGATCAAACAGTTCCGTAGCGAGAGCACGGAGCTGACCGGCAGAGAGTTGGTTGATGTCGGGGCGCTGAGTCATGCCCCTTAGTATGCCAAGCCCTTGTACTGCAAGCGATTCGCAGTTCTGGCTATGGCGGTATTGCTCAGCTTGTGGTTACAGGATTGAGATGACGCCATCGGCCCCAATACGTTGCCATGGCAGGCCCTGAACGAGGGCGGATAACTGTTCTTCGGTCAGACATAACTGTTTGCCTCGCCAGGATTCGCCCCAGTGGAACTTGCCCCGGTTTAGACGACGGGCACACAGCCAGATGCCGAGGCCATCATGGATCAGCACCTTCATCCGGTTGCCTCGCTTGTTGGCAAACAGGTAGGCGCAATGGGGTCTGGCCGAACCGAAGACCTGAACGACTCGTGCCAGAGCTTTATCCGGTCCCGCCCGCATGTCCAGCGGTTCGGTGGCCAGCCAGATCTCATCAATGCGGATCATCCCAACAGATCCCGCAACAAGGCGGCACACTGGTGGGCCTGCTCCGCAGGCCACTCCACGACAACCGCGCCACTGGCGCGGGGAATCTCGATGCGGATGGTGCTACGCTTGTCCGAGACCGAGTGGTGGCTCCGTGCTGAAGTTGCTGCTGGCAGATTGACCGGCACGAACTCCGGCGTTGTCGCTGGTGCTTTAGGCACTCGTCGCGCCTCCTTGATCCAGCGTCGGACCATGTTGGCGTTGAGGCCATTACACAGAGCGATCCGGGAGACGGATGCGCCCGGATCTCGGCACTGGGCGACAATCCCGGCTTTGAATTCCCGGGAAAACCGGCGACGGCGTTGGCAGGGTTTGGTTACGCTTAATTCGTTCATGTTAAGTGTCCACTAGAAAATAAGTGGACACTATCCTGACGACGGCAGCGCCAGGCTCAAGATGGGATCACCGGACGCTTACCCTGTTTTAGTTGCACCGCTGATTAGAGTTGTCCGCCCGTTGGTGTTTCGCCAGGTATTCCCATGGCGTCAGGTCTTCCAGTGAATCGTGGGGACGCTCATCGTTGTATTCCGTCATCCAGGATTCGGTCAGTTCTCGGACTTCGGTTAGGTTCCGGAAGACATACATGTTCAGGATCTCGTCCCGATAAGTCCGATTAAAGCGCTCAACATATGAGTTCTGAGTGGGTGTGCCAGGCTTGATAAACTCCAGCTCAATACCGTGTTGTTCAGCCCAATCTGCCAGGGCAATCGAGATGAATTCCGGGCCGTTATCCATGCGCAGTTTTGCCGGGTAACCTCGCCAAGCAATGATGCGCTCCAGAACTCGTATGACCCTCGGTGCTGGCAGGTTCAGGTCAATCTCGATAGCCAGTACCTCCCGGTTAAAATCGTCCACCACGTTGAAGGTGCGGAACCGGCGACCACAGAACAGACTGTCGCTCATGAAGTC